>Ga0194057_10001479_pt1 | contig 11866 bp, 10 predicted proteins | sample SepL4415m_MetaG_FD_155474 | JGI IMG/M metagenome (GOLD analysis project Ga0194057, IMG submission 155474) | Anoxic zone freshwater microbial communities from boreal shield lake in IISD Experimental Lakes Area, Ontario, Canada - Sep2016-L442-15m | ecosystem: Environmental > Aquatic > Freshwater...
TCCTCGTACTATTAGTATGGGCTCAAGCCAAGTCATGCTAATAGTCTATACGGCCCTTGCTTCGGCGATGGCAGCTGGCTCGATCACCGCTTTCAATCTGGCAAACAACATTCAGACTGTGCCGATTGTTGTCCTTGGAACCTCTTTTGCTACTGCAATCTTCCCAACTCTCGCTTCAAAAATTTCTGAGGGTAAAGACAAAGAGTTTTCGACGTATCTAAATAAGGCCCTGAGAGCGATCGGCTTCTTGCTTATTCCTTCCACAGTGATCGTTTTTCTTCTACGTGCACATATCGTACGTCTGATACTAGGCTCTGGCAAATTTAGCTGGGATGATACGACGATGACGGCGCTAACGCTTGGAGCATTTTCATTTTCTATTCTAGCACAAGGTCTTATCCCTCTTCTTTCTCGAGCTTTTTATGCATTGAAAGATACGAAGACACCAATGTATATTTCAATTGCTACAGTTATTGTCAGTATCGTCATCGCTATCCCACTAGCCAGGACTACTATTGCAATCGGTGATACACAAATTGCTCTCTCTGTTGCTGGTCTCGCTCTAGCCTTTTCGATCGGTAGTTTTTTCAACGTTGGCGCACTTATCTACTATCTCCGAAAACAATATAAAGGACTCCTTGATCACGACCTTTTTGTTTCTTACGGCAAAATTACGATCATCTCGCTGCTTATGGGCGTCGTGATTCGACAATCAAACCAGATTTTTGCAGACTACTTCGACATGACTCGTTTCTGGGGAATTTTTTCTCAAGCTTCGGTTTCACTGCTTCTTGGCTTGATAGTATTTTTTATTCTTGGATATTTGTTCGATATAAAAGAAATGAAGTGGGCACTAACTCGTAGGATAAATGATCAAAAATAATAATCACAATCAGGGTACCATCACTGGGCCAAAAAAAACCGTTTCGGTGAAAGCAGTTATTGGCTATATGGGTTTTCTATTCGCTATTTTTGTTACCTTTATGGTTTGGTTTCGTTATAGCAATTTTTCTCCTTTGGCCGATTGGTATGACAAAGGTATTACGATTCAAAAAGTTGATATACGATCACTCTTTAATTCTAAAGTCACTTCAGGCTCGACTGTAACTGGAAACATTGAGCTGAAAATCACCGAACAGCAAATTATTGACGCGGCAGGTGTCGATAAAACTTCTTTTCCATTGAAAAAAGCAAAGCTAAAGGTGGTCCCAGCTGGTATCGAAATTGAAGGCAAAATGTCGGATAAAATCTGGGATTTCATGACGGTAAAAATCACACTGAAACCAGTAGTGAAGGATGATGCTGTTTCTTTCGACATTGAAAAAATCGAAGCTTCTGGCGTCCAAGCGCCGCCAAAAATTACCGATCTTATCACGCCAAAAATTGATTATATATTTGCAAATCTGCTGCCAAAAGATAAGGCGTTCAAGGTAACACAAGTTTATTCTATGCAGGGCTTCTTGCTTCTAGATGGTGAAAAAGTAGCAGTAGCAATACCGGTAGTACCAGTCAATTAGTCTTTATTCTTCGACTCCTTGGTCTGCAAGGGTGGAGAAGCACAGATAGTTAGTTCTCGACAAGCTCGAACAATAAATTTTTTTTATTAATCCAGAACCGAACTCATGAAAGCTTTTGTATTTTCCGATCTACATACGAGCTACAAGCAACTCGCAAATATGGAAGATTATATTCATGATCATCCAGAAATTGGTGCAATCATTTTTGCTGGCGATCTTCTAAATATGGGCGAACCTGTCGGTTTCGCACAGCAATTTCTTGGTGTTCTTGATCGCCTCAACGTCAAACTTCTTTGGGTGCCAGGGAATAACGATTTTGGTATGGGATTTTTTCGTCTGAAGGCCAAATTTCCTTCTCTGGAAGGGAAGATTGTTGAAGTCAACACTTCTGTCATTCCCGCGAAGGCGGGAATCCAGGCGAATTCAGATGGATCCCCGGGCACCATTCTCAAGAGCACCACTGGTCCCGAGGATGACAATATTGTGAAGTTTACTGGTGTTGGTGGCTCGCCTGCCTCGTGGGCTGGCCAGTACAGCGGCGAGACGATGATCGATCGAAAGAAGATTGCTGGTACAATATTTGTTTCTCATGTGCCGCCACCAGGAGCGCATAATTATCAGAAATGGGACAACTACTCACCAACAAGCAAAAAGCTCTCAGACGTGCCAAAAGTGCACATTTGCGGACACATCCACCACACTTGGGGAGTCGCTTATCTCGGCACGACCAAAATCGTGAAGCTTGCTCCTCTGGAAAGTGGTTTCTATGCTATAATGGATTTAGAAAATTTGAGTGTAGAATTTGGTCAATTCAAAGAACCAAGTAAAATAAAGGAAATAGAATGAAAATAGGTGCACATATTTCGACTGCAAAACCATTTTCTGATGCGATTACGCGAGCTGAGAGTATTGGCTGTGAGTGTATGCAGATTTTTGCAAATGCTCCGCAGCGCTGGAATCCGACCGAAATTTCAGAGAGTGAGATCAAACGATACCTGGAGCTAAATGAAAAAGCTAAGATTTCGCCCGTCATTATTCACAGTATTTATCTAGTCAACCTTGCGAGTGAAAACCCGTTTTTCTACGAACAATCGATCAAATCCCTGATCGATGATATGAATAAGGCCACGAAGATTGGTGCGCTTGGCGCAAATATGCATCTTGGCTCGACGAAGGGCAAAGAGATGAGTGAAGTAATCGTGAAAGTTGCTGACGCGGTCAAGCAAGTGCTGGCGGCTACTGATGAGAAAACGCTATTTATTATCGAAAACTCGGCAGGCGCTGGTAATATTATTGGTGACACTATCGAAGAAATACTACTAGTTATGAAAGCCGTCGATTCGCCTAGAGTTCGAGTGCTGATCGATACAGCTCACGCCTTCGAATCTGGCTATGATCTGCGTACAGAGAAACAGGTTGACGAGTTTGTGGAGAAGTTTGATAAGCTGATCGGCATCGATAAATTAGTCGGCTTTCATATAAATGATTCGAAAACAGCACTAAATTCTAAGAGAGATAGACATGCTGATCTCGGCAAAGGTGAAATTGGTCTTGAAACTTTTCGTTTCATCATCAATCATCCGAAATTACAACATTGTTTTGGAATATTAGAAACTCCTCAGGAGTCATCAAATTGGGCCGAGGAGATCAAGCTGCTAAAAAGTATGGAGGCAAAATGAAAATTGGTTTAGCTCTCTCTGGCGGTGGAGTTCTTGGTGTTGCTCATCTTGGTGTACTGAAACTGATCGAAAAGGAAAAAATCCAGATTAATTATATCTCCGGTACCTCTGCTGGAGCAATCATTGGTGCGCTTTTTGCCGCTGGCGGCGTTGCTAAAGTCGAGGCATTTCTTGATGATCTGAAGGATCAAGGCTTGTTTTCAAGGGCCAATTTGATCTTTGGTGGCCTTCCCGATAAGACTTTTGAGACGATTCGTACAACTCTTCGCAAACATCTACCAGAAAAATTTTATGATTTGAATATAAATTTTGTCTGTGTGGCGACTCACTTTGCTGAGGGCAGCCCAGTTTACCTAGAAAGTGGCGATCTTGTCGATGCGCTGATGGCTTCATCGGCCTTCCCAGGAGCTTTTCCTGCTCAGGATATTGATGGCAAAAGCTTGATCGACGGCGGAATTAGTCGCAATCTTCCCGCCGGAATTCTACGTAAAAAGGGTGTTGATTTTGTCATCGGCTCATCTCTATATAACATTGAGGTGATGGATAAATTTGATGTTGAGGGAAATGAGCCAGGACGACTACTCTCAACGCTTCGATCTATAGATATCATGCAGAAGGAACTTGCTCGATACGAGATGAAGAAGTGTGATTACGTTTTCACACCACCCGTTGAGACTTTTAGCTGGTTTCACTTTTCAAAAATGGCGGATATTCGAGTGATTGGAGAAGAGTACGCTGAGGCACATTCTGCTGAATTTCTGAAAGAGCTAAAACGTCATCACAAGGAAAAGGGTTTTCTCTCCGCACTGTTTGGCAGGAAATAAGTTCTTGATGCGAGTATACTTTTCTCTTTGTCATCCTGAACTTGATTCAGGATCCAGAATATAATTCCCAAGAAGGTTTCCTGGATTCCGGATCAAGTCCGGAATGACAAACAATTGACGACTTAATAACTTAATTGATAATTGACACTTGATCATTGATCATTATTCATCGAGAGTAGTTTTTTGCTCTCAGATCTGGTATATTGCTCTTGATGGAAAATCATATAAACACAATTCGAAATTTTTGTATTATCGCTCATATCGATCACGGTAAGTCGACTTTGGCTGACCGTATGCTTGAGATCACTGGCACTGTCGAAAAACGGCTCATGAAAGAGCAGCTTCTAGACACCATGGATCTGGAGCGCGAGCGTGGTATTACAATAAAACTTGCCCCAGTACGCATGGACTGGAAGGGCCAAGTTTTGAATTTGATAGACACTCCCGGCCACGTCGATTTTCAGTACGAAGTCTCGCGTTCTCTGGCTGCCGTTGAGGGTGCTATTTTGCTCGTGGACGCCTCTCAGGGCATCGAAGCGCAGACACTCTCCGTCTTATATTCTGCTATCGAAAACAACCTTACAATCATTCCTGTGGTCAACAAGATCGATCTCCCTGCTGCCCGACCAGAGGAAGTTTCTGAAGAAATTATGAAAGTTGTCGGCTGCAAGCGCGAGGACATTCTCTTCGCCTCTGGCAAGACAGGGGAGGGCGTCGCCGAAATCCTAGATTCTATTATTGAAAAAATTCCTTGCCCACAAGGGGGGACCGATAATCGCTTAAAGGCTCTTATTTTTGACTCAGTCTATGACCCCTATCGTGGCGTTGTTGCCTTTGTCCGAATCGTCGATGGGCAAGTACAGAAAAACGAAAAGTTTTTCCTGATGCAAACAAAAAGCGATGGTGAAATCATCGAGACTGGCTACTTCAAGCCAAAATATTTTCCTCATACTCCCCTTCTTACTGGTGAAATCGGCTACATTATTACTGGCTTCCGTAGTGTTGCCGAGGCTCGTGTTGGCGATACAATTACTTCTAAAATTCAGCCAGCTGAGTCCCCTTTGCCTGGCTATAAGCAGATCGCTCCTTCAGTTTTTGCCTCAATTTATTGTACAGACGGCGATGACTATCCAGAGCTGAAAGAGGCGATTGAAAAGCTAAAAATGAATGACGCTTCCCTCGCCTTCGAGCCTGAGCGCTCAGATGCACTTGGTTTTGGTTTTCGTTGTGGCTTTCTTGGTCTTCTTCATTTAGATATTGTCCGTGAGAGACTTGAGCGCGAGTACAATCTTTCGCTCGTTATCTCTAGTCCATCTGTACGCTATAAAGTTGTGAAGCTTGGAGGCGAAGTCGTCGAGATCGAAAAACCCGGGGATTTGCCTGAGCCTGGCACATATCGTGAAGTTTCTGAACCTTGGGTTTCACTCGAAATTTTTACACCAAAAGACTATGTCGGCTCGTGTATGGAAGCTGTTCAGAAAAAAAGAGCTGAGTACAAAAATATTGAATACTTAGATGAGTCCAGAGCAATTATTCGCTATGATATCCCACTGGCCGAAGTTATTATTGATCTCTATGATCAGCTAAAAAGTGTTTCTAAGGGCTATGCTTCGATGAGCTATGAGCCAACTGGATATCGCTCTTCTGACTTGGAAAAAGTTGATATTCTTATCAATCTTGATAAAGTCGATGCACTCAGCTTCATCACTCATAAATCCAAAACTTTGACCGAAGGTCGTCGCATCACCGAAAGATTAAAAGAACTTATTCCGAGACAAAATTTCGAGATCAAGATTCAGGCGGCGATTGGGGCCAAAGTGGTCGCTTCCGAAAAAATCTCTCCATATCGTAAAGATGTGATCGTGGGTCTGTATGGCGGAGATATTACACGAAAAAATAAACTCTTAGATAAGCAGAAAAAGGGCAAAAAGAAGATGAAGTCTATCGGCCGAGTGGAAGTGCCATCAGACGTTTTCATTAAAGTTCTAAGAAATGAATAAAAAAATCCCCCGCCTCATAAAGAAGCGGGGGACTGTTGTAGCTGCAGCTATTTACGTAGAAATTTCAGCGTAAATAGCTGCGATGGCTCCAAATTTGTAATATTGAAACCGAGTAATAAATCACTCTTCGGGACCGACCAGTTTACACCGTCAAAGCTGATTCGGCAGCTATTTGGTATATATTCCACCGGATTCAGACCAGTCGATTGCAATTGGTCACCGGTACTCAAGTCGGTCAAGTAAATGTCTAGAGCTTCTGTGGCTGCCTGTATCGCTCTTATGCGAATTCCAGGTGTCCACTTATCGCCAACATTTTTTATGGTGAAGGTGACCTCTTTCTCTGTCACACTCATTGGCATGTTACTGCCAATCTCTAGCTGCGGTTTGTTGGTGTCACTTGCACCACCACAACCGGCAATCAGAAGTGATACTGCAATAGCTGCAGTAATTAGTAAAATTCTCATCTTTTACCCTTTATATGTCTTGAGACAGTATTGTTTTCTCAAGTAAATATGTATGAATTATAGCATAAATAAACTAAAATGTCAACAATAATGAAGTTGGATTCGCAATAACAGTGGGACGTAAAGGGATCTCAAAGCCGCTCTCCGCTATGCTATAGTGGGCTGGCTTCTGGACATCCTCCATCCTTCGCACCATCCTTCATTAAAATTACGGACGGCACAGCAAGGCTACGGACGGCAGGCGGTTTTCATTACTTTCCTCCACAAAAATTTCTGAATACCTACCCCATCCCCAGACGACTCCACAAAAAAATGACTCGACATAAAGTCTAGTCATTTTTTTGGTGGGCCGCCTGGGGATCGAACCCAGAACCAATGGCTTAAAAGGCCACTGCTCTACCATTGAGCTAACGGCCCACATGAATCACTTAAGATTACTCTGAAAATAGTACCGAAAAATCGGTAAAAAGTCAATTCCTAGGCGAACTTTATTTTTTCTCTAAAAAATAATTGATTATCATCGTGATCGCGGCGTAGACAACAGCACCCCAAAAGGCCGCAGCGAAGTTTGTGATGTCGAAGCCTTTGACGATGTTGCTTGCAAGCCAAAACATAAAGCCATTTATCACAAGTGTGAAAATTCCAAGGGTCAGAAGGTTGATCGGCAGCGTTAGAAGTAGGATTAGTGGGCGAATCAGTGCGTTTAGCAATCCTAGTACCACAGAGGTGATAAGTGCCGCCCAGAAGCCTGTGAAGCTTACACCGGGAACGATGTAGGCAACCATCAGGAGGACTAGTGTATTTAAGATCCAGCGTAAGAAAACCATAAAAATTCCTATCTGTTATATGAACGTTCTTTTTTCTTGCGGCCAAGAAGCACAAACATAAGAGGTGGCAAGACGACGAAGAAGGTTCCGAAATTGTTTAAATATTTTGCAGCAACAGAAACATCTATGTAGTGATTCTTAAGCGCCTCTGGCAAGAAGTCTAGCACCGAGGAAAGAATCAAGGCGACCATGAGGCCGCTATAGATAAGCACTTCAATAACCGATATCTCGTCTGATCTTTTAGATTTAGAATTGATCGAGGCGGAAACCATGATGATAGTGAGAAAGAAAAGACCGATAGCAATGGTGGAATTAGAAATATTACTTTTTATCCAGATTTGGTTCATCAGGAAGGCATTGCCGTTGAAAAACTTGAACAAAGATTCGGAAAATTGGGTTGCAACGACGAGCCCGATATAGACCGAGCAAAGCGTCGTAATTGTTTTCTCCCGTTGGAGAATAAAAGCGTAGGCAGTGCCTAGTAGAAAAAAGAGCCCGATGAAGACATCCACGCTTGGAAGTTGTGTCAATTGCATTATCTAAACCCCTCCATAGGTTCGTAATTACAAAACTGGGACTAACTATTCCGTATATTTATTATCGGTCAAAGTGAAAAATATGTCAATAAATTTATAAAAATATTTGTTAAATAGTGCATCAGATCAATATGTATAAAAGTCATCATTTCGAAATCCCGACGCTCTTGTCGGGACGAGAAATCTTCTGATTATTATTTTAATTATATTAAGCTGAAGATCTCTCATCACGAGGTCACCGTGATGAGAGATGACGACTATATAAATATATCGCAATTGTTGAAGAAGACCCTAAGCTTTACTAATACAGATATAAAAACCTCCTCACAATATCGTCGATCGTGTAGAATGTGAGGAGGTTAGCCCATATTTTGGTGCCAAAAGAGTTCTTAGTTTTTCATCACGCTTAGCCTGGCTAAAGGAACACTAAGCGCCCCACCACTTTTTCTTTTGTTGCTCTGATTCCTTTAGCTTCTGCCAGAGTTCTTTTTGTTCAGCATTTATGTGCCGAGGCATTTCAATTTTTATCGTAAGAATTAGGTCGCCTCGTTGATTTCCGCGATATACTTTACCTTTGCCTGTGAAGCGGAACGAAGTTCCTGCTTGAGTACCAGCAGGGAGAGTAAATTCTACTTTTTCACCATTTACATTTATAGAGATAGTGTCACCGAGTACAGCTTGCGCTGGCGTTATACCAATCTCTGCTTGAATTTGTGACATCGCTGAGCCAAAAAACTCTTCGAAAATGTCACCAAGTCCGCCACCGCCGAAACCAAAGCCAGAGAAGTCGCCCTGAAATCCACCAAATGGATCGCCGCCGCGGCCCTGTCCCTGTCCGCCATTTGCGAAAGGGGAGTCACCGTACTGATCGTACATTTGACGTTTTTCTGGGTCAGATAGTATTTGGTAGGCTTCGTTTGCTTCTTTAAATTTTTTCTCTGTTTCCTTATCGCCGCCACGATCAGGATGATACTTCAAAGCAAGCTTGCGGTAAGCTTTCTTGATTTCTTCTGCGGTAGCGCTTTTGGAAACTCCTAATGTTTTGTAGTGATCTGTTGCCATAATAAAATATATAACTAGTCCAATTACTTAGTCCTAGATTACATTACCTGAGTTTATATTTGCTTGCAAGTGCAAGTTTACTGTTGAGAGATTTCTAGTGTTGTTGCATCGATGACTGAAACATAGCTACTATCTGCAGATTTGTATTCTAGCGTCCAATATAATTTTTTTAAATCAGCTGATTCTTTCAGAATGGCTGTTATTTCTTGTAGCGTGTTATTGCTCCGCCAATCCTTCCCACCATTTTTTTCAGCTAGCTGAAGTGCTGAGATATAATTGTATTTCCAGAGACTGATATTTATTGGAACAATCTCCCCGAGATAATCAGCCTTTGGGATCAGTGCTCGAAGAAAAGAGCCATTGCTCTGATCGGTGGTGTATACCCAATTATTTCGGGTATCTTTTGCGGTGGAAAAAGCGTAGCGGGTGACAATCGATTCCTTCTTCATATCAGCACCGATATTTACCTCTACAACTGATATTTTGAAATCAGGGGTAAACTCAATAGCATACTTGGTCGCAGCCGCCAGCTCTGCTCTTGCAATTACATCGAAATCGCTTGGAGTTGCAGTTGTAAGATCGTCTACTGTCTCTGTAGCAGTATCTCCCGATGTTGTTGATTGCTCAGTTTGTGTGTTATCGGAAGCGTTTTTGTTGCCGATGTATGTCCATACTATGGTGATGATGAGTGCTACAGCAAGTATACCCAAGAAAATCGGCTGTTTAAAAATATTCATGACTTCACTCCGAGATATCGGAGCCCTCCTTTTAATTGAAATAGTTATCTATTTACAATTAAATTTTACTCTAAATGGAAAAGCAAGTAAATAAGTTCGTTTTCCTTATAGTCTTTACTCTCATCTTGTCATCCCTATTTCCCATCTTGTCATTCCCGTGAAGACGGGAATCTTGTAGCTAATTTAATAATGCAACATCCCTGGGCTTCTCTGCATTTCACTTCGCTGAACCCGAGGATGACGGGATGGGCGCTAAATAAGTTATGGGCAAGGCAGTGTTGCCTTGCCCATAATCCTTCGCCGCTAGGATTTATTTAGTTTCTTCCCTTGGCTCTTCTGTATCTTTTTTCTCATCTTCCTTAGTTTCGTCTTTCGCTTCCTCTTTTGGCTGTTCTTTGGCAGCTTGCTCGTACATTTTCTTGCCAAGCTCTTGCAAAGAGGTGCTTAGGGCTTCAGTCTGAGTTTTTATTTCCTCAGCATTGTCCGTGTCCTTCACATCCTTCAGCGTTTTGATCTTCTCTTCTACGTCTGATTTCAAGTTTGTGTCGACTTTGTCGCCGGCATCCTTGATGGATTTCTCAGCGGTGTAGATCAGGCTATCAGCCATATTTCTTGCTTCGATAATTTCTTTTTTCTTCTTATCATCGTCAGCATGCTCTTCAGCTTCCTTGCGCATACGCTCGATTTCCTGCTCGCTGAGTCCAGATGAGCTAGTGATCGTGATGCGCTGCTCTTTGCCAGATGCTTTGTCGGTTGCCTTCACATTTACGATGCCATTTGCATCGATATCAAAGGTGACTTCTACCTGTGGAACGCCTCTTGGTGCTGGTGGCATGCCGTCTAGGATAAATCTTCCTAGAGTTTTGTTGTCAGCGGCAAATTCGCGCTCACCTTGCAAAACGTGGATCTCGACAGAGGTCTGATTGTCAGCTGCTGTAGAGAAAATCTGTGATTTTGAAGTTGGAACAGTAGTATTTCTCTCGATAAGTTTTGTAGAAACGCCGCCCAAAGTCTCGATACCGAGAGAAAGGGGAGTTACGTCGAGTAGAAGAAGATCCTTGACCTCACCGGTAAGCACGCCACCCTGAACAGCAGCGCCGATAGCGACAGCTTCATCAGGATTTACAGAGTGATTTGGCTCTTTGCCGAAGAATTTCTTGACTGCTTCTCGAACTACTGGCATACGTGTCATACCACCAACGAGAATAACCTCGTCGATATCCTTGATATCCATCTTTGCATCTTTTAGTACTTTTTCGCATGGCTTTAGAGTTTTTTCTACCAAAGCAGCGATCATTTTCTCCATCTGAGAGCGAGAAATTGTCATTTGCAAATGCTTAGGGCCTGAGGCGTCAGCGGTTACAAAAGGCAGATTGATCTCAGACTCAACAGCCGTTGAGAGCTCGATTTTGGCTTTTTCAGCCGCTTCTTTGACTCTCTGAATTGCTGCTTTGTCAGTGTGAAGATCGATTCCTTGATCTTTCTTGAACTCATCGATGATGAAGTCCATGATAATCTGGTCGAAGTCATCACCACCAAGGTGAGTATCACCGTTGGTTGCTTTTACTTCAAATACGCCATCGCCAAGCTCCAGGATTGTGATATCAAATGTACCACCACCAAGGTCGTAAACAGCGATTTTTTCATTCTTCTTTTTGTCCAAGCCATATGCAAGAGCTGCAGCTGTTGGCTCGTTGATTATTCTTTTTACTTCAAGACCAGCAATTTTGCCAGCATCTTTTGTTGCTTGGCGCTGTGCATCGTTGAAATATGCAGGAACGGTGATTACAGCTTCAGTAACTGTCTCGCCAAGATAGGTCTCAGCGTCAGCTTTTAGCTTTTGCAAGATGAAAGCTGAGATTTCCTGTGGGCTATAATCCTTCGTATTCATAACTACACGGATCGAGCCGTCAGAAGCCTTTTTGCTGCCATAAGGCATTTTCTTCAAGTCTGCCTGAGCGTCTGCATCGTCGAAGCTTCGGCCGATGAAACGTTTGACTGAAAAAATAGTATTTTCAGCATTTGTAACTGCCTGTCTCTTGGCGAGCTGACCGACAAGGCGATCGCCTTTTTTGGTCTCTGTGACAATAGACGGAACAGTTCTACCGCCCTCTGATGAGGCGATGATTTTTGCTTCGCCACCTTCCATGATAGCGACAGCGGAATTTGTTGTACCGAGGTCAATCCCAATGATTTTTCCCATAATACTCCTTCTAACTA
>Ga0194057_10001488_pt1 | contig 11840 bp, 11 predicted proteins | sample SepL4415m_MetaG_FD_155474 | JGI IMG/M metagenome (GOLD analysis project Ga0194057, IMG submission 155474) | Anoxic zone freshwater microbial communities from boreal shield lake in IISD Experimental Lakes Area, Ontario, Canada - Sep2016-L442-15m | ecosystem: Environmental > Aquatic > Freshwater...
GAGTGCAGCACGATGTATTAACTTACTCACCCCAGCACGGCTCAGCAATCCATCGTTGCCATCCTTTGACATGAACGGCGCCAACCGTTTCAGTGCATACGCCCAAGCCTTACGCTCGATATTCAAGGAGTAGGTCAGATTTTTATCAGAAGAGAAAGTTTGATTACTGCGATCATGTAATGCTTCATGAGCGCCATAGCCCTCAGACGCTTCTGATTTTGTAGCCGCATACATATGGCCAATCTCATGTAACAGGGTTACGACATCGACTGCATGAGTAAGCGATCCTGAAATGAAGATGCTAAAACCATCTTTTGTCAGATGAGTGACAACATGAGAGCTGTCATTAGCAAAATATTGGTCCGTACTCGCATAGATCTTTGTCCCTGTCGGCAATAGATCAGAAATAGACAATTACTGCTCCTTGTCCCCAACTTGAGCCGAGATCTGTAAATCGTCGATTTCCAAAATTGTCACTCGCTCCAAACCCATGGGAATTACCCCCTTCTCAACTATTTCACTCATCATTCTATCCCAACAAGCTTCGACAACGGATTCGCCATTTGATAGCTTTTCCTCTTTAATCTTTTTGAAATCATAAACTAAGGGTTTGTAGTCGTATTTGATATCAAGGGCGCCAATCTTGGCTTCAACTTCACGACCGTTGTCCTCCACCTTCTCTTGTGTAGCCAAACCTAAATCTGAATGTAGATTTAGGGCCGGCTCTTGCTGACTTTCTAAATATTTATCGAGATACCCTGATGATTTTTCCATATTTATCTTTCTTTTTATTCGCTGCTGTCGTGCTTGACGTGGTTTTTGTCGAGATCGGTGAAGCGCATTTGGGCAGGATTGAAGAAGAGCTCGACGTTGCCGATTGCGCCATTTCTGTGTTTACGGATAAGAACTTCGGTAATGCCCTTGCGATCTGTGTCTGGGTGATAGTATTCGTCTCGATATAGGAACATAACGATATCAGCATCTTGCTCGATAGAGCCAGATTCACGAAGGTCTGAGAGCTGAGGTCTCTTGTCATCTCGGTGCTCAACCGCACGGGAGAGCTGAGAAAGAGCTATAACTGGCACATCCAGCTCACGAGCGAGACCCTTAAGACCTCGAGAAATTTCTGAGATCTCCTGAACTCGATTTCCCTCGCTGCTACGTGAGTGACCAGACATAAGCTGCAAGTAGTCGATGATGATCATCGAGAGACCGTGCTCCATCTGAAGTCGTCTTGCCTTGGCTCTGATCTCCATGATATTTCCAGAAGCAGAATCGTCAATAAATATCGGCGCTTCTGAGAGCACGCCCATGGCGTAGCCGATCTTTGGGAAATCTTCATCTGTCAGGTTTCCGGTACGAAATTTCCATGAGTCTACACCTGCTTGAGAAGCCAAAAGACGATCGACAAGCTGATCCTTGCTCATCTCGAGAGAGAAAACAGCGATAGGAAGTTTCTCACCGATGGCCGCATTTTCTGCCAAATTAAGCGCGAAAGAGGTCTTACCCATCGAAGGACGAGCAGCAAGAATGATCAGATCTGATTTATTGAAGCCAGCCGTCATCGTATCGAGATCGCGAAAACCACTTGGCACACCGCGAATCGCACCTTTATCCTTGTCCTTGTGAATCTTGTCAATCCGATCAAAAGCCTCTGTAAGAACATCTTTGATCGGGGCAAATTTGTTTTTTAGTGATTTCTGAGATACAGCAAAGAGCGCCTGCTCGGCTCGATCGAGAGTTTCGGAGACTTCGCCGTCTTCGTCATAGCTGCACTCGGAGATATCAGCACCAGCCGAAGCCAAGCGACGAAGAATTGCCTTATCTCGAACAATCTGGGCGTAGTAGACAATATTTGCCGCCGATGGAGTGCTATTTACGAGCTCAGCCAAGTAGCCTGAGCCACCGACCTCTTTTATCTGGCCTGCGCTCTCCAAAATCTCGGATAATGTAACAATATCGATCGGCATACGTTTTTCAAATAAGTTGGCTATAGCCGCATAAATCATACCGTGACGGTTGTCGTAAAAGTCCTCTGCAGTGACAATATCCGCCATCTTGATGATCGCATCTTTATCTAGCAAAATAGCGCCGAGAATACTTCTCTCTGCGTCCATGTTTTGAGGTGGCATACGCAAACCGAAAGGGCTTGGTGCTCTCTCAGGCTTTTCGTTCCTAAATTTTTCAGTTTGTCGTGCCATATGAATATTATTAATTACCAATGATCAACTATCAATTATCAAGTAAAGGTCAAGTTATCAATTTCCAATTTGTAGTCCCTCTCCTTTTCAAGAGCCTGTCCTGAGCGATGAGGTCGCTCACCTCAGAGTCGATGGCAGAATGACAGAACTTAATGTTTGTCATTCCCGCGAAGGCGGGAATCTATATATTTTGCCTGGATCCCAGCCTTCGCTGGAATGACAGCGCAGGGAGATCCTTCGGTTCCTCAGGATGACAGATAAAGAAGTACTGCTAACTGCTAACTGCTAACTGCTAACTGCTAACTGCTAACTGGTAACTGCTAACTGGTAACTGCTAACCAATTACACCTCAAACACCTCGGTCACTGCCTTCTCAAGATCGCCCACTGGTGCGGCAGGAGCTGCTGGCTTCTTCTCGCTATCGATCTCACAAGCGATTGTATATGTGCAACCAGTCACATCGCAAACAATTTTTTCTAGAATTGCGGTATTTTGTGGCTCAGATATCTTATCCTTGTGAAATTTGAATTTGACGCCAAGTGTCAGACGATTTTTTGTGACCTGCGCTGGTCTAGCATCTCGAAGCAGTGCTGCAAGTGTCGAGTTTTCACGCTTAGTCGTATCGATTATCTGCTGCCAAATGTCCTTCGTCATCTCGAGAACAGGCACAAGCACATCGTCGGTCATCTCTGCAAGCTCAGATTTTGGCTTTTCGACTATGACGACAGGTGGAACGACAGCTTCTTCTTCGAGAACGATATCTTCTATCGATATTTCCTCGGATTTGATCTCTACAGGAGGCTGCTGCACGATCACAGGCTCGGGCTTAGCCTCAGCAATCTTCTCTGAGGCGCTAGCAGGCTTCAGGACAGGAGCAATTTTTGCCTCTGGCACATTATTAGCTTCCTTTATAATAGTGCCTCCTGCGGCATTGCAAGCCTTCACAACGGCTATTTCGATAGGTAGCAGAGGGTTTCTGGTCTCCTTTGTAAGCGAAAGTGAACCAATAAGTATCATCAGGATCTCGAGAACTTGCGCTTGCGTGACCGTCTTTGCAAGCTCCTTGATCTTGTTTATGTTCTCAGTTGTGTCTTCGACAAACATCTCACCTGATACTTGCGTGAGCAAAACCTGTCTCGTCTTCTCAATAACGCTTTTTAAGAATTCGCCAAGATCATAGCCCTTGTCGAACAGCTCGTGGGCGATTTTTAATCCCTCCTCCGGAAAGTTATTAAAAATCGCCCCCACAAACTTGTAAACTTCGACCGACTCAGCGATCCCAAGAATTTTCTTGGTAATATCTATAGTGATCTTGTTTTCGATGGATGATACCTGCTCCAAAAGCCCAACTGCGTCTCGGTGACCGCCATTTGCAGCAACGGCAATAAGCTCAAGCGATTCTGCATCAATATCTATCTTTTCGCTCTTCGCAATATTTTCTAAGTTGGTTATGACATCTTTCTTCTGAGCTCGCTTGAAGTCAAATCGCTGAGCCCGAGAGAGGATGGTCGCAGGAATCTTGTGTACTTCAGTCGTAGCCATGATAAAAACTACATGAGCTGGCGGCTCCTCGAGAGTCTTCAGCAGTGCGTTGAAAGCAGATTTCGACAGCATGTGCACCTCGTCGATGATATAGACTTTTTTTGCACTTCTTGTTGGAAACATCCGTGCCTTCTCTATCAGGTCTCGAATGTCCTCTACTCCGTTATGCGAGGCTGCATCTATCTCCAAAACGTCGATAGATTTATCCTCTGCAATCTCTGTGCATGAGCTGCAAACATTGCAAGGCTCGCCACTTGATTCAGTTCCTGCCTTCTTGTCCGCTGCGATCTTCTCGCAGTTCACAGCTTTTGCAAGTAATCTCGCAGTAGAAGTCTTGCCGATTCCACGGGGACCTGTGAGCAAATATGCGTGGACAAGCTTATCTGCTTTTATGCTCTGCAAAATAGTCCCGATCACGTGTTCCTGACCGATCATCTCGCTAAAGTTTTTTGCTCTATATTTTTGATAAAAAGCCATAGTATTTATAAACTTCCAATTACCAAGTAACAATAATCAATTAATAATCAATAACCAAGTTGTTGTCATTCCCGACCGCCTCATTGTCATGCTGAATTTACCGTGCCACTCCGTAGCCTTGGCGAAGGGTGGTTTCAGCATCCCGTTGCTGTTTAAACGGTTACGAGATCCTGAATCAAGTTCAGGATGACAGAACAGGGGGAAACTTTCGGCCCAACCATTATAATTCGTTTTCAAGAAGATAAGCTATGGCTCGTAAAGTGGAGTACTTTTTGCAAGTGTGGGATTGAACTCTTTCTGAATCGAACAATCTTATCCCCAGACAGTCCACAGAGATGTGAACATGTGCATGACGGATTTATTCGTAAAACTAAAATTATTGAGATATTTCCGCTTTTTTCGGTTGATTTGTGCAAATCACTAGTCTATAATTTATTTATAAAAGGAGTGGGCATGAATAGAAATGACTTAGCAAAAGCGCTTGCAAAAAAGGCGAATCTGAGCTTGGATAATGCTGAAAAGCTAATCGTTTCTTTTGGTGACACGATCTGCGAAGTCCTACAGAAAAAAGAAAAAGTTATTTATTCAAACTTTGGAACATTTTATACAGTCCATTACCCTTCCAAGGTCATATATCACCCTGTACTCGGCAAGAAGAAACAAATGGTCATGCTGCCAACCGACGCTGTGAAGTGGATGCCCTCTGGCAATATCAAGGAGCTTGTTCAAACTAGCCAAGAAGTCGAAAGCGCGACTGCTTTTGGTGCGACCAAGAAACACAAAGAGGAAAACCGCAAAGCAGGCATTCTAGAGATCAAAGCAAAAGAGCTTACTGACGAAGAAATTATTGCGGTGGTAAACTACAAACAACAAGAGGAAAAACAGCAAGCGCCAGAAGAAGAGGAAGAATTTGTTATACCTATCAGGGTCACAAGAAGTGTCGCTCCAGCCGAAGCAGACGTTCTCTTGGGCGATGATTCAGTCAATATTCCCATAAATGTTTCCGGATTCGACATCCCTCTTCTCGACTTCGATAGTATAGACGCAAACTCAATCCAGCGCATCGGTGGTCAAGACAAAATAATCGACTCTGAGAGCCTAGATAAATTATTAATTGACTTTACCCAGTCTAGCAAAAAAGATATCGCGTACGTAGATTTAGACAGCCTAGACTTGCCCGAATCGCTAACGTCTATTCTCTCAAAAGAGATGATAAACAAATATCATGTGCTTCCTATCGGCGACGATGAGGAACAAGTAATTTTGGCCATGAATCACCCAGATGACAGGGCCTCCCTCGAGATGATCGAGCATATCCTTGGTAAAAAAGTTTCACCTCGTCTGAGTTCAAAGGGCGAGATTGAAAAATATTTGAAAAAATTTCAGCTTCCGAAAGATGTCGTTTTACCCGAGATCAAGATATCTGAAAACGGATTGCAAGACTCTGAATTTCTTACGCTATCCGGCAGCAATTCACCAATGACGAGGCTCGTAAACCTTATCATCACTCGAGCCGTGAGAGAAAAGGCAACAGAAATTCACTTTGAGCCACAAAATGGCCAACTGATTATGAAATACCGGACTGATCACGTCCTGAAAATCGTGACCACTTTTCCTAGCGATATTGCAAGAGCTATCACGACGCAAATCAAAATTTTTAGCCAAATGAACATAGAAACATCGCACTTACCGCAAACAGGCTACTTCAAGCAAAAATATAGTGGCTACACGTTGCGATTTTATATCTCAACACTTCCTGTCAGTGAGGGTGAGAAAATAGTTATAAAAATTACTAACAAATCGCTTCCTTTGATGAAGCTAGAAAGCTTGGGACTTCTAGGAAACGATCTCCGATCAGCGACCACCGCCTGCCAAAAACTTCATGGCCTGATCATGCTTAGTGGACCAAAAAATTCTGGGAAGTCTACCACCTTCTACTCCGTTCTCAATGAGACATATTTTGATGGAATAAATATTACAAGCCTAGAAGATCCTATCGAATGCACGCTGAAAAATATAAATCAAAGTGAGATTGACGAGACTAGCGGATACACGCTAGAAATGGCGATAGATTCTGTTCTAAAACAGGATCCTGATGTTTTGGCAGTCAGCGAGAGTGCCACCAAGAAGATTACTGGCAAACTAATCAAATCTGCGACAAAAGGGCGCCTAGTAGTAAGCACCATGGCTGCCGAGAGCCTAGATGAGACCGTCTCCAATCTTCTCTCGACCGGAATTGATCCAACTGTTGTCTTCTCCTCGATCAACCTGCTTGTGAACCAAAGATTAGTGAAAAAGCTTTGTGAGCACTGCAAAGAGCAAATCGAGCTCACAGAAAACGAAAAAAAGATTATCAAATCAGAGATAGACAAAATGCCTGCCGTCGAGAAGGAGCTCCTAAGAAAAGGTGGCCTGAAATTTTATCAAGGCAAAGGCTGCAATAGATGTCATCACAGGGGTTATAGGGGAGAAATTGGCATTTTCGAACTTCTAAAAATGCCAGCCAATGTGAAAAAAGAATTACTGAGCAAACTAGACGGTCCTAAGATTAATAAATTTATTTATGATAACACAATGAGCTTGGTTCAAGACGGAATACTGAAGGCAAGCCTCGGTATGACAACGATTGAAGAGATCTTAGAGATTAGAAATAAACAATAAAATGGGATTGAATTACAACAAAAATTTGGCCACAAGATTTGGCTTGGAAATCACCGAAAACTGCCTTCGAATCGTTGAAGCGTCTTTTGGAAAAAGAGGGGTGTCCCTTGTGGGTTTTTGCGAGCTTCCCTTCCATGAAACGGTGATCAGAAGAAACAAGCTTACAAATCTGACGAAGCTTACAAACTATATCACCGAGGCAAGACTGAAAGCACTGCCAAATGTGGCGGAAGCAACAAATTTTTGTGCTTCACTGCCACAGAGCTTGATCAAAGTCGGCCACGTTTCCCTGCCAGAAAAAAATACACCGGAAAATAAAAAGGCGGCAGAGAAAAGATTTTCAGATGAGCACGAAATGCAATACGACGAATGCTACTCCGACGCTGATGCGATTCTGGCAAATGGAAAAATAGGATCGGAGTTTCTGTGTTCGATCGCAGAGAAGGAAAACATTCACGCTATCGTCAAAATATCACAGCTTCTCGGCGTCACGCCTGTTGCTGTGGAGCCTGCAGTCCTTGCAAACGGGCGCGCAAGCATTGGTTTCCCTGCCCACAATTCGCGAAGCATTTGTATAAATATAGATTACAACTCATCTTTTGTAGCCCTTTGGGAGAGGGATCAGCTGATTGAGATTGTAAATCTTCCGAAGTTTGGGCTCTTTCAAATACTCGAAAAAAATGAGGTTATGGATCAAGAGCTTGGTCGCGATAAAATCAATAAGCTTCATCTTAGCAGTGTAAAGCTTCTAGAATCGATCTCGGAGATTGTTGAGGGCGTTATCAATATCTTGGCTAGCCCTGCCGCCAAACGAACAGAAAAACTGCTTATTTCTAAGATATATTTGTCTGGGCCTGGTGCTCATTTACCAAAGATAGCACATGTTTTGGAAAAGGAATTTCATATACCGATCAATGTCAAAAGTATTAAATTTGATAACGAACAAAGTATCGGGCCAGAGTTTACGACGGCTTATGGCCTTGCGATGAGGAGGGACACATAGTATGAGTATCAATCTGCTTCCGCACCAGCATCAAGAGGAAAGAAAATTTGTTGGTTTCGTCAATGAAATCTTTTTTGGAGTATTTGCTATCATGATTTTCATGATCATAGCTGAAATCCTTTTTTATGCGTATAACGGAAAACTAGAAGACAAGGTTTCTGCTGCCACACAAAAAATCTCTGCTATGGTTACTGACATCACGGGCTATAGTGAAATATCTACAAAACTAGAGGTGATTCAAACAAAAACATCATCGATGAATGCCCTGAAGAACAATCCTGTGCCACAAAGTCAGGTTTTAGCGATGATCAGTCAATCTGTTTCTAGCTCTATTCAGCTCACTTCGGTCGTATCTGATCTAGACGCGAAAACAGTTACAATCAAGGGAATATCTACTTCGGCAGACAGCCTGAGCTTGATGCAATCATCTTTTCAAACTGATGAGATGGTCAGAGAGGTTAGCTTCGTGCTCGATCCTGCTAGCACCGCTGATAAATATATTTTTACTACTAAGATAACACTGAACGACAAATGAAGAATTATATAAAAAATTTGTTTTTGCTCTTGTGCATCGTGGCACTAACGTACAGTGCACTTGCTCTTCTTGTCGTCACACCGACAGTTACAAGCATCACAGACAATCAGTCAAAGCTAGCGTCAAGCTATGCGAAGATATCTGATCTTGAGAGTACCAAAATTGAGCTCGAAAGATGGAAGAAAAATACGAGTGTGCTAGACGTGATGATGGGCAATGTTGGACACCTTTGGCCAGCCGAAAGTAATGTGGACAGCTTCTCAGCCAAGATCAAGAAACTTGCTGCAAGCAACGGCATAAACATAACAAAATTTAGCTTCGATTTACCAAATAACGGTAAGGCAAAATACGAGCTAGTCGGCACATCAACCTATAGCAATATTTTTCAATTCATCGAAGACCTGAACAAAATCGATAGATTCAACACCGTTCCGCTTCTTCAAATATCAAGCGTAGATGGCTCATCGATCAATCTTAATATGACTGGGCAAATATACTATGGCGATTAAACCAAAAATAAATGGGGTCGCGGTTTTCTTTATCATTTTCATCGTGATAGAGATTCTTTTGTCGGGGATTTGGTTTGTAAATATCGTTATGACAGAGCCGGAATCTTCTTTACAAGCCACAAAAGACGAAGGCAAACTACTTGATCAAAATAAGTACTACGAAATAGTGAATCCAAGCCTATCAGCACAAGACGACACCGCTAAAAGTTCTATAAGGAATCCGTTTGAGATATTAAAATAGTGCTAAATTTATTCTTCGACTCCTCGATGCTTGTCGAGGGTGGAGAAGCAAACAATACTAATGATAGTTCTCCACAAGCGCCTGCCCTGAGCGAAGCCGAATGGGTCGAACAATAAATATTTTATCCTTCGACTCCGTGTAGCCTGCGGGTGGAGAAGCAGAAGACCACTGATTATTGCCATTCCTTGTGCCAGTCACCATTTATCAGATTGTCTTTCTTCTTGCGACTCCAACCCTTAATCTGAAGCTCTCTAGAACGAGCACATTCCAAGTCTTCAAACTCTTCATAGTACAAAAGTTTTTTGAACCCATGCTCACTTGTGAACTTAGAGCCTAGACCGCTAAAATGTTGCTCCATTCTTGTCGAGATTTTCCATGTCATACCTGTGTAGTACACTTCGTCTTTGCACTCAACAATATAAACATACCAACGCCATTTCTGTGTCATATGTCTCCCAAGAAAAATTAGTTCTCCACAAGGTCGAACAATAAACTCGTTTCATTCGTCGTCTAGATGACATTTACATTTTATTCTTCGACTCTGTGTAACTTGCAGGTGGAGAAGCGTGCGATAACAGTTCTCCACAAGGTCGAACAATAAATTTAGCACAAAACTATCGACTAAAAACTTAGCTATTTCTTCGAAGCAGCGAGGCTCTCTTCGATTGTTTTCACAATATCGGCAGGGACTACTTCGCTTTTTACCAAGTAGTGATCAGCTGGCTTCATCATGTCTTTTAGCTTGTTTATCTCTTGCACTAGGGCAGTCAACAAAATGATTGGAATGTCAGCAGTCGCTGCATCTTCACGCAGCTTTTTCATCACGTCGATACCATTAAGCTTTGGCATCATGATGTCTAGTAAGATAAGGTCTGGCTTGCTAGCTGCTACTTTCGCTAGTGCCTCTTCGCCATCAAATGCATCAACGATGGTGTATCCCTCTGCTTGAAGTCGCTCCGAATACATCCCGTGAAGCGTAGCATCGTCATCTGCAAGCAAGATTGTTGCTGGTGTCGCCATAATTCCTCCTAAAAAATATTAATTTGGGTTAGCTTTATAAATTACATAGTCATACAGATCATACAAAGAACCAGATTGTCGGTCAATGTTTGCCTCGATCGTGCGATAAACATTTTTGTAAAAGCCGACTGAAGAGACGACCGTATATGGGCCAGGTACTGCGGTAGATTTGTCATATTCACAAGTACCGCTAGGTGCACAATCTAGCGAGGTAATACCTATTGCAGCACCATAATAATACGGCTTGATAGACAGTGTCACTCTAGAAGTAGGGCCAATATTTGGGAAGCCGTCACGCGATCGCCACAACTGAAGAAAACCGTTTACGCTCCAAGAAAAGGTACCAGATGGCAAAGAAAGATTTATTGGAACAGCCTGAATCACCTGATCGGCGCAATCGCCAACCTTGTTCGGACTAATAAGTAAACAAGTTCCACGAGGATCAGCCGAAATCATTGTTTTATACTCTTTCACTGTGTTGCCATCACCAAATGTGTCGATTACTAGCTTCGCTTCCATGAAAGATTTGTCCTTTGTAGCACTGTTTGGTCCTGATCCTGATCCTATGAATTTTGCGAAGAGATTGATATCTTTTGCGGTTGTAGAAAGCACGTTTGACAGGTCAATCTTGTACGAATCGTCCTTGGCAACAGTCAGGTAGCTAAATTCGCCAGTGCCATAAGCAGCATCGGCAATGTCAAGATCAGTTAGTATACCGCTAGGAGCTACGGTGTCTTGACCAAAAAACGGCCATTTATTCTCAGTGCCAGCGTACCCCATACGCAAATAATAAAATTGATCACTTCCAGGAGTCGAAATTAGAGAAGTTTTATTTACACCTTCTCCGGCTGACACAATACTAGAAGCAGTGATGTTTGTGAGGTTATAATTTCGATTTGTATCTAAGACTGCATTAACATCCCAACCAACGAAAGGCACCTCAGCATTTTTCGAATAGCGATAGCGCAAAAACCCTTCTTCTATGCCAGATTCAGCAGAGTAAAAGGCAATAATGCTGTTTTCGTGGAGCCTAGCATTTGCAAATTCTGCTAGGAAAACACGACCAAACGAAAAACCAACGGCACCGATTGCCGAGATCAGAAGAATTGCAATAATTAGGGCAGTACCCCTCTGCTTTTTTATCATATTTGGAAGTATTTAGATTAGATTAATTATAGTTTAATTAAATGCTATTTGCAAAAACAAATACTACCTCGAGTATTTGGCTCAACTTCGGTTCCCCTCCTGATTTAGGAGGGGCTAGGGGTGGTATAAAATATACTTTAATATTCTACCCCACCTAACCTCCCCTAACCTAGGGGAGGAAGGGGAAACTGCCTACATTTTCAATATTTAAAAGCCATGTTATAATATAGCTAATGAATAAAATTGACCTGAAAAAATTTCATCTTTTAGAGATCGTGCTATGGGTCGGCGTAGTAATAATTTTGATATTTGCCTACTTTTTTCTTCCTCGCACGGTACTTTCTGACGCAATCAAGATCATAGCGCTGATCGCTCTTTTCTTCTGCTCGTGCGGCTACTTTGTTTATCGCAATTTGTTCCAATCTCAGACCGAATTTGTCGAAACTATTCTTGCAGAGAATATCAAGGCTGATGATCAAACTTCAATAATGAAAGACTTATTTGA
>Ga0194057_10001507_pt1 | contig 11765 bp, 5 predicted proteins | sample SepL4415m_MetaG_FD_155474 | JGI IMG/M metagenome (GOLD analysis project Ga0194057, IMG submission 155474) | Anoxic zone freshwater microbial communities from boreal shield lake in IISD Experimental Lakes Area, Ontario, Canada - Sep2016-L442-15m | ecosystem: Environmental > Aquatic > Freshwater >...
CTTTGATTGGCAACACGAGGTCGGCCACCGGGTAGACCTTGGTGGTCATGTATTCATCGCTCTCGGCCTTGGTGGGCGAAGTGATGAGGAGTACCTCATTATGGACCACGTACTTGAGTTGCAATTCATCCAACATCAGCTTCAAGGCCGAACGAAGCGAAATGCCCTTGAGATTCTTGGTAACTTGCGTACTTTCCTCGACGCCCGCTTCTTTCAAGGCTGCGGAATCAAGCTGGATCTCGATGTGGTGCAGATCCTTCAGGTAATCGACGACGTCCTTGAGCGGTGTTTCGACGAACTCAATCTGGGTAGGCTGCTTCAGGGCTTCTTGGATCTTTTTTTCGGTCGGACTAGGTCGCGAGAGTTCCATCGATTTGTACTTTTCTAATCGACGCGCCGAAAGCTCTTTCCAGATTTCGGCATCCGGATAGACAATCGGCGGGTCGTCGGCGACGGGGACATGCGACTTCTCGGTCTGATACATGCAATCGACGAATCCCTTCTGCGCGGCAACACGGACCGCCATGATGTTGTCGTAGTTACCTCGGAAGCGAGAGAGGTGTGCGGCTACGACCATGGTTGGTTTTGCCAACGGCATCGAGCGGTCAACGATCTTCGCGGCCTCGAACGCGGCCTGCTCTTCCGCCAAGCGGTGCCGGCCTTCGGCCATCAACGAATCGAAACGATCCATCAACTGCTTGACCTTGTCCTGGTCTTGCTTGAGTGCTAGGTTGGTCATCTCTTGTTCGCGCTTGGCCGCCTCTTCGCGAATGCGCTGATGTTCGCGGGATGTGAACTCCTCCCCGCGATGCTTGATATCCTTGCGCGCGGCAACGAGCATTCCAGTCAAGCGTTCTCGCATTTCCGGACGGAGTTCCGGCTCGGCTTTCAAATCATTCGTTGTGTTCTGAATCAGGGTTCCTGCCGCGCCCGGATCGACCGAGACCATGCTGCGAGCCTTGTTGATCGCGTTCTGCACAACTTTCTGCCATCGCTCTTCCGTGGCACTGCTTTCAGCGATTACATTTCCTGCGGCAGCACCCTCGGCCAGAGGAGCTTCCGCGTTGCCGCCCTGAAGGTTCAGATCGCCCGGATTGCCGCCGGGAACATTCGCGTCCGCCTTGGCGGCCACATCGGCAGCGAGAGCAGGAACACCGTTCGCCTTCTTGGCGATGGCATCCTTGATCGCGAGGGCGGCAAGGTCACTGGGATTGCGGCGCAAGGCTTCGTCGGCCAGGCGATTGGCACTGTCTAGGTTGCCGCCATTGAGGGCCTCACGGGCCAAGTCACTCAAACCGCGGCCACCCGCTTCAATCAATTGTTTTGCGTTGAACAAACTTGCGCTATCGATCAAAGGGAGCGTCCGGCCGCCGTCAACCTTCGCCTGATCAACCAATTTGGCGAGATAGGCATTGTTGGCGTCGGACTTCAACTCGGGAATGTCCCAGGCCAGCTTTTGCACGCCGGCGGGGCCGTCCACATCGATTTCCACCTGCTTGGCTGCGGCCGACTTTGCGGTGCCGACCACGACCGTGTCGCGATCACTACGCAAGGGCGGAAAAGTTTTTGGATAAACCTCCACGCCGTCCGGCCACTTCACATCCTTGGGCCAGAGAACCGAACCGTGAACCGCCCGGGCCAAACCGGTTCCGTAGTCGCCGGCATCCACACGGGCGAGTTCCGGCGCAACAATGCCACCGGTGCGCGAGGCCAGGGTTCCGAGCAACTGTTCTTGAATTTGGGGACCAACTCCAAAGGCGATTACCGGCGAACGCTGGGCAACAAGAGCGTTGACAACACGGTCAAGTGACTCGGGCATAAGCGGGTTGGCGCGGCTGCTGCCGTCACCAATATAAAGGATGGCACGCGCCGACTTGCTGTCGCCCGCAAAACTCTTTGCGGCACTGTCCAGGGCCTTTTCTAGGTCGCAGGAACCAAGCGGGGTGCGCAGATTGAGCTTGTTGATCGCCGCAGCCATCTCCGGACTGCCGGGGGCCACGAACCCTTGGGTGAGCGGCGTCGCGTTCAGGTCGAAGGCCACGAGCTTCACGCGATCGTTCGCATCGAGCTTTGAGAGCGTCGCCTGGAGCGTCGCCAGCGACTTGGTGCGATAATCGCCCGTTTGGCTGGCGGCCGTGCTGACAAGAACGACAACGTCGCGCGGTCCACTGGCTGCGGATACCGAGGGCTTGAGAGTCAACGCGAAGACGTTGCTTCCGTCGGCCTGGGTAAATCCATCGAGCCGGGCTGTCTCACGGCCCAACAGTCGGGTTGGTGCGGTCATGGTCAGTGCCACGCCCAGCACGGTTGCCAAGGGCAACGACATCCAACGCAAGAAAAACGGATGGTTCGACATGCCTATTCTCCCGGCAAATGTCCAGGTGGTTCCGTAACCGCGTTCCGTGGCGGGAACGGAAACCACTAGATTTCATGGAAAAAGATGGTATTCCCCAACGGCACGACTTGCCCATTGGACTTATCGTTATTGTACTTCAACAATACGTTAATTACCACATAAAAGTTCAAATTCCGTGATCGACGCGCCAAATTGTGTGGGGAGGACAAGCGGATTCTTCCGGTTTTGGGTGCGAAATAGGAGTAATAATTGTAGGGTGGGGAGAGTGAAACGAGCCCCACCGACACGGTTTCGGCCTGCGTTTAGTGGGGCTCGCTCTTCCGGTTCCCAGGTGTGGAACGCGAATAATTGTAGGGTGGGGAGAGCGCAGCGAGCCCCACTAATTTCTGTTGCGGTCTGCTTTTGATGGGGCTCGTTTCACTCTCCCCACCCTACTTCTGCACACAGAACCGAAAGAGCCACTAAAGTCCACCCCACGAACGAAAAACGGCCCGTCCCATTGCAACGGGACGAGCCGTAAGTTGTTTATTAGTTGAGTGTTATGACAATCGCGCGAGTCGGAGACGGCGGCTATCGCATCTGGCCAAGCATCCCCACGACCTGCGACATTTTCAGTCCATAGCCGGAGGCGAAGTCGTCGGCCCACTGCGAGACCACCGTCCGCATGGCATCAGCCATCGGAGAGCTTTCAATCGATTTCGCGTCGCTGGCGGTCTCATCGCCAGAATCCTTGGCGTTCATGGTCGTGCTGTCGTCGCTGTTGGCCGAATCGCTATTCGAGGGGTTCACTTCTTCCTCGATCGTGCCATTTTTGTTGTCGCCGTACTGGCTGTCGATCGGCTCGTAGCGATACCAGTAGTAATCCTGGGTACCCTGCGAAGAGGTCGCTTCCGTCTTGGCCGCTTCCTCAGTCTTGGTCGTTTCCTCGGTCTTGGTCGCTTCCTCGGTCTTGGTCACTTCCTCGGTCTTGGTCACTTCCTCAGTCTTGGTCACTTCCTCGGTCTTGGTCACTTCCTCGGTCTTGGTCACTTCCTCGGTCTTGGTCGCTTCCGTGGTCTTGGCCGCTTCCTCAGTCTTGGTCGTTTCCTCGGTCTTGGTCGTTTCCTCGGTCTTGGTCGCTTCCTCGGTCTTGGTCGTTTCCTCGGTCTTGGTCGCTTCCTCGGTCTTGGTCGCTTCCTCGGTCTTGGTCGCTTCCTCGGTCTTGGTCACTTCCTCGGTCTTGGGTGCTTCCTCGGTCTTGGGTGCTTCCTCGGTCTTGGGTGCTTCCGTGGTCTTGGGTGCTTCCTCGGTCTTGGGTGCTTCCGTAGCCTTGGTTGCTTCCTCGGTCTTGGTTGCTTCCTCGGTCTTGGTCGCGTCGGAGGAGTTCATCTCGGTGGCCGGGGATGCACTGTTCGCAGCACTGTTCTCGGTCGATCCGTTGCTGGTAGCCTTCGATTCGGTCGACTGGTTTTCGTTGTTACTGGTGTTGCTATCGTTGTTCGTGGGCGTGTCACCGGCGGCTTTTTCAGCGGGCGATGAGTTGTCGGCATTTTCGCCATAATATCCGTTGGAGTGGCCGAACTTATACTTGTAGCAATCGTTGGAACTGTCGGTGGTCGAATTGTTGGTGTCCAAAGCGGTGTTGTCGGTCGCTTCCGAGGCGGTGTTCTCGTTCGCAACCGTCGTCGATTGGTTGTCTGGATTGGTTTCGTTCGTAGCCGTCGTGTCGGTTGATGCCGTGCCGTCCGAGGTCTGAGTTTCCTCGGGCGACAGTGCCGACAAGGCAGGACGCTCCGCGTTTTCCGTGTCCAGATTTGAGTAGACGATGAAATCCTGGTTCCAGTCAACCAGCAGCTCAGTTCCCGTGCGGGTTGCGGACAACGGCTGAACGTCTGAATTTGCCGTGGAAACGATCGCAGCGCCGGCGTTGACAGCAGTAATCATTGTCACGGCAATCGCGGTACTGCTGAAGAAGCTTGCCAAAGACCAAGTGTTGAAGACGCGTCTCATTCTTTGATTCCTCCGAGTAAATGGGTGCCAGATAGTAAACAGGGGTTCGTTCATGCGGTCGTATTCTAAAATGGCCGTGAACTGGATTACGTTGAACGGTATCGGTGAGACGCATTCGTAATCATTAAACAATACGGGCCATCCGCGGTGATTGGGTAGCTCTGTTGGTTTGACGAATTCGCACAAAAAAAACGGTCTAGGCAATCGTGACGGACATGCAGGGTCGATTCCGTTCAGATAATGCAACTAAAATCGAATTTACTAACTCAAGCTGGCAAAGAGTTCGTTCTGCTGAAACTTTTCCGTTTGGAGGGCCAGGCGCGTTAAACTCGGTAGTCGCTCGGGATCTTGCCCAGATATTCGCAACTTCGGCCTTCCAAATCTGGTAGAATAGTTGGTTGCACATAAAAATCCGTGGAGCAATGTTGTGAAACGAACGGCGTTATACTGTCTGATTTCCGGAATCCTGGGTGGATTCCTGGCCTTGGTACTATCGCACGGTCCCAGCATCGAACCGATTTCGGCTGCCCAGGAACCCGCTGGCATGGGCCCTGTCGGCGGACCTGCCCACGGCATGCCGATGCCGCCGTCCGATCCAAATACCATGCCGCCGGCCGCGGCAATTGCCGGTTCCAAAAATCCGCTGGAGTCGAGCGAATACACGACCGAGGAACGGGTTAATATCTGGGTCTATGAGCAAGTCAACCGTAGCGTGGTGAATATCACCACCAAGGGGTTTCAGGGCGAACGGTTTTTGTTGGTCGAGGTGCCGTCGGAAGGAGAGGGGAGCGGCGTGGTGCTGGACCGGCAGGGACACATTCTTACCAACTTCCATGTTGTGGAGGGTGCTCGTCAAATCCAGGTGGCGTTATTCGACGGCAATACCTACGACGCCCGAATGATCGGCCAGGATCCGGCCACCGACGTGGCAGTACTCAAGATCGATGCCCCGCCGACATCCCTGTTTCCTGTTGTTTTCGGTAATTCAACCCAGTTGCGGGTTGGGCAGCGCGTGTTTGCCATCGGCAACCCCTTTGGGTTGGAACGGACGCTGTCGACCGGCATCATTGCCAGTTTGAATCGTTCGTTGCCCAGTCGCCGCTCGGGCCGATCGCTGAAGTCGATCATTCAGATCGACGCGGCGATCAATCCGGGTAATTCGGGAGGGCCGCTGTTGGATGGTCATGCGCGGATGATCGGCATGAATACGGCGATCGCCAGCAAGACGGGGGAGAGCGCGGGCGTGGGCTTTGCCATCCCCGTGAGTACAATCGCTCGCATCGTGCCGCAGTTGATCCACGAAGGGCGCGTGCGTCGTCCGGAAGCAGGCATCGTGCGTGTCTATCAGACCGACCAAGGCCTGCTGATCGCCACGCTTGCCCCCGGCAGTCCCGCCGAGCGAGCCGGGTTGCGCGGGCCTAAGGTCGTGCGGCAGCAGAAACGGCAAGGGCCGTTTGTCTATGAGTATAAAACGGTCGATCGATCGGCGGCCGACTTGATCGTTAGCGTCGACGGAAAGCCGGTCAAGACGGCCGATGATTTTCTCGACGCGGTCGAGAGCAAGCGCCCGGGCGAACAGGTGACGATCAGCGTGATCCGCGGCGGTCAGCAGCGGCAGGTCCCGCTGGTATTGGAAGCTGGGGAGTAAGGGCTCCTGGGTTGACGGCGGTCCCGAACTTCTGGCCGATGTTCGATAGCAAGGTTACTTCCTCTGCGCGACCACATCATGAGGGTGCGTTAGTGTCCGCAAGATAGGACATCATGCACCTAAAACCGGAAGAGCCGCTCTTTAATCGTTTTCTTTGATTCGTTGAAATAAAATGCCCTTGTCATCGGTCGGGCTGCCGGCGGCGATGAAATGGAACTGGTCTGCCCCGCCCGACTTGACCTGAGCGGCCATCGTGCCCTGATCCTTGCTCTCCAAGAGAATCGCATCGCCTGCGCTAGCCAGTGTGCCGGCCAAGGTGACGGCTGGCTTACCTTTCGGCGTTGCCTTCCAGGTGAACTGATTGTTCTCGTCGATGACCAATTCAAAAACCGCGCCATCTCGCTTGGCACGCCAGTTTCCGACTAGATCCGTTGTTGGGCCGGCCTCGGCGGGCGAGGAATCGGCGGGCGAGGAATCGGCGGGCGGCGCGGGCTTGGGGGCCTCCGCGGTTTGTTCCGTCGGGGGAGGTGCCAGCGAGTCGAGCATTCGCTTGGCAACCTGGTCGCTCGGCTGTGCCTTCACCACCCTCTTGAGCGAGCTCACCGCAGCGTCGTTGTATCCGGCAACCAGGTAGTGATAGGCAAGCACGAACTGGGCCGCGGCATCGCCCGGCTTCTGCCGACAGCGGGCCTCCAAGGCTCGCAACTGCTCGGTGTAGGCATTCATGTTGGAGTACAGACTGCTCATGGTCGTCCAGTCCATTCCGGGCGCAACAGCAAGCAGGTTATTGAGTACCGATGCAGCCCCGGTGTAGTCCCCCGTGGCAAACATGCACAGCGCGGCAACTTCGTGCATCACCGCGTCTTTTGGGGATTTCTGGATGGCTTGCCGGTCAAGCTGCAAAGCGTTGGGGTAGTCGCCACCCTTGAAAGCAGCCAGAGCCTGGTCGAAAAACTGATAGGCCTCAGTCGTCCGCGGAGACTCGGGAGCGGGAGCCGTGGCAGTAGCCTGTGGGTCGGAGGCCGAGTCGGCCGATGCGTCGGCGGTTGCGTCGGCGGTTGGTGTGTCGTAAGTGCTGACGGCAATGGGTTGCGAGTAGTTGTAGACAGGCGCAGCCGATTCGACGTAGTACGGATTCGAGTAGCTGGCCCCATAGTCATAACCCCAGGAGGGGAGCAAGGCATTCAGCCCCCAGGCCGTCGCACCGGCGATCATGGGGGCATACCAGTAGTTACCCCAGTTGCCGCTCCAGCAGCCGTGATACCAACCGTTGTGGTGACCGTTGATGCAGTGATTGTTCCAGTGATTGGCCCAGTTTCCATGCCCGCCGTCACCGAGACCCCAGCCGGGCCGGTTGTTGATATTGACGAAGTTATTGCCACCGCCGGGACGATGGTTGATGTTGCCGATGTTGATGTTACCGCTGGGACGATTGACCATGTTGTTGTTGCCGCCGATGATCGGGCGGTTGCCTCCACCGGGACGATTTCCGCCACCGATACCGGGTCGATCACCACCGGTACCCGGCCGGTTTCCACCAATCCCTGGCCGGTCGCCACCGCCTGGCCGATTTCCACCGGGTGCTGGGCGAGTTGCGACACCTGGTGCCGAGATTCCTGGCCGACTGACATTTCCTAGACTGGGCCGACCGGCAGGCGCATTTGGCCTTTGTGCAATTGCCGGTCGTGCGACCGGTTTGTTGGACGGTGTCGACGGTCTGGACACGCCCATCGAGGGTCGGGGTGTCGGCGTTGGGGCCGGTCGAGTGCTGGGTCTGCTGACTTGAGAAAGCGAAGGTCGCGATTGAGGCGCAGGTCGGGAAGCGGCTGCTTGCGGCCGGGAAACTTTTGGTGCAGGCCGTGGCGAGGGATGCGATGCGCTGGGGCCCATCGACGGACGTGCGCCGCCTCCGCCACCATGTCCGCCACCGCCGCCACGTGCGCCACCACCTCCGCCACGGCCATTGGCCGACATCGGAGCGATCATCGCGAGTAGACTTGCGAGTACAAAGGACGCCGGCAGGATGGTTTTCTTGCGTGTCATGGGAATTTCCTTCTCGATTCGCGTTCCTGGGACTGGACAGGCTTTACTCCGCCGGAGTGGGCGGCTTGCGGACGATCTTTACCTCGAAGTCCGGCTCGGCGGTCTTGCCGCGAATCCGATCGAAGCCCTTCATGGTATAGCTGTCCTTGTCTCGCGGCTCCAGGGTGATTGTTGCCGAGCCGGTCAGCCCGTCGGGCAGCACGGCGGTGGACTTGATCACCCAGCGGTTCTCGACTTGCGACCAAAGCCCTTCACCGTGGCCGCCATCCGAATCGAACACCCACGATTTAACCTTTTGCGTCAAGGGATCCCAGCCGATCCGTTGGCTGCTCTTCATGGCGGGCTTACCTTGGATCTTGGAATCAAAGTTGACGAGGAGGTAGTTTTTGTCCTCGGACCATTTGCAGGACATCTGCACGACCGCGTCGGAACCTTCGTCGACCCATTCACCCACGAGCCATGTCAGCGGCTTGAGCCGGTCGTGCGGCGAGAGCGAATCGTCGTCTTCCACCTCGCGACCCGACGCGATCTTCCACTCGCCTTGCTGCTTAATCATCACCAACGTATAGCGCGTGGCAGCGGTAGCCCGGTCGTCTTTCGTTGAAACCAAACGCTGCCCCTCTTCGATCGCTAGTGATGGACCGACCCTCCATACGGAGCTGGCGGTCATGGTCGAAGTTGCCCCAGGGAACTTTTCAATAAAACGAGCGAAGAGATCCTTGATCGCGGGGCTTCCCTTGTGGACATTTCCCGCGTCGTCGGTGAGTTCCGCTCCGCTGAAGAAGAGCGCGGCTGCTTGATCCGCGCTGCCGGCATTGAATGCCTTCACAAGACTCTGCGTAACTTGGCGGACTGCTCGCTCGTCGTTCGCCACCTCGCTCGCCGAGGCTGCCGTTGCAGTTGTCTCCTGGCCCCTTGCGAGAGTGGTTGCTAAAATGGCAATCATGGCTGCCAGGGCCTGAACCGTAATGCGTGACATGGTATCTCCTTTGTCTGCTCGCGATAACTTGTTTCTTGGATTGCTAAGCAACTCGTTTTTCGGCCCGTGTACCGCAACACGTCGTCGAACTACCTTGCGAAGCCTACGTATTCTACCCTGTAAATATCTTTGGGGTAGTGTGCCTAAGAGGAATACGGAACGGTAAGACGGACCGCTGGACGGCTACGCGATCAGTTGGCCTCCCGGGAACATGGTGGCTAGGCTGAAGGCCCTGAAACAGGGAGACAGGGTTACCATCAAGTTCCACACCGATGTCGAGCGGCATCGAATCGAAGCCCTTCAGGTACTCTCGCCCAAGCCCAGCGGTGGGGCCCCAGCCATGAGAAACGAGAAATAGGCGGCAAGCGGCATCGGCAGGCTGCCGTTCTTTACTTCGGTTCGCAGCACCTTGGGTCCACTTTGACCTTATTGAACGGGCGACTGACTAGCCTTCAGCAGCATCTCCAGCCCAATCTGCACCTCACTTCGGCAACCGCCGTCAGGCCCCAGCCTTCCCACACCCTCATCAGCGGGTGGGCCGGAAACGGGGCTACAATCGCAGGCCGCAAAGGTGCAATCAGGCTGGCCATCTATACGATCAAAATACTGCCTCGAAAACACGGGGCTTCACAGCCTTCTTCAACTGGCAACGGAAACACGTCGATTCCGGTGGCCACGCTGATTGGCCCAAAATACCGTGGCGGCCGTGCCGGTCAAAACGGGGAGCAACGGCGGGCTGAAGACGAGGGTGAATAAAGAGCCCAGCAAAAGTGGCGATTACCTGAATACACCGGCGGGTGGTGCAGGAAGCAAACGTGGCAGTGGATCATGGATTAGGCTGAAACTCGCCGCACCAGTCCGCCACGTGTGTTTCGGGCCACGATACTCGATAGACGACGGAACGGCCATCGCTGCCCAGTTGTGGATCTCTTGGCACCGGAGAATTCCCGCGACAAATGCCACGTTCGTCTTGCAGTAGCGGAAATCGCCAGGACGACCGCCCAGGCGATCAGCAGACGTTGAAGAGCGTGACCAGCAGCCAGTCTGGCGTTGCGAAGATGACCATGATTTGATCCCTTGTAAGCCAGTCTACATCTTCCAAGGCATGCGAGCAACATGCGGTCAAGCCAGGCCGGCAATCCTCTACTCATGGGGCATCACAACGTACAGGCGGATACCTCAATTCGCCTGATATTATTTTCGTAATATTATGGCTATCCGATCCCAGAAGCGACACAGCCGTATATGTCAGCGTCGCCAATACCAGATGCGCTGCCGACACCGATCCCCGCACCACCACAGCCGATGTCGCCGACCACGCCACCAGCAATAACGCCGCCGCCGCCAGCCACGCCCCCGCTGACACCGCCTACGCCACAGTCGATTCCCGCACCGCCAGATCAACAAACCACAGGCACCGCGTTTTAGTCGGGCCCGCTTCAGCGTGTGCCTGTCGTAGGCGGCTATCCATACCACAGGGCCATCTTGCTTTGAGACTGCTCCCGCTTATGCCAATAGCATGGATTATTACGGCCTGGTGTTGGAGGATCGCTGCAACATGCGTCGCAATACCTGGAGAAAGAAATAGCGGCGGCCCTGGTTCAGCATCGAACCGAATGTCAACCTCGTCTTGCCTTCCAGAGCCAGCATTCTGCCGGAGTTGCCCGGGCTCTGATAACTGGTCACGATCTCCTCGACGCGATTGACGTCATTCCATCGAAATCGCCTGCTCCATCCTATAGATCCGACGCCAGTAAATATCACACAATCGAAGCCATCGACACGGACCGTAACCTTGCCAATGACGACCATAAGCATGATGGAGCCGAAGAGCACTGTCCCAGCGACAAATGGGAGACCGAAGAGGGATCTGTAGAGGTCAAACTTGCCCTGGACGATTTGCGATCCGTAGATACCACCCAGAGAGAATCCTGACCACACGCACATGAAGGGTACCAGGAAGAATGCTATAGGATGCCGGGTAGTCCCGCCAAGTTCCCAACCGTTGGCTTCGATGCGAAACCAAGTCCCGCTCGGTGGCTCCGTCAGTTCGACATCGGTCTCATGTCCCTGAGCCACCAATTCGGATAGGGCAAATGCCTCATGGCATGTCGGGCACATTGCAACGTCCTTGGCGACATTGATTGAGTCTTGAGGGATCGCTTCTTTGCAATCGGGACATTCGACACGCATGGGGTACACCTCGGTCACGGGAAGTCGATGGAACCGGAAGAAACTCAGACTGCCTTTTGCTTTTGTTTGCGGCACACGGCGGATAGCAGCACGGTTTCAAGGGTTTCCGTAAATATGAGCTAGAGCCGTTTCAGTGTCAAGGAGGCCATGAAAGCCCTCCCTCAGGCCAGGATCGAAGGCCGTGTTCGCTATCTTGGACTTACGGGTCACCACGATCCGGCGATCTTGCTCACCGCGATGCAGGAATTCGACTTCAATACCGTGCTGATTCCCCTCAATGCGGCCGATATTCTCCGCCTGTCGTTCCGCGATACCGTACTGCTGGAAGCTGCCCGCCGTAACATGGGCATAATCGGCATGAAGAGCACGACCCAGGGCATCTTGCTGAAGAACGGCACAGTGACGATGGCGGAAGGGATGAGAATGCCAGAAATGGGGTATCCCCTTGGCTGGCGTGACCACTATATGTTGTGGTCGTGCGGCTTTCGGCCTCGGGTATGGGTAATCAATTGCTTGTATGGCAGCGGCTCCACTGCCACTGCCTGTTGTACGAGGCG
>Ga0194057_10001509_pt1 | contig 11757 bp, 10 predicted proteins | sample SepL4415m_MetaG_FD_155474 | JGI IMG/M metagenome (GOLD analysis project Ga0194057, IMG submission 155474) | Anoxic zone freshwater microbial communities from boreal shield lake in IISD Experimental Lakes Area, Ontario, Canada - Sep2016-L442-15m | ecosystem: Environmental > Aquatic > Freshwater...
TCGTCGGGCCGCTCAAGATCGCGCGCCTCGTCGAGCTGGCGAAGCGCTGCTCGATCACCGTAGCGGTGGACGATGCCGGCAACGTGCGGCAGCTTTCAGAGGCCGCCGCAGGGGCCGGCACCATGCTGCGCTGCTACGTTGAAGTTAACATCGGGATGGACCGCTGCGGCGTGGAGCCGGGCGCGCCCGCTCTGGCGCTCGCCCGGCAGGTCGCCGCCGCCGACGGCCTTCTCTTCTGCGGGCTGCAGGCCTACGAAGGCCACCTGCAGAACCTGGAGCCCTTCGCGGAGCGCCGCGCGCGCACCGCGGCCGACATGCGCAAGGCGCTGACCGCCAAGGAGTGCATCGAGGCGGGCGGCCTGCGCGTGGACCAGGTCAGCGGCTGCGGCGCCGGCACGCACCTGATCACGGGGCGACTGCCGTGGATGACCGAGTTGCAGTGCGGCTCCTACGCCACCATGGACGCCCAGTACGCCGCCGTGGGCGGCGCCGATTACGAGAACGCGCTCACGGTGCTGGTCACGGTGATCAGCCGGCCGCGCCCCGGCAAGGCGATCGTCGACGCGGGGCTCAAGGCCATCACGCCCGAGTTCGGCGACCCCAGCGTGCTCGTCGACGGCGCCACCTGGTTCGACTTCTCCGAGGAACACGGCGAGATCACGCTCGAAGGGCCGGCGCAGGAGCTGCGCGTCGGCGACAAGATCGAGCTCATCCCCAGGCACGGCTGCACGACCGTGAACCTCTACGACCGGTATCACGTGGTCGAGGACGGCGCCCTCATGGACGTGTGGAGGGTGGCCGCGCGCGGGCGCAGCCAGTGACGCGCGGGCCGCACCGCGGCTTCGTCCACACCGTGCTCGGCCCCGTCGCGCCGGAGGCTCTGGGCGTGACGCTCCCGCACGAGCACATCCTCAGCACCCTCGAGGTGTATCTCGAGGAGCCGCGCGACGAAGCTGAAGCGCGGCTCCTTGACGAACCACTCAGCGAGGCCAACCTCGCGGCGGTGCGCGCCGCGCCCTACCGCAACCGGCAGAACACGCTCTTCGACGACGAGGACCTCGCGGTGCGCGAGCTCCTCCTGTTCCGCGACGCCGGCGGATCCACGATCGTCGATCAGACGCTGCCCGACATCGGCCGCGATCTGGCCGGCCTCGCGCGCCTCGCGCGCCGCACCGACCTGCACATCGTCGCCGGCTGCGGCTACTATCTGGGGGAGACGCATTCCCCCGCCGTCGGGAATCTGACGGTCGAGGAACTGGCCGAGAGGCTGGTGGCGGAGCTCACCGCGGACGCCGCGACCGGCGGCTTCCCGTGCGGCGTCCTCGGCGAGATCGGCCTCACGAGCCCCATGACGGCGGCCGAGCGCAAGGTCCTGCGCGCCGTGGCCATCGCGCAGCGCGCGACCGGCGCGCCGGTGTCGATCCACACGCAGGCGCCGGACGCACAGGGGATCCGGGCGCTGGACGTGCTCGAAGCCGGCGGCGTCGACCTGGCACGCGTGGCGATCGCCCACGTCGACTCCGTTATCGATCCCGCCTACCAGACGGCCATCGCCGCGCGCGGCGCCTTCGTGGAGTACGACTTCTTCGGCTGGGGCGAGGTCGCGGCCGCGACCGGGTACTTCGTCCACAGCGACCGCGAGCGCGTCGCCGGGGTCGCTGGGCTGCTGGACGCCGGCTACCGCGATCAGGTACTGCTCTCGCAAGACGTGGTCACGCGCCTGCAGCTTGCGGAGTACGGCGGCAGTGGCTACGCGCGCCTGGCGCGCGACCTGCCGCCGCTGTTCGCGGAGCACGGCATCGACGGCGACGAGCTGCGCCGGCTCACGACCGCGAACCCGGCGCGCTGGCTGACCTGGGGCTAAGGGCCTATCCCGCGAGGGCGGCGGCGCCTTTCGGCGCCGCCGCCCTCTTCACCGCCCCTGGGGACGGCGTTCTCAGTCCGCGACCGTCAGGCCGCTTTGCGCTCCCGGTCCTCGTACTGCGTCGCCGGGCTCCCGCTGGGCGCCTGGACGATGCTCGTGACCGGCGCCAGCTCGCCGCGCCTGCTCGCGCGGCCGCCCAGCGCCAGGAACGCGATGAGCACGGCGACGAGCGTCGCCACTGCGCTGCCGCCGACGAGCGCGGCCGTGCTTGCCGCCACAGGCGTGGTCCTGACGAAGCCCCTGCCCCCGAACCTGCCCACGCCGGCGACGCTGCTCGCCGGGCCGGCCGCCGCATACGCCACGTTCGCGCCGCCGTGAGCGCGCTGCAGCTGCGTCAACGGCGCCGCGGCATACGTGACATCGGAACTGCCGTGCGCCCGTTGCAGCTGGGTCAACGTCGGCGCCGCCTGAGCGCTCGCGACCGCCAGGACGAACACCGCCAGCAAAAGCAGCAGCACGCCGCCGAAAGCGACCATCCGTGTCTGCACTGTGCTTGTCATGATTCCACCTCTGAGCGCCGGCCATGCCGTCCCGGCAGTGCCTGCGCCCTCTTCGCGAGACGGGTCAGATCCCGTCCTCATACAGAGCAGATGGCCCTGGTCCCAGCAGAATAAACCTGTGCCCATAGTGAAAACCCGGAAGAGGGCAGCCGATCAGCTCCTCCTACCCCCGCTCCGGCGGCTCCGCGGGCGAGCGGCGCGGGCGGCTCCGCGGGCGCGCGGCGCGGGCGGGCGGCGCGGGCGGCTCCGCGGGCGGCCCGGGCGGCTCCGGCGGCTCCGCGGGCGGCCCGGGCGGCTCCGGCGGCCCGGGCGGCTCCGGCGGCCCGGGCGGCTCCGGCGGCTCCGGCGGCCCGGGCGGCTCCGGCGGCCCGGGCGGCTCCGGCGGCCCGCGGCGGGGTAGTACACAAAGGGAAGATAAGGATTCCTTGACTGTCGGGTCACGCACGGCCATTCGCAGGCTCGCTCGCCGGGGGGAAGATAAGGATTCGCGGGAATTCCTTATCTTCCCTCACACTACTACCCCGCTCCGGCGGCTCCGCGGGCGCGCGGGCGGCGCGGGAAGCTCGCGGCGGGGTAGTACGCAAGGGGAAGATAAGGATTCCTTGACTGTCGGGTCGTTCACGGCCCTCCGCAGGCTCGTTCGCCGGAGGGAAGATAAGGATCTGCTCGAATTCCTTATCTTCCCTCACAGCACTACCCCCGCCCCGGCGGCTCCGCAGGCTCGCGGGCGGGAGGAGCGGGCGGCGCGGGCGGCGCGGCGCCCGGTCAAGTCATCTATCCGCGCGCTCAGTCCCCGTAGCCGTAGAACCGGTCGGCGAGGTCGCACCCCTGGCTGTCGAGGCCCGCCTCGACCGTCACTGACTTACCGAGCTCGATGTTCCGATCGCCGGCCGGTTCGTAGGCGGGCCACCTGACCTTGGCGCCGGAGCCGTTGGGGTCACCCGATATCGCGAAGTCGGTCCAGTAGTCCATCATCTGCGCGGACAGCTCCAGGTCGGTCTGCGCGAAGGTGAGAACGAGCGCCTCCTCAAGGGGCCGCTCAAAGGCGTGAAACACCAGCGACTGCAGCGCTTGCCGGGCGCCGTTGTGGCTCGCGCCCTTGACCAGGGTGCCGAACACGAAGGGGATCTCGGCGCTGTGGCACGGGCCGAGCAGGCCGAGCGGCGGCAGCGGCGTCTTGTCGAACTGGTAGAGGAAGGCCTTCTGCCCGATGGCGACCTGGCGCCGCGCGGTCCAGCGCGCGACCGCGGTGAAAGCGAAGTTCGTGAAGACCCTGCTGAGCGCGCCCTTGACGTCCGCCTGCTTCTCGACCGGGTAGAGCGCCATGACCTGGTCCGCGTCAGGCCCGAAGTACTGCCCTGTCTTCCGCTCGTACTCGGCCACGGGCATCGTCTTGAGCGTGGACCTGATCGCGAACGCGAACAGGTTTCCCTCCTCCGAGTTGGACCCGATGAGCAGCGGCGCCGCGTGCTGCTTGCCCTGCGCGAACACCTTTCCGGGCTCCTCAAGCAGGACCCATCCATCGACGACGGGCATGAACAGCACGTCCGCGATGAACAGCCCGGGTTCCGTCAGCAGCGATTCGGAGATGAGCTCGCCGACCGGTTTCGCGCGCATGGCGGCGAGCACGTCCGGAGCATCGCCGCAGCCCACATCGGCCGCGAACCGCTCGCCGATGCCCTCGGCCTCGGCGAGCGGCCTCGTGGCGTGCATCAGGAGGCCGCGGTCGATGAAGAGGCTGCTCTCGGAGACGACCTGCCGGAACAGGCCTTTCGAGAGCGGACTGGTCATCTGGGCGCAGACGCTCATGGCTCCGGCCGACTCGCCGAAGATAGTCACGCGCTCCGGATCCCCGCCGAAGGCGGAGATGTTGCTCTGCACCCAGCGCATGGCGGCCTGCTGGTCGAGCAGACCGTAGTTCCCCGAGGATCCGTGCCCCGACTCCTCGGTGAGCTGCGGAAGCGCGAGGAACCCGAGTGCGCCCAGGCGGTAGTTGATCGAGACGACGATCACGCCGTGCTCGGCGAGCTTCTTCCCGTCGTAGAGAGGCGCCGACCCCCGCCCCATCACGTACGCGCCGCCGTGTATCCAGAACATCACCGGCAGCGTCTCGGATGAGCTCTTCGCCGGCGTCCACACGTTGAGGTAGAGGCAGTCCTCACTCTGGGGTTGCCTGGCGGCGCTGCTGTTCTTCCCCCCGAGCACCACCTGCGGGCACTCCGCGCCGAACACGGTGCAGGCGCGGACGCCGCTCCACGGCTTGACAGCTTGCGGCGCCTTCCAGCGCAGGTCGCCGAGCGGCGGGGCGGCGTAGGGGATGCCCCTGAAGACGGTGACGCCGCCATCGACGACGCCGCTCACCTGCCCGGAGTCGAGGCGCACGACGCCCAGACCTCCGGTCCCCCCACAGCCCGCTACGAGCGCGACGACGCACGACAACAGGAGGATGACCAGGGAAGCAGTCGGGCCGCCGCGGGGAACCTCGCGTCTGTGCATGGAGGACCGACGCCCTTCGCGTCTGCCCATCGAGAACCGACACCTTTCGCGTCTGCGCATCGAGGACCGACACCTTTCGCGTCTTCGGTCAGTGGGACCTTGTGGTGCGCGCCCGCGCCCCGGCCGCATCCCGATCGGGTGACGCCGGCCCCATGCTACCAGTCAGACCGGGGCCTCGTGGGCGCCGCGGGTCAGCGAGACGGCGGCGCCGGCGAGCGCCAGCACGGCGCCGGTGAGCATGGCGTAGCGATAGCCCTGCGCGAAGCCGCTCGCGGCCTGCGCCGCGAGGCCGGCGGCTCCGGCGCCGTGCCCGTGCGTGAACAGCAGGCGCCCGCCCAGGCGCCCCAGCTGGCTCGCGGCGATGCCGCCGAGCAGGGCCACGCTGAGCGCCATCCCCGCGCTGCGCATGGCGCCGAGGAACGCGCTCGCCACGCTCAGCTGATCGCGGCGCACGCTGCCCATGATGGCCGACGTGTTGGGCGCGCTGAAGGCGGCCATCCCCAGCCCCACCACGGCGAGGTCCGCCGCCACCTGCCACACGGGAGCGCTGGTGGGCATGGCGGCCAGCAGCACCATGCCGCAGGCGATGGTGACCATGCCGCCCGTCGCCAGCACGCGCGAGCCGACCCTGTCGCTCAAATGCCCCGCGAAGGGGCTGAGCACGGCCATCAGCAGCGGCTGGCTGAGCATCAGCATGCCCGTCACGGCCGCCGAACGGTCCTGGACGATCTCGAGGAAGATGGCGGTAAGCAGACCGATCCCGTACAGCGCCATGTAGTTCAGCAGCGCCGCCGTGTTGGCGGCCGCGAACAGCCGGTTGTGCACCAGCAGGTCGAGGTCCAGCACCGGCGCGGCGACGCGCCGCTCGACGACCACGAAGCCGACGAGAGAGGCGGCCGCAAGCGCGAGCAGCCCGAGCGTGAGCGGCGCCGCCCACCCCCACTCGGACGCGAAGGTGAGCGGCACGAGCAGGCTGATGAGGAACGCGCCGAGCAGCGCCGCGCCGGCGAAGTCGACGCGCGGCGCGTTGTGTGCGCGCTCGCTGCGCGGCAGCATCATCCAGCCCCACGCCAGCACGACGACGCCGATGGGCAGGTTGATGAGGAAGATGGAGCGCCACCCCAGGGTGTCCGCAAGGACGCCGCCCAGCGGCGGCCCGATGCTGAGGCCGATGTACACGGCCATGACGTTGATGCCCAGAGCGCGGCCGCGCTCGTGCGGCGGGAAGACGGCGGTGACGATGGCGGCGGACGTGGCCACCATGAGGGCCGCGCCCCCTCCCTGGACGACGCGGCTCGCGATGAGCCAGGCGCCGCTCATGCTGAGCGCGGCCAGCAGCGAGCCCGCGGTGAACACGGCGACGCCGATGAGGTAGAAGCGCACGCGGCCGTGCTGGTCGGCGAGCCGCCCCAGCGGGATGAGCAGCACGGCCGTGGCCAGCAGGTACGCCGCCTGCACCCACATCGAGGCGGCGAAGCTCAGGTGCAGGTCGGGGCTCATGACCGGCAACGCCACCGCGACGATCGACCCGTCCAGCGGAGCCATGAAGGCGCCGATCGAGGTCAGCGCCAGCAGCTCCCAGCGGCGCCGGTGCGCGTCCTCGGCGGTGATGCGGCTCAGCAGCGACATGTTGCGGTCCGAGATGCTACGAAACCCAGGTGACGAGCTCGTCGAGATCGGCGCGCGAGCGTTCGAAGGTGTTGGCCGGCGAGTCGGTCACGGGATGGCCGAGCGTGACCGAGACCACGAAGCGCATGCCCCCGGCGCCGGGCAGCAGGCGGCGCAGCACGTCCGGGTAGCGGATCACCGTGGCGACGATGCAGGTACCGAGGCCGCGGTCGTAGGCGGCCAGGCAGACGCTCTGCACGAAGGCGCCGCTGTCGAAGCCGGCGTAGGCCTCGGCGAGGCACTCGTCGAAGCCGAACACGAGCAGGCACGGCGCGCCGAACAGGTCGGACATGCGCGCCAGGGCGGCCGCGGGGTCCGCAGGCTCGCCCGCGGCCTCGAGCGTCGCCGCCCGGCTCTTCATGGTGGCGGCGATGCGCGCCGAGCACGCCTGCGGCCACTCGGCCGTCGCCGGCAGGTCGAGCGCCGCGGGGTCGTCACGCTCGACCGCGGCGCGGAACTCGTCCTTGTAGCGCTGCAGCGCGACGCCGGTGAGCACCCAGACGTTCCACGACTGCGTATTGCGCCACGACGGCGCCCAGCGCGCCTCGTCGAGGATCTCGCGGATGACGCCCTCGGGCACACGCTCCGGCTCGTAGGCGCGGATGCTCCGCCGGCTGCGGATGACGCTCTCGAATTCCATGCTTGCCCCCTCCTTCGTTGATGGTCGCGCGTGTCCGCCACGCTTCGTCAGCGTAGCAGCGCGCGCACGACGTCGATACCGGTGGCCGCGTTCGCCGACCAGCCGTCGGCGCCGGCCTGATCGCAGACGTTCTGGTCGACAGGGGCGCCGCCGATCACGACGGGCACCTGCCGATCCCAGGACGCGGTGCGCTCGCGCACCGCGGCGATCGTCTGCCGCATGCTCGCGAAGCCCGTGGTGAGCAGGCACGAGAGCCCCAGGACGTCCGGCTGCTCCGCGACGACCGCATCGGCGATGCGCTGCGGGGCGACGTCCACGCCGAGGTCGACGACCGCGATGCCGTGCGCGTCGAGCAGCGTGATGACGATGTTCTTGCCGATGTCGTGGATGTCGCCCTTGACCGTGGCGATGACCACTGTGCCGGAACCCTGCGGCTGCGGCGGCTGCGGCAGCAACGGGATGATGATCTCCGCGGCCTCACGGAAGATCTCACCAGCCATGATGAGCGCGGAGATGAAGTATGTGCCGCGCTCGTACAGCTCCCCGACCCGCTCCATGCCCACCCGGCACTCGTCCATGAGGAGCAGCGGGTCGCCACCGGCGTCGAGCCGCCGGCGGATGGCTGCGAGGCTGCCGCGCTCGTCCATGCCCACGATGAGCTCGGCCAGATCCGTCTCGCGCGACGACCGCGTCATGAGGTCACGCTCCCTCGCCACCGGGGATGCCGACCGTGGTGGAGAAGGTCAGCCGGTCGGCTCTTCCGACGAACCGGCCCCAGCTCTCGGGGCGGTCGTCGAAGTCGTAGAAGAGGTGCTCGACCACCCAGGCCAGCGTGCCGGCCTGCTCGCCGAGATACGCCGCCTCCTTCTCCGTGAAGGCGGAAGCGTGCAGCGTGAGGCGGCCGAATTTGAGGTCGGAGCCGCCCGCCCCCGAGAACAGGTCGCGCAGCGCGGTCACGCCGAGCTCGGCCTCGACCAGCGGCCGCCGCGGGTCAAAGACGAGATACTCGCTGTGGTAGAAGACGGGCTCCCCGTTGCTGCTGAGGAGACGCTTGATGGCGATCACCCGCGACCCCGCGTCGACGGCGAGCTTGCTGCTCACGCGCGGTGACGGAGAGACGATGCGCGCTTCGAGAATCCTGACCTCGGTGCCGGCGTCGACGAGATAGCGCCGCAGGTCGCCGAGGTCGAAGGTCGCGGCGCCGAGCTCCGGCGACTTGACGAAGGTGCCGCGCCCCTGCTCGGTGGTCGCGACCTCCTCCTGGATGAGAAGGGTCACAGCGCGCCTGACCGTCATAGGGCTGACCCGGTAGGCCTCGCAGAGCTCGGCCTCGGAGGGCAGGCGGTCGCCGGGGCGGTACTCGCCGCCGGCGATGCGCTCGCGCAGAAGGCGCGCGAGCTGCGCGTACGGCGGCTCGTAGGACGACCGGTCTATGTGGCTGAGGACGCTCATCGGCTCGCGGTGCTCCAGCCTCCCGCTCCTTCCTTCGCACGGCATCATAGCACTATCGCTGCAACTTCCCTAGACCAGTAGCCCGCTATGGTGTATGGTACGACCCGGACAGAGCCACGAGTCAGGGAGGATCACATGTCACACGAGTTGACCGACGCCATCGTCAACATGCGCGAGGACGAGGCCCTGGGCCTCGTCAAGAGCATGCTCGACGCCGGCACGGACCCCGCTCAGGTGCTCGAGCAGGCCAGGGAGGCGATGACCGAGCTCGGCCGCCGCTTCGAGTGCGAGGAGGCCTTCATCCCCGAGCTCATCATGGGCGGCGAGATCATGCGCGGCATCTCCGAGGAGCTCAAGCCGCACATTAAGGGCTCCGGCGCGGGCGAGAAACGCGGCACCATCGTCATCGGCACCGTGCACGGCGACATCCACGACATCGGCAAGGACATTGTCGTGATGATGCTCGACATCAACGGCTACGAGGTCCACGACCTGGGTATCGACGTACCGCAGGAGACGTTCGTCGCGGCCATCACGGAGCACAAGCCGGAGGTCGTAGGCCTCTCCGGCCTTCTCACCTTGGCCTTCGACTCGATGAAGGACACGGTCGACGCGATCAGCGCCGCCGGCCTGCGCGACCAGGTCAAGATCATGGTGGGCGGCGCCCCGGCCGACCAGCAGGTCCAGGACTACACCGGCTCCGACGGCTGGGGCAGCGATGTGACGGCGGCGCTCAAGCTGGCCGACGCGTGGACTGGAGGGGAGGCCCGATGACCGCCACCGGCGAGGAGCTCTACAAGCAGCGCGAGCAGCGTTTCAACGACATCGTCGCGCTCAAGAAGCCCGATCGCGTGCCCATCCTACCCCTTGTCGTGCACTACTTCCCGACGAAGATCAAAGGGCTCTCGAACCGTGAATGCGGCTACGACCACGCGGTGCGCACGCAGGCCATGAAGGAAGCCGTCCTCGAGTTCGGCTGGGACTTCGCGCCTCCCAATGGGATGTTCGGACACGACGGGTACGAAGCGATGGCGACGAAGCAATTCCGCTGGCCGGGCGGCGACCTGCCCGACCACGAACCCTTCCAGTTCGTCGAGAACGAGTACCTGAAGGCCGACGAGTACGACGAGTTCCTCGCCGACCCCAACGGCTTCACCTTCACCAGGATCTTTCCGCGCATCGCCGGTAGCCTTGAGGGACTGGGTCAGGCGCCGATCCCGCCGCTCTACTGGCTCTCGAACATGTACTACCTGCAGTCGATCGGCGGCTCCCTCGCGGCCGCCCCGCCCATGCGCAAGGCCCTGGAGGCGCTCCTGCGCCTGGCCGACGCAGCCGACGCGTACAACGGCGCCGTGACGGCCTACACGCAGGAGATGGCCGGCCTCGGCTACCCGGTGACTTGGGCGGCCCCCACGATCCCCGCCTTCGACATCGTCTCCGACACCCTCCGCAGCCTGAGGGGCAGCACACTCGACATGTTCCGGCACCCAGAGAAGCTGCTCGCCACCATCGACCTCATGCAGGTGCCGACGGTCGCCTTCGCCGTTCAGGCGGCGCAGATGTTCCACAACCCGCGCATCTTCATCCCCATGCACCGCGGCGCCGGCGGGTTCATGAGCGAAGAGCAGTTCGAGAAGTTCTACTGGCCGACGTTCAAGGCCCTGATCGAGACCCTGGTCGCCCAGGACCTCATCCCGATGCCGCTCTTCGAGGGCGACTACACGCCGCGCTTGAAATACCTGGCCGAGCTCCCAGCCGGCAAGATAGCGGCCCACTTCGACAAGATCGACCGCAAGAAGTTCAAGGAGATCCTCGGCGACAAGATGTGCTTCTGGGGTAACGTGCCGGCGTCACTCCTGTGCGCCGGCACTCCCCAGCAGGTCAAGGACGACGTGAAGGAGCTCGTCGAGCTGTTCGGCGACACGGGCGCGCTGATGATCGACGGGACGATGGGTATCCCCGACGAGACGAAGCCCGAGAACATGCTCGCGCTGCGCGAAGCGGCGGACGAGTACGGCGTCTTCTGAGGGCATGACGCACTCGACAAGGAACGATGACCACGGCGCCGAGGAGCGGCCGGGCAGGCTCAAGCTCATCGCCTGCCCGGCCGTCCTCGGCGAGCTCGCCGACGGGGCCACCGACGGCATCGACTGCCATAGGCTCGAGGCCCAGCTCCACGTGCGCCCCGAGCGGCTGAAGGAGGCGCTGCGCGCCGCCGTCGCCGAGGCCGACAAGCCCGGAGCCACGATCGTGCTGGGCTACGGCATGTGCTCGAACGCCGTGCTCGGCCTGAAGACCGAGCACGCCACTCTGGTCGTGCCGCGCGTGGACGATTGCATCGCCATGATGCTGGGGTCCAACGAGGCCTTCGCCGCGCAGTCGGAGAAGGCCTGCGGCACGTACTACCTGGCCAGGGCGTACCTTGAGGAGTGCGACACCATCCTCAGCGAGCACGAGAAGACCGTCGAGAAGCGCGGCCGCGAACGCGCCGAGCGGATGATGCGCCTGCTGCTCGCCCACTACACGCGCATCGCGCTCATCGACACGGGCCGCTATGACCTGGAGCCGTACCGGGCACGGGTGGCCGAGTTCGCGGAGCGTTTCGACCTCGCCGTGGAGGATGTGCCCGGGACGACGCGCATCCTCGATGCGCTCGTGGCCGGCGGCTGGGGCGACGACTTTGTCGTCGCCCTTCCCGGCCACGAGCTCACCCTGCACGACTTTCGTCCCGAGTTGATGCACGACGAGTGACCGCGCCGAGCGCTTCGCGCGACAGGCGGGGCGGGCTTTCGCCCGCCCCGCCTCACGCTCCTCACCTCTTGGCGGTCGGCCCCGCACCCGGCCGAGCGCCTTACGCGCCGGCGCCGTACTTGCGGCCGGCGTCCATGAAGGCGCGGGAGTTCTCGGGCTTGGCCTCGTCGAGCACGACGCCGCCGAGTCGCGTCGGCCGAGCGCAGCGCCCAGATGATGGCCCGCGGGACGAGCCTCTCCATCCGGCGGTCGGCCGCGGCAGCCCTGGGGCAGCGGGCCACGAGCGCCGTGAGCGCAGCCTTCCGCGGCCGACCGCCGGATGGAGA
>Ga0194057_10001510_pt1 | contig 11745 bp, 11 predicted proteins | sample SepL4415m_MetaG_FD_155474 | JGI IMG/M metagenome (GOLD analysis project Ga0194057, IMG submission 155474) | Anoxic zone freshwater microbial communities from boreal shield lake in IISD Experimental Lakes Area, Ontario, Canada - Sep2016-L442-15m | ecosystem: Environmental > Aquatic > Freshwater...
GATAATGAGCATCGGCGTTCCAACAGCACAGGAATGGGAACTGCTGAACGCCTTTGAGGCAGCAGCGCGTTTTTGTAACCCTGATGATTGGAGTCACGTACTAATACAACTCCTGGCTAAACCGGGACACATCGCTCATCATTAAGTCGCAGAAAAACCGAAGTTATCACCAATTGATAAATTAATGGAGGTGGTTCTGTTGAAAAAAGAGTTGAGATTAGAATCAACATTGGACATCATATGTAAAAAATTAGGATTAAGCCCTACCAGGGTTGAATCACTAAAAAAAGCATATGGCGAAGTTTGTGACAATTTCCCAGAGGCCAGAGATTGGGAAGTATTTAATGCTTTCACGACAGCCGAACGTTCCCGTGGAGTTTCTTATAAAACTGTCATGACAAATGCCTTGTTAAAATCCAGTGATAGACATTAAGTCAACAATGTCCAACCAAGCCTGCCGTGCAATATGCCGGCAGACTTGGGGGTTGATGTGCGCTAATTGTAATGATTTGACTTGAATATTATATAGATTTGTGCTATAATAGAATTATAGATACTTTGAGTTTGATAAAAATTCAGTATATGTTCGTTGAAAGATTAGGTTGAAATACCTCCTGTAATAGGGGCGATAGTTGGTTGGTTCGGCTGAACCAACCACCTATCGCCCTTGGTTTTGCAACAAGCGCGATTTTCCCAAAACAGCGCCGAAAGGCAAAAAATTAAGGAGGCAAATTGATATGCTAAATGAGAATGATCTAAAAAAGGCCATTGAAGAAGTAGTTGACAGAGATATTGCGGACGACACAGATTGCGACACTCAATTAAAATTAGTCGAAAAACTTGTAGGCCACTTTATGTATCAGCAACAAATTCGCATAGGAAAAGTAGAAGGGCCCAATATAGACTCACTTACCCCCTATGGCATGGAAGATGTAATTCGCATTGTTGAGTTATCTTTGGACTACATTAAACAAGAGTCCAAAGAAAGCGGCAAAGAAATAAAAACAATAGTAAACATTCACACTAAATCGCATCAATCCCTGAATGATCTAATAACTTCATTCACCTAATCTCAACGAAAAGAGCCCGGCATTACGCTAGGCTCTTTTTTCATTGTTAAAATTTTGCTATTTGTTTAATTCAACTAATCGTTCAACCGTTTTCTCAGTCAACAACCGATTAGCAATGTCCTGGCGGACTTCGGGTTGTTCGAATTGTTTCAACGCTTCGGGATTTTTACCATATTGTTGACGGTACATATCGACGTGAGCATCTAATTCATCGGTTGTAGCCTCAATCTTCTCGGCCTTGCTCAGTTCCGCCAGTACCAAACCTGCTTGGACGCGTTTTTTGGCAACGGCAGCAACTTCGGTTTCTAGCCATTTTTCTTTGGACTCAAAGCCCTTGTTTTCTAGATATTGGTCTAGTGACAGACCCTGATACATCAGACTACTGACAAAATCTTGTTCAATTGATTTGGATTGGTCAGCGACTAGAATATCAGGTACTGGTACATGGCTGGCAGCAATTAATTGGCCGACTAGGTCGTCTTTTAATTTATCCGTCATTTCACGTTCTTTTTGAGCGTTCAATTCACGTTTAATATCATCGCGTAGCTCAGCAACAGTTTTGAATGGACCGGCTTTGGCGGCTAGTTTATCGTCTAATTCTGGTAATTTAACTTCCTTGATGGCAACAATCGTGGTTGTGAACGTTACAGTCGCTCCTTTTAGATCAGCCGAGCCGTAATCAGCCGGGAAAGTCAGCTCTAGATCAAAAGTTTCGCCAGCCTTGTGCCCAACAATACCCTCTTCAAATCCTGGGATGAATTGGCCAGAACCTAATGTTAATGGATAATCATTGCCTGTACCGCCATCAAATGCGACGCCATCACGTTTACCGACGAAATTAATTACTGTTTCATCACCCATTACTGCGGCACGTTTAACGTCCTGCTTCTGCGCGAAGCCTTTGCGCATTCTCTCGACAATTTCATCAATCTCAGCGTCAGTCACGGATATTTTTTCAGTTTTTGATTTTAATTTCTTGTAATTGCCTAGTTTGACATGGGGCAATATATCGACTTCAGCGGTGAATTCTAACATTTCGCCTGGGACTAATTTTTTAACCTCAACGGCTGGGCGGTCTAGGGCCTGCAATTCTTTTTCCATGAAAGCTTCGGCGACGGCTTTGCTGATAGCGTTGTTGATAGATTCTTCTTGTAATGCTATTGGGTCGATATTTTTGGCAGCAACAGCGACAGGAGTTTTGCCTTTGCGAAACCCTGGGACTTTAACATCACGGGATAATTTATTAACAGCAACTTGCTGCGCAATCGCCAATTCCTCAGCGTCTAACACGATAGTTAATTCTACCCGAGTATCGGATATGTTTTTGACAGATATTTTCATGTTCCCTCCAAAACTTTATAAATATAAAGTTTCATCTTTAAATTATAATTTTAATATTACGCAATAGCTCACATTCTAATACACGACCTGATATAAAGTTTAGGCGGGTAAACTATTCACCAATTGTATTAGCTCTGTAAAGTTTACCTTGTGTTCGACAGATTTGGCAATGTTCTTGATGGTGTATATACCAGATTTGACTTCATCTTCACCGATGAACAATATATATGGCACATTTTTCTTTAGCGCAGTTTTCAATTGTTTATCAAATTTGCGATCAGACAGGTTCAGCTCCGTATTGATGCCCTGGGCACGTAGGTCTGTGGCTAATTGAATAGCCTCACGAGCGACATCACCCATAGTAATCATGAATACATCAGTTGTAGATTTAAATTTAGGCACCAGGTTATGAGTTTGCAAGAAATTTTCCATAGTTGTGCCACCAGGAGCGAAACCAACTGCAGATATCGGCTCGACACCGAACATACCAACCAAGCCGTCATAACGACCACCACCGAACATGGAACGATTATTATCAGGGTGAGTATCACCAACTTCAAACACCATGCCGGTGTAATAATCTAGGCCGCGCATCAATGTAATATCAAACGTCAAGTTTTTAATATCAGCACGTTCTAGAATCGTGAACAATTGTTGGACTTCACGCACAGCACTGCTGTCGCGGATTTGAGCTGGCAGGTCGGCCATAGATTTGGCTGCCAATAAAACTTCCAGTTTTTTCAGACCCTCAGTTGAATTCTCACCAAATATTTCGGCGGCTTGTTCGATGAAATCTGAATCGCTGATTTTACCTTTGCGATCAAATAGTTTTGTCATTGATACGGCATTCGCTGAATCTAGCGCCAGGTATTGAGCCATCATAAAATTGATCAGTTTGCGGTTGTTAACACGGATAATGTAATCCTCGGGTTTAGCACCGAATTTTTTCATTATGGCGTCGGACATCATAATAACTTCAGCTTCGGCCGATACGCCATCATCACCGAATATATCAACGTTCAGTTGCCAGAATTCGCGTTCACGACCACGCTGTGGGCGTTCGTAGCGCATAAAATTGGCAATTGAGTATAATCGGGCTGGATAAGCCAATTCTTGGCGTCGGGCCGCTACCATGCGGCAGACAGTTGGAGTCATTTCAGGGCGAATAGCAACTGTGCGACCACCGCGGTCGGTGAATGTATAAGTTTGTTCGTTTGCTAATTCGGCGCCACTTTTGGCAGTGTAAATTTCTAGCGGTTCTAATACCGGTGCGCCGTATTCTTCGTAACCGAAAGATTCGGTGACACTGCGCCAGGTTGAAAAGATATAATTTTGTAATTGTTTATCCTCGGGATAAAAATCCCGTGTGCCTTTGTATGGTTGTGATGATAGACTACTCATTTGTTTCAATAATCTCATTTTTATCTGTTTAATGCAAGTTTTATGGGCAAGAAAAAAGGCTCTGCATGTTGCAAAGCCTTGTTCCCTTAAAAATTTAATTACCTTACACTAACTGCGCCTCTCGCGTTCACTTTAGCTCCACCCGTCCTGGTGCCAGTAGCCAATATGGCAAACGCATCTGTGGCGACCATTTGCATATGTTCGTTGTCTAACTTTTCCTTTGGAATGGCATCCAATAAATCCCTGCAAACAGTAGATTCTGAAACCCCCACAATCTTAGCAATTGATTTATAAGACATCTTACAGGCGTGGCGTAATATCCATGTAACGACAAGTCTGGCATGATATTCAAAAAAATCTTGTCCTTTTGCGATACAAACTCTATCGATAGGTACATTCCAATTTTCCGCCGCCGCCTGAATGACCGCCTTTACCAACAAGGATTGATCCAACCCTACGTTGACCTTTTTAAAAGTAAACATATAATGAAGACAGCCACTACGCAATTCCCTCTCTCTGGGTGAATACCCACATTCCCGGATAGGGAGAATGGGAATCTGAACCTGAAAATTAGGTAAAACAATCTCAAAGAATCTGGACATATCTATGTCTTTCAATTCTCCCTTGTCTGCTCTGGTTGCAATAGCAATCAACTCTGGCAATAGCTCAAATTTAACATGAGGATTAAGGATTCCTATATAGAATCCGTTTTTCATCTCATTACGAAGCATATCGTTCATAAAAAACACCACCTTTTCTACCACTCAAATTGCCCCCGACACGCGTCAGCTTAGGATTTGAGAACGGTACAGATGGCAAGTACTGAATCCGAGATTTTCTAAAATCTAAAATCTAAAATCCAAAATCTACTTGCTATTTACACCGCTCTCAATTAATAATTAAATGTTAAGGTTCTAGGGTATTTTTATCATAAAACCACCGGTATATGCAATCATAAGCAGATTATAAATGGTGATATAATAAGTTTATAAATAAGGAGAATCCGGATGATGCGAATAAACGATATGCCAATGTGGATAATGCCAATAATCCTAATAGTCGCTGTATGGACTATATTCTGGAAGGTGCTGTCATTATGGCACGCAGCCAGAAAAGGCCGCAAAGGCTGGTTCATATTATTGCTACTAGTTAATTCACTAGGATTACTAGACGCATTCTACCTGTTCTTTGTCGAAAAGGTAACGACCAAAAAACTGTTCAAATAACCAGAATTTTGGACATGAAAAAAGCCTCTAGGGGCTTTTTCCTTTCTAGAGGCTAGATTTAACATTTTCAATACTCGAATGGCTTTAATTCTCTGACTGTTGGAACATTAGTCCCTTTCCCATAATAATAGTCTACTGCCATCCCATTGATAGATAGATAAGGCCTACACATAGGGTGCCCCGGGCGAGTTGATTCAATGACTAGATTGATATTAAATTCTCCTAGTTCCTCGCAGAGCTTGTCTTTCCATCTAAACCTATAGGCTGGCACACACAGATCTGATACTGAATCCCAGTGGTTGGAATGATGCATCAATGCTGTAAAGACTTCCGAACCTGCCGGATAGACGTCGTCAGATGATTGTGTCAGATCACCAAAGTAATCAAACGCTATAAACCTAACCCCCGGCACATATTCTGCCGACGAGAAAATCCCCATATGCAATTGATCTTTGCGTAAATTCTCCCACTGGCGAATTTCCCACCCCCTGATTAATTCAACGTATTGGCGAAAAGCATTCAAATGCCCATCCAGATTACGTCGATCCCAAAAGAATGGGTTATCACCGATGCACGGAACATAATATTCCAGCATCAAAAACTCAGTTGGCGTTCTGGGACTGAAATTAGTTGGGACCTTGACGTTCTTTACCACATCATCTGGGAATTCCCAAAATGGATGCGATTTTATAGTATTACCAACAATTTCAATCTGATTTGACAATGATGATTGTCTAGCCCAATTCTGGTTCACAAATGAATCACGGGTTTGCATAATACTCATAAAAAACAACTCTTATAATAGATTTACCGCCACCAACAAATACGCCTCAGCTTGTTGAGAACAGCACACCACCCACTAACAGTGTGCTGTTCTCAAGAGTATTGAATTGTTAAAGTTCTAGGGTGAATATACCATAAAAATACATATTATGCAATATTAACCCCCGAGATTTTGAGATTTTGCAGCCCATGGGAGCATCTGCAGAACCCCGGATGGATATAAATACAAATATCCTGGATAGTCGAGGACTGTTTGAGCCCTTAGAACATATCTAAGGCGCGAGTTTCCGCAGACTACCAAGATATTTGTATTTATAGACAGACCGCGGGTTTGAAGCCGCTCCAAGAATTTTTCGGTTCCTTTTTGTGATTCAAAAAGGAACTAGTCTTTGGTTCTTTACGAAAAGAAAGAACGGAAAATAAATCTACAATATATTCTGTTGCACCCAAACATACATCACAATCCCGGCCGCCACACCAACATTAACCGACCTGGTTGACCCGAATTGTTCTATCATCACGGTTTTAGATGCTGCAGTTTGCATCTGTTCGCTCAGCCCTGGACCCTCGCCACCAAACACTAATACACAATTGGCAGGTAATTTAGTTTCGGATAATTTTACTGCACCTGGCACTATATCTACCGCAATAATTTCACGACCCTCTGATTTCATCTCATCGGCGAATTCTGCAACTGTCGCGTGATTGATTATATTCATATATCTATCTGTTACCATCGCCCCACGACGATTCCAATGACGACGACCAATAACATGCACTGTAGCCACATTGAACGCATTAGCCGCCCTAACAATCGTGCCGATATTCAGATCATGTTGCCAGTTTTCAATCGCAACATGTAATGACACGCGATTTTTGTCTAAATCTGCCTTTATCGCATCCACTGTCCAATACCGATATTTGTCCAGGACGTTGCGTTTGTCGCCCAATTCTAATAATTCTGGGTCATATTGACCCCCAATCGGCCATGGTCGCGGATGTGGCCCGACGCCTATATCTGTTTTTATCATAAATTCATTATATCTTATAAAAGAAAAAGCCCCCGACACATATTGCGCCGAAGGCTATTGTTGCATTACAGAGGAGCCTGTACTAGCGCTCACTCTACATTTTGGCTGGCTATAATGGATTCGAACCACTGACCCCCGATTAAGAATCAGGTGCTCTACCGCTGAGCTAATAGCCCGCTGTTTGGTCGACCCAGCCCCAGATGCACATGCACTAGGGGCTAGGCCAACTATCTGCGTACTTCTCCTTGTATCTCAAGCCGTTGCCGGCGAAATTGTCATCCAGGTCCGAGTTAACGAAGCCTGGGAAAGTACTGAAATCCCCCTCTTACTTTCTATATTAACGCTGCATTTGAACTGCGGCGGTAAATAGTTACGTAGATCCGAGCCTAGTCAAAATAGCTAAGGCAATTAGTTTCAAAAAACTAAACTCGGACCTTACGCCGCCTGTTTTAAGGCGGGTCATCTCTAGAACAGTCAGGTTTCTTAATTTTATTCAAAATAGAAAATTAAAACTTGATTTGATTAGGTTATTTGTATTACTAGACTTACAAACTTACAACCTAACTGTTCCGGGCGCACCAAGGTAACTAAACTACAATTACCAAACCAGCGGCGGTTTTATGACGAGCAAACGCTCTTTACCAGCCTAATGGCTCTTTACAGGTGGGGTATGTCGTGTCGCCTTACTAAATTTCATGCGACAACTGTACGACTATACTACATAATTCTATTCTGGTCAAATATGCTAGGGCAATGTTTAAGCCCGACATTTGCCGGGCTTTGTTTTTTTACATATCCGATTCTCTATAGAGACTTCAGATGTGCATAGTAGTTTATTGATGCGAAACCAGCGGCCAGCCCAAAAAACGGGCCGACCATAGGAATTACGCTGGTCGCAAAAATAAACTTTTTCTGGAACGACATAGGATTTTACCTTGTTGCGCCACCTGGTTCGTAGTCTCAAATTTTACAGCGGGTCGCAATATAAATACTTGCGAAAAACTTGCTATTAAATTTTTAAAAGACATAAAAAACAGAATGTGACATAACTGAATTGGTTCAACCTACGATTTGCTAATTAGTAACACGTGCCTAAACTTACCATTGCTACGATGATGCACTCATGCACCAATGTGTGTAACAAAGGTAAAATCCGCAAATGTCATTCCATTTTGTTTGGAGCCCAGTAGAGATTAAAAAAACCAGACACCAGAACGTTCAAAAAACTATGATGTGATAGGCTACATCATTCTAAGCCAGCCTTTAGTGTGAAATAAAGCTTGTCAGAATTATATTCCAACCATTGCATTGATGCAATAGTATTTTTTGACAATTTAAAAGAGGCAGCTGAATTAACAACTGCCCCCGGGATGTAATTTATCCCTAGCCATAATTTACCGTTCTTTGTAGTATATAACCATTGAATGCAAACGACCACTTATACCGCGGACATCCTGAGACCTTAAAACCTCGTATCTAGAATCAGCACAGAATGCTATGGCGTCTTGGGTTATACGGTCAAACCTGTCTTGTTTAGACAAATCAACATAACCTTCGGCGTCAAAAATCATCATTCGCAGCTGATTGCCAGGGCCCGGATAATCCTTGTAAAACACTGTGGAATCAAATAATTGACCTCGCCATTTACTCGGACCTTCATCTTTGAGACGCCGATGCGTCAAGATTGAGATTATGTTATGCTTGCCTGAATTAACAATAGAGCATAACTCATCCTCGGCCTGCTGATCACTCCAGCTGCTATCAAATATTTCCATTGTCTCCGTAGGTCCATTCTGCCCTGGTCCCCAAAGATGAAAGCCTAGAATATATAAATTTCTAGCCACATCATAAGTCAATGACAGATCCGATGGAGAGGGAGACGAAGAAGCTTCCGGTGAATTAATGGTCTGAACCTGTTGCTTTTGATTTCTAGCCGCTTGGTAACGACTTTGAGACTCATCAATCAGGACAACTAACCCAACTAGGATAAATATTGCTAACAATAAAAATAAAAACTTACTAATCTTGATACCTGTTCTTTGTGTTTTCACAAAAAACACCTCTTTCTGTTTCAAATTTTTTTACTACACTAAATTTTTAACTACATCATGCTTACTAAAACTGTGATGCTCATCAGGTCGAAATGGCTTAAAAAACGACTCAATATATATATTATAGCACAAAGCATGATAATAATCAATATCAATAACTAAACCCCTTTATCTGGTCAGGATTATTTGATATAATGAGCTGACTGATAACACGCGGATGTGGTGGAATTGGTAGACACGCTAGCCTTAGGAGCTAGTGCCGCAAGGCGTGAAGGTTCAAGTCCTTTCATCCGTACCATAGAAAGAAGACGGTTTCATCCGTCTTTTTTCTATGGTTTTCGCGATGGAGGGACTTGAGCCTTCACCCAAGGCGCGAAGGCGAAAACTGCAAGTCTGCAGTTTGAGAGTCGGAAACCTGGATGGCGGTAACGCCACCAAGTTGAGACGGGGTCGCCGATAAGGTGACCAAGTCATTACCTCTAGTTTCCATGATAAAAAAATTTGAGCCGCAACCCTTCACCCCCCCCTACTTATGTTATTATTTATTAATAAACCAACCGGAGCAGAAATGACTAAAGTCCCAGTAAAAATATTCAATACCAGCAAGCACCCGAACCCTAAATATACTTTTTTCAGCGACCCGGGGTGCGATGTTATGGCATCTATGCCACATACCAAGTTTAATTTTGAGGCTGGACTAGGCCAAGATTGGATCTATGACGAAAAAACCAACCAGGTCACCATCAAACCGGGTGGACGTGCATTAATCGGGACCGGCATACATTGTGAAATCCCAATCGGCTACGAAATCGCCATCCGACCACGCAGCGGCTTGGCGCTAAAACATGGAATAACAATCTTAAATTCCCCTGCGCTGATTGACCCAGGTTATCGTGGTGAATTCGGCGTCATTTTAATCAACCACTCCAACCAAGACTTTGTTATATCTGACGGCGACCGAATAGCACAGTTCGTATTGAATAAAATCCCCCAGATTATATGGGTAGATGTAGATGACATTTCTAAACTATCATCACACAATCGAGGCGGTGGGCTGGGCCATAGCGACAGATAAAAGCGACTCGAGATTAAATTTATCTGAGATTTATACTATAATCCATAATCTACCGAAGCGTTTATGTTATCATTAATACAGTAATGGCTGAGGGGGTTAAACTATGAGCAAAATCACACAATATCTGAACGAACATATTCTGGGCGAAGTTACCAGTAACAAATCTGTATTAGAACAATTCTCACGAGATGGCAGTATATTGAATATCAAACCTGAATTAGTCGTCAGCCCCCGCACAACCAACGATATCCGTAAAGTCGCCCGATTTACTTGGCAACTAGCCGAAAAAGGCCATTGTATGCCCATAACAACCCGCGGTAGCGGTTCGGACCGCACAGGCGGTGCAATCGGCAAAGGTATCATTGTTAACACACTAGCTCATCTAAATAACATTATTTTTGTCAGTTTAAAGAATAAAAACCAATTCATCCACGTCCAACCAGGAATACAATTTAATATATTAAATGAAGTTCTAAAATCTCATGGCATGAATATCCCTGGTAACTTACTGCCCTATGGCACTATCGGTGGCGCTGTTGCGAACAACTATGGCGGTATCGGCGACCTAGTCAGCCGCATGGAAGTGATATTAGCCAATGGTGACCTAATCGAAACCAGCCGGATAACCAGACACGAATTGGACAAAAAAAAGGGTCTACAGACATTTGAAGGCGAAATCTACCGCAAAATTGATGGTATTATTGAAGACAACGAAAAATTAATTGCTGACAAAGCCAATAACGAACTACCAACAAACACCGGCTATTCGGGCATAACTCGCGTCAAACAGCGTGATGGATCTTTTGACCTGTCACCGCTGATAATCGGCAGCCAAGGTACATTGGGCGTTATATCTGAAATCGTGGTCAAAACCGATTTTTATGGCGCAGATGAATCTGTCATGGTGATACCTTTTGAAAACGCACGGATTGCCCGTGATGCAGCCGATATCTTTGCCCAATTGAAACCAAATTGTCTGGATCTAATAGATGGCCGATTATTCAGTGCAGCCGAAAACGTCGGCAAACACTACCTGTTCACTGATGAATTGAAAAACATTGGAGCGGTTATGTACATCAGTTTCAATGATTTTAGCGACAGCGCCCGCCGCCATAAAATGAAACAGGTCGTCAAAAAACTGGCCAAACTAGATGCAACCGCAACTGTATTCACCAGCGACGAAAACCCTGTCGAAGAACTAACCGCCATCCATGAAGTTAGCGCCGTGGTGTTACAACCCGAAACGCCCGACGAATCACTGCCACCACTAATTGATGGCGCGTGCGTACCAGCCATCCGTCGCGAAGAATTCTTGGTCGCATTGGACGAATTAGCGGCTAAACATCACACCGAGCTACCTACCCAAATCAATTGGCTAACAGGTATCGTCGATACCCGTGATACGCTAAAATTGCACGTCATTAGCGATAAACAGAAAGTTTTCAAACTGATTGGTGATTATGCGGAATTGGTCGCCCGATTCGGTGGCAGCCTGACCGGTAATGCCGGCGAAGGCCGCACCAAAGCCACCGCAATTTACGCTCAATTAGACGATGAATTATTAGGCATCTACAAACAAATCCGTGAAACATTTGACCCATTCGGCACCATGAACCCAGGCGTCAAACAGATAGCCGATCTAAAAACCCTAGTATCTCAAATGAACCCAGATTATAGTCTGGCTGATTTCGCAAAATACTCACCACGAATTTAAGTAGATTTTAGATTATGGATTTTGGATTATAGTATAATCTCAATTTTTAATCG
>Ga0194057_10001511_pt1 | contig 11740 bp, 10 predicted proteins | sample SepL4415m_MetaG_FD_155474 | JGI IMG/M metagenome (GOLD analysis project Ga0194057, IMG submission 155474) | Anoxic zone freshwater microbial communities from boreal shield lake in IISD Experimental Lakes Area, Ontario, Canada - Sep2016-L442-15m | ecosystem: Environmental > Aquatic > Freshwater...
GTCGGAGAAGAGGAACTCTCGGAGCGAACGTCGAAGAAGAGGCAATGGAGAATGCAACAGTAGCTGTGACATTAGCAACGGCGCGGGTGGCACCGCGCCCTCCCGGTCAGAGCGTCTTTGTGGCGCGAGCGTTGGCGCGTGGAGGATGTGCAGGCAGTTGAGGAGTTGGCGCTTGTATTCATGCATGCGCTTGACCTGGACATCGAAGAGTGAATTCGGATCGATATCCACGCCATGCGCAACGCGGATATAGTCCGCCAGGCGCACCTTGTTGTCGTGCTTGATCCGGCGGAGTTCCGCTTTGAATTCAGCGTCCTTGGTGTAGCGCTCCAGTTTTTTGAGTTGGAAGAGATCCTTGATCCAGCCGTCGCCGATTTTTTTCGTGATCAGGGTGGCCAGGGCGGGATTGCTCTTGAGTAGCCAGCGACGCTGGGTAATGCCGTTGGTCATGTTGGTGAATTTCTGCGGCCACAGTTCGAAGAAATCCTTAAACAGGGTTTCCTTCAATAATTCCGAGTGCAGGGCGGCGACGCCATTAACCTTATGGCTGCCCACGACGGCGAGGTTGGCCATGCGAACCTGTTTTTCATAGCCTTCTTCAATCAGGGACATGCGGTTCAGACGCTCATGGTCATTCGGGAATTTGTTCATGACCTGACGCAGGAAGCGGCGGTTGATTTCGTAGATGATGGTCAAATGCCGCGGGAGCAGATCCTCGAATAGACGGGTGGGCCATTTCTCCAATGCCTCGGGCATGATGGTGTGGTTGGTATAGCCGAACACCCGGGTGGTCAGATCCCAGGCCAGATCCCAGTCCAGACCATTGACATCGATGAGGAGGCGCATCATTTCGGCGATACCCATGGCCGGATGGGTATCGTTTAGCTGGATGGCTACCTTGTCGGGTAACACGCGCCAATCGGTATTGTTAACCCGGAAGCGGCGCAGGATATCCTGAAGCGAGCAGGAGACAAAGAAGTACTGCTGCTTGAAGCGGAGTTCGCGGCCCTGTTCAATGCGGTCATTGGGATAGAGGATCTTGGTGATGTTTTCACGCAGAATCTTCTGTTCATAGGCGCGGATGTAATCGCCGTTGTTGAAGAACGAAAGGTCGAATTCTTCGGATGCCCGGGCGGTCCAGAGGCGCAGGTTGTTCACCGTGTTGTTGCCGTAGCCCGCGACGGGGAAATCGTAGGGCAGGCCGATGATGGTGTCATGATTCACCCAGCGGCAGACTTGCCGTCCCTGGTCATCACGGTCATCCTTGACTTCGCCTCCGAAGTGGACGGGGTATTGGTATTCCGGGCGTTCGATATCCCAGGGGGTTCCGTCACGCAGCCAGTTATCGGGCTCTTCGACCTGATTGCCGTTCCGCAATGCCTGACGGAAGATCCCGTAGTCGTAGCGGATCCCGTAGCCGTAGCCCGGAAGTTCGAGTGTGGCCAGTGAGTCGAGGAAGCAGGCGGCCAGCCGGCCGAGACCCCCGTTGCCAAGGGCGGCATCATGCTCCAGGTCACGCAGATAGTTCCAGTCGAGGCCCAGTTCCTCCATGGCCTTTGTGACCAACTCGTCGAGGCCGAGGTTAATCACGTTGTTACCCATCGCCCGGCCAATCAGGTATTCCAGCGATAGATAGTAAACGCGTTTGACGTTGCGCGAGACGTAGGTCTGGCTGGTTTGCATCCAGCGCCCGATCAATCGGTCGCGGACAGCCATGGCGAGGGCGATGTAACGATCACGGTCGGTAGCCGAATACTGGTCGCGGGCCAGGGTATAACGCAGGTGGTTCTCAAAGCTCAGTTTGATAGCCTCGACAGTGTCGAGCGTCCGGTATTGGCGCAAATCATCACATTTAACCGTTTCCGTGGCAGGGCCAGCGGATTTACGGGTCTTTTTAACGTTCGTTTCGGTTTTAGCCATAATTCTTCACACTTCCTTTATTTCATGGTCGCAACCAGTAAATGTAGCGGAAAAGACGTGGGTTGGCAAACAACAGATGGGGAGGGAATCCGTTTCAATTCATCATATCCCTGAAAGCAGCCTTAAATCCCCGCCCCATCAGATAGAAGATCTGTCAGTTTTTCAAAAACAAAATCAGCGTCCGGGCCCTCGGCCTGAACTTCCAGCCTCGTCCCATGGACGGCTTCCAAAGTCAGCAATTGCATGATTGAGCAGGCGTTGGCACGTGGGCAACCGTTGCATGAAAGTGTAAGTTGGCAGTCGTGTGTTTTGGCTAATTTGACAATCTCACCCGCCACCCTCAAATGCAGCCCGTTTTTTGTGTTTACAATCAACTCTTTCTTTTTCATGGTTCCTGCGCTAGCAATATGACATTGTCTAAATGCGACTCTTTTAGTATCCTATTATTACAGAATGTAAAAAGCAAATCAAACAGAATACGAGCGTCAGATAAGATGACATTACCAGATATTAAAAATGATTGGGTTGCCCTGAGTCGTCGTGTTTTGGGCGGAGAAGGAATCCGGCGGGATGAAGCTTTGGGTATTCTGAAGTCGGGTGAGAATGAACTTCTGGGCCTGTTGCACGCCGCATTTCTGTTGCGCCAGCATTACTTTGACCGGAAAGTAAGCTTGCATGTCATCCTCAACGCCAAAAGTGGCGGTTGTAGTGAGGATTGCTCGTATTGCAGCCAGTCCAGTGCCAGTACAGGTGTTGTCCCGTGCTATCCGCTCCAGAGCGAGGAAGAGCTGTTGCAGGGGGCGAAGCAGGCTCAGGAGATGGGGGCGATCCGCTATTGCATCGTTACCAGCGGCCGATCTCCTGCGCGCGAAGATCTCGACCGGATTACCAGTGCCGTGCGACGGATCAAGAGCAAATATCCTTTGTCGATCTGTGTGTCGCTGGGAATCCTTAACGATGAGCAGGCGGCGGAACTCAAGGCGGCAGGGGTGGATCGTTACAACCACAACCTGGAATCATCGGAACGATTTTTCCCCTCCATCTGCACGACCCATTCCTACGCCGAGCGCAAAGCGACAGCGGCCCGGGTGAAGTTGGCCGGAATGGAGCTTTGCAGTGGTGGCTTAATGGGTATGGGGGAGACCCTTGAAGACCGGGTGGATTTGGCTTTGGCCATGCGCGATGTGAAGGCGGATTCCATTCCGTTGAATTTTCTCGATCCCCGCCCAGGAACCGGGCTCAGCAATCGACCCAGAATTCCCGCTGGCGATGTGCTCCGCACCCTCGCCATGTTCAGGTTCGTTCATCCCGACCGGGAGATCCGAATCGCGGGAGGCCGGGAGGCTTGCCTCGGCCCGCTTCAAGTGTTGGCGCTCTATCCGGCCAACTCCATGTTCACCTCCGGTTATCTTACCACTCCCGGACAAGGCTATCAGGCTGATAGGCGGATGCTTGAAATGGCCGGGTTCAAGGTGGTTGAAATAACGGACGCATGAAGAGTTAGAGATATCTTGGTTGAGGCTGATGGTATTGGTATAAATCGGGCATGACCGACCGGCATGAGATGGATCGCGACTTGGTGGCCAGATCACGTGAGGGTGACCATGCGGCCTATTCGCAACTCATGAATTATTACCAAGGACCCATTCTGAACTTTGTTTACCGGCTGGTGGGGAGTCGCGAGGAGGCCGAAGATATCTCCCAGGATGTGTTTGTGCGTGCCTACCAGAAGTTGGGCTCCTTTGCCTTCCGCACGTCTCGTGACCGTTTCGCGACCTGGCTCTATCAATTAGCCCGCAATGCAGCGATTGATGTATTGAGGCGCCGCCAGCGACGGCCTGTAACTTCACTTGATGAATTCCCGCTGCTGGCTCCATTGGCTCTGGGAGATCCGGCCCTGGATGCAGGAAACCGGGAACAGGAACTGGCCATTGCCATGGCTATCGCGGAGCTCCCGGAAGATCAGCGCACGGCGTTGGTTCTTTCTGTTTACGAAGGGCTGGCCTATGCCGACATTTCCGTGATTATGAAGGCTTCGATCAAGTCAGTCGAATCGCGGATATACCGGGCCCGGCAGTTCCTGCACCAGCGCTTAAAAACTTATATATAAACTCATTAAAACACCTTCTGCCGCCGAGTGTCCGAATGACGGGGCAATAACTTTTCAGTGCCTTCGTAATTTGCAGGCCAGCGAGGCCTCTGGCCCTCCAGAAGATATTGTGCATAAGAGGTGTTTCACCTGGAGGGCCGTCGGCCTCGGCGGCCGGGCGAATGAGAGGGCGAATGACGGGACAATGACTGGGTAATAACCCTTTTGTTTACCGGCCAGCGAGGCCGCTGGCCCTCCAGAAGAGAGTGCAGATGAGGTGTTTTCCCTGGAGGGCCGCCGGCCTCGGCGGCCGTCTTCGCAGGTCAAAGGTTACGACTATCATTATTTCTCCGAGGGTTTTTCCTTCCTGCGACGTTTAATAGAATAAGGAGCAAAAATGACCGTGAATACGAAGCAGTCAAATAATGGCAAATCGGATGATGCGAGGCTTGATGCATTGCTGGGCAAGTGGTCCGGAATCACCCCGGCACCTGATTTTAATGCTGCGGTATGGCGTCGCATGAGCGCCGTGACTCCTGCTGGAAATCGTATGGGGTCGGTTTTCATGTGGTTCAGGGAAAACGTGAAGCCGGTGGATGCCTTAACGGCTCTGGGGGGCTTGGCGGCCGGGATTCTTTTATCCCTGCAAGTTCTGGACCATGATGTCTCGCGGGCGGATTACCGGTTTCAGATCCTGCATTCCTCGGGTATTGCCGGGGGCTACGTGCAGTTGGTTGCGAAGGGGGTTAAATGAACTATAAACGATTATCTTTCTTGTTGGCAGGTTTGCTGGCGGCTGTCGTCGTTGTGATGGTTATTCATCTTTATAGGGTGCGCCCGGCAATGTCGGTGGATGCGGTGTGTGATATCCATAGGCTTAAGGAAACGTTACAGCTAACCCCCAGTCAGACGATCGAAATTCAGCGACTCCATGAGGAGTTAGCCCGGACTCTGGCCTCTTGCTGCGGTCAGCATTGCCAGGCACAAGCCGCACTGATGGACGCTCTCTTTGCCTCAACCAACGGTTTAGACCGGTCCCAGGCGCTTATTGATGAAATGTCGCGGGCTCAAGCGGCCAGTGAAATGGCCACGCTCGTTAATATCTATCGCGTGCGTGACGTTTTGACGCCGCGGCAACGGGAGATCTATGAACGACAAGTGAAATCGATGAATTGCATGATGCCATCCGGGGGTGGCGGATCGGTCTGTGGGTGTAGGAAATGAAGAATAAACAAAGGAAGAGAAACAAATGAAAACATTACTGTTAGTAGGTGTGGTACTGGCGTCGGCAACAATGGCGTTTGCGGAACCTGCTCCGGCGGTTGCTGTGAAGTCGCAAACCTCCTGTCCCATCATGGGCGAGGGAGTGAATCACAAGATCTTCGCTGATTACCAGGGGCAGCGGATCTACTTCTGCTGCAAAGGCTGTCCTGCGGCCTTCAACAAGGACCCTGAAAAATATATGCAGAAATTCAAGGAACAGGGGATTACGCTTGAAAAAACTCCGGTAACGGGGAAATAGGGTTATTCAGTTATTGGTTATTGGTTAATAGTTATTCGAGGAATTCTTTTAACACATAACCAATAACCGCCCCCGTCTCTTAAACAGGAGCATCTGCATGACCATGATGAAATTGATCATAGGGGGCTTTCTTCTTTCAGCTCTGCCGATTCTGGCTGGAGAGACCAATTCCGTGACTCTCCCGCAAGTGATTGCTGCCTCACTGGCCGACAACGCCCAGCTTCGTTCTCTGAGTCAAAAGGCCGGAGCTTTGGGTGAACGCTCCCGTGAGGCTGGCTCGCTTTCCAATCCCATGCTGACCTATCGCGGTATGGATTCCACCAGCGGGGGCAAGTGGCCCAATACGGATGAGAAGCGGATCGAAATTGAGCAGGCATTTCAATGGCCCGGCAAACGGAGACTGAAAAATGTGATGGCGGCAAAAGACGCGGAGGCCATGCAATCCGAAACCCGCACCATGGCCCTGGATGTGGAACTGTCGGCGGCTGAAACTTTTTATGCATTACATGCCATCCAGCAGTCGCTTGCGATTATTCACGATGAAGAGGCCTTGTTGCGCCGTATCGAGTCCCTGACTACGCTGCGCTATACGACGGGTGCTGTAGGGCAGCAGGATGTACTGAAGGCGCAAACTGAAATTACATTGCTCAAGCAGAAAATCATTGAGCTCGAGGTGCGCGAGCTTACGCTCAAAAACAAACTTAACACCCTGATGAATCGGCCTGTCGCTACTGCGATTGGGCGGGTGGTGGTTCCGTCGCTAGAATCACCATCTCCTGTTGAGGGGGGGCAGTTTGCAAACAATGCGTTCACGCATCGACCAGAGCTTCAACTGGCGAAAGCACGGATAGAACGCGCTCAAGCGGAACAGGCCTTCATGAAGAAAGAGGGTTTGCCTGATTATAAGGTCGGGCTCGAGTACCGGAGCATGCCAGCAGATGATCAGGCGATGTTTATGGTAGGGATTGAGCTACCTGTCTGGCGGAATAAAATCGGGGCCGGGGTGCGCGGAGCCGGGCATATGGTTCAGTCGGAGCTGGCGGCTCGCGAAGCGGCGGAGCGGCAGGTGACTCAGGAGGTTCAGGATGCTCTGGCGCAAATTCAGGCGGCAGAACGGACTCTGGCGCTCATCCGCAGGGAGTTGATCCCGCAGGCGGAATTACGCTTGTCAGCCAGCGAGGCGGCTTATCGTAGTGGGGATAAGGGCGATTTCATGGATCTTCTGGAGAGTGAACGTTTTCTTTTGAATGTGCGGGTAACGACGGTGATGACAGAAGCCGACCTGCGAATGCAGTGGTCCAGATTCGCACGTGCCGCGGGTCTGAGTGTGCTGGAGGTGCTGAAATGAACATTCGAGCCGCGCTGGTGGTGGTGTTATGTCTTCTGGGGGCAGGGCTTATGTCCCTGCCGGTAGGGTGTCGTGATCGAGCTCATTCGCATGGCGATGCGAAGGCGCAAAAGTACATTTGCCCCATGCATCCGTCCGTTGTATCAGACCGACCGGGGGAATGTCCGATTTGCGGGATGGATCTGGTGCTTGCAGAATCGGCGACCACGAGCGCAAACGCTGGCTCACCGACCGGGCAGATTCCGGGTTTGGCGACGGTTGCGATCACACCTGAGGCGCGTCAGCGCATGGGACTTGCATTTGACACGGTCGGGATGCGCCCCCTGGCGCGAAGTCTGCGCACGTCGGCGCGAATCGTTGCCGATGAGACCCGGGCAGTGCGGGTGACAACCAAGGTGGAGGGCTGGGTGGAGTCTCTTTCTGTCGGATTTGTCGGGCAGGCGGTCAAAAAAGGGGATCCGCTCCTTTCGATCTATAGTCCTGATTTGGTGTCGGCTCAGCAGGAATACCTGATTGCAGTTAAAGCCAGGGCGTTGGCTGCCGATGGCAGTGGTGATGCCCTGCTGGCCGCGGCCCGGCGCCGCCTTCAGTTGCGGGATATCTCTGATGAGCAAATCGTGCAGTTGGAAAAACGGGGTGAACCCGTGAAGGCACTCACCATCTATGCTCCGGCCTCCGGGCGGGTGACCGAAAAAAGCGTTCTCGCAGGGCAGAAAATCATGCCAGGTGAACCCCTTTTGGTTTTGAGCGACTTCTCAACAGTTTGGGCGGACGCCGACATCTATGAGTCTGACCTGCCTTTCGTGCATGAAGGGGCACCATTGGAAATCTCGTTGCCATTCTGGCCGGGGAAGAGTTTCAAGGGTACGATCAGCTATGTGTCACCAACCTTGGACCCGGCGAGTCGGACGGTGAAAGTGCGGCTGGAAATTCCAAATCCGGAATTGCTCCTCAAGCCTGAAATGTACGCGGAAGCCCGTTTGTCCTATTCGCTAGGGGAACGGCTTGCCATCCCCGAGGCGGCGGTGATGCGCACAGGGGAGCATAGTTATACGTTCCGGGATAGGGGCGATGGCTCATTGGTCCCTGTTGAGGTGGGACTGGGCGTGCGGGTGGAGGGATACTACGAAGTGCTCTCGGGGTTGAAGGCCGGGGACCGGGTCGTTACCTCTGCAAACTTTTTGGTCGATTCTGAGTCATCCATACGGGCAGCACTGGAATCCGTGTCGGGGAAATAAGCCATGATCAAGCGCATCATCGAATTCAGCGCACGCAACCGACTGCTTGTCATTATGCTGGTGGTTGCCGCCATGGGCTTCGCCGTGCATGCGCTCAAAAACATCAATCTGGATGCGATTCCTGATTTGAGCGATACCCAGGTGATTGTCTATACCCCCTGGGAACGGAGCCCTGATATTTTAGAGGATCAGGTTACTTATCCCATCATCACGGCCTTACTCGGTGCTCCGAAGGTTAAAGCCATTCGCGGCTTCAGCGATTTCGGGTTCTCCTATGTGTACGTCATCTTTCAGGATGGGACCGATATCTACTGGGCGCGCAGTCGTGTTGTTGAATATCTATCCAAACTTCAGGGAACCCTGCCCGCCGGGGTAACGCCCCAGCTGGGGCCGGATGCGACCGGGGTGGGCTGGGTCTACCAATATGCCCTCGTTGACAAGAGCGGCACGCATGATCTGGCGGATTTGCGCAGTTTTCAGGACTGGACGCTGCGTTATGCCCTGCAAAGCGTGCCGGGTGTGGCGGAGGTGGCGGGGATTGGCGGGTTCCAGAAACAGTATCAAGTGACCGTGGATCCGGCCCGGTTACAAAGCTATGGCGTGTCGTTAATGGATGTGGCCGCTGCGTTGAAACGCAGCAATAACGAAGTCGGTGGTCGGTTATTAGAGTGGAGCGGGCGGGAATACATGGTCCGGGGTCGCGGCTATGTGAAGTCCACGGAGGATATCGGCAAGGCCGTGGTTAAGGCGGGGACTTCTGGTACGCCAGTGTTAGTGCGGGATGTTGCCTCCATCGCCCTTGGGCCCCAGATCCGGCGTGGGGTCTCCGATCTGAACGGCAAGGGCGATACGGTGGGTGGCATTGTGGTGATGCGGCATGGCGAAAATGCCTTGAATGTCATTGAGCGTGTGAAGACAAAACTCAATGAACTCAAGCCGTCGCTCCCCAGGGGTGTCGAGGTGGTGATGACCTATGACAGGTCTTCCCTTATCAAGCGGGCGATTGATAGCCTGAAGCATGATCTGATTCTTGAAATGGTCATCGTCAGCCTTGTGATTTTGTTTTTCCTCTGGCATCTCCCGTCCGCCATGGTGCCCATCCTGACCATTCCCGTCTCGGTGCTGCTATGTTTCATTCCGTTGTATCTGGCGGGGATCAGTTCCAATATCATGAGCCTGTCCGGGCTGGCCATTTCCATCGGGGTGCTGGTGGATGGCGCGATTGTTGAGGTTGAAAACGCTTACAGGAAACTGGAATTGTGGAAGCGGTCGGGCGGCAAGGGAGACTGCCATGCGATCCGCCTCGAGGCGCTCATCGAGGTTGCTCCCTCGGTTTTTTTCTCGCTGCTGGTAGTGGCGGTCTCATTTCTGCCGGTATTCACGCTGGTGGATCAGGAGGGCAGGCTTTTCACGCCGCTGGCCTACACCAAGACGCTGGCCATCGCGATGGCGGCCCTGCTGGCGATTACCCTCGATCCGGCCGTGAGGATGCTGTTCACCAGGATGGATGAATATAAATTGCGCTGGAAGCCGTTGTCAGGGTTTCTGAACACACTGCTGGTGGGTCGTTATGTCAGGGAAGAACAACATCCCGTCAGCCGCCTGCTGTTTGCGCTTTACGAGCGGCCTTGCCGCTGGGTGTTGCGCCATCCCCGGATGGTGATTGCGCTTGCCGTCCTGATCGTGGCGAGCACCGTGCCGGTGTACCTGAAATTGGGCAGTGAGTTTATGCCGCCCCTGGATGAAGGCACGATTCTCTACATGCCCACCACGATGCCCGGCATTTCGGTGACCGAGGCGCAGCGGCTCATGGAGACGCAAGATCGGCTTCTGCGCGCCTTTCCGGAGGTGGTCACCGTGTTCGGCAAAGCCGGCCGCTCTGATACCTCCACCGATCCCGCACCGTTTTCGATGATGGAGACCACGGTGGTGTTGAAACCGATGGACGAATGGCGTGCTAAAGCTTGCTGGTATTCAAATTTTGCGCCTCGTTGGCTTCGCTCTATGCTGGGGCATATCTGGCCAGAGCACATCTCGCGGGAGGAGCTGATTGCCGAATTGGATCGTGCGCTCAAGATCCCTGGTTCGGTCAATGCCTGGACTATGCCGATAAAGGGGCGGATCGATATGCTCACCACCGGGGTGCGAACCCCTGTCGGCATCAAGGTATTTGGTAAAGACCTGGCCGAGATCCAACATGTCGGAGAATCGTTGGAGGGGGTTTTGCGCAAGGTGCCCGGGACTCGCAGCGTCTTTGCCGAGCGCGCATCAGGCGGTTTTTTTGTGGATATTGTGCCGAAGCGTGATGCGCTGGCGCGTTACGGGCTGACCGTTGATGACCTGCATTCGGTGGTCATGTATGCAATTGGCGGAGAGACGGTGTCCACCACCATTGAGGGCCGGGAGCGCTACAGTATCAACCTGCGTTACCCGCGTGATTTGCGCGATAATCTTGATGAACTTCAGCGTGTATTGGTGACGGCCCGAATGGGGGCCGTGCAGGTTCCGTTGTCCGAGGTGGCCGATATCGCCCTGGTTAAAGGGCCGGCCATGATCCGTGACGAGAATGGCATGTTGGCGGGCTACGTCTATGTGGATATTGCCGGTCGTGATGTTGGGGGTTATGTGGAAGAGGCCAAGCGGGTGGTTGGCGAGCAGGTGAAGCTCCCGACGGGTTATTCACTGGTCTGGAGCGGGCAATATGAAAACATGATGCGGGTGCGTGAGCGGATGAAAGTGGTGGTGCCGCTGACCATCGGGCTGATTTTCCTGTTGCTCTACCTGAATACGCGATCGGCGTTCAAGACGTTGGTGGTGATGCTGGCGGTGCCGTTTTCGTTGGTCGGTGCGGTATGGTTGCTTTATCTGCTCGACTATAACGTCTCAGTGGCCGTCTGGGTGGGGATGATCGCCTTGATGGGGCTGGATGCCGAAACCGGTGTCTTCATGCTGCTGTTTCTTGACCTGTCGTATGACGAAGCCAGGCGCGAGGGCCGTCTGCGAAACCTGACAGAGCTGCACGAAGCCATCATTCATGGTGCCGTCAAACGCATCCGGCCAAAGTTGATGACTGTCGCTGCGGCGACGATGGGGTTGATGCCGATCATGTGGTCCGTCGGGACAGGTTCCGATCTCATGAAGCGGGTTGCCGCCCCCATGGTCGGCGGCCTCTCCACCTCATTCCTGATGGAACTGTTGGTTTATCCGGCGATTTACCTGCTGTGGAAGCGAAGAGAGGGCAGTGCGGGGGAGAATTGTTAAGTTGCTGGGTTGTTAGTTCTTGAGAGTACCGAGTTCTGGCCGTCATGATGGCTCTGAATGCTTACCCTGTAAAGTCTTGAGTTGAGAGAGTTTCAAGGCGAGATCCACCCAGCGATCCATGAGTTTCCTGAACCGCTTGAAGTTGGCCGTCTCGCGCCGCACGGCGTCAAGGTTCTCCGGTCTGAGATATTCCGACCGGCTTTTCATCCGGTGGGTGTAGCTGATCTGGTAAAACGGCCGTTTCTTTTCCATGGGATTCCGGTACTGGCGACTGATGGCACCGGGCCGCATAGGGCCAAGTTCCTGCAGTTGGCGTTTCACCCGTTCGATTTGTCCGATTAACTTTTCACACGTCGTTGACA
>Ga0194057_10001515_pt1 | contig 11722 bp, 9 predicted proteins | sample SepL4415m_MetaG_FD_155474 | JGI IMG/M metagenome (GOLD analysis project Ga0194057, IMG submission 155474) | Anoxic zone freshwater microbial communities from boreal shield lake in IISD Experimental Lakes Area, Ontario, Canada - Sep2016-L442-15m | ecosystem: Environmental > Aquatic > Freshwater >...
CCCGAATACGTTCGATTCAATTGAATTCCACCAGAATGTATCGCTGAATGCGAGTGCCAGTGCACCTATACCTGAAGCAACTAAAGTAACTACTTCTGTAAAGTTATTTCCTGAATTGCGCGGTGAAAAGTTGTTTATCACTTTCACTGCAACGAGGTACAGAAACATAACCGAGAGCGAACTGAAAATAACCGTTACTATATTAATCCTGAAACCGATATTCTCGGCAAAAGGAATAAGAGATATGAATTTATTAAGCACCATAAATAATGGCGCACCAGGCGGATGTGTAATCTGCAATCCAAACGATGCAGCAGTAAGTTCTCCACAATCCCAGAAAGCAATCGATGGCTGAGTAGTATTCCAGTATGCAACAAACGATATTATTAATACAGCTAAAGCTATCGCCCTATGAATGTATTTAGACATTAATTATTTTTAAATTTATCTGAAAATTGTACATAATTTATGTATTTCAGTGATTAAATAAAAGAATGAAAGTAAGAAAGGGCTGAATCTATGTCCAGCCCTTTTTATTTAATTCAGATCTGTTTTAAGAGGTTTATCATTTCGATTACTGCTTCGGCAGATTCGAAACCTTTGTTTGTTTCTGCATTGCAGACATCAATACGCGAACGGGCTTCTGCCTGTTCGTCTGTGTATGTTGTTAGTACACAAAATCCTATGGGGATTCCGTACTTCGAAGATATAATGTTTATATTCTGCGAAACAGACGACGATATGTATTCGAAGTGTGCCGTCTCGCCTTTGATTACACAGCCGATTGTTAGTATGCCGTTGAACTTAAGTTCGTCATTCTTTTTACAGATTGTTTCGAGGACTGTCGGTATTTCAAAAGCACCGGGGACGTAGTACAGTACTATATCGTCCTGATTTACGCCATTACCCGTAAATGATTTAACGGCACCTTCAATTAATCCGCCAGTTATCTCTTCGTTAAACCTGCTGGAGATTATGGCAATCTTATATCCTTTGCCGTCTTTATTTCCTTTTATTGTATGTTTCATATTACTTTTTATTTCTGATAAATTTTGCTTTTTCCTTTAATAGTGTAAACTCTTCTTCATCTACGTAAAACCTGCCAATGTTATGGTAATCGTATTCGCTGTATCCGTGAAAGTCAGAACCGCCCACTGCGAGAAGGTTATGCTCTTTCACGAACTTCATGTACTTCTTGTTATGCGCATCGTTATGTGACGGATGGTAAACTTCTATTCCGCTGATGCCTGCTTTCTTAAGTTCAACCAGAGCACTTTCCCTGAAATAACTTCCGGGATGTGCAACGAACGAAAGTCCGCCCGATACTTTTATGAGTTCAATCATAATCTCAAAGTTCAGGTTATCCTTCTTAACGAACGCAGGTTTATTGTCGCCAAGGTACCTGTTGAATGAAGTCTGAAAGTCTTTGACATATCCCTGAGCAAGAATTTCGTTCGCAAGATGAGGTCTTCCGATTGAACAGCTTGAAGAGTATTTCTCAAACAAGTCAGTAGAATTTATGTTAACTCCGAGTTCTTTAAGCTTGGCAATCATCTTTTCAATTCTTCTTATGCGCAGGTTCTTTATAAGTTTCAGGTGTTCAACGAGTGCAGGATTCTTAAAATCCATAAAGTAACCGAGCAGATGAACTTCCTTACCGTGATAATCAGCACTGAGTTCAATTCCCGGAATAACTTCTATTCCGTGTTTACCGTTGTGTTCAAGCATTGCCTGCGAGCCTTCAATGTTATCGTGGTCTGTAACTCCGATGATATTAAGTCCTTTTTCTTTAGCAAGGTCTATAATTTCAGCCGGACTTAGTTTACCGTCAGAATAACTTGTGTGTATATGAAGGTCAGCTTTTAGCACTTAGCGAGCCCTTGTTCCAGGTCAGCGATTAAGTCGTTAACATCTTCTATTCCTACTGCATACCTTACGAGTCCTTCTGTAATGTTTGCCTTAAGTTTATTTTCCTTCGATACTTTTGAGTGCGTCATTGAAGCAGGATGCTCAATCAAAGTTTCAACACCGCCGAGCGATACTGCGAGTGCTGCAAGGTGTACGTTGTTCATTAATGTCTTACCTGATTCAAAACCGCCCTTGAGTTCAAAACTAATCATTGAACCGAAGCCCGACATCTGCTTCTTCGCAATCTCGTGCTGAGGATGTGACTTTAAACCAGGGTATCTAACCCAATCAATCTTCGGATGTTTTTCAAGGTAATCTGCAATCTTTGCTGCGTTTTCCTGTGCACGTTCAACTCTGATACCCAGTGTCTTAACACCGCGTAATACGAGGAATGCCTGATGAGGGTCCATATTGCAGCCGAGTGATATCATCATCGGACGGAGTTTCTTGTACAACTCTTCTGTCTTTGCAACAACTATACCTGCTACTACATCAGCGTGTCCGTTTATGTACTTTGTCATCGAATGGAACACTACGTCTGCACCAAGTTCAAAAGGTTTCTGTAATACGGGTGAAGCAAAAGTATTGTCGACTACTAAAACAAGTCCGTGTTCTTTTGCAATCTTCGATGCACCTGCTATATCAGTAATATCAAGTGTAGGATTTGCAGGAGTTTCAAGGAAAAGCATTTTTGTGTTTGGCTTTATTGCCTTCTTTATATTTTCGAGGTTTGTTGTATCTATGTATGTTGATTCAACTCCGAATCTTGACCAGTGGTCTTCCATAACACCTCTTGAAGGACCGTAAACCGCTGCCGTGCTTATCATATGGTCGCCCTTTGAGAGCAATGCCATATAGATTGTGTTTACTGCTGCCATACCTGAACTTACTGCAACTGCATCAAACCCGCCGCAAAGGTCGGCTATACATCTTTCCAGTGATTTTATTGTCGGATTGCCGAGACGTGTGTAAATGTATCCGCTCGATTCTCCGAGGAAACATTTTTCACCTTCTTCTGCTGACTCAAAAGCAAATGTTGAAGTCTGGTAAATGGGGACGTTTACTGAACCGAATTTATCTTTGATTGCACCGCTGTGTATCAGTTTGGAATTAAATTGTAGATTTTTTGTATCCATGATAATTGTGTTATTATATTTATAAAATGTTATATAAGTTTTTTTGCTTTGAGTATTTTGTCTATCATTTCTCTTACTGCGCCTTCTCCGCCGTTCTTCCTGCAGACGTAATGTACGTATTTCTTCACTTCGTCTATTCCGCTCTTAGGACAGCAGGAGAATCCCACTTTCTTTAGCAGTGGTATGTCAAATTCATCGTCGCCGATGTATGCAAAGTTCTCGTCTTTAAGTTTGTACTTTTTCTTTAACTCTTCGAAAGGTATTAGTTTGTCGTCAATGTTTTCGTACAGATGATGTATCTTCAGTCTTTCAACTCTTCTTTTGTTTACTGCAGAACCCATACCGCTTATCACCGCAAACTTCATTCCGAGTTCCCTGCCGCGTGTAAGTCCGTAACCGTCGTGTGTGTGGAACATCTTTATATCTTCGCCACTGCTGGAATAGATTACGTGGCCTGTAGTTAAACAGCCGTCCATATCCATTAGTATAAATTCTATTTTCTTTAAATCTGGTTTCTTCATAATTATATTTTAGATGACGGACAAATATCGTTTAAGAAACATTCCTCGCACAACGGCTTCTTTGCATTGCAGACTACCCTGCCGTGCTCGCCTATGCGCATTGAGAAATGGTACTGTTCCTTTTCAGGAATTATAACTTTAAGTTCTGCTTCTATCTTCTCGGGATTGTCATTTTCTATAAGTCCGAGTTTTGTGCTCACTCTCTTTAAATGTGTATCAACAATAATCACGTCATTCTTTCCGAAGCAGTTTCCGAGAATCACTGATGCCGACTTGCGTCCGACACCGGGCAATGCAGTAAGTTCTTCCATCGTTCCCGGCACTTTCCCTTTATGTTCTTTTTCAAGTACATCACAGATTGAAAGTATTGACTTTGCTTTATTGTTGAAGAAGTTTATTGATTTGATGTTATCCCTGAAATTATCTATTCCGTCTTTAAGAACATCCTTCGGACCTTTATACTTTGATTTATAAAGTGGTGTCATAGTCATATTTACCCTTACGTCAGTGCATTGTGCTGCAAGGACAGTAGAGACCAGTAATTCAAATGCACTCTTAAAATCGAGATGGCATTTTGCGTCGGCATAATTATCATTAAGACGTTTTGTGATTACTTTTGCTTTCTTCTTTAAATCTTCTGCGCTCATAGGAAGTAGTTTAACATTTTATAAATGAGTTTCGCAGTAAGAAAATCAGGGTACGGATTTTCTTTCTTAGGAGCGAGTTCCACAACGTCGAAGCCTACTACGTTTCTGGTCTTACCGAGTTTCCTCAGAAGTACCATCGTTTCTTCCCAGTAGAATCCGAGAGGTTCACAGGTGCCTGTTGAAGGCATTATCGAAGGGTCGAAGTAATCCACGTCGAAAGTAATGTATACATTCTTCTTCAGTCCTTTGATTACCTTGTCCTGCCAGTTCTTTCCGTGCAGACCGTTGCGTATTGCATAAGCATAAAAAGTCTTAATCTTATTCTTTTTAATGAAGTCGTACTCTTCCTTGCACTGTGCACGTATTCCGACCTGAGTTATGTCCTTTGTAAACTCTGCAACACGCGAACAGAAAGAAGCGTGAGAATATTTATTACCTTCGTATTCATCCCGAAGGTCTGAATGTGCGTCAAAGTGAAGTATTGATAAATCCTTGTATGTATCGAAGTGTGCTTTTATCGGAGCAGTGGAAATTGTATGCTCACCACCGAGAGTTACGACAAACTTCCTGTCTTTGATAAGTTTCAGAACATCTTTGTAAATAACATCGAGCGCTTTCTTACCCTTCAGACCTTTTATGACAGATGGGTAGAGAGATGCGATTCCGTGACCCTTCTCAAAGCAGAACTGACGGTTAAGCTCTTCATCAAAAAACTCTACGTAATGCGAAGCTTTATAAATACCTTCGGGACCTTTGCCTGTGCCCTTGCCGTATGATGTTGTTGCTTCGTACGGTACGGGAAACATAACTACTCTGGAATCTTTGTAGTTTGAGTATTTATCTTCTATCGCAAGAAAGTTCTTATTTATGTTTAGAGTTTTCATTAATAATAGGTTTATATTCTTCAGCATTAAACAATTCGATCAAGGTTCTAACGAGTGCATTTCCCTGATTAAATATCTCGGTATAGTCAAAAACGGGAATCTCTCCCGATGACTCATAATCTATTTCAAAGTTTTTTTTTTCAGGGTCTCGAGTCCCGATATCAGTTCTGAAATATCAACTATTTCCCTGTTAACCCTGCAGAGTTCAACGAGCAGAGACTCCATCAGTACTTTCTGATTCGAGGAGAACTTAAACCGTGCTTCGGAATCGAAGAGGAGTTTAAGAATTCTCTGAATCTGGTCAATTGAATAACTCTTTGCCTCTTCAAGGAATTTGGACTTTGTATCGTCCGATTCATCGAGCAAATCAGATGAGTCTGTAGATTTTACTATAAGCAGGTTTCTGTAATGGTCGGTAATACCGTTAATGTATGTAATTATATCAAGACCGTTTTCTTCGAGGTTATTGAAATATGAAATAATGCTTTTTATGTCAGACGTAATTATAAACTTTGATGTATTGAAATATATTGTGTTGTCGGGGAGGTTCAGAAATTCCTTGAGTGAACTGAATTCTATGCTCTCTCCGCAGAACGAGACTGCCATATCGAATATTCCGAGAGAGTCGCGCAGTGCACCATCTCCGAGTTTTGATATGAGGAATAATGATTCGTTATCAATCGTTACGTTCTGTTCCTTTGCCACAAACTTAAGCTGTTCCATTATTTCAGTAATCTTAAGTCTGTGCAGTCCGAAACGCTGGCATCTGCTTACTATTGTAGGCGGAATGCGTTCGGGGTTTGTTGTTGCGAGTATGAAGATTAAATATTCAGGCGGTTCTTCAAGAATCTTAAGCAATGCGTTGAATGCCTGAATGGTTAACATATGAACTTCGTCGACAATGAAAAACTTATAGTCAGCTTTAATAGGAAAATACTTTGCAGCATCCTGAATAGAACGGACGTCGTCAATACCGCGGTTTGATGCAGCATCGAGTTCGAACACATCAGGATGAACTCCCTTGGTTATTTCTGAACAGTTCTCGCAATCGTTGCAGGGTTCGCCGCCCTTTGCGTTCTTGCAGTTGATTGCCTTTGCGAATACACGTGCGATTGTTGTTTTACCAACACCCCTTGGTCCGCTGAACAGGTATGAATGTGCTATCTTCTTGTTAATGATTGCATTCTTTAAAGTGGTAGTGACAAACTCCTGAGAAACAACATCAGCAAACGTTTGCGGTCTGAACTTTAACGCCGATACTTTGAATTTTCCTTCTGACATATATTTTATTTACTCTTCTTTTTAAAGCTTAATTGTTTCCTGTTAAACAAATGTACGATTGCATCTTCAATCTTCGAGACAGTTATAATCTCAAGTTTTGAAGTTATATCTTTTGGTATTTCTATTAAATTCTTTTCGTTGTCCTTCGGAATTAAGACTCTCTTGATTCCGCTTCTTACTGCGGCAAGGAGTTTCTCGTTAAGTCCGCCGATTGGCAGTACGTTTCCGCGTAACGTTATTTCTCCCGTCATTGCAGTATCCGTTCTTACAGGTGTTGAAGTTATTGCAGAAAGCATTGCCATCACCATCGTAATACCAGCTGAAGGTCCGTCCTTTGGGATTGCACCTTCGGGAACGTGTATGTGAACTTCCTTATCCTTGAAATAATTATCGGGAATCCCGTATGCCTTTGCGTTCGACTTAATGTACGAAAGACCTGCGATTGCAGATTCTTTCATAACGTCTCCGAGTTTTCCAGTAAGTGTAATTTTTGCTGTCCCCTTCATCACAGTAACATCGATGTTCAGTATCTCGCCGCCCATAGAAGTCCAGGCAAGTCCGTAAACGGAACCTATCTTTGTCTTATCGTCTTTCTTAGTGTCAATGTCTTCATACTTCGGCACGCCGAGATATTTCTCAACGAGTACAGCACTTACTTCAATCTTCTTCTTTTTACCGCCGCTTATAAGTTTATCCTTAGCGGTTTTTCTGATTATAGAACTTAATTCCCTCTCGAGGTTTCTTACTCCTGCTTCGCGTGTGTATTCACGAATCACTTTCAGTATAACATCATCGGGGAACTTCACTTCATCTTTATCGAGACCGTGTTCTATAATTTCCTTACCGAGAATATGGTTCTTTGCAATCTGTATCTTTTCAAAATCGAGGTAAGACCTCATCTCAATGATTTCCATCCTGTCCTGAAGGGCAAGAGGAATGTTGTACTGAACGTTTGCCGTTGTAATAAAAAGTACGTTCGATAAATCATAATCTATATCGAGATAGTGGTCGTTGAATGTATTGTTCTGCTCGGGGTCAAGGACTTCAAGCATTGCAGATGCAGGGTCTCCGCGATAGTCGTTACCCATCTTATCAATTTCATCAATAAGGATAACAGGGTTTGATGTACCTGCCTTCTTCATTGCCTGAATAATTCTGCCCGGCATAGAGCCGATGTACGTTCTTCTGTGTCCGCGTATTTCTGCTTCATCTTTCACACCGCCGATTGAGAGACGAGCAAACTTTCTGTTAAGTGCACGTGCGATTGATTTACCGAGAGAAGTCTTTCCGACTCCCGGAGGTCCAACAAAGCAAAGTATCTGTCCTTTAGGCGGTTTCTTTATGTTCTTATCTTTGAGTAATTTCAGTACTGCGAGAAGTTCAAGTATTCTGTCCTTTGGTTTCTCAAGTCCGAAATGGTCTGTATCGAGAATCTTCTTAGCATTATCGAGGTCATAATTATCTTCTGTAAATATATTCCACGGAACCGAAGTCATCCATTCCAGGTAATTCCTGGAAACGCTGAAATCGGGTGACATAGAAGGAGTCTTTCTGAGTTTCTCAAACTCTTCTTTTGCCTTTGCCTTAACGGCTTCGGGCATATCTGCTTCCTCGATTAACTTCTTGAGTTTCATAAGGTCAGGGTCGAGTTCGGCACTGCCGCCGAGTTCGTCCTGAAGTATTCTTATCTGTTCCTGAACTATAAACTTTCTCTGGTTCTTCTGCATTGATGCCTGAACCTTTGTTTCAATCTCCTTCTCAATCTTAAGCACCTGTGTTTCGGCAACGAGCAAAGTAATCAGCTCGAAGAACTTATCGTACATACTCTCAATATCGAGTAGTTTCTGCTTATCGAAAATATTTACGGATAGAGTTGATGCTATAAAATAAAGTTTCCTGTCGTAATCTTTCAGGACTTCATAACTTGAGAAAGTGTCCTTTGTGAGTGAAGGATTGAGTTTCACGTAATCGCTGAAAAGCTTTGAAGCCCTTACTGCGAGCAGGTCGAGTTGTGCATCAGGAACGTTATGTTCATACTTAATATCTAGGTCTGCGTATAAAAAATCATCTTTGTAATAGTTTACTACTTTAGCAGCAACCACTGCATCCACAAGTATTTTCATAAGCCCGTTCGGGAGTCTGATTACCTGAAGGATTTTTGCAATGACGCCAGTTTTATACAGATTATCAATAGTAGTTTCTTCAACGCTGCCGTCTTTCTGAGTGACGAGGAATATGTATTTATTTTCATCTTCCGATGCTTTGTTAATTGCACGGATAGACGAATCCCTTCCTGCCAGAATCGGATACACCATATAAGGAAAAATGACGATATCCTTTAGCGGTAAAACGGGTAAAGTATTCTGAATTTCATTTGTACTGATGCTGACAGGTTTTGTCTGAATCGGTTCTTTCACATCTATATTCTCTTTGGGAACTAAGTTCGCTTTTTTCTTCTTTATCATCATTAAATATAATTTTAAAGGTACTGAGTTTCAATTCTAAATGAATAGGATTTATAAGCAAATGCGGTTTCAGGATTATTAAGAAATGCACACTGATTTAGAATGAAAGAATGTGATTATCACTGATTGAGCAGAAATGTAGAAACGCACATTTATTCATATGAAAGAGTGTGATACCCACTGATTTATTGAATCATACAATTACATATAATCCCTAAAGGGATAAAAGCTCTTTTCACATTCACAATCTACTAATATTATATCCCTAAAGGGATAATTACTATTTGATAACAAACCCTATCCCGTTAGGGATTATATATCAGTAGGTCTGGAAGTTTACTCCAATCTCTTATCCCTTTAGGGATTATATATCTAGAGAGAAAATTTAAAAAACTGAGGATTTTGGCTTGATTAAGGGCTAAAATACGGATAATTTTAAGTTGTATGACAAAAACATCAAAAATTGCTTTTTATATATTGTTATTTTTCACTGCTGTAAGTTTTTCCAGTTGTGATTATGCTACGCACAGAACTTTATCCAAGGATTATCAGCCGAGGGACGAAGTGCCTGACCCGGATTATGAGATTTCACTCGATTATAATTATCAGGATTTTGTCTCGTTTATGTTTATGGGTAACAGATCGGAATCTTTCAGTACTTACTTTAATAAGTTTTATACCGCAAACGAAGATTATAACGAAGCTCTTAAAGAATACAAGACGTCCACGATTGCATCTTTTAACAGAAGACTGGATTCCCTGAACATTATTACGCCGGTTATGCCGTCAACCATAGAAAAGTTCAATAAGGTTATTGAGCGCTGTTCGAAAGTTATTCAGTACAATAAGAACACTAAATATGTTGATGCTGCTGTGCTTTTAATCGGGCTGTCATATTTCTATTCCAACGATTTTATTCAGGCAGAAAGAAAGTTTCACGAATTCCTTTCAAAACTTACCAGAAGTGATTTAGCGGACGAAGCTTTACTGTATTTAGGGATTACAAAATTAAGGTTAAGAAGGTATGCCGATGGCGAAACTATACTGAAATCTTTGTTACAGACGACAAAGAAAGTTGAAATTAAGGCAGACGTTCTGCAGAGACTGGCAGTGTATAATTTAGGTCTTAAGAACATCACAGACGCACAGAATTACCTGATTCAGTCTATTGAAATGACTACTGACAGTGAACTGAAAGCTGAAAGACAGTACCTTCTTGCAAAGATGTATTCAATCTACAACAAGAAAGATGCTCCGAAATTTTATGAAGAGGCATATAAGAACACTTCAAACTTTGACTTTGAGTTTTACGCAAAGTTAAACGAGGCAAAAGCATACAATGAAATAAATGATTACACCAAAGCGATTGAGATTCTGAACAAGATGAACAGGAAGTACATAGATTATCCTGAGTTCAAGCAATTCGTTGAACTTGAGATTGCTAACACTGATTTTTATGAAAAGAGATACACAGAAGCGAGGGCTAAGTACTTTAACATTATTGCAAAAAGCCCTGGAACGAAGGCGGCAGCAGAGTCATACTACGAACTTGGAGTTTACTATGAATTTACGATTAAAGATTATTTAAAGGCATTAATCTCATACAAGAAAGCTTTCGAAACCTCGCCTGCAATCGATTACGCAGACCTGTGCAAAAAGAAATCAGAAGTGCTGGACAGATACTTTACGATTCAGGGAATTATTCACGATACTACAAAGATGGAAATTCCTGCAGAGGAATACGACCTGATGAAATTCAAGGAAGCGTACGACAAGGAATTCAAAGACAAGTATAAGATTAACGAAGACCCGATAAAAGGCATTGAGAAAGGAAAAGGCGGAGGTTATTCTTCAAGGGATACCATTCCCGATAACGATTCACTCCTGAAAGCGTTTGAGAGAATTATTGAGGAAAAGAAAAAAGAGAAGATTGAACAGGACCCGAATAATATAAAATTATCGATTGATACTACAGAACATCCAAAAGACAGTTTAAAAGTCAAAACAGAGATTAAAGATACTGTAAAGGCACCCGTTGTAAACCTTGACTCTTTAAGAGAGTTAAAAGAGAGCGTGAAGTTGAATGCGTATTTTGAACTTTCGGAAATATTTTACTACAACCTGAACAGACAGGATTCAGCAATACATTATTTGAATAAAATTATTACTGATTACAGCAGTTCGGGTATTGTCAGCAAGGCGCTTTTCTATCTGGGCACTATATACAAGTCAGCAGGCGACAGTGCAAAGGCGAATGAATATTTCAACAACGTGATAAGCAGGTTTCCTAACAGTGTGTATGCAAACGAATCGAGAAAATATTTAGGACTGCAAACCATTCTGCAGAATTATGATGCAGCAGATTCTCTGATAACAGCCGCAGAAAGACTTTTAGTAAGTAATAACAAGGATAAGATTGCATCTGTAATCTATGAAGCCATTTATAAATATCCAAACAGTCCCCTTCTGCCAAAAGCATACTACTCGCTCGGATGGGTTTACGAGTTTATTCAGCCTGACAAGGACAGTGCACTGAAATACTATTCTATAGTGCTGACCAGATATCCGCAAACGGAATATGCCGCATCAGTAAAGACAAAGCTGGATTATTATGAATCACTGAATAAGAAAGATACCATTAAAGCCAAAGATTCACTGATGGTAAAAGATTCGTTAATGGTAAGTGATTCAACGATGATATCAGCCGATTCGTTAAAAACAGGCAGCCCTGAGATAAAGAATGATTCATTAAAAACCATTACCCCTGATAAGAAAAACAAAGAAGATAAGTCCAGGCCCCCGGATAATGGCAGCGGCGATGTGAATTCCAAACCTCCTGAAGAACAGGAAAAGAAGAAACAATAAGCCGTATTTTCAGAC
>Ga0194057_10001517_pt1 | contig 11719 bp, 2 predicted proteins | sample SepL4415m_MetaG_FD_155474 | JGI IMG/M metagenome (GOLD analysis project Ga0194057, IMG submission 155474) | Anoxic zone freshwater microbial communities from boreal shield lake in IISD Experimental Lakes Area, Ontario, Canada - Sep2016-L442-15m | ecosystem: Environmental > Aquatic > Freshwater >...
GACTGTGCCGGTAGGTGCATCATTAATATTGACGACTGCGCCAGTTGCAACGCTGTTGACACTTTCAGAGGCACCGAGTAAATCGGTATAACCGGCTTGAACCGTGATGGTTTTGCCTACTTGCGCTTGGCTCAAGGTCAGGGTTGAAGACGTTGCGCCGCCAATGGCCGTACCGTTGGCCAGCCATTGGTAAGCAATCGTACCCAAACCGTCGACATCCGCCAAGTTATTGGTTGCTGTTAATGTCTGGTTTTGCGTAGCCGTGCCGGTGATGGTGACTGTGCCGGTGGGTGCATCATTAATATTGACGACTGCGCCAGTTGCAACGCTGTTGACACTTTCAGAGGCACCGAGTAAATCGGTATAACCGGCTTGAACCGTGATGGTTTTGCCGACCTGCGCCTGACCCAGAGTAAGTGTAGAAGCTGTTGCGCCGGTAATGGCCGTACCGTTGGCCAGCCATTGGTAAGCAATCGTACCCAAACCGTCGACATCCGCTAAGCTATTGGTTGCTGTTAATGTCTGGTTTTGTGTCGCCGTGCCGGTGATGGTGACTGCGCCGGTAGGCAGATCATTAACCGCTGTAACCGCCACTTTTGCCTGAATGGCTGTGGCAGATTCCAGTCCACCATCATCTTTGGCAACCGCAGTAAACGCATTCAATGAACCGTTGGCGTTGGCTGCCGGTGTCCAAAAAGCTTGATGGGTGAGATCAATGCTGTTGTTGGTACTCGCATTCCAGGCAGTTGCCGTCCCAGCGGAAGTACCAATCAATAATGTACCGGTGCTGACAGCTTTAATCACAAAGGCGCTAACCGTGCCATCGATATCCGCGTCATTACCTTGCGCTTGTAAATCGGCAAAGCTAATGGCAATTTGGCTGTCTTCATTGCCATTGCCAACAGTTGAGGCAAAAACAGTAAAAGTTGGCGTAAAGTTGCCAACAATATCTAAATTGGGCAGAATGCTAATCGGTAAACTGGTATCACTATTAGAAAGCCCTGTACCGCTAACCAAGCCGGCAGTAAAACCGTTGTAGCCCGGCTTCATCGAAAAGCTCATAGTCTCCAATAAAATGTCATTCGCATTATTGATAGCCGTAAAGCTAGTGCTATAGCCGCTAATGAGCAGATGCCCGGAAGTTTCTTCATTAGGAATCCAAGACCATCCCGCTAACGCCGGGTTACTTACTGCATTAATATAACTCGCTTTGCTTGCATCATAATTGAGTGCTAAATCAATGGCATCCACTACAGTGCCCGCTTTTAGCCACACTTGAATATCGTAACCCGTTTGGGTAATAACTGAACGCAGATCGAGTTCCGAAAGTTGCAAGGTGTGTGGGTAGGACAACGCACTGACAAAAGGCACGCTGATCATTTCACCAGCTTGGGAAATTACATCCGGAATCCAGGTGCCTCCCAAGTGTTGGGCACCTACCAGACCGGTAAAAGCCGAAACGACGGTATTGCAAGCTTGAGCAATATTATCTACAAATATGCGACCTTTGTTTCCAGCACCTGTCATACAGGCCCAAAAATGTAAAGACGGTAACTTGACCTTATTACCTTCTGCCAGACTGATTGCTCTGGTAAAGTCATCAGTATCCAGTAACTGACCACCTAAACTTATTACCCCAGATTGCCCATGCCCCAGAAAATGAATTTTCTCATAACCTTGTAAAAGTGCAGTACCAAGCGTTTCTTGGATATCTGAACCCATCGCTATAGGCCATACATCAATACCCGACGCTAAAGCTTCAAGTAAAATTTCCCGATTTTTAAGCCCGGCATCTATCATCACCAGTTGCCGATTGTTTTGGAGGTAAGTTTTAGGTGACATCAGTTGGCACATGTTATTGTTAACTGTTTGCATATTCATGGAAGTAATAAGATGTTTTGCTCCGGATTATGCTGAGGCATTGTGTGCGTAATACCTCAGCAATGTTATCGACCAACTTAGGCTATTAAAGGCTCCACCCAACTGCCGTTGACATCGCCTGAGACAATGCCGACCAGATGCAGTGTCTGGTTGTGGTCAACCGTAAGGGGGTTAACGGTGTCTGACCAAATAACATTGGCTCGTGACATATTGTCATTTTCAACGGTTTCGGGTACAAACAACCAGGATTTTTCAGGTGCGGTACTTAAGTTTACGGCCATCTTTAAGATATTAAGTGCATCGGCCGCACTCACCTTGCCATTATGATTAATATCAGCCGCAAGGTACTGGTAAGACGAGACAGCACTTCCATCTGTATTGGGATTAATACCTACTGCAATTTTCAGGGCCGCCAAGGCATCATTGGCTTTAATGGCATTGCCGATGCTGCTTGCTGCCTTGGTAGTCGTTAAATTGTAACTACCCTCAGCAATATCGGTATGCTGATAAAGCCCGTTGTTGCCGGTATTGGTGATATCTTGCGTCATGGTAAAAGGCGAAACCGTTTCCTCGCCCATGCTACCGTCAATCAAGGATACCTTAAAACTGGAAGACTGATCCAGGTTACTCACTGTAAGAACACCCAGCTTGACAGCGCCGGCAGCCAGCGGAGTTAAGCCCATGCCCGCCAATTCAAAGTGCCCGGCGGTGGCGGTATTGGTCAATGAGGTCCATCCCGTTGGCAGCTCAGTACTGTCTTGCCAACTGGCAGCAGAGCCGGTTGGCAAGCTTAGCTGTAAACCAAGGCTATCGGTTCCGGTTGAGGTTTCCCAAATTTCAAGCGTATGTCCACCATCAGCCGTCAGTTGGAGGTTTTTGAATTCTATCGGTGATGATCCGGCGACGGGATTTGATACCAGACTACTCGTTACACCTGACAAGGCCGCACCCGTTTTCCAAAAAGTGACGTATTCAGTGATGTCATAAGTCGCACCCCCTGCCCCTGTGCTAACAATATTTACACCAGTGCTTGTTACATTTTCAGCAGACCCTTGCAGATCCGTATAACTGGCAGTTACGGTAATGGTTTTGCCCACCTGTGCCTGACCCAAGGTCATTGTTGAAGCCGTTGCACCGGTAATAGCAAAGCCATCTGCCAGCCATTGGTAAGCAATTGTGCCCAGACCGTCAATATCCGCCAAATTATTACTTGCGGTTAATATCTCATTTTGGGTGGCCGTACCGGCGATGGTGACTGTACCCGTTGGTGCATGATTAACAGCAGCCACATTGATAGTCACTGTCGCGCTATTGGAATCCATCATGCCATCGTTGGCCACATAGCTAAAGTCGGCCACCCCGTTGAAGTTGGCAGACGAGGTAAAACTGACCGTGCCATCGGCATTCAATTCCGCTGTACCGTTGTTGCCGGAGGTGACACTAGCGATGGCTAAGGCGTCGCCTTCAACATCGGTATCATTACCCAGCAATTCTGCTGCCGAGTAGATGATCTTCGTATTTTCAGTAGCATTGAGGATGTCATCGACGGCTACTGGAGCAGTATTAACTGGAGCATTATTAAAATCCGCACTGACGAGCGAAGTGCCACCTACCAAGGTAACGGCAATTTCAAAATCAGCCACTTTATCGCCATTGGTATCGCCTGAAAGTATACCGTTAAGGTAATCTAGCTGACCGGCCACACCGGTAAAGGCCGTTGCACCAATATAAGTAAAGCCCTGGTCACCGGCCACTTCAGTGTTGGCATCGATACCCAAATTAATCTTGTCACCTTGGCTGTGGGTAAAGTCCGTGATGTTGTCTCTAGCTAAGCCCGTGGCGCTTTCAGCGCTGATGTTAAAGACAAAAATATCAAGGCCTGCGCCACCGGTCAGTGTGTCGGTGCCTAAGCCGCCAATCAGCTTGTCAGCACCCGCACCGCCGTTCAATGTATTGTCCCCTTCATTCCCGATCAAGGTATTGTTAAGCCCGTTACCTGTGCCATTAAGCGCCGCTGTGCCGGTTAAGGTCAGGTTTTCTACATTGGCCGTTAAGATGTAACTGATTGAACTGTTGACCGTATCAATTTCGGTTGCAAGCGCGGAGGTTTCTGTCACTATGTCACCGACGTTATCGACAATATAAGTGTCATTACCGAGGCCACCGGTCAGCTTGTCCGCACCAGCCCCACCATTTAGGACATTACCATAGCCATTGCCTATCAACTGGTCATTACCGGAACCTCCAATAAGGTTCTCGACAAACACCAACTTATCAAGACCTGCCGCCCCTGTGTTTTGCCAATCGGTCAGCCCAAGGTTGACATTTACGGCGCTGGTAAATTGTGTATAACTGGCGGCATCACCACCGCTACCGCCGTTAAGTTCATCATCCCCTGCACCTGAATATAAAATGTCATTACCACTACCACCGGACAGCAAGTTATCGCCCGCCCCGCCACTGTTAAGACCTATATGTTGCTCTACAGATACCGAAGTACTGGCGGCATCATTGGCAATTACCTTGGCGACAATGCTATTGTCGGACAAATCCAAGCCCGGAATGCTGGTGCTGAATTTAAGACCAAGCGGCGTTGAAATTAACTGGTTGGATGGGATGGTTGCCAGCAATACACCGTTCCGATATAGCTCAACCCGGTCAATATCGGCTGAAGTGACGGGTGATGCGACCAAACCTGCGGTTAAGGCGGTAGGATCGTCAACACGCACAGCCGTGTTATTGGTGGTGTTGTCATCGACTAAGTCGAGGGCTGGCAGACTGGCACCCGCACCCAATCCGATTGCCTTGATCGTGGCATTGATACCGGACGCGTTGATTAAGGTTTGGACTTGGCTGGCATAACTACCTCCTTCATTTGGCATACCATCAGAAATGAAGAAAACGTAATTCGCCCCTTGTTTGCCAGTAAAAAAATCAATCGTTTTATTGAGGGCTTCGGTAAAATTAGTGCTCGCGCCATTAGCTTGCAGTGCGTGCAATCTCTCAATCACATCAAGGATGCCGTTGTTATTGGCATCCGTCGTGAGGGTATCGTTAAAATCGATAGTGGCATCCGTCGCCGCTGCAAAAGGAATCAAAGCCAGTTGGCTGGCAGCAAAACCTGCTTGCTTCAACGAAGTAGTCAAGGAATCAAAAGACGAAATCGCAGCGTCTATCAGAGTATTGGAACTGCCATCGTTGTTTAAATCCCCAACCGTAGCACCCTGGAATGAGCTGCCCATACTTCCAGAAACATCAATCACATAAGCAATATTGACAGCACTAGATTGACCAGCCGAACGGCTGACCAAACCGCTGACAGTCACTGAACCCGTATCGTTTACTGCTGGAGGCGTAGTCAGGCTGATGCTTAGGCTTTGTCCTGTTGAAGGGATAGTCGTTTGATTTGAAACCGTTATGGGGACACCTGAATCAGCCGATACATCTTCGGAGTTCGCATACAAAATGTCATCACCGCTACCGCCAAACAACTGGTTGTCGCCTGAACCACCTTCCAGGACATCATTGTCTGAACCACCATACAAAGTATCGTCTTGGGTGCCGCCAACCAGTCGGTCATCGCCGTCACGCCCATAAATCACATCATCGCCTGCCAAACCATTGATGATTTCGCCGTCAACCGAGCCTTGATAGAAATCATCATCGCCAGTCAAATTAATGGTAACGGCATCACTGACAGGCGTAACAGCCACGGTTGCCTGAATGGCCGTGGCAGATTCCACGCCGTTATTGTCTTTGGCAACCACCGTAAACGCATTCAATGAGCCGTTGGCGTTGGCTGCCGGCGTCCAAAAAGCTTGATTAGTTGTGTCAACCGTATTGTTTGATGTCGCATTCCAGGTGGTTGCCGTGGCTGCCGATGTGCCAATTTTCAGGCTGCCGGTGCTGACGGCTTTAATGACAAAAGCGTTAATTGTGCCATCAACATCCGCTTCATTACCTTGGGTTTGCAGGCTGGCAAAGGTCACGGCAATCTGGCTGTCTTCATTGCCGGACGCCACGGTTGAGGCAAACGCCGTTAACGTTGGCGCTGCATTATCGGTAATAGTTAACATCGCCGACGGAAGTGTGCTATTTAACAACACCGACACTGTGCCACTGACTTCATTGGCAACCGCCAAATCCAGTTTGCCATCACCATTAAAATCACCGACGCTAACCGAATAGGCATTGCCGCCGGCGGCAAAATCCACTTTAGAGTCAAAGCCGGTATTGGCTGCATTACGCAACAGCACCGACACTGTGTAACTGGCGGCATTGGCAACCGCCAAATCCAGTTTGCCATCGCCATTAAAATCACCGACGCTAACCGAAATGGGACCTGAGCCGGTGGCAAAATCCACTTTAGGGTCAAAACCGGTATTGGCGGCATTCCGCAACAGCACCGACACCGTGTTACTGTTTAAATTGGCAGTCGCCAAATCGGTTTTACCATCGCCATTAAAATCACCGACGCTAACCGAATCGGGCAATGAGCCGGTGGCAACATCCACTTTAGGCTCAAAACCGGTATTGGCGGCATTGCGCAACAACACCGACACTGTGTCACTGTGTAAATTGGTAACCGCCAAATCGGTTTTACCATCGCCATTAAAATCACCGACGCTAACCGAAAAGGGACCTGAGCCGGTGGCAAAATCCACTTTAGGCTCAAAACCGGCATTGGCGGCATTGCGCAACAACACCGACACCGTGTTACTGCCGTAATTGGCAACCGCCAAATCGGTTTTACCATCACCATTAAAATCACCCACGCTAACCGAAGAAGGGCGTGTGCCGGTGGCAACATCCACTTTAGGGTCAAAGCCGGTATTGGAGGCATTACGCAACAAAACCGATACCGTGTCACTGCCCCGATTGGCAACCGCCAAATCGATTTTGCCATCGCCATTAAAATCACCGACGCTAACCGACCAGGGAGAATAGCCGGTGGCAAAATTCACTGTAGGGTCAAACGCAGCAGGATAACTAAATTGATATCCCGTACCTTGGCTTAAGCTTAGTTTGATGGTTTCGTTGGGATCGGCAAGGTCATCATTGCTGGCATTAATCATTAAATTTGCCGTAGTTTGTCCGGCCGCAACAGTAAAGCTGCCTGCTGTTACAGCGGTGACGTTAGTCCCTGCCGAAACCGTATAATCGGTGTTTAAAGTGGCAGTACCCGACACATTATAATTAATGGTTAAACCACCCGCCGGTGCAGGACTGTCTAAAGTCACTATAAAACTGCCCGCCGCGCCTTCTATCGGCGTTATACCCGCTGTTACGGTAACCGTAGGAATTATCGTTACCGAACTAGTTGGGGCAGTTGCCAAACTGGTGACACTTTCAGCGGTACCCAATAGATCGGTATAGCTGGCTTGAACCGTGATGGTTTTGCCCACCTGCGCCTGACTCAATGTGAGTGTTGAAGTCGTTGCGCCGCTAATGGCCGTGCCGTTTGCCAGCCATTGGTAAGTAATCGTACCCAGACCATCAATATCCGCCAAGGTATTGGCCGCTGTCAGTGTTTGGTTTTGCGTTGCTGTACCGGTGATGGTGATAGTTCCGGTAGGCGCATCATTAACATTGATGACTGCGAGAGTTGCAGTGCTGCTTACACTTTCAGCGGTACCCAGTAGATCGGTATAAGTGGCTTTAACCGTGATGGTTTTGCCGACTTGCGCCTGACCCAACGTGAGTGTTGAAGCCGTTGCGCCGCTAATGGCCGTGCCGTTGGCCAACCATTGATAAGCAATCGTGCCCAAGCCATCGACATCGGCGAGCGTGTTGCTTGCCGTCAGTGTTTGGTTTTGCGTGGCCGTGCCGGTGATGGTGACAGCTCCGGTAGGCGCATCATTAACATTGACAACTGCGAGAGTTGCAACGCTGCTTACACTTTCAGCGGTACCCAACAGATCGGTATAACCGGCTTGAACGGTGATCGCTTTGCCGACTTGCGCCTGTGCCAGCGTCAGGGTTGAAGCCGTTGCGCCGGTAATGGCCGTGCCGTTGGCCAACCATTGGTAAGCAATTGTGCCCAGACCATCGACATCCGCCAAGGTATTGGCCGCTGTCAGAGTTTGGTTTTGCGTTGCTGTACCGGTGATGGTGATAGTTCCGGTAGGCGCATCATTAACATTGATGACTGCGAGAGTTGCAGTGCTGCTTACACTTTCAGCGGTACCCAGTAGATCAGTATAAGCGGCTTTAACCGTGATGGTTTTACCGACCTGCGCCTGACCCAGCATCAGTGTTGCAGCCGTTGCGCCGCTAATGGCCGTGCCGTTGGCCAACCATTGGTAAGCAATCGTACCCAAGCCATCGACATCGGCGAGCGTGTTGCTTGCCGTCAGTGTTTTGTTTTGGGTCGCCGTGCCGGTGATGGTGACAGCTCCGGTAGGCAAATCATTGGCATTGGCTACTACGGTAGTTGCAACGCTACTTACACTTTCAGCGGCACCCAATAAATCGGTATAACCGGCTTGAACGGTGATCGCTTTACCTACTTGCGCCTGAGCCAAGGTCAGTGTTGAAGCGGTTGCACCGGTAATGGTCGTGCCATCTGCCAGCCATTGGTAAGCAATTGCACCCAGACCATCGACATCGGCGAGCGTGTTGCTTGCCGTCAGTGTTTGGTTTTGGGTCGCTGTGCCGGAGATGGTGACTGTGCCGGTGGGCGTATCATTAACATTGACTACTGAGCCGGTTGCCGCACTGCTTACAATTTCAGCGGTACCCAGTAGATCGGCATAAGCGGCTTTAACCGTGATGGTTTTGCCCACCTGCGCCTGACCCAACGTGAGTGTTGAAGCCGTTGCGCCGGTAATGGCCGTGCCGTTGGCCAGCCATTGGTAAGCAATCGTACCCAAGCCGTCGACATCCGCCAAGGTATTGGCCGCTGTCAGAGTTTGGTTTTGTGTCGCGTTACCGGTGATGGTAACTGTACCAGTGGGTGCATCATTAACATTGACTACTGCCCCGGTTGCAGCGCTGCTTATACTTTCAGCGGTACCCAGTAGATCGGTATAAGCGGCTTTAACCGTGATGGTTTTGCCTACCTGCACCTGACCCAAAGTCAATGTTGAAGTCGTTGCGCCGCTAATGGCCTTGCCGTTGGCCAACCATTGGTAAGCAATCGTACCCAGTCCGTCGACATCCGCCAAGGTATTGGCTGCTGTCAGTGTTTGGTTTTGGGTCGCTGTGCCGGTGATGGTAACTGATCCTGTTGGCGAATCGTTAACCGACATCACCGCCACTGTTGCCTGAATGGCTGTGGCAGATTCCAAGCCGTTATTGTCTTTGGCAACCACGGTAAACGCGGCCAAGCTACCGTTGGCATTAGCCGCTGGTGTCCAGAAGGCTTGATTGGTGGCGTCTACGACATCATTGATACCTGCTGCCCAAGCGGTAGCGGTCGCTGCCGACGCGCCGATTTTCAAGCTACCGCTGCTAATAGCGCTAATGACAAATGCTGTCACTGTGCCGTCAATATCCGCCTCATCGCCTTGGGCTTGAAGATTGGCAAAAGTAACCGTAATTTCGGTGTCCTCATCGCCAGTGGCAACGGTTGAGGCGAAGGTGGTTAGCGTTGGTGCACTGTTTACATCGTCGTTGATTATCATTCCAGTCGCAACCGCCGTGGATATTGTAGCGCCATTGGTAGGGCTGAATAGAGCAACATTAAAGCCTTCATCCAGTTCAAGTAGAGTGTCACTTTTAACATTTACATTGATAATTTTACTGGACTCTCCTGCTGCAAAATCAACAGTTCCGCTAGGCAATACGCCACCGAAGTCATTTGCGTTAGCTGGATTGGCTCCCTCACCTGAAGCAGTCCAGTTAACCGAATTTGTTCCTGAGATATTACCGGATCGGGATACCGTGAAAGTAAACGCTTTTGTCCCTGAATCACCTTCGGCTTGAATGGCATTGGTAGCGACAATCTCTAGGACAGGAATAGAAGCGGCTTCCACCTGTACCGAAACAATAGCCGTATCTGTGTGTCCGTTATTATCAGTGACCACGTACTCAAAACTATCGAATCCGACAAATCCTAACGCTGGTGTATAGACCAGTTTGTCATCAGCTGTATTGCTAGTTCCATTATCAAAGAGCGAAACACTTCCACCCTGAGTGGTAGTTGAATTAAAACTGCTAATAGCCAAGGTGCTACCAGCAGATGCTACATCGTTTTCTAGCACGCTAATTTGGCTGAATGTATCTTTGGTAACCTTTGCTGAATCATCTATGGCCACTAACGAAGTTGCCGTAAACGTACCGCTGGTGATAAATACGGCAGAGTCTAAGGCATAGTCACTGGTATCAGCAATAGCCAATTTAAAGTGATAACTTTGTCCCGAAGTGACGTTTGCTACCGCTGTTAACACAGTAGTAGCACCATCAAACTGCGTGTTGATTGGTGTATTACCGATGCCAAAATCCGATATGTCATTATTACGATAATAAGCTGAGTTGGTTGACCCATTAATGTTGTTGATAGCAATCGGTACGGCGGCCCCTGGAACAACTGCAATATTTTGTTTATTACCGTTGGAGTCTGTCAGAAAAAAGCCGAAAACATCGTTAAACGAACTGCCAACGAATTCGTTGTATTCTTCAGAGGCAAAGACGTATTGAAAACTGAGAAGATTGTCAGCAGGAATAAAATCAAACTCCAGGACGGACGCATCTTGGGTCGTTCTGGGCGATACCAAGGAATTAAGGTCGACATCACCGGGTAGGCCAAAGTCGGTGCTTTTACTGTCTTGAGTATTGGGTCCATAGATATCAACAATATTGCCACTGCTTAAGACAATTCCAGAATCAATACCAATACCGAGGGAAGAACCGTTAAATATACCTGCAGCCTGGGCAGTTCCGGTGTAGGAGGCATTGGTTATATTAACCCCTGTGCCGATAAGAGCATTACCCAATTTAGCGGCTGTAAAATCATCATCAACGATAAATCCGTCCGCAGTAGCGGTGTTGATCGTAGCCCCATTGGTAGGATTGGATAAGGTGACATTAAAACCTTCATTGGCCTCGAGTACTGTGTCGCCTTTGACATTCACTGTCAGGGTTTTGCTGGTTTCACCTGCAGCGAAAACAATTGTTCCTGATGGTAATATACTACCAAAATCGCCAGCGTTTGCTGGATTAGTGCCATTACCAGCCACCGTCCAATCTACTGATGTTGTACCACTGGTATCATCAGTACGTGATACGAGAAAGGTAAACGGTGTAAGGTGATTTCTGGGAAAGAACTTACCTATACACTTGCAGATAAATAAATCCCAAGTAACACCAAGAACAGTATTGATTTTAAATATTTTTAATTGGTAAAGTTGGAAATTTAATATCTGAAAATCTATATTAGACGAATCCTATTCCTTGCGTGATTGGGGAAGCCCTACTTTTAATGGGTAAAGTTTTCTACGGAAATCACCTAAAGCCGCTATCACTTTCGTTCAGTTTGGCACCAGATGCCAAAATACCTATCAATTTAGCCATATTAATACTCCTAATGAAAAAGTAAAACCTTTATCCAAGCCCAGCAAACCGTCTTTTGGCAGCTAGCAAAGCCTAGATGTATGTAGTTGTTGTGTGGATTAACAAAATATATTCTGCTTAAGCGTTTAATGTCATACGCTGCGTGAGCTTCCTTTACTGGTAACGGTGGGGGGGGATATGGCTAAAGAAAAAATCAGTATGTCCGGATCATGGGAATCAACCGAAAATGAAATTGAATGACTTACTTGATCTTTAAAATTATAACGATCCATGAACGTTTTTCCTTTTAATTTAAGTGTCGGGGCTTTATTACCCCATTAATCGT
>Ga0194057_10001518_pt1 | contig 11702 bp, 10 predicted proteins | sample SepL4415m_MetaG_FD_155474 | JGI IMG/M metagenome (GOLD analysis project Ga0194057, IMG submission 155474) | Anoxic zone freshwater microbial communities from boreal shield lake in IISD Experimental Lakes Area, Ontario, Canada - Sep2016-L442-15m | ecosystem: Environmental > Aquatic > Freshwater...
GCTCACCAAAGTGCACGAGGAGGTCGTGCGCGGCACCCTGCTGGAGCTCAGCGAGCGCTATCCCGTGCCCGGCCCGGATGCCGGGCCGACGGGCGCCGTGCGCGGCGAGATCTCTCTGGTCCTCGACCTCGGGCCGCCGCTGGACGAAGCGGCCGCCGCGCGGCCGCAGGTGAGGGCCGCCGCCGCGGCGCTGCTCGCGCGCGGTCTGTCCCGACGCGACACCGTCGCGGCGCTGCACCTCTGCCTCGGGCTGCCGGCGCGCGAGGCCGACGGTCTGGTGCGTGAGATCGCCGCCGGGGGCTGAGCCGGCGGGCGGCTGGGCGACGAGCCGGCCGGCCGCTGCGTGAGTCCGCCGCGGGGCCGGCCTGCCCCGTCTGCTACACTCGCATCGTGGATCTGGTCGCCCTCATAGCGAAACGCCCGCTGCTGCTCGACGGCGGGCTCGGGCTGGCGCTCATGGTTCGCGGCTTCGCCGCCGGCGAGTGCCCCGAGGAGTGGAACGTCTCGCACCCCGCCGACGTGGCGGACATCCATCGCGCCTTCTACGCGGCGGGCTCCGACATCGTGAACACCAACACGTTCGGCGGCACTGGGCTGCGCCTGGAGGCGCACGGGCTGGCCGCGCGCGCGGTCGAGCTCAACGAGGCCGGCGCGCGCCTCGCGGTCGCGCTGCGCGACCGCGAGTTTCCCGGCCGCCTGGTGGCCGGCGACATCGGCCCGTGCGGCAAGATGGTCAAGCCCATGGGAGACGCCGACCCCGAAGCTCTGCGCGCCTCGTTCGCGGAGCAGGCGGAGGCGCTCGTCCGCGGAGGGGTGGACCTCCTCAACATCGAGACGATGTTCGACCTCACCGAGGCGCGCATCGCCGTGGAGGCCGTGGTGTCGGCGGCGGGCGGGCGGCCGGTGCTGGCCAGCATGGCCTTCAAGCCGGCCGCCCGAGGCTTCCGCACCATGATGGGCGTCGATCCCGCCGCGGCGGTCGCAACCCTCAAAGAGGCCGGCGCGGCGCTGGTCGGCTGCAACTGCGAGATCACCGCCGAGCCCATGGCCGAGCTGGTCCCCATCCTCGCCGCGCTCAACGGCGGGGTCACCTGCGCGCAGCCCAACGCCGGCCAGCCGCGCCTTGAAGGCGGCCAGACGGTGTACGGCGAGACCCCCGCGCACTTCGCCGCCGTGGTCGGCGGCTATCCTGCCCTCGGCGCCGGCATCGTCGGCGGGTGCTGCGGCACGCCGCCCGAGTCCATCGCCGCCCTGGCCGCCGCCCTCGGGCGCTGAGTCCGCCGCGGGCCGCTCCGCCCGCGTTGCCCCACACTCTCCGCACCGCAGGCACCTGCGGCCGCTCTCTCACGCCGCCGCGGCTGCTCGCCGCCACGCTCGCGTGGCGGCTTCTGTCGCGGCTTTCGCAGATGACCGCTTGACAAACGGCCTACTGTGAATAGAATCACAGTTGCAGGAACCGTGGGAGGATCCTTGAGCGACCAGGTCAAAGCCGAATCGGGCAACGAGGCGCCGCGGATGCGCGCCGACAAGCACGTCTCGCTGCAGACGGTGGAGCGGCTCAGCGCCTATCGCCGGGCGCTCGAGGAGCTCGACCGCGACGGCGTGGAGTACGTGCACTCCCAGCAGCTCGCCGGTCTGGTGGGCGTGACGCCGGCGCAGCTGCGCCGCGACCTCGCCAGCTTCGGCACCTTCGGCAACATCTCCCGGGGCTACAACGTGTACCAGATGGGCCGCACGATCAGCCGCATCATGGGCACAGACTCCACCCAGTCGCTCGCGCTCTTCGGCGTCGGCGACCTGGGCCGTGCTCTGCTCTCGTATCGCGGCTTCGAGGAGCGCGGCTTTCACATCGCGGTGGCGTTCGACATCGACCAGGACAAAGTAGGGCGCGTGTTCGCCGGCCGGCGCTGCTACGCGCTTGACGAGCTCGCCTCCGTGCTCCCCCACTACGAGGTGCGCATGGCCATCCTCGCCGCGCGCGCCGAGGGTCTGCAGTCGCTGGCCGACCGTGTCGCCGCGGCGGGCGTCCACGCGATCCTCAATTTTGTGCCCAAGCGGGTGATCCCGCCGGAGGGCTGCTTCGTCGAGAACACCGACATCTCCGCGAAGCTCGAGAAGCTCTCGTTCCTCGCCCGCGCGCCGTCGACGGCATGAAGGTCGGGCGCGCGGATGCAGGTGCGGAGAGCGGTGTTTGTTTCGAGAGCACTGTGAACGTATTCACTGTGAATATGGTAACTATACGGCTTGCGGCGGGAAATCCCGGTGAGGCCGGCGACTCAAGGAGGAGCGACATGAAGGGCAAGAGCATCCTGCTGGTGGACGACGACCGCGATCTCGTGCAGACCACGAAGGCGTTCATGGAGGCGCGCGGCTACACGGTGGCCACGGCGCACAGCGGCGTTGAGGCTCTCGACGAGTTGAAACGCGAGCGTCCCGACCTCATGGTGCTCGACATCATGATGGACTACGACACCGACGGCTTCAATCTGGCCTTCGCGCTGAAGAACGACCCCGAGACAGAGCGTATCCCCTTGATCATCGTCAGCGGCTTCACCAAGGAGCTCGACACCAAGACCCACATCTTCGAGCCGATGATGTATCGCGATTGGCCGGCCGCCAGGTTCTTCGAGAAGCCGGTCAAGCTCGGCGTCCTCGCCGACGCCGTGGCCGAGCTGCTGGCCGGCGCCGAGGTCCCCGTGGGCGCGGCGCCTCCGGTCGACGACCCCCAGGTGTGACCGTGAATCCGGTCGAGGAGATCATCGCCGCTCGCGGCGACCAGACGCGCGAGCAGCTCATCCCGCTGCTGCAGGAGATCCAGGAGCGCGAGGGGTTTGTCTCGCAGGCGGCCATGCTGCGGGTCGCGGAGGCGCTGGCGACGCCGGTGAGCCGCGTGTACGGCGTCGCCACCTTCTACAACCAGTTCCGCTTCGCGCCGCTGAACGAGCACGTGATCGAGGTCTGCCGCGGCACCGCCTGCCACGTGAAGCAGAGCCTGACACTCGCGCAGCACCTGCAGCGGCGCCTCAAGCTGCGCCGCGACGGCAACTCGGCCGACGGCCGCTACACCGTCGTGACCGTCGCCTGCCTCGGGGCCTGCTCCATCGCGCCGGTGATCAAGCTGGACGGCGAGTTCTACGGCCATCTGAGCGTGGAGAAGCTCGACGCCCTGCTGGACGAGGTCGAGGCGGGCGCCGAACAGGCGGCCTGAAGAGGCCGCCCAGGGCGCCCGCCCGGAAAGAAGCAACGTGAGTCACCCGCAACAGAGAAACGAGACCGCCATGAACGACAGCCAGCTCGTGTCGCCGTGCTGCCACCAGTGCCGGCGCACGCCGTCCGCGCCCTGCGCGGACCTGCTCGAGTGCATCGACCACGGCCCTGTGTGCCACGATGATGAAGCCTGCCGTGACGAGCGCGCCGCGCGCCGCGCCCGCGCCCTGCGCGGCGGCGACGGCATGGTGCTGTACGTCGGCGCCGGCACCTGCGGGCGCGCCAACGGCGCCCTGACCGTGATCGCCAAGGCCAGGGAGTACTTCGCTCGTCACGGTCACTCCGTGCCGATCATCGAGACCGGCTGCGTGGGCTATTGCCAGCGCGAAGTGTTCGTCGACCTCGTCACCGCCGACGGCGTGCGCCTGAGCTACTGCGATCTCGGCCCCGATACCATCGACGAGCTCCTGCGCGCCGTGTTCGACGAGGGCGAGCTGCGCAACCGCTTCCTCCTCGGTCGCTACGACGACCCGGACGACCTGTACCGCGGCGTCCCCCCGCTGGCCGAGACGCCGTTCTTCGCCCGTCAGGTGAAGGTGGTGCTGGAGAACTGCGGCGTGGTGGACCCGGCCTCGCTGGACTCCGCTCTCGCCGCCGGCGGGTTTCGCGCCGCCGTGAAGGCGCTCACGACCATGACGCCCGGCGAAGTGTGCGACGAGGTCACGGCCGCCGGCCTCCGCGGCCGCGGCGGCGCCGGTTTTCCCACAGGTCAGAAGTGGCGCATAGCCCTCGACCAGCCACGCGCCCAGAAGTACCTGATCTGCAACGCCGACGAGGGCGACCCCGGCGCCTTCATGGACCGCGCCGTGCTGGAGAGCGATCCCTTCCGCGTCATCGAAGGCATGCTCATCGGCGCCTACGCGAGCGGCGCGACCAAGGGTTACGTGTACTGCCGCGCCGAGTACCCTCTAGCCATCGAGCGCCTGCGCGAGGCGATCTTCCAGTGCCGAGCAGCTGGTCTGCTGGGCAAGAACATCCTCGGCAGCCTCATCGACTTCGACATCACGATCAAGCAGGGCGCCGGCGCGTTTGTGTGCGGCGAGGAGACCGCCATCCTGGCGAGCATCGAGGGCGGGCGCGGCATGCCGCGCCCTCGCCCGCCCTACCCGGCGGTCGCCGGCCTGCACGGCAAGCCCACGGTGCTGAACAACGTGGAGACGCTGGCCAACGTGCCGCCGCTCGTGGCTCGCGGCGCCGCCTGGTACAACGCTCTGGGGATCGGCGCCGCGGCCGGCACCAAGGTCTTCGCGCTCAGCGGCCGCGTGCGCAACACGGGCCTCGTCGAGGTGCCGGTCGGCGTCCCGCTGCGCGAGATCGTCTACGACATCGGCGGCGGGGCTCCGGCCGGTCACCAGATCAAGGCCGTCCAGATCGGCGGCCCCAGCGGCGGCTGCATCCCCGACGAGCTGCTGGACGTGTCCACCGACTACGGCACGCTGCAGGAGCTGGGCGCGATGATGGGCTCCGGCGGCATGGTCGTGATGGACGAGCGCACCTGCATGGTCGACGTGGCCAAGTTCTTCATGGAGTTCATCCGCGCCGAGAGCTGCGGCAAGTGCACTCCCTGCCGGGAGGGCACGACGCGCATGCACGAGATCCTCGTGGAGCTCACGGAGCGGCCCATCGGCGAGCAGATGCGGCGCCTCGAGCGCTTTCGCGGCGTCCTGCACCTCGAGGAGCTCGCCGAGACCGTCAAGGAGACGTCGCTATGCGGCCTCGGCCAGTCGGCCGCCAACCCCGTGCTCAGCACGTTGCGCTTCTTCCGCGACGAGTACGAGGCTCACATCATGGAGAGCCGCTGCCCCGCGGGCGTATGCCAGGCGCTGAGGATCTACGACATCGACCCGGGGCTCTGCACGGGCTGCACGCTGTGCGCCAGGAACTGCCCCAGCGACGCTATTCTCGGCAAGCGCAAGTTCGCGCACGCCATCATCGTCGACCGCTGCAGTGGCTGCGGGGCCTGCGCCGACGCCTGCCCCAAACAGGCCGTGCTGGCCGTCGCCTGAGAGGAACCATCATGAGTATCACCATCAATGGCAAGGAGATCGAGGTCACGGCGGGCGAGACGGTCCTGAAGGCCGCCCGCCGCGCCGGCATCGAGATCCCTCATCTGTGCTCTCTCGACTGGGCGCCGTCCCCGTCGGCCTCGTGCCGCCTCTGCGTCGTCGAGGTCGAGGGCGCGCCGCGCCTGCAGACGAGCTGTACCCTCGAGGCGCGCGACGGCATGAGCGTGCGCACCCACACGCCGCGCCTCCTCAAGGCGCGGCGCGCCATCCTCGAGCTCCTGATCGCCAGCCACCCCCAGGACTGCCTGACGTGCGTGCGCGCCGGCGGCTGCGAACTGGCTGACCTGGCCGGCGACCTCGGGGTGCGCGAGCGCCGCTACGTGGGCGCCGTCAAAGAGCACGCCATGGACATCTCGTCGCCGGCCCTGTGGCGCGACCCCAACAAGTGCGTGCTGTGCGGGCGCTGCGTCACCATGTGCCACGATGTGCAGGGCGTGGGCGCCATCGACTTCACCGGGCGCGGGTTCCGCACGAAGGTCGCGCCCGGGTTCAGCGTCGGGCTCAACGTGTCCGCCTGCGTGTACTGCGGCCAGTGCGCCCGCGTGTGCCCTACCGGCGCCATCGTGGAGCGCAACCACGTGGACGCCGTCGTGGCCGCGCTGGCCGACCCAGACACGGTCGTGGTCGCTCAAGTGGCACCCGCCGTGCCGGCGACGCTCCTCGAGGGGCACAGCCGCTCGCAGGGCGTGCGCACCATGCTCGAGCGCATGGCCGGCGCCCTCAAACGCGTCGGTTTCGACGCCGTCTTCGATACCGGCTTCGCCGCCGACGTGACCATCATGGAAGAGGCCAGCGAGCTGCTGGACCGTGTCCAGAGCGGCGGCGTGCTGCCGCTGTTCACGAGTTGCTCGCCGGCCTGGGTGCACTGGGTCGAGACGCATCGTCCCGACCTCATTCCGCACCTGAGCACCTGCAAGAGCCCGCAGCAGATGGCCGGCGCCCTCATCAAGGAGATCTACCCGCGGTACGCGGGCCTCGGCGGCAAGCGCCTCGTGGTGGTCTCGATCATGCCGTGCACGGCCAAGAAGTTCGAGGCCCAGGACCAGGCCGACGTGGACTACGTGCTCACGACCCGCGAGCTCGACGACCTGTGGGGCCGCTTCGGCATCGATCTGGCGCGCTTCGCGGAGCCGGCGCCGCTGGACCCGCCGTTCGCGGAGGCGAGCGGCGCCGGCCGCCTGTTCGCCGGCAGCGGCGGCGTGATGGAGGCCGCCGTGCGCACGGCTCACAAGCTGGTCGCCGGCACTGAGATCGAAGGCAGCCCGCGGGTCAGCGAGGCGCGCGGCAGCGAGGGCGTGCGGCACTTCACGGTCACGGCGGCGGACGCGCGGCTCAACCTCGCCGTGGTGAACGGTCTGGGGCGGCTGCAGGCGTCGCTCGATGAGCTGCTCGCCGGCGACCCGCCCTTGCACTTCGTCGAAGTCATGAGCTGCCCCGGCGGCTGCATCGGCGGCGGCGGCCAGCCCTACGACACCGACGCGGACGCCGTAAAGGAACGCCTGGAGCGCCTCTACGAAGTGGACAGGCGCTCAGCCGCGCGGCGTTCGCACGAGAACGCGGATGTGCAGGCGCTGTACGAAGACGTGCTCGGCACGCCGCTCAGCGAGGTCTCTCACCGCCTCCTGCACCGCGACTACATGGATCGCAGCCCCGCGGGCGCCGCGGCGGCGGTCTGAGGGGAGCCACCATGAGCGGCGCGATCATCACCACCATCAAGCAGAACTGCCGGCGCTGCTACACGTGCGTGCGCGACTGCCCGGCCAAGGCGATCCGCATCGAGGACGGCCAGGCCTTTGTGGTCGCCGAGCGCTGCATCGCCTGCGGCAACTGCACGCTGGTCTGCTCGCAGAACGCCAAGGCGTACCTCAGCGGCATGGAGAAAGCGCTGTCGCTGCTCGAGGAGGAGGCGCCGGTGGCCGCCCTGCTGGCGCCGTCGTTCCCGGCCGGCTTCGCGGCGCCGGCCGGGCAGGTCGTGGGCGCCTTCAAGGCGGCCGGTTTCGACTACGTCGTCGAGGTCGCGCAGGGCGCCGACCTGGTGAGCGTCGCCTACAAGGAGTACCTGGAGGCGCACCCGACCGGGCTGCACATCGCCACCGCCTGCCCGGCCGTGGCGGAGTACGTGCGCAAATACCACCCCGAGCTGACCGACGCCCTCGTGCCGATCGTCTCGCCGATGATCGCCACCGCGCTGGCCGTCAAGGATCTCTACGGCGCGCACGTGCGCTGCGTGTTTGTGGGGCCGTGCGTGGCCAAGAAGGCGGAGGCTCGCGATCCGGAGCTGCCGCCGGTGATCGACGAAGTGCTGACGCTGCAGGAGGCGCATCGCCTGCTGGCCGAGAAGGGCGTGGACCTGGCCACCGCGGCTCCGGCCGGCTGGGACGCGCCGGCCGCCGGCGGGGCGCGGGTCTTCCCGCTGCCCGGCGGCCTGCTCGAGAGCGCCGGCCTGGACCGCGGCATCCTCGACCCCGACGTCCTGGTCGTCAGCGGCCACAGCGAGACCGTCGAGGTGCTGGACAGTCTGGAAACGGCCGAGACCGGCAGGACCCTGCTGGTCGAAGCGCTCATGTGCAAGGGCTGCTATTGCGGGCCGGGCATCAGCTCCGCCGAGCCCGGCCTGTTGCGCAGGCGTCGCGTCGGCGAGTACGTGGCCGAGAGCCAGAGGCGGGCGCAGGACGAGCCTCCGGCGGCTGACGAGTCCCGCTTCACCGCCCTGGAGCTGTCGCGCACGTACGGCAGCGACGACCAGCGCGACGCCGCCACCAGCGAGGACGAGATCCGCGACATCCTCGCGCACACCAACAAGTTCTTCCCCGAAGACGAGCTCAACTGCGGCGCCTGCGGGTACTCCACCTGCCGCGCCAAGGCGATCGCCGTGCACAGCGGGATGGCCGAGGAGGCCATGTGCCTGCCGTTCATGATCGAGCAGGCGGAGCGCGTGTGCAACGAGCTCAACGTGCCGTGGAGCGACCTGCGCGACGTGCACCGCCACATCATCAACACCGAGAAGCTGGCCAGCATGGGCCAGATGGCCGCCGGAGTCGCGCACGAGCTGAACAACCCGCTGAGCACGATCCTGCTCTACACGCACATCCTCGGGAAGAAGCTCGCGGGCCGCGACGACCTGGACCACGACCTGAAGCTCGTCGCGGAAGAGTCCCAGCGCTGCAAGAAGATCGTCGGCAACCTCCTCGACTTCGCGCGGCAGAGCCGCGTGCACCTGCAGTCGGTCGATGTCGAGGACCTGGTGCGCAAGGCTGTGGACGGCGCCGCCTGCACGCTCGAGCCCAGCAACGGCCACGAGGTGAGCCTCGAGACCGACGTCACCCCCGGCCTGCGCGCCGACCTCGACCGCGACCAGATCACCCAGGTCCTGGTCAACCTGGTCAAGAACGGCGTGGAGGCCATGGAGGGCCGCTCGGGCGTCGTACGCGTGAGCGCCTTTGAGACGCCCGAGCAGAAGCGCCTGCACATCGCCGTGAGCGACCAGGGCGGCGGCATCCCGCAGAGCGCCCGCGACAAGGTGTTTCAGCCGTTCTTCACGACCAAGAGCATCGGCAAGGGCACCGGCCTGGGCCTGCCGATCAGCTACGGCATCGTCAAGATGCACCAGGGCACGATCTGGTTCGACTGCGAAGCGGGGCAGGGGACGACGTTCCACATCGAGCTGCCCATGACCCACGCCACCCATGAAGGGAGTATGACGGTATGACCCCCAGCTTCACGATCCTGTTCGTCGACGACGACCGGGACTTCCTGGATTCCAAGCGCGTCTTCTTCGAGGCGCGCGGGCACACGGTGCTCACCGCCGAGTCGCCCGACGAGGCGCTCAGCCTCCTCGAGACGGCGAAGCCGGACATCATCTTCCTCGACCTGATGATGGACCACATCGACAGCGGCTTTCGCCTGGGCTACCAGATCGGCAAGGACGAGCGTCTGCGCGACGTGCCGCTCGTCATGCTCTCCGGCGTGGCCGCCGAGACCGGTCGCCGTTTCGACGGCGAGGCCGAAGGCCTGCGCGCGTGGTCCGGCCTCGACCAGTTCATCGACAAGCCCGTGACCGGCAAGCAGCTCCTCAAGGTCGTCGAGGAGCGCGCCGGGGCAGCAAGGCAGCAGCCCGCCGGCGCCTCCGGCAGGCCGTAGAAAGGGACCAGCATGGCAACGGGCAGCATCCTCATCGTCGACGATGAGTACGGCGTGCGTTCCGGGATCCGCACGATTCTTGAGATGGACGGCTACGACGTGGACGAAGCCGCCGACGGCGCCGAGGCGCTGGCCCAGATCGCGCGCCGCGACTTCGACGTGGCGCTGCTCGACTATCGCCTCCCGGACACCGACGGCCTCAGTCTGCTGCACAGCATGCGCGAGCGCGGTTGCGAGGCGATGGTCTGCATGATCACGGCCTACGCCAACATCGACACAGCGGTGGCGGCGACACGCCAGGGCGTGGACTTCTTTCTGCCCAAGCCCTTCACCCCCGACGACCTGTTGGGCGTGGTCGAGACGCTGTTGCGACACCGCCACGCGCGCGTCGAGGCCGAGCGTCTGCGGCTTGAGCACGAGGCCGGGCTTCTCGCCCTCGCCGAGGAGAAGACGCAGACGCACTCGCTGGTGAGCTCGCTGCGCGACGCCGTGCTCGTCGTCAACCGCGAGGGCGACGTGGTGCTGGCGAACCGGGCGATGACGGAGCTGCTCGGCAAGCCCGAGGGCGACGTCCTGATGCGGCCGGCGCGGGAGCTGCTCGGCGAGGGCGCCCTGGCGCCCCTCTGCGAGCAGCTGGCGGCGCCGGTCAAGGACCGCACGGTCAAGCAGCTCGACCTCGGCGAGCGGAGCTACATGGCGAGCATCGTCACGTTCCGCGCCGAGGACGGCGCCGCCCTGGGCCGCATCCTCACGCTGTCGGACATCAGCGAGGTGCGGCGCCTGGCCACCGAGAAGTCGCGTTTCATCCGCATGATGGTGCACGAGCTGCGTTCGCCGCTGGGCTCCGTCAAGGGTGTGCTCGAGGTGCTCGAGGACAAGAGCCTTGGGGAAGAGCTCGAGCCGTATCTGCAGATGGTGGCGCGCGCCGACGCGCGCATCGACGGCCTCACCGGGCTGATCGGCGACCTGCTCTCACTGAGCCGCATCGAGCAGACGGGCAGGGAAGAGGACCTGGAGCTCGTCGCCATCGCGCCGTTCGTGGACGAGGCGCTCGACGTGCAGCGCGAGGCGCTGGCGGCGCGCGAGATCGACGCAGAGCTCAGCCTCGCGCCCGACCTGCCTCACGTCCTCATCGCCCCTGACGACCTGCGCCTGGTGGTCAGCAACCTCGTGGGCAACGCGGTCAAGTACAACCGCGACGGCGGCTCCGTCACTGTGACGGCCGCCGTCGTGAAGGGCGCCGGCGACGGCGACTGGCTGCGCCTCGACGTGGCCGACACCGGCCTCGGGATCAAGGACGAGAACCTCGAGAGGATCTTCACCGAGTTCTTCCGCGAGAAGCGCCCCGAGACGCGCGAGCTCGAGGGCAACGGCCTCGGTCTGGCGATCGTGAAGCGCCTCGTGGAGCGCGCCGGTGGCCGCCTGGAGGTGTCGAGCGCCGAAGGCGAGGGGTCGACCTTCAGCGTGCTGCTGCCGGCGTAGAGCAGGGCCGGCCCGCCTGCGGCGGCCGGCCCCCACGAGGCTGTGCCCCCGCGTCGTGACGCCGGGCGGGGCGGGCGGGCATTCCCCCACGGTTCCTGCCCGCCCGCTCTACCCGGCGTCACGCCGCCGCCCGCCAGCGCGGCTCTCCGTCGTCCCACAGCGTGAGTGCGCAGCCCCATCTATGGCGCGTGAGGTGGCGTACACGGACTGCGATTGACGCTCGCGTGCGGGTGGGCGCGCGAGCCAAAGAGCGCGGCGCTGCAGGATCGTCTGGCCGCCCTCGTGTTCCGGTGGCAGCGTCCTCCATGGAAAGGGGCAGTCTGTATCCAAGGTCTTGCGCAGACTGCATAATCCTTGTAGGCCACGAGAGTCCACGCCGCAGTGTCTACGTCTCAGGTGGCGTGACGTACAATATATGTACCGGAGTACGTATGGAGGGTGCACCATGAACGCGAAGCTCACGCTCAGGTTGGACGACCAGCTCATTCGCAAGGCCAAGGACTACTCGCGCCGGTCGGGCAAGTCCGTCTCCCGCCTCGTCGCGGACTACTTCTCCCTGATCGAGTCGGATGAGGAGATCCCCGGGACGGAGATCACCCCGCGCGTCCGCTCCCTCATCGGCGCGCTCAAGGGTACTGGCGTCACCGAAGAGGACTACCATCGGTATCTGGAGGAGAAGTACCGGTGAAGGTGCTGTTCGACATCAGCATCCTCCTGGACATCCTGCTGGAAAGGGAACCGTACATC
>Ga0194057_10001519_pt1 | contig 11701 bp, 7 predicted proteins | sample SepL4415m_MetaG_FD_155474 | JGI IMG/M metagenome (GOLD analysis project Ga0194057, IMG submission 155474) | Anoxic zone freshwater microbial communities from boreal shield lake in IISD Experimental Lakes Area, Ontario, Canada - Sep2016-L442-15m | ecosystem: Environmental > Aquatic > Freshwater >...
CTCTACGATGTGGCCATCGTGGGTGGCGGGCCCGCCGGCCTCGCCGCCGCCATGTACGCGGCGCGCAAGAACCTCAGCACGATCGTCGTGGCCATGGACATCGGCGGCCAGCTCGGCACGACCCGCGACGTCGCCAACTACCCCGGCTACGAGCTCATCAGCGGCCCCGACCTGGTACAGAAGCTCTTCGCGCAGGCGTCGCAGTACGGCATCGAGAAGCTCATCGGCGAGCAGGTCGTGGGCGTGCGCATCGACGGGCGCAGCAGGGTCCTGGAGCTCGATTCGACGCGCGAAGTCGCGGCGCGCGCCGTGATCGTCGCCAGCGGCGTGCAGAAGCGCCACCTGCGCATCCCCGGCGAGAAGGAGCTCGCCGGCCGCGGCGTGGTCTACTGCTCCACCTGCGACGGGCCGCTGTTCAAGGGCCTCGACATCGCTGTCGTGGGCGGCGGCAACTCGGCCCTCGAGGCGGCCCTCGAAATGGACGGGATCGCGCGCCGGGTGCACCTCGTGGCGCGCAGCGGGCTCGCCGGCGATCAGGTGCTCGAGGACAAGGTCGCCACCGCCTCAGGCGTCGAGGTGCTGGCGCACCACGAGCCCGTGGAGATCCATGGCGCCGACGCGGTCGAGAGCCTCACGGTGCTCGACCGCGAGACCGGGACCACGGCGAGGCTCGCCGTCCAGGGCGTCTTCGTGGAGATCGGCCTCTTCCCCAACACCGCCTTCGCCCTCGACCTCGTGGACACCAACGCGCGCGGCGAGATCGTCGTCGACAGCCACTGCCGCACCGGTGTGCGCGGCGTGTTCGCCGCCGGTGACTGCACCGACACGCACGACAAGCAGATCGTGATCTCGGTGGGCGAGGGCGCGAAGGCCGCTCTGGCGGCGTTCGAGTACCTGGTGGCGCAGGTCTGAGCGGCTCGCGGCGACGACCGGTCCGGCCTGACGGCCGGAGGTCTCAGCTCGCCCGGCGCACGGCCGGGCTTCAGGGTCCTCAGGTGTATTTGGGCGTGAACCAGGTGGCCGCCGCCAGGGTGGCGCCGCGGTAGACGGCCTTGGCCTTGACGTTGACCTTCACGCCCTGGGGCGCCGTGTCGGCCGTCGGCGTGATCTGCACCCGCGCCGCCCCCTGCGCGTCGGTGGTCGCCTGTCGGCGCACGGCCCCCGACGTGAGCTTGAACGAGAACGTGACCTTGACACCCTTCACGCCGTGTCCCGCGCCGTCCTGGAGGAATGCCTTCAGCCATATGGGGTTGCCGCACGGGTAGTGCGTCGAGACGCCGGCGCTGAGACGCGCCGCGCCGGCGCGCGCCTGCGCGGCGCCGGCCGGCCGGTCGCCCGCCAGGGCGACGACGCCGGCGCACAAGGCCAGCGCCGCGAGCGCGACGAGGGCAGCGCCGCTGACCGTCCCTGATCGAATCCTCATGTTTCCTCCTCCACCGATACCGCCAGGACGACCCTGTTCCGACCCTGCTCCTTGGCAGTGTACATCGCGTCGTCGGCGCGCGCGATGAAGTCGTCGGCCGACTCGCCTCCGCACATCGCGCCACCGAGGCTCACGGTCACGGCGATCTCGCGCCCGCCGACGGCGATCGGCGCGCATCCGATCACGCTGCGGATCCGCTCCAGCACGTCTCTCAGCTCCTCCTCGCCGGATCCGGGGACGAGCACGAGGAACTCCTCGCCGCCGAAGCGCCCAAAGGTATCGTAGGGCCGCATGACGCCGAGGGCGCGGCGCACGACCTCGCAGAGCACCGCGTCGCCGACGGCATGGCCGTAGGTGTCGTTGACGCGCTTGAACTGGTCGATATCGAGCATCCCCAGGCCGAGCGGGCCGCCGTCCCGCGCCGCGCGCTCGGTCTCCCGCTCGAGCTCTTTGACGATGGCGCCGCGGTTCGGCACCCCGGTGAGGGTATCGGTACAGGCGAGGATCTCGAGCTCGGCCTTGGCCTCGAGCAGCTGGTCGTTGGCCTCGAGCAGCTTGGCGTTGGTCTTCAGCAGCTCGTCGTTGGTCTTGAGCAGCTGGTCGTTCAGCTCCACGACGCGGCGGCCGACCTTGAGGCGGGCGTGCAGCTCGTCGGGGTCGTAGGGCTTGCCGACGTAGTCGTCGGCGCCGGCCTCCAGGCCGGTCACCACGCCCTTCTTGCCCTCGAGAGCCGTGAGCAGGATGATGTACGGCGGGCGCAGCGTCTCGCGAGCACGCACGCGGCGGCACACGTCCACGCCGTCCATCACGGGCATCATCCAGTCCAGGATCGCGAGCCGCGGCGCGTCCTCGGCCTGCAGCGCCTGCAAGGCCTCGGCGCCATCCCTGGTCGCCGTGACCTCGTAGCCCCAGTTCTCGAGGACGCGCTTCAGCAGAAGCCGCGACGTCACATCGTCTTCGGCGATCAGGACCCTCATGGCGCACCTCCTTTCCCGGCCAGCTCATCATGCAGCCGCGTGAGCTCCGCGTCCAGTCGCTCCACGAGCTCCGCGGCTTCCCGCGGGGGCCCATCCGCGCAGGCCAGCTCGGCGGCGTGCGCCACCGCCCGCAGGGCCTCGGCGCCCACGTTGGCCGAGGCGCCCTTGAGGGTGTGCGCCTGCCGCCTGGCGAGCGCCGCGTCGCCCGCGGCCAGAGCCTCACGGAGCGCCGCGACCTGCAGCGGGGCGTCCTTGAGGAACTCCGCGGCGATCTCGGCGGCGGCCTCCCGGTCCCCCCCAAGCAGGTTGAGGAGGACGGCTTCGTCGAACACCGGCGGCTCGCCGGCGCCGGTCGCCGCGAGCTCCGCTTGCGCCGCGGGCTCCGCCTGCGTTTCGGCGGCCGCCGCGGGCTCCGCCGGGGCTTCGGCGGCCGCCGCGGCCTCGGCGGCCCGCGCCCCGCGCGTCAGTCCTACGGCCGGCTCGAGCCCCGGGCGCCGACCGGTCCAGCGCGCCAGCGCAGCCGTCAGCTCGTCCGGCTTGACCGGCTTGGACAGGTAATCGTTCATACCCGCAGCCAGGCAGGCGTCGCGGTCCTCCTTCATCGCGTGCGCGGTGAGGGCCACGATGGGGACGTTGTGATCGCGCACGGCGGAGCGCGGGTCGCGGATGCGGCGCGTGGCCTCCATGCCGTCCATCTCGGGCATCTGCACGTCCATGAGGACGAGGTCGTAGCGGCGACTCGCCAGCGCCTCCAGAGCCTCCGCGCCGTTGCCGACCGCGTCGGCCTGGTAGCCCAGCTTCTCGAGGGTCTTCAGCGCGACCCGCTGGTTGATCGGGTTGTCTTCCGCCAGCAGGATGCGCAGGCGGCGCTTGTCGCGCTCGGCAAGGGCGTGCCGCGTGACGATCCGCGGCGTGACCCGCGGGTCAAGCCGTTCGCGCCGGTTGAGGACCACCATCAGGCAGTCGAACACCTGCGACTGCTTGACCGGCTTGGTGAGGTAGGCGGCGAAGCCGAGCGTCTCCAGACGCCCCGCGTCGCCGCGGCTGCCCATCGAGGTCATCATGATGAGCTCGCTGTCGGCGAGTGCGGGGTCGCTCTTGATCGCCGCGCCGAGCGTCTCGCCGTCCGTGTCGGGCATCATCATGTCAAGAATGACGATGCGGTAGGGGTCTCCCTCGGCAAGCGCGGCGCGCAGGGCTTCGAGCGCGGGCCCGGCCCCGTCCACCTCGGTGTGCCGGCAGCGCCACGCTTCGAGCATACCGGCGATGACTCTGCGGTTGGTCGCGTTGTCGTCCACCGCGAGGATGCGCACGCCGGCGATGTCGAGCGGCTCGAGGCCCTCGTCGCCGACGGCCGGCGCCGCGGGATCCTGTTTCGCGAAGCGGGCGCTGAACCAGAACGTCGAGCCGACGCCCGGCACGCTCTCGACGCCGATCTCGCCGCCCATGAGCGCGACGAGGCGCCGGCTGATGGTCAGGCCAAGCCCGGTGCCGCCGAAGCGCCGGGTGGTGGAGGCGTCGGCCTGCGTGAACGCCTCGAACAGCAGGTCGAGCTTGTCCGCCGGGATGCCGATCCCGGTGTCGCGCACCTCGAAGCGCAGCGTCGCCGCCGTCTCCCCCTCCTCCACGAGCGCCACAGACACCGCCACCTCGCCACGGTCGGTGAACTTGATGGCGTTGCCGATCATGTTGGTGAGCACCTGGCGCAGGCGCCCCGGGTCGCCGCGCAAGGCCGAGGGCACGTCGGCCTCGACCAGCGCGGTGAGCTCCAGCCCCTTGCCCTGGGCGTGCAGCGCCGGCAGGTCGCAGGTGTCCTCCACGGCGCTGCGCAGGTCGAAGTCCAGGGTCTCCATCTCGAGCTTGCCGGCCTCGATCTTGGAGAAGTCGAGGATGTCGTTGATGATCGTGAGCAGCGCCTCGGCGCTGTTCTGGACCGTGGACGCGTAGTCGCGCTGCTCGGCGTTCAGATCCGTGTCGAGGAGCAGGGTGGTCATGCCGATGACGCCGTTCATGGGCGTGCGGATCTCGTGGCTCATGTTGGCGAGGAACTCGCTCTTCGCCAGGCTCGCCGACTCCGCCTCCAGCGCCAGTTGGTTGGCGCGCCGGGCGGCGATCTCGAGGTCCCGGTTGGCGGCCTCCGTCTGCTCTTTGGCCAGGTGCAGCGACTCCTCCGTCGCCCTGCGGCTGGTGATGTCCCAGGTCACCCCGCTCATGCGCGCGGCCCGGCCGGCGGCGTCGCGGGTGACCCGGCCCCGCTCGGCGACGTAGGCGACGGCGCCGCCGGCGCGCAGCACGCGGAACTCCACTTCATACGGGGCGCCGGTCTCGACGCAGCCGTCGATGGCGGCCGCGAGCGCCTTGAGGTCGTCCGGATGGACGTGCGGATCGAATGTCTCCCACGGTCCCTCGAGCACACCCGGCGCCATCCCATAGAGGGCGACGATGGTCTCGTCCCAGGTGGCGACGCCCGCCGCGATGTCCCAGTCCCAGGCGCCCACCTCGGCGGACCTGAGGACGAAATCGAGGCGTTCGCGGCTCTCGCGCAACTCCTCCTCAGCCCTCTTGCGCGAAGTGATGTCGCGGGCGAACGCGACGTTGTAGGCGTCGCCGTCGTACTCGCGGTACATCGCCGTGATCTCCATCGGGATGATGGTCCCGTCCCGTGTGCGGTGGCGTGTCTCGAACGTGATCGAACCGGCCAGCTCGAGCTCCCTCATGCGCGCCGGCCAGCCCTCGGGTATGTCCGGGTCGATGTCGGTGATCGTCATCGTGCGCAGCTCATCGAGGCTGTAGCCGAGCGTCTCGCGGGCCATGCGATTCGCGTACTTGAACACGCCGTCCGCGGTCGTCCAGAACACGATGTCGCCGGCCTGCTCGACGATGAACCTCGTGAAGCGCAGCTCTTCCTCCGCGCGCTTGCGCTCCGTGATGTCGCGCAGCGTACCCTCGACGCCGCACACGGCCCCCGAGGCGTCGCGGTAGTGATGGCTGGTCGCCGACACGCGGATGAGCCTGCCGTCCACGCGCCTGCCCGTCAGCTCGTAGTCCGCGACCTCCCCACCGCCGGCCGCCAGGGCCGCAAGGAAAGCGACCCTGTCATCGGGCTGCCCATACCGGTCCGCCATGTTGGTCCCCACGGCCTGTGCGGTGGTGAGAAAGCCGTAGATGCGCGCGAACGACGGGCTGACCATCAGCAGGTCGCCGTTCTCGTCGGCCCGGTAGAAGCCGTCCTGCATCGTCTCGAGCACCGTGCGATAGCTCTTCGCGCTCTCCCAGACGGTGACAGCGGCGAGGCGCAGACGCTCCTGGGCCACGTAGGCGGCGATAACGATGAGGCACAGGAGCAGGGTGACGAGGATCGGCGCGGCGCGCGCCAGAGCCAGCGAGTGCACCCAGTCGGCGGTGTCGACGTCCAGCCCCAGGACGCCCACCACGCGCCCGTCCGCCAGATCGCGGATGGGCGCGAAGGCCGAGACGAACGTGCCGTACTCGTCGGTATACGGCCCAACGGTCAGGTCGCCGCCTGAGGCAAAGACCTCGACGAGCTCCGCCGGCGGTTCCTCGTACACTGCGCCGGGCTCCGCGTGCCCCGGGTCGTCGAGCGGGATGCCGTCGGCGGTGAAGACGATGTCGTCGCCCTCCAGCGCCATCAGGTAGAACCAGCGGATGTCCTTGCTCACACCCTGCATCAGAGCCAGTTGTTCGCGCAGCCGCTCGTAGTCGGGCGTGCCCACGTCGGCGGGCGTCGCGGTCTGACTCTCGATCCTGTCGGGATTGATGGCCGAAGCGGCGAGAGCGGCGCGCCCGACAAGGTCGGCGCGGGCGCCCGCGTCGCGGCGGTCGCCGACGAAGGACGTGGCGTAGAACCCCGCCACGAGGATCACCGCCAGGGCCGCCAGCATCGCCGCCTCGTACAAGGCGCCGCGGCGGTCCACGAGCCCGGGATGCTCCTCCTTCAGCAGAGCCCTGTAGTGCAGCCAGAGACCGCCGACAAACGGCACGGCGAAGACCATGCACAGAAGCTGGACCGGGAAGCCGAAGGCGCTGAGAAAAGCCTCCCGATTGATCCATGTGGCGGGCGGCAGGGGGGCCTTGAGGGTGACGACGCATTCGGCGACCACGAACAGGGCCATGGCGACGGCTGCCAGGAGCAGCGGGCGGCCATGCTTGCCGCCCGTGCGCTGATAGCGCCAAAGACCGGCGGCCGCCCAGAGACCGCCCGGGAGCCCGAGAAAGTAGCCGGCGGTCGCGTCCAGGCCGCGCAGACCGGCGAAGCCGCCCAGCGCGGCCAGGACGAGCAGCGCGATGATGATCCAGCGGCCGACCCGCGCGCCGCCGACCGCTGACCAGCAGACGCGCGCGAACTCGAGGAGGAAGACGCATCCCAGGCCGAAGAGGGCGGTGCGCAGCGCGGCCACGCCCGCGTTATGGCCGACGGCGACGGTGAACATGTCGGTCCAGGCGCTCAGGCCGAGGAACAGGGCCGAGAGTCCGAGCCACTTCCAGGGCAGCGGAGATGTGACCGTGGCGCGCAGACCGAGCAGCGTGATGGCGAGCAGCACGAAGCCGAGCCCATACACGAACAGGATGTAGTCGAGATTCCCTTCGAGCACTGCCGTCATTCGCTCACCACGTCCCCTCCGGGATCGCCGGACCCGCCGCGACACCGTCGCGCCTTGTGTCTCCTATCGGGACAACAGCGCGCGGACTTGAGCCCTCGGCGGCGCGCCGGCGCGCGGCGCCCCGTGCGCGTGCGCCGCGGGGCCGCCGCGCGGCCGTCCGCGCCCCGCGGCGGCTGCGGGGCCGCCGCGGGGCCGCCGCGCGGCCGTCCGCGCCGCGCGGCGGCTGCGGGGCCGCCGCGGGGCCGCCGCGCGGCCGTCCGCGCCCCGCGGCGGCTGCATGGTCTAGAGTAGAAGGCCTCACGGAAGGGAGACGCCGACATGGGCGCAGACACGCCGCTCATCATCACCGTCGGGCTCACCGGCTCGCGGATCAGCAAGCAGCAGACGCCGCACATCCCCATCACGCCCGACGAGATCGCGCGCTCGGGCATCGAGGCGTGGAGGGCCGGAGCCGCCGTCGTACACGTACACGTACGCGACGCTACCACCGGCCTGGGCGCCCAGGACGTCGCCGTCTTCAGCGAGGTCGTCGAGCGGCTGCGGGCCGAGACCGACGCCATCCTCTGCCTCACCACGAGCGGAATCCCCGGGCGCAACCTCAGCATCGAGGAGCGCCTGGCGCCGCTCGCCCTGCGCCCCGAGATGGCGTCGTTCGACGCCGGCTCCATCAACACCGAGGCCGGCGTCTTTCTCAACGACGTCGACTTCCTCGACGCGGCGGCCGCCGCCGCCCGCGAGCACGGCGTCAAGCTCGAGCTCGAGTGCTTCGACACGGGCATGATCGTCACGGCGCTGCGCTACCACGAGCAGGGGCTGATCCCGGCGCCGCTGCACTTCCAGCTCCTCTTCGGCAGCAGGTTCGGGATGCCGGCCACGGCGCGGGCGCTGGCCCACGCCATCGACATGATCCCCGGCGACGCGACCTGGTCGGTGATCGGCATCGGCCGCGCGCAACTGCAGATGGCGATGATGGCCCTGCCGATGGGCGGCCACGTGCGCGTCGGCCTCGAGGACAACATCTACTATCGCCGCGGCGAGCCGGCGACGAGCAACGCCCAGCTCGTGGAGCGCGTCGTGCGACTCGCCGACGAGCTCGGCCGGCCCGTCGCCACGCCGGCCGAGGCGCGGCGGCTGCTGGGGCTCCAGGCCTCCCCGCCGCCTACACCGAAGCAGGGTCGAGCGGCGGGTACACGACGCCGGTGAGCTCCTCGGAGACGGTCCACAGACGCGCCGCGAGCCCCGGGTCGCGAGCCGCGCCGCCGGCGAACGCCACTGCGGGATGCCCGCGCACCTCGCCGCGGCCGTCCGGGCCGACGTAGGTCCCGCCCGGCAGCCCCGGCGCTGTGGCCGCGTACAGCTCGGGGAGGATCACGGCGCATCGATACCCTCCTCAGGCGCCCACCCGCGCGCCCGCGGCGCTTAGGGCCTATCCCAATAGGTCTGCACGCACGGATGCGCCCGTGGACGCATCGCGGCTGCGGCCCCTCCCCGGCTCCCAAGTAGCTGGGCTACGAGGGAACCGTCTCGTGACCGCCCCGCTCGGTCCACGAACGCCCCGCACGCACATCCCTGGCGGGATAGGCCCTTACGATGGACAATGAGCTTACATCAAGCCTCCAGGCCGGTTTGCGCGCAGTCGCCGCCGCTGCAGAGCGGCCTGGAGGCCGGGCGCCAGCGGCTCGGAAGGCTCGCGCAGCGCCCTGCCCCCGTCCCTCAAGCCGGCCGCGCTGCGAGGAGGGGTGCGCGTGCAGGGCGCTCAAATCGCGTAGCTTTTGTACAAAAGTGCAGATTCATACGTGAATTGAGGCGCCGTGCGGCCAACGTTGCCACGCCGCGCGCGATGGGTAGTTTGAGCAGGAACAACCCACAGGAGGCACCGTCATGACCAGCATCCCGCGGGAACTGCACGATCTGCTCGCCGGCGGCCACAACGTGTGGGTGGCCACGGTAGGCCCGGACGGCATGCCCAACGTGTCCATCAAGGGCAGCGGCGCCCTGCTCGACGACGAGCACCTGTACTTCGCCGACATGTTCAGCCACAAGACCCGCGAGAACATCGAGCACGACCCCAGAGTGGCGGTGGGCATCCACGATCCCGAGCGCAAGGTGGCGATGCAGGTCAAGGGCCACGCCGAGCTCATCGACCATGGAGACGTGTTCGACTCCGTCAACGAGAAGCTCAAGGCCGTCAGCGAGCAGCTTCACCTGCCGCCGATGAAGTACGTGGTGCGCATCACCGTGGAATCGGTGTGGGACATGGGGCCGGGTCCGCACGCCGGTGAGGAGCTCAAGTGAGCGCCGGCGTGGACGCCCCGGCGGCCACACAGGCGGAGGAGGCCGGCTCGGCCACAGGCCGGCGGCCGGCCCTCGACCCCGCCTGGTACGACGCCATCGCCGCGCGCCGCTCGCGGCGCCGCTACAGCGACCGCAAGGTCGCCCCCGCGGCGCTCGACGCGCTGCGCGCCTTCTGCCACCGCTTTCGGCTGGCGCCCGGCGCCCGCGCCGAACTGGTCGAGGGCGACGGCGGCGTGTTCACCGGCCTCCTCGACCGCTTCGGCGGCGCCTACGGGCGCGTCGAGGGCGCCCCGTGGACGGCCGCTTTCATCGCGCCGAAGGGCGGCGAGATCCAGGTCGGCTACGTCGGCGAGGCCTTCATCCTCGAGGCCACCCGTCTCGGGCTCGGCACCTGCTGGGTCGCGGGGATGTTCGACCGCGCGACCGCCGCGAGCCTGGTCAAGCTGCACCGCGGCGAGCACGTGGTCGCCGTCACCCCGGTGGGCCACCCCGTCGAGCGCAAGCAGTTTGTGGAGCGCATGATGAGCAAGGCCGTGCGCTCCGCCGCCCGCCGTCAGGTCGAGGAGATCGCCCCGGGCCTCACGCGCGGTCTCGGCAGGGCCGACGTCGAGGGGTCGGCGGGCGCCGCGTGGCCGGCCTGGGCGGTCGCCGCCGTGGAGGCTGCCCGCGTGGCGCCGTCGGGCGCCAACAAGCAGCCCTGGCGCTTTCGCCTCGAGGGCGACGCCCTCGTGATGGGCGGCGCCGGGAAGACCTACTGGACGGCGCCCATCGACTACGGCATCGCCATGCTCCACGTGGAGCTCGGCGCCGCGCACGAAGGCGTCCACGGCGCCTGGGAGCACCTCCCCGCGCCCGACGTCGCGCGCTTCGTCCCGGACGGAGACTGAGGGCCGGCGCCGCCGGGCCGGCCGGTTCGCGGCGTCAGATGGGCGGGTCGCAGACGCTGCACGGCCGGTACGCGCCGCGCGCGTCCTTCAAAGTGATTGGGATGCGGCTGCCGGAGAGGTACCGGCAGCCGCCGGCGTGATAGCACTCACCGGTCTTCGTGATGTACACGATCGTGCCACCGGAGGCCGTTGACCCTCCGGCGACGGCCCCCGCCGCGGCGGCCCCCGCGGCCGCGCCGCCGCCACCCTCCGCCGAGCCGCCCGCCGCCGTCGCCTTCTTCACCGGCTTCGACGAGCGCCCGAACGAGACGCTCATCGCCCCCGCCGCCGACACCGTGAACGTGATGCCGCCGTTCTTCCAGGTGGTGTAGACGCGCGAGCCGGCGGCGAGCAGGCGCCCGACGGTCGCCGGGGTGGGGTGCCCGTACGAGTTAGGCCCGACGCAGATCACGGCGACCTTGGGGCGCGCCTCCCCGAGAAAGCCGGCGGACGTGGAGTACCGCGAGCCGTGGTGCGCGACCTTGAGCACGTCGATGGGCGGGCCGCGGGCGCAGATGCTCCCCACCGCGGCCTCGTTGGGCCCCGTGCAGTCGCCGGTGAAGAGGAAGCTCTTGCCCCCGGCGTCGAGGCGCAGCACGACGCTGTCGCTGTTGGCGTCGCCGGAGAGGCCGGCCGGGCTGAGCACCTCGGCGCGCGCCGCGCCGAACTGCAGCCCGGCGCCACTCCTGACCTGGACCACGGCGGTCCCGGCGCCGCTCAAGGCGCCGGCCAGAGCCGCGGTGGGCGCGCCCGCCATGTAGGCCGTGCGCGGACGCCACTCGCCGACGAGGCGCGTGAGCCCGCCGGTGTGGTCGGCGTGCACGTGCGAGACGACGACGGCGCTCAGGCGGGTCACGCCAAGCGTCGTCAGCGCCGCCTCGATGGCCGGCTCCGAGCCCGCCGGGCCGCCGTCGATGAGGCCCGTCCAGGAGCCCGAGCGGATGACCGTGGCGTCGCCCTGCCCCACATCGACGAAGACCACCGTGGTGGCGCCGGGGGAGGCGCCGGAGGCGCCCTTGCCGGCGTCGCCCGGCGCGCTCGCACCCGACGGAGTCGGGCTGGGCGCCGTGCCCGTCGGCGTGGGCCGGGGCGTCATCGGCGTGCGCGCCGGCGACGGTTCGGCCGTCGGCTGCGCCGACGGCGCCTCCGTCGCCGCACTCGCCGCCCCGCTCGCCGCCGGCGGCGCCGCGCCCGTCGCCGCGGGGCCGCCCGAGGCATCCGCGCCCGGCCCGCTGTTCGTCGCCGCAGACCCGCAGCCCGCGAGCAGCACGACGACGGCGAGCGACAGCGCCAAGGTCACGGCCGCCAGGAGCCGCGCCATTCTGCACGGCGCCGTGCCCCGCGGCGCCGTGCCCCGCGGCGCCGTGCCCCGCGGCGCCGTGCCCCGCGGCGCCGTGCCCCGCGGCGCCGTGCCCCGCGGCGCCGTGCCCCGCGGCGCCGTCTCGCGCGGCGCCGTGC
>Ga0194057_10001520_pt1 | contig 11694 bp, 9 predicted proteins | sample SepL4415m_MetaG_FD_155474 | JGI IMG/M metagenome (GOLD analysis project Ga0194057, IMG submission 155474) | Anoxic zone freshwater microbial communities from boreal shield lake in IISD Experimental Lakes Area, Ontario, Canada - Sep2016-L442-15m | ecosystem: Environmental > Aquatic > Freshwater >...
CTGGCGGCCGGCGATGCGGAGGCTGAACGCGCAACCGGAGGGAAGGGGATGGTCGTGTGCGGGCAAGAGGCGGTCGCCACAGGAGGGTTCCGGTGCTATCCTCCCAAGGCTCGCATCCCGAGGCTCGCGGCCTCGCAAGCGCGGAGGGACAAGCTTGAAAAGGCACTACGTACTTGCCGGCGTCGGCGTGGCGGCGCTCATCGCCGCGGTGATCGTCGTCGTCGGGACGAGCTCCGGTCCCGGCGATGCCGTGGGCGCCGCGGCCGAGCCGTCGGCGGCCGGCCAGTCGTTGCCGCCCGGCCATCCTTCGGTCGCCGCCAAAGCCGGCGGATCCACGCCCGCGCCCGTCACGGACGACGCCGTCCAGCAGAAGATCGCCGAGCTCGAAACCGCCAGCGCCGAGCAGCCGAACGACGTCGCCGTGCTGCTCGAGCTCGGCGACGCCTGCTTCCTCGGGCAGCGCTACCAGCAGGCGGCGCGCGCCTTCCGCGCGGCCCTCCAGATCGACCCCGGCAATCCCACCGCCACCGTGCGGCTGGCCATGGTCTGGCACGCCGACGGCGATTCGCGGCGCGCCGCGCAGACCATCGAGGCGGTCCTCGATCAGGCGCCGAGAAACCAGGAAGCCCACTACTCGATGGCCATCATCTACTTCTCGGCCGACGACATCGACAAGGCCAGGGACGAATGGGTGGCGGCCGCGCAGCTCGATCCGTCGACTGCCATCGGCCGGCGCTCCCAGAGCTTCGTCGACCTTCTCGAAGGCAAGCAGACGTCGGCGCCGGCCGACGGCGAGTAGAGGGCCGGCCGCTACTCCACCGGCTCGAGGCGGGGGTTGGGACGATACTCCCGACCCACCTTGGCGCAGGGCGCGCCCTCCAGGCGCACGACGTCGGCGGTGAAGTCGGCGACCCCGCGCAGCAGGCCGCTGCCCACGCCATAGGCGTCGGCCGGCACGCCGGCCGCCTCGAAGGCGGCGATGCGCGCGGCCGTGAAGCCGCCGCTCACCACGATCTTGACGCGCTGGAAGCCTTCGGCATCCAGAGCTCGCCGCACCGCGCACACCAGCTCGGGAGCCACTCCTGTGGGCCGGAAGCCGCCCATCGTCGACCACAGCGAGCGGTCCACGAGCGTCTCCGAGGTGTCGAGGCGGACCCCCCACAGACGCTCGCCCAGAGCCCGGGCGCAGGCGAGGCTCGCGCCCACGCAGTCGTTGTCGAAGTCGACCAGCGCCGTGACATTGAGCGCCGGATAGTACGTGTCGGCAAAGCGTCGGGTGGCCGCCACCGTGTCCCCGCCGCAGGCGGCGATGAGGCCGTGCGGCACGGTGCCGATGCCCTTGCCGCCCCACCAGGAGGCCTGGGCGTCGGTGCTGACACCGAGCGCTCCGGCGCTGTGGGCGGCGTACCCGTCGCCGGTCTGCGCTGCGTAGTGGTCGAAGCGCGCCGGAAAGTAGAGGATCGGCTTGCCGGCGGCGGCCTCCACCACGCGGCGCACGTTCGTGGCGATCAGGGTGCGCCGCGTGAGCGCTCCGAGAAACACGGTCTCCAGGTGAGCGAAGAGGCTGTAGTCGCCCTCGATCGTCATGACCGTCTCCCAGGCGGCCACCTCGTCGCCGTCGTACAGGGCGGCGACGGCGAGCCGGTCCCAGCCCGGCTCCCAGGCACGCGCGGGCTCCTCTCCGACAGAGCGTCCGGCGCACAGCCTGAGCACGGCGAGCGCCTCGTCCACGCCGCCGAGCAGCGCGCCTTCCTGCTTCTGAAAGACCTGCATGGTGACCCGGGGGTGCAGATCCTGGGCCTCGAGGACGCCCCTTGTGCAGTTGAAATAGGCGTCCGAGTAGTAGCCGCCCCGCAGGCGCTCGAGCGGCAGAGCGAAGACCTCTGGTGACAGGCGTGTGCGAGGCATGGCGTGGTCCTCCGGGATCCGTTAGAGCCCGAGCCGGGCGCCCACCTCGGTGAGCACCTTGCCCGGCGTGACGTCGAAGCGCAACGTGTACCTGCCGGCCACGCGGGCATCGAGAAGGAGAAAGCGGTCGGGCGAGCGGCGCAACGCGCCGGCGCCCTCCACCAGCGACCAGTACGGCGACCACGTGACCTTGAGCAGATAGGCGCCCGGCTGGTCGACCGTCACCGCGAAACCTTGATGCCCCATGCGCGTGACATGCGCCGTACCGCCGTGCAGCCCCACGGCGAGCGGCTCGGCGTCGCGCAGCCGGTACACCGTCCAGGCGCCGCTGCGCTCAACCACCGCGAACTCGGGGGACGTTCTCAGGATCCTCACCTCGCGGTGGCTCCACGGGTCGAGCGGAGCATCGGGCAGGAAGACGTACTGCACGCCCATGCGACGCAGCCAGGCGACGTAGGTCGCCGCGTCGTAGGGCGTGTAGAAGAGGCCGTTGTGGATGGCGTCCGCCTGACGATACCAGCCACGCGTGATGGGGTAGCCGGCCCGCGGAAAGTAGGCCGCCTCCCAGTGGCGGCGCAGCGCCACGACGTGGATGCGGTAGTCCGGATCGTAGTACCGCGCCGCCGCGGCCAGGGCCGGGGCGAAGAAGCTCGCCCGCGTCTGCGGCCACTCGTCGGTGCGCGTGAAGTGGCTGTAGGGAGCGCTGATCTGCAGGAGCCCGAACAGCACGATGGGTATCACGGCCAGGTCGCCGTACGGGAACGGCCGCTGCAGCCGCGAGTGCCGCAGCAGGACCAGCAGCGGCAGTCCGAACACGAAGAAGAAACGCCCGATGTTGTTGCCCAGAGGGCTGCCCGGCGTGACGAAGGAGAGCACGCAGACGGCCGCATACGTGAGAAACAGGATGACGAACGGCCGCCGGGGGTGGGCGGCGTTGACGCCGGACAACGCCAGGCCGGCGAGCGCGAAGCCCAGATACAGCAGCAGCTGCGAGGTCTCGTTGAGGTAGCCGCCCGGCTCGCTGAAGGCGACGCCGAGCACGACGCGCAGGGCGACGAACGGCGCGACCGCGCCCATGAACCACAGGTACCGGCGGCGCAGCGCCGGCCGCGCCACGACGTCGGACAGCATGAACGGCAGGCACACGACGAAGGCCATGGGGTTGGCGAAGATGCCGATGGCCACGGGGAGGGCGGCCCAGAGCGGATGCTCGCGCGCCAGAAGAGCGAGCCCGCCCACGGTCAGCGCGAGCCCCAGCACGAAGGGATCCTGACCGTGAGCAAGATAGACACTCATCGTCCCGGCGAAGACCCAGGCCGGCCAGACGTCGTCGATGCCCCACATATCCCGCTGATAGATGTAGTAGAGGACGGGCAGCACGCCGGCGGCGGCGATCACGATCAGCTTCGAGGGCACGTAGAGCGCGAGCAGGTAGAAGACGAACCCGTAGTTGGCGGCGCCGTAGCCGCCGCCGTACCAGAAGTCGTCCCAGAACACCGATCCGCCGCGGCGCAGAAGGAAGATCTTGTACACGTGGGCGGCGTCGTCCCAGCCCGGCAACCCCGCGCGGTACATGAGAAGCGCGACGATCGCGGCGGCCGCCGTGCCGCCGAGCCAGAGCGCCGACAGCCCGCGCCGCGACTTGAGGCGCGCCTCGATACCCGCCAGGGTCACCGCCGCGTCTCCGCCTCGGCCGGCGTGGCGACGGCGAGCGCCGCGACGGGCGGCCAGAGAAGCGGGGCCCGAACGGACGGGCGCGGGGCGCGGGGCGCCTCGAGCGTGGCGCCCGCGGCGCTCACCCGCGAGGTCCGGCGAGACGCATGGCCGCGACGAAGCTCGCGGCCAGCGCCGGGCACCGGGGGAGGGATGGATACAGGGTGGTGGCCAGGCAGTGGCCGAGGGCGAAGCCCTCGGCCTGACCCGGCTCGCCGGCGTCGCCCACGTGGTAGGCGAACGACTCCTGCTCCAGCATGAGGAACTCGAGATCGAAGAGCTCGTACAGCAGGTTCTCGCCCTCGTCGAAGGGATTGCCGCGCGCCGCCCGGGCGTGCACGTAGCGGGGACGCTCGTACCACTCCAGGAGCTCGGCCTCGGCGGGCAGTACGCCGGCGAGCTCGTGGCTGCGCCCGCGGCTGTCGGCGAGGCGGCGCAGCAGCAGCAGCGCGCCGCCGCCCATCGCGAGGGTGGGCAGGCCGTCGCCGATGGCCGCGGCGAGCGCCGCCTGCAATTCGGCGTTGGCGGCGAAGGCGGGCAGCTGCTCCTCGTCGAGCTGGCCGGCGAGCAGCAGCCCGCTGACGTCCGGCGGCAGCTCGCGGTCGCGGGCGACGTTGAGCGGCGCCAGCTCGAGCCCCATAGCCTGCAACATGTCGACGTTCTCCAGGGCGAACGGCTCCAGCGGCGCGCCCCAGGCCACGGCGAGACTCAGGCCGTGGGCGGCCGCCAGCGGCGTCAGCAGCCGCCGGGTGCGGGCGGGCATGAAGCCCCGCCGCGTCGCCGCCGCGAGGAGGTCGTCGCGCTCGAGATACGTGCCCGCCTCGGCGCACAGGCGCCGCTCGCTGCCCTTGACCGGCCGCGCGCCGATGTGGCGCAGCGTGCTCGCCGCCGCCGAGTAGCCCCGCACGAACTGCTCGCTGAGCTGCGGCGGGATCCAGCCGAGGATGGGAAGGCCGACGTCGCGGCGCAGGATCTGCCCGAGCTCCGCCGCGGCGCCGCGCTCGTCGCCGCCGACGACGATCACTCCGGCGATCTCGAGGCCCTTGGCGAGGGCGTGCACGCCGTAGGCCGCGGCCGCCGCCGTGGCGCCGCGCTCACGCGCGTCGAGGACCAGCACGAGAGGCGCGTCGAGACCGGCGGCGATGTCGACCGCCCGCGAGCCCTTCACGCCTTGCCAGCGGTCGAGGGCGGGCTGCACCGCCACGAGGAGCACGAGATCGCAGCCCTCGCTCCAGAAGTCGTAGAGCTCCAGCACGGCGTCGTCGTGGAGCGCCGGGTCGAGCACCCGCGGCGCCCTGCCCTCGCCGGCGTACAGGAGCCGCCACAGCGGGAGGTCGGCGCCGATGGTGACCGCGCGAACGACACGCTGCTCGGCGAAGCACGCCTGGAGCGCGCCCGCGGCGAGGGCCACGGCGGGGCCGGGCTCGAGCCCGCACACCACGAGCCGGGGCACAGACATGAACGGGTCCTCCTTTCGGCCGGCCGCGCGGTCCAGACAGCCGGCGGTCCGCGCGCGAAACGGACTTCGCATCCCAAGGTAGAATACCTTACTCGCCGGACCCACAGCGCGGAGGTATGAGTGGAGGGGATGGATCTGCGCAAACAACTGCACGACGTGCTGTGGGCTCGCGGGCTGTTCACGCTGGCCCTTCTGCTCGCCGTGCTGTGGGTGCAGATCGACGATCACGGCCTCGTCGCCGCCGAGCTGCTCGTCTCCCTTGTGGTGGTCGCCGCCGCCAACGTGCCCTTCCTTCTGCTCGAGGACCGCGTGCAGACGCGCACGCTGGCCGCGGTCATCGTCGTCGTGGACCTCGCCCTCGTGTCCGCCGCCATCATCTTCAGCGGCGGCGCCCTCAGCGCGGTGGCCGTCTTCTACGTCTGGCCCATCGTCCTCGCACCCGTCTTCCTGCCGGTGTGGGCGCCGTACGCGGCCGCGGCGGCGGCCGGCGCCGCGTACGCCGGCATCATGGAGCTGCAGCACCTCGGCCGGCTGCGCACGAGCGCCATGATGGCCGAGATCGCCGTGCCCCCAAGCTGGATGCTGATGACCGTGTGCCTGCACGTCGCGGCCTTCCTGCTCATCGCTCTGCTGGCCGGGCGGCTCGCCACAGCTCTCCTGCGCGCCACCGTCCAGCTCAGCGCCGCCAAGACCGACACCGACGAGCAGCTACGGCTCATGCAGACCAGCAACGAGCAGCTCCACGTGATGAGCGAGACCAGCCGCGTCTTTCTTCGCCAGCAGGACGTGGACGCGTTGATGCCCGAGGCGCTCACGCAGATCATGGGCGCCTCGGGCATCAACGCGGGCTTCGCCCTCGTGCTCAACCACAACAGCGGCGAGCTCGACGTCAAGGCGGAGCTGGGGCCGCTCGACGCGGCCTTCGTCCGCAAGATGAAGGAGCTCGGCATCGCCGACGTCGCCAGGGCGGGGGCGCGGCAGTACGAGACGGTCACCGATCATCAGGTGGGCCGACTGCTCAAGGCCGCCGAGAAGAGCGGCTTCCACGGCTTCCTCGCGGCGCCGCTCGAGGCCAAGCACGAGCTGCTCGGCGTGATCTGCCTGCTCTTCCGTCAGAACGAGGTCGTGCCGCCGGCTGCCGTGGCCACCGTGCGGGCGTTGAGCGACCAGGTGGCCCTCGTCGTGCGCAACATCCAGTACAACGAGGAGCTGGCGCGCAAGAACCGGGAGCTCACGCACCTCGACGAGCTGAAGAGCGATTTCATGGCCACCATGAGCCACGAGCTGCGCACGCCGCTCACCTCGATCATCGGCTACAGCGACATGCTCCTCAGCGGGATGACCGGCGAGCTCAACGAGAAGCAGGGCCAGTTCGTCGAAAGCATCCTCAAAGGCGGAGAAGCGCTCCTCAACCTGATCAACGACATCCTCGACCTCACCAAGATCGAGGCCGGACGGCTGGAGCTGAACCCGGAGTCGGTCGACCTGCGCGCGGCTCTGCTGGGCGTGCTGCCCGTGGTCAAGCCGCGCGCCCAGGACAAGAGGATCCGCATCTCGACGTTTCTGCCCACCGACCTTCCGCTGGTGTCGGCCGACCCGGCCAAGTTCAACCAGATCCTGCTCAACCTGCTCACCAACGGCATCAAGTACACGCACGACAACGGCAGTGTGAGCGTCGAGGCGCGGACCGCCGGCGACATGGTCGAGATCTGGGTGAACGACACCGGCATCGGCATGGCCAGAGAGGATCAGGACCGGGTCTTCCAGCGCTTCACGCAGATCGACTCCTCCGCCACGCGCACGCAGGGGGGCACGGGGCTCGGTCTCGCGATCGTCAAAGAGCTCGTAGAGCTGCACGGCGGCGCCATCCGCGTGCAGAGCAAGCTCGGCAAAGGCTCCAGTTTTATCTTCACCATGCCGATAGCAACCAAGCCTGCCGACCCGCTGGCGGCCGGCAAGATCAGCTGAGGAGGCGCCACCATGGCGAAGGCCATCCTGGTAGCAGACGACGACCCCGACATCCTGAGCATCGTGTCGATGTCACTCGAGACGCAGGGCTACACGGTCTACAAGGCGACCAACGGGCGCGAGGCGGTCGACCTCGCCAAGCAGCATCATCCCGACCTCGTGCTCATGGACATGATGATGCCGATCGTGAGCGGCTACGAGGCCGTGGCCGAGCTCAAGGCCGACGCGACGACCCGCGACATCACCATCGTCGGCCTCTCCGCGAAAGCCATGGCCACCGACATGGAACGCGCCACCGACGTCGGCATCGACGGCTACATCACAAAGCCCTTCCGCATCGCCCAGGTGCTCACCGTCGTCGAGAGCTATCTGCAGGGATGAGCGCCGGCGCGGCCCGCTGCCGCGGTGCGGCAGCGGGCAGGAGCCGGCGCTCCTCTGGCGTACAAGTCATACGATCATGATGGACGACCCCCGCAGCCCCCTGCAGCCGATGCTCTGCGTCGCCGCGGTGGACACCCGCCTCACGTGCGGCGCCCACTGCGCCGTGTGCCCGTACTACGTCCGCGAACGGCGCATCGGCGAGCGACGCTCGAGACCGCGGACCAACACGCGCCGCATCCTCGGCCGCCGCTGAGCGTCGCCCGCACGCGCCGCGTCGAGCCACGTGGTCGGGTCAAAGTGCGGGGCGCGGCCCCCCTCAGACGCAGGCGGCCTATCATGGAAGGCGCTCATCTGCCGATACCGGGAGTACTCGCAATCCCACGAGAGGCGCGTTACGTCCAACAAGCCTGGTGATCAGCGTCGCGGCGGCAGCCTCGGCTACAAACGCGGGGTGAGCCTTCAGCTCAAGACGATGGCGGTCGTCGCCGTCGCCCTGGGCGCCTTCTTCTACGTGGTCACCCATTGGATCGACCTCGAGTCCGCCTGGCAGATGGCAGTCGCCGTGCTGGTGGTGTTCGCGCTCATCGCCCTGACCTTCGACCTGTGGGTCTACCGGCCTCTCAACGGGCTGATCCGGCGCGCCCGCCGGCGGCTCGGCGGCAACTACGAACGCAACGACCCCTACTACCGCGATGAAGCCCGCGAGCTCGGGTATCTCGTCGGCACGCTCATCGCCGTCTTCACCGCCGCCGATGACAAGGAGTGGGTCTCGCAGAGCATCAAGGAGGACCTCGAGAAGATGCGGGCGCTGAACCGGCAGCTCATGGACGTCGGCGAGATCGGCGAGGAGATGAATGCGGCTTTGCCGTACGACGAGACGGTGGAGCGCGTGCTGTCGCGGAGCAAGGCCTTCCTGCACGCCGACTTCACGGCCTTGCTGCGGCTCGACGCCGACACGCGCGCCTTCTCGCTGGTGGGCGCGCAAGGCGTCCTCTCCCCCACGCTCTCCGCGGAGTGCTGCGCCTTCACCCCCGACTGCCCCGTGCGCCAGGCGATCGCCGGCGGCCGACTGGTGCGCACCGGCGGCCACACCTGCGATCTCTTCCCGCACACCATGAAGGACCAGATCGTGATCCCCATGCACGTCGAAACCGTCGGGGAGATGGCGGTGCTGGCGACCTCCACGTCGGGCGACTACGTGGCCCTGCTGTCCGACGACATCATCGTGGCGCTGCAGAGCCATGTGCAGAGCGCGCTGACGAACGCCAGCAGGTACGACGCCATCCGCCGTGAGGTGATCACCGATCACCTCACCCACCTCTACAACCGGCGCCACTTCATGAACCGCGCCGGCGAGGAGATCGAACACAGCCTGAGCCATCAGGAGCCGCTGAGCGTCCTCATGGTCGACATCGACCACTTCAAGGAGTTCAACGACACCTACGGCCACGCCACCGGCGACCGCGTGCTGAAGACGGTCGCGCTGGCCATGCAGGAAGCCCTGCGCGAGCTCGACATCTGCGCGCGGCACGGCGGCGAGGAGTTCGCCGTTCTGCTGCCGAACACGCCCGGCGACAGGGCCTACTTCGTGGCCGAGCGCGTGCGGCACAAGGTGAGCGGCATGCGCTACACCGGCCTCGGGCTGCCGGCGGAGGCGAACATCACGATCAGCGTCGGCGTGGCCACCTGCCCGCGCGACGCCACCGGGCTCGACGCCCTCATGGATCTGGCCGACAAGGCCATGTATCGCGCCAAGGCCGCGGGACGCGACCAGGTGAAGATCCACGGCGCGGAGCAGCAGGAGCGCGTCAGGAAGTGACGCGCGCCGCCGCGGGCGGCGGCGCGAGACCCATCCCCCAGGCGATGACCGCCGGGGGCAGGCAGCCCCAACTCAGGAGCTCGTCGTGGAAGTCACGCGGGGAGCCACCCCGCCGACGTCCGTAGAGCGCCGCGAGGCGCTGCACCTCGCGCTTGCCGAGCAGGTAGCTCATGGCCTGACCCGGCTCGCCGGCGTACCGGCGGCACTCGAGCTCGGCCTCGTAGCGGTTCATGTGCGCCTCGGCGCACAGATAGTCGATGGCCGCCGGCAGATCCATGATCCCCAGGTGCAGCTCCACGTCGATGACCACCCGGCAGGCGCGCCACACCTGGTCGTTGAGGCGCATGAGGCGCGTGGCAGGGTCGGCAAGCAGGCCCTGCCGCTCCATGAGCTCTTCGCAGTAGAAAGCCCAGCCCTCGACGAGGATGTTGCCGCCGTTGGGGATGTGAGCGATACGGCGCGCGAGGGTCGTGGCGCGATTGGCGCTCACAAGCTGCACGTGATGACCGGGGTACGCCTCGTGTACGCCGGTCGTGGCCAGTGAGGCGCGCGGATGGCTGCGCAGCGCCGCCTCGAGCCGCGGCCCTTCCAGACCGTCGCGCGGCGGCGTGACGTAGTAGAAACCGAGCTGGCGCGCGTCGAACGGGCCGGGCTGATCGTAGGCGGCGAAGGGCAGCATGCTGCGCAGAAAGGTCGGGGTGGCCATGACCATGAGCTCCTCGCCCTCCGGCATGGTGACGACGCCGCGGGCGACGACGTGCGCCCGCGCGGCCTCCACGGCGCGCCGGTAGGCGGCCACCAGGTCGTCCGCCGCCGGGTGGTCCGCCTGCAGCGCGGCCACGGCCGCCGCCGCGCCGCCGTGGCCGAGGTCAGCCGCGACCTTCTCCATGGCGGCTTTGGTCGCGGACAGCACCTCGCGCCCGTAGCGCGCCAGCTCCTCGGGGGCGTCGTCGAGGACGTGCTCCCAGCGCAGGATGTCGTCGAGCACGGCGCGGCCGGCGCCGCACTGCGCCGCGGCCCCCGGCGCCAGAACGTCGTGCAGGTGCTCGCGGAAAGCCGTCAGCGCCGTACAGGCCGTCCGCGAGGCGCCGTCGAGCGCGCCCCCGTAGCCGGCGTCGGCGGCGAAGGCGCGCACCGTAGGGCCGGCCAGCTCGAGGAGCCCGTCGACCTGGTCCAGGCCGGCCGTGACCAGGGCGGCGGGCAGCCCGGGCTCAAGATTGTCACGCGCCTCCTCCAGCAGGCCGGGCGCGGCGCGCAGCCTGCCGGCGAGCGCCTCCACCCGCGCCGCGGGCGTCCCCAGCTCGCGCATGAGCAGCGGCAGGAGGCCGAAGAGGACGTCGAGGTACGCCCCCGGACGGCGGTGCTGGACGCGGCACAGCTCGAGATCGCGCAGTTGCCGGCGCGCTATCTGCAGGCCGGCGAAGGCGTCGACCGCCGTCGCCGGCTCGTGGTCGGCGAGCAGGGGCAGGAGCGCGCGCTCGTGGCGGTGGAGCATGCCGACGCGCCGCGCGAGCGCCTGCGCCGACCACGAGGGCAGCCGGTCGGCGCCGCCGGTCAAGCCGAGCCCGGTCGCCAGGACCGGGTTGTCGGCGAGCAGATCGTCGAGGAACGCCCGGATGGCCGGCTCCGCGGCGCTTTCGCCGCCGGGCCGCCCCGCGGCCGCTGTCACGTCTGTCATGGAGGATCTCCGTTCATGAAGTACGCGCGGCCGCGTTGATCGCCGCAAGCGCTTCGTCCGACGACGACGGCGAGACTCCCGCGGCGGTCGCGGCGCGGGGAGGGGCGGATTCTCTCAATGCCTGCCCCTCCCCGCTTCCTCGACTGAGGCCTACTCCTCGACGACGCGGCCGCGGCTGCGGCGCACGAGCAACAGGACGATGACGATCACGGCCAGCGCCGCGACAACGGCGACGACGATCGGCGTGGTGTTCGACGAACCCGAGCTCGTGGTCGTGGACGTGGCCGCCACGGGATGCACCTGCAGGTAGGTATCGATGTTGTCGTTCTGCAGCACGACCATGCCGGTCTTGCTCGGGTAGGGCACCCAGCCCTCCCACTTGGCGGTGTTGTACGCCTGCAGTGACTTGGGGTAGTAGAGCACCGCGTAGGGCGCGTCGTCGTAGAAGATCTGCTGCATCTTCTGGACCTCTGCCTCGCGCGTCGGCCAGTCCATCTCGGCGTTCTGCTGCTCGAACAGGCTGTCGTACTCGGCGTTCGACCAGCAGCAGTCGTTCCACCACTCGATCTGCGAGGTGATGAAGTTGCCGAGCTGGTAGTCCGGGTCGATGATGCCGCCCCAGCCCCAGATGAACATGTCGTAGTCGGGGGCGTAGACGTCGCCCTTGTACGTGTAGAGGCCGTCGTTGATGGTGGCGTCGCTCCCGGCGATCAGTTCGATCTGGAGACCGATCGATTCGAACGACCCGGTGATGAGCTTGCCGGCGCG
>Ga0194057_10001522_pt1 | contig 11689 bp, 9 predicted proteins | sample SepL4415m_MetaG_FD_155474 | JGI IMG/M metagenome (GOLD analysis project Ga0194057, IMG submission 155474) | Anoxic zone freshwater microbial communities from boreal shield lake in IISD Experimental Lakes Area, Ontario, Canada - Sep2016-L442-15m | ecosystem: Environmental > Aquatic > Freshwater >...
AGACTAAACGCACTGGCGGCTTTGCGGCCGCGCGACACCTGAGGGGGTGTCGCGGGCCGCTAGTCTCAGTAAAAACAACACACCTTAACTTTACCCAAAAACTGTCCAGCGCGCCGGGTCCGCCGCAGATTGCCTGAGCATGGTATACTCCGTGGATATGGGTCTTCACTAGGGATTGACAGATGAACGAAACTGGCGAGCCCGTGTGGTTGCATCGAGACATCGCTCGAATACTGGAGTAATTCTTCTCGTCCAGTCTTCAGCTTCCAATCGGACCTTCGTCGTAGGACTTTAGTCCTATCCGTGGGAGGGCGCAGCTTCAGCGCGGTCGTCGCTCAGAGGGCGATGCAAAGGTTTCCCAGGGTGAAGCCCTCGTTGTTACACACAAGTCCTTGAGCGACCCCATCCAGCTTGCTGGATGGTGAAGAAGGTTGGTCAGCTAGTAACGAAAGCAATCTAACCTAGACCCCATCCAGCTTGCTGGATGGTGAAACAGGTTGTCCAGCTAGCCCACATCCGCGATGTAGCCAAGCAACCTCCTTCACCATCCACCAAGGTGGATGGGGTCGTGTTGGTCTTTGTTCTCCATTTTAGCCATTCAACCTTATTCACCATCCGGGCGAGCCGGATGGGGTCCAAACGATGTGTGTAACAACGAGGGAGTTGCCCTGGGCGGGCCATTGGCCCTCCTCACACGTCGATGACGCCGAGGGGTTGCACCCCGGCGGCGGCGCAGAAACGGACCAACTCGGCAACCGAGGTGATGCCCAGCTTCTCCATCACCCGGCCGCGGTGGAGCTTCACCGTCTTCTCGGCATTGCCCAGCCGCGCGGCGATCTGCTTGTTCAGCGCCCCGGTGAGAACGCATTGCATGACCTCCATCTCGCGGGGCGTGAGCATCTCCAGACGCTCGCGCATGGCATCGGCTTCGGTACTTTCTCGCACGACCGCCTTGTGGCGTGCCAGGGCTTGGCGAATGGTCTGGAAGAGGACCTCGTCGTCCACGGGCTTCGTCAGGAAATCCACGGCGCCCTGCTTCATGGCACCGACGCTCATGGGAATGCTGCCGTACCCCGTCAGGAAGATGATGGGGATGTTGCGGCCGTCTTGAGCGAGTCGGGCATGAAGGTCCGTGCCGCTGAGCCCGCCCATGCAGACGTCCAGAACGATGCACCCGAGGCCCTCGTAGGGCTTGCGCTCCAGATAGGCCTCCGCGGATGGGAAAGTCTCGACGTTCAGGCCGGCCGTGCCTAGCAGTCGGGCCAGGCCCTTGCGGACCGAGGCGTCGTCGTCGATGACGAAAATAATGGGCGGCTTTTCAACCATCGCTGGACTCCTGAGGGACTCGAGGGACTGGCAAGGAGAACGAGACCGTGACGCCCGCGTCCTCATTGTTCTTGGCCCAGATGCGGCCGCCGTGGCCCTGGAGCATGCGCCGGCAGATGGCCAGCCCCATGCCGAAGCCGGTGGGCTTTGTCGTGAAGAAGGGCTCGAAGATGCCGTTGACGTCCGGCAATTGGATCCCGCACCCGCGATCTCGGATGGCGACCACGAAAGCCTCCGCGTCGTGGCGGGTACCGATGAGGACTTTGCGGCGGTCCGAAGGCAGACCCCTGACGGCGTGAAGGGCGTTGAGGAGCAGATTCACGAGAACCTGCTGGACTTCGATGCGATTGGCCAACACGCAGCACCCTCCTCTGGTGGGGTCTAGGTCCATCGAGATCGCCACGCCGTGCCCGATGATTTCGCCATGAAGAAGCTGGACCACCTCGCGAACCGCACGGTTGACGTCGAACCATTCCGGCTCCTGCTTTCCCTTCTGCAACATGAGGCGGAGATGGTGAATGACGCTGCCCGCACGCTTGTCGTCGCGAATGATGTCGTCGAGGATCTCACGGAACATCTCCGGGTCCGGCGCGTCGGAGGCCAGCATGCGGCGTGCGGCCTGGGCGTTGCTGAGGATGGCGGTCAGCGGCTGATTGATTTCGTGCGCCAGCGAGGCCGTCAACTCGGCCATGCAGGCTGTCCGGTCGAGATGCGCCAACTCCGCTTTCATTTGTTGGGAGTTCTCTTCCGTACGCCTTTGTTCGGTAATGTCGATGCCCATCTCGAGAACGAGGGTGGAGCCGTCCGCGTCAACGAAGGGAAAGCCCTGGGTGTCGTAATGACGACCATCCGGAGCGGTCCACTCCCAGCGGTGCGGCACACCGGTTTTCAGCACCTTCTGCGTTTCACAATTCTCGCATGGCTTCGTGCGCTGGAAAAGGTACTCAAAACAGAACCGGCCGCGAGATTCGCCAAACCGCTCGCGGAAAGTACGGTTGGCAAAAGGCACCTGATAGTCCGCCGTCAGCAACATCAGGTATACCGGCAGCATCTCCAGCAAGTCGTAGAGCCGCTGCCACTCGGCTCGGGCCGCCTCGCAGGTCTTTCGGATCTCGGCGGTCTGCTGGGCAACGCGCCATTCCAGGTCCCTATTCAGCAACTGGAGCGCCTCCGCCGCCTGCTTGCGCTCGGTGATGTCGCTCACCACGACACGGAACACCTGCTCGCCGCTTTCGCCGTTCTTAACCGCCGTCGCCTCAAACCGCGCCCAGAATGGGGCGGCGTCCGTTCGCAGCATTCTCAGCTCACACACCTGCGGCTCAAGCGTTTCCGAAAGTTGTTTGTGGTGCCGGTAGTAGATGTCCCGGTCCTCTTCGAGGATGAACCGGGTGATCGGCCGCTTGGCCAGCGTGTTTCGGGCCACGCCCAGCAAATCGGCAGCGGAAAGATTGGCTTCCAGGATGAGGCCCTGTTGGCTGAGGCTGAAATAACCCACCGGGGCCCGGTCGTACAGATCGAAGTACCGCGCCCACGAGGCATCGAGTTCCGCCCGCGCCCGGCGCAACTCCTCGTTCTGCATCTCCAACTCGATCTGATGGACGTGCAACTCGTGAAGCGTCTGCCGCATTTCTTCGGGCGACAGGGCTTCTGGGTTTTCCAGCGACAGAGCGGCTTTTTCCCGGAAGGTCTTTTCGGCCTGCCGGCGCAGTTCGGCGGCACCTTCGAGCTGGCTATCTTTGCCTTTCATGGTGTCCCCAGGATGACCAAATAAAGGATGGGAAAAAGGATTTCACGGACCTCAGCTCAGTGTAAACCATGGAAACTGGTGAGTAAAGGGTGTGCGGGCGGGGGGTGTTGTGGGCTGGGGGAGCTACCCGTGGCACGTTGCCTACCAAAAAAGCCACATTTTAGTGGGGAGATTACAGCTTGAAGGTGGGTGTCTCCCTGACACCGATCCGGTGGAAATAAGAAACAAGAAATAAGAATTGAAAATTGAAAATTGAAAAATGCAAATTTGAGATTTGAGATTTGAGTGTGGCTTGGTCGGGAGACCGGCCACAACCGAGAAAGGGATTATCCGCAAAAGGACGCAGAGAGCGCAAAAGAACAAGCATCTTTCTATTGCGCACTTTGCGGTCTTTCGCGGTGAATTAACGAAGAGGGCGAAAAAGGTGTCGGCCACGCATAAGGACCGGCGCAGAAATAACTGTCGCAAGAAAAGGAGCAGGCACACTCCGTGTGCCGTCCGCCCCCGCTCGGCGTGCCTATATTTGGTGGCTGGCACCTTTATTACCTACTACCTAGGCAAAAAAATGGAAAACGTGCTGCCTTTGGCCGGTGAGCTTTGGACGGTGGCTCGGCCGCCGTGAATTTGGACGATGTGCTTGACGATGGCCAGCCCGAGGCCGGTACCACCCGAATCGCGGCTCCGCGACTTGTCGACGCGGTAGAATCGCTCGAAGATCCGCGGCAAATGCTCGCGGCTGATGCCGCAGCCGCGGTCGCGGACGCGGATCTCGATCTCGCGCTCGCCCGTCAAGCCGGATACTTCGACCGTCTGGCTCGGTGGACTGTAGGCGATGGCATTTTCGATCAGATTGGCCACCGCCTGCTCCAGCAGCGAGGCGTTGATCAGGGCCGTAAGCTCGGTGGGGCAGGTCAACTGGATTTGCATGTTCTTTTCCTCGGCCTTCGCACCACAGTCCGCAATGGCCGCCTCGAGCACGCCCCGCAACGATCCGGTGGCAAGTATGTTCTCTCGTTTATCCCCCTCATGCTCCACGCGGGCCAAGGTCAGTAGGTCTTCGAGGATCACATGCAGCCGCTCGGTGTGCTTGGCAACGATTTTAAGGAACTTTTCCCGCGGTTCGACATCGTTCATCGCGCCGTCCAGCAGTGTTTCGACATAGCCCTGAATGGAAGTCACCGGCGTTTTCAGTTCGTGGGAGACATTGGCCACGAAATCACGGCGAATGTTCTCGAGCCGCTTCAGTTCCGTGATGTCGTGAATCACCAGCAGGGCACCGTTGCGGCCTTCGGGAGCGTCGCGGAGCACGGTGCCGTGGATCTGTAGAAATTGCGATTCGCGATCGCGGAGCACCACCTGACCTTCAACCGGCCGCTGCGTGGAAATCACGGCGGCCACCAGCTTGTGGAGATCAAGGTTGCGGACGATCTCCGGCAACAAGCGGCCTTCCGCATGGGCGGCGTCAATACCCAAAAGGCGAACTGCGGCGGCGTTCATGCGGAGGAGGCGTTCATCGGCGTCAATGGCCAGGACACCTTCCACCATGCTCGATAGAATGGCGTCGCGCTCGTTGCGCTCCCGCACAACCGTATTGAGCTTGTCTTCCAGGTCGCCGGCCATCTTGTTGAGCGTGTCGGCTAGGCCGCCGACTTCTTTGGAGTTGGCGGTCGAGAGGCGATGGCTCAAGTCGCCACGGGCGAACCCTTCGGCATTGTGGCTGAGTTCTTCCAGGGGTTTGACGAAGCGGCGGGCGATGATCAGGCTGGTGATCCCCAGCAGCACGGCCATCAACAGGCTGACCATGAGGATGTGGTTGCGAACATCTCTCAGCGCATTGTCGATCACGGCCAGCGAAATGGCCGCCCGCACCACGCCAAGCGGTTGATCGTGGTCGTCCGCCCGTACGGCCACATAGCGCAAGTTCTGTTGCAACGTCTGGCTGTAGCGTTCAGAAACGCCTTTGCCCTCTTGGAAAGCACCGTCCACTTCCGGCCGTGTGGCGTGGTTATCCATCTGCTGCGGCGATTCGTCCGAGTCGCCCACGACCTTGCCTTCGGGCAGGATGACCGTCAATCGCGTGGAACTGCGTTTGCCCAGTTCTTTGCAAAGGGCGTCGATCTCGGCGTATTTTTGGGTTGCCAAGAGTGGAATGACTTGGCCCTCAGTCAGATGTGCTCTCGATTCGAGATCCTCGGCCGTGCGGGCAAGATAGAACTGCCGCAGCGAAGACGAGGTGTCCAGCGCGACCAAGGCCAGTGCCAGCAGCGCGATCAGGAGCGTGACTGGGTAAAGTTGCCAAAATAAGCGACGTTTGCGCATTCGTACGTCAGGCTTTCAAGCCTGATCCCAATAGGTGATAATGTTGCTCTTTCGGTTCTAGGTGCGGAATACGAATAATTGTCTACTTCCACACCTTCTCCCTCAGTCGGTCTGATGTCTCACGATTCGGCCATCGACCATGTAAATCACGTCCTCGGCGATATTCACGGCACAATCGGCGATCCGTTCCAGGTTGCGAGAAACGGAAAGCAGCCGCAACATACTGCCGATTTGCTCTGGATCCTGGCGGATCTGCTGCTCGATCTGCCGGCGAATCTGTTTTTTCAACTGGTCAACTTCATCGTCGCAGGCACAGACATCGCGGGCTAGCACAACATCCATCTGGACCAGGGCGTCAAGGCTCTTGCGGAGCATGGCTTGGGTCTGCTCGCCCATGTCGGCAAAATCGGCCGGAATCTCGACGGGCGATTCAACGGCCAGGATGGCCGCCTTACGGGCGATGTTCACCGCCATGTCGCCAATCCGCTCCAGATCGTTATTGATCTTCAAGGCCACAACCAACTGCCGCAAGTTGATCGCCACCGGCTGATGCAGGGCCAGCGTCTTGAGACATTCTTCCTCGAGGTTGATCTCTCGGCGATCGACGTCTTCGTCCATCGTCTGTACTTCCTGGGCAAGCCTCGCGTCGCGGTCGAACAAAGCGCGAATCGCCTTCTGGACCTGCTCCTCGACGATCGAGCAGATCAACAGCAGGTCTCTTTTCAGTTTATCGATTTCTCGCTGTAGGTGGATCGACATGTGCGTGGTTTTCCAATGAATGTGAACAAAGTAGCAGGCACAGTCCCTGTGCCGTCCGCCAGAAGCCGCAGGGCGGTCGGCACACGGAGTGTGCCTGCTACCTAATTCTATCCGTAACGGCCGGTGACATACATTTCGGTCTCCTTTTCCTTCGGGTTGAGGAAGACGTTGACCGTTTTATCGTGTTCGATGGTGCGTCCCATTAGCATGAAAATACACTCGTCGCTGGCTCGCCGGGCCTGGGCCATGTTGTGGGTCACGATGAGCATCGTATAGCTGCTGCGCAAGCGGTGGATAAGGGCCTCGATCCGCTCGATTCCTTCGGCGTCCAGCGCAGAGCAAGGCTCATCCATGAGGATCACCCGCGGCTTCAGCGGCAGCAATCGGGCGATGCAAAGCTTCTGCTGCTGTTCGAGAGAGAGCAAGGTCGCCTTCTTCTTGAGCTTGTCTTTTACTTCGTCCCAAAGTTGAACATCGCGGAGGGCTGTTTCGACCAGGGCGTCCTGGTCGGACCGGCTGTACGTTCCCTGGCGGATGTGGATTCGGACTCCAAAAAGGACATTCTCGCGGATTGAGATCGGCAGAGGATTGGGCCGCTGAAAGACCATGCCGACCGACTTGCGCAGCTCGCTCAGCGAGACGTCCGTGTCGTAGATGTTTTTGCCAAGCACCGTGATGCGGCCGGTCGTAGTGACATTGCCGTAGCGTTCATTGATGCGGTTTAGGCAGCGCAAAAAGGTCGTTTTTCCACAACCGGAGGGGCCAATCAATGCCGTGACCAGCCCCGGCTTGATGTCCAGCGAAATGTTCTTCAGTGCCTGGAAACTTCCGTACCATAGGTTCAGATCCCGGGTCTGGATGCTCGATTGCAGCGGTGTTTGCACGACGGTTGCCATCAGCCAAACTCCCCGTTGACATAGCGCTCGGTAAGCCGGTTGACCGGCTGGGTAAATATTTTTTCTGTTTCGCCCTCTTCGATCAGGGCACCCTCGCTCAAAAATGCGGTGCGATCGGCTAGTCTGCGGGCCTGCTGCACGAGGTTTGTGACCAGCACGATCGTCATCTGTTCTTTCAATTCGAGCAGCACATCCTCGATTTTCATCGTTGTCACCGGATCGATGGCGATCGAGAACTCGTCGAGGCAAAGGATCTCCGGCTGGTGCGAAAGTGCCCGGGCAAGCGTCAGTCGCTGCTGCTGGCCGCCGGAAAGCCGCGTGCCGAGCATGTCGAGGCGATCGCTCACTTCGTCCCAGAGCATGGCTTGGCGGAGGCACTGTTCGACCAAAACGTCAAGTTCACTGCGGTCGTGGATTCCGGCGCGGCGGGGGGCATAAGCAACATTCTCGTAGATCGTAAGTGGAAGGCCGACCGGCAGCGGAAAGACCATCCCCACGCGGCGACGCAGTTCATACACATTGCGGAAGCCGGCGACGTCGCGGCCGGCCACCACGACCTTGCCGCTGATGCGTGCCTCGGGCGTGAAGTCCAAGGTGCGGTTGATGCACTTCAAAAGCGTCGTCTTGCCCGAGTTGGCCGGGCCGATGATACCGAAAATCTGCTTCTTGGGAATGGCGAGCGTGATTTGGCGGAGGGCCGTTTTTACGCCGTAGTGGACTGAAACGTCGTCGAATTGAATGGCATGGTCCATCGTTATCCTACCACTTCTTCCGCGACCGTAGGTAAACCCGCAGGCCGATCGAGAGACTATTGACGGACAGCACTAGGCCAATCAACACAACGGCCGTGCCATATTGGAGGGCCGGCGTCACGCCGCGGACCTGGGTTGAAAGCGTGAAAAGATGCATTGAAAGCGCCATGCAACGATCGCCCAGCCCGTAGGGAAAGAATGCCTGGATCCCGTGCTCCGGCAGCGTGCTGAAAAACACGGCCCCGGTGAAGAGGATAGGAGCCGTTTCGCCCGCGGCCCGAGAGACTTGGAGAATCACACCCGTGAGGATGCCGCTGATCGAATTCGGCAGGACAATCGTGCGGATGGTTTGCCATCGCGATGCCCCCAGGTTCCAGCAGGCCTCGCGAAAGGCCCTTGGCACGGCGGCCAAGGCCTCCCGCGTGCTGGTGATAATCACCGGCAGCGTCATCACGGCCAGCGTGCAGGAAGCGGCCAGCAGCGAACGGCCCATGCCGGCGAACATCACAAACGCCCCCACGCCGAACAAGGCGTGGATGATGCTTGGCACGCCGGCCAAGTTCACCACGGCGAGGTTAATGATCCGCGTACACCAATTGTCGCGTGCGTACTCGTTGAGATAAACGCCCGCCAGCACGCCGACCGGCGCGGCGATCAACAGCGAGATCCACACCAGCCAAAAAGTTCCCACCAGCGGTGCCCAGATACCGCCGGCCGTCATGTAGTTATGCGGGTTTTCCACGAGGAAAGAAAACGACAGGGCCGGCCATGCCTGGACCAGCAGGTAGGTTAGGATCGCCATCATCGGCACGATCAGGACCAGGGTTGCAAACAGGCAGACGAACCAGGCGATCTTCTCCGTGACCTGCTTCCGGCGTTCGACCGACGTGGCCGTAAAGAGTTCGCGATCGTCCAGGGGGACCGTTGGTTCCCCACGAAGTTTGTATTGATTTTCCGAGGATTTTGTGTCAAACGGCTCGTTCATTGCGAATCCCCTTGACCACAAGATCCGCGGTGAGGTTCACGATGAACGTCAGCACGAACACAACCAGCCCGATCACGAACAGCACCCGATAATGCGGCTCACCCTGCACGGCCTCACCCAGTTCGGCAGCGATCGTGGCGGTGAGCGTGCGGATGGGATCGACCAGACTGTGCGGAATTTGAATGGCGTGGCCGGTTGCCATGAGCACGGCCATTGTTTCACCGATCGCGCGGCCGACGCCAAGCAGCACTGCGGCCAGCAGCCCGTTCTTGGCCGCAGGAAAAAGTACGCGATAGACGATCTCCCAGCGGCTGGCGCCCAGCGACAAGGCCGCCTCGCGATACGAATCGGGCACCGCTTTCAGCGCATCTTCGCCCACGGAAACAATGATTGGCACACTCATTAAAGCCAGGATAATGCTGCCGTTGAGAAGATTGACGCCGACCGGTGCGCCAGTCAGTCGGATAATGATCGGCCCCAGCACCATGTAGCCAATAAACCCCCAGACCACCGACGGAATCGCCGCCAGAAGCTCGATGAGCACCTTGAGTATTTCTCGCATGCGGCCGCTGGAGAACTCGGAAATGTAGACCGCCGCGCCCAGGCCCAGCGGCACCGCCATAAGCATCGCCAGGCCGGTCACTGAAATAGTACCCACAAGTAGGGCCAAAATGCCATAGTGCGGTACGGGTTCGGCCGTCGGCCGCCATTCCAGGCTCGTGAAGAACTCCGTTAGGTTCAGCTTGCCCGAAAGCATCGGCAAGGCTTCGCGAAAGACGAAGAAGAAAATACCGAACACCAGCAGGATCGCGCTCCAGCCACAGAGCTGAATCAGCCATTCGACGGCCGGTTCCGTGCGATCCAGCACGACCTGAAGAATGGCGTGGAGCCGCGAGCGGCCACGCTTTGTCGCACGCCGATTTGTCGTGGGTCGATCATTCATAAGGGGCCACGGGCACGTATCCCAGCTCCACGACAACTTTCTGGCCCGGCTTGTCCAATATCCAGTCGAGAAATTGTTTGGCCTTCTCCTTGGGTTGGCCGACCGTGTAAAGTAGCAGCGGCCGGGTGATCGGATAGCCACCCTCGTTTTTCTTTTTCTTGGCGTTTTCGACCGTCGGGGCGATGCCGGGTACGCCTTTATGCTTGGAAATCTTCAGCATCTTCACCCCCGGCAAGGAGTATCCCATGCCGCTATATCCGATGGCACTTGGCGTGTTAGCGACTAGGGCCACGACATCGACCGAGCCGTTCTGATCGATCGAGCCGAGCTTGTAGTCACGCGTCTTGCCCATCACCGCCTCGCGAAAATAGACATAGGTTCCCGAACTGTTCTGCCGGCTGATGCGGATGATCGTATCATTGCGCAGCAGCTTCGGCTCGACTCCCAATTGCGACCAGCAGGTGATCCTTCCCCCTTGGCCATAGATCTCAGCCAGTTCTTCGATGGAGATCGATTCCAAAGGGTTGTCTTTGTGGACGTAAACTGCCAATGCATCGTAACCGACGACGTGTTCTATGGGTTCCATGTGGCGTTTTTCACGAACCCGCTCGTTTTCTTTCTCCTTCATCTTACGGCTAGCACTGGCGATTTCGCAGTTGCCGTCAACGAGGCTGGCTATGCCGACGCCCGTGCCACCGCCGGAGACCTGGATCATGGCCTCGGGATGGGTCGCATGATAGTTTTCCGCCCAGCCTTGGGCCAGGTTGACCATCGTATCAGAACCTTCGACGCATACCCCTTCTGCGGCAGGGCGACAGCCCACCATGGCACCTAACAGCAAGCTGCCGGCCAGCCATCCAAACCAGTTCCTTGGAAGCATGTTCATAATTAGGAAAATGATAGCAGTTGGCGAACGGAGTGTCAAACGATCCCCGCGTTCCCTTTCGGCCCAACGGGCAGGGTGAAGGCGGTATGCCCAAAGCCTTTTGCGGGGATGCCCAACATTCGAGACCGCGATCAGACCGGCACTACGCACTTTAGGGGATCAGAACGCCTAACGTCGGCCTAACCTAGTGCCATGAAAATCAAAAATCCTTGGGCAGCTTTTTGATTTGTTCAAGCGTGAAGACGGGGCCTTCTTTACAGACATAGGCTGGGCCGCAATTGCATCGGCCGCACTTGCCCACGCCGCACTTCATGCGGTTCTCCAGGCTCGTATAGATATCGCTATCGCCCAGCCCTATCTTGCTGAGCACGGGCAGCGTGAACTGGATCATGATCGGCGGGCCGATGACGAGCGCGACGGCGTTTTCGGCCGAGATGTCGGCCTGTTGGACGACGGTCGGCACGAAGCCGATTTCGCCCTTCCAGTCGGGGGACTCGCCGCCCGGATCAACGCAAGTCACCACTCGCACGTTGTCGTATTCGGCCCAGCGGTCAAGTTCATTTTGAAAGACTAGGTCGCCTACCTTCCTCGCACCATAGACGATCGTAATCTGGCCGTACTGATCGCGATTTTCCAGGGCGTACCAGATAGCGCAGCGGATCGGCGGCATCGCGATTCCGCCGCCGATAAAAATCAGGTTCTTTCCCCGCCACTTGTCCATCGGATAGGCGTTGCCGTATGGTCCGCGGAAGCCGACAATATCGCCTTCGTCGATGTTCCACAAGGCCTCGGTCACGCGACCGGTGCGGCGAAAGCAGAACTCGATGAAGTCTTGCCAGTTCGAACTGGAGCAAAGATTGAAGGGTGACTCCCCTGCCCCGAAGGCGGAGAAGATTCCGAACTGGCCGACGCGAAAGCTGAAGGCGCGTGCCCGCTCTTCATCGCGGAAACGAATGCGGACCGATTTCACGTCGGCCGTCTGCTGGCGGACCTGAACGACTTCCATCAGGTCGGGCTGGTAGATATTGGCGTTCATGGTAGTCTTTACGGTAAGTGGAGGGTGGGCCGAGTTAGGT
>Ga0194057_10001526_pt1 | contig 11682 bp, 3 predicted proteins | sample SepL4415m_MetaG_FD_155474 | JGI IMG/M metagenome (GOLD analysis project Ga0194057, IMG submission 155474) | Anoxic zone freshwater microbial communities from boreal shield lake in IISD Experimental Lakes Area, Ontario, Canada - Sep2016-L442-15m | ecosystem: Environmental > Aquatic > Freshwater >...
CGTCGAATCATATCGCTTACGACTCCGTCGTTTCGCCATTGCTGAATCCTTTCTGAAACTTGGTTAAGGACATCCATTTTACACCTTAACCGTGCGCCCAGTTTTCCGGGTCCCGCGCACACCGCCAATACCGGCTATACACTTTCATTCACAGACGTTGCCGCCTATAACATTCGCCATTCCGGCACGGGCCCGATCACGGGAATCTGGCAATATCAAGTGGGATCGAGTGGATTCACTGATATTGGCAGTGCGATTACCTGGGGTTCTGACACGTCATCTACCGGCAATTTGAAGGCCGCAATCGACCTCTCCGGTTTTACTGCATTGCAGAACATTGCCGCCGGCACACCGGTGACTTTTCGTGTCGTGACTTGGGGAGGCTCGGGTGCTGGTGGAACGTGGTATATCAATAATATTACCGGAAACGACTTGCAAATCGATGGAGCTTTGTCCGCCGCCTACACTCCCGTCCCAATCTCCTGGGGAGTTGGTAATGGCACTTGGGACGTAAACACAACCAGCAACTGGTTGACGGGCGGCGGTGCGGCAACGAACTACAACCAGACTGGCCCTTTTGGCGACAACGTCACCTTCAATCAGGATGCTGGCGGCACGGTAACGCTTAATTCCGCGGTTAATCCCGGAAGCATGATGGTTTCGGCGACCACCGGAACGTATTCATTCTCCGGCGCCGGCTCGATCAACGGCGGCATGTCGCTGGTTAAAACCGGGGCGGGAGTGCTCGATTTGACCCAACTCAGCGGTGGCACCGGCAATGGCTACACCGGCGGCACGAGCATCAATGGTGGCGTGGTCATCGTCAGCAATGACAATCAACTCGGCGCATCTTCCGGTTCGCTCAGCCTCGGCGGCGGCACCCTGCAAACCGGGACCTTGGATTTCAGTTCCTCCCGTACCGTGACGCTGAGCTCCACGGCAACTTTCAACACGAACGGTTCCACTACGCTCAGCGGCACCATCGCCGGCAGCGGCCCACTCGTGAAAACCGGCACGGGAACCTTAGCTCTCACCAATGCAAGCAGCAACAGCTACACCGGCGGCACGAGCATCACCGGCGGCATCCTCGCCGTCACGAACGACAATCAACTCGGCGCATCTTCCGGTTCGCTCAACCTTGACGGCGGCACCCTGCAAACCGGAACTTCAGCTTTTAGTTCCTCTCGCACCGTAATGTTGAACTCCACGGGAACTTTCAATACGAACGGTTCCACCACGCTCAGCGGCACCATTGCCGGCAGTGGCCCACTCGTGAAATCCGGCACGGGGACCTTGGCGCTCACCAACGCGAATAGCAATAGCTACACCGGCGGCACGAACATCAATGGCGGCGTTCTCGCCGTCACGAACGACAATCAGCTTGGCGACACTTTCGGTCCGCTCAGCCTCGGCGGCGGCACTCTACAAACCAACGCCGGCATCGCTTCCTCGCGACCGGTCACGATCAACGCCCCAGGCGGAACCTTTCATACGAATAATTTCGATTCCACGCTCTCTGGACCTATCCAGGGAAGCGGGGACTTCGCGAAAACCGGCTCCGGAACCTTGTCTCTCACCGCCTCCAGTAACTACAGCGGCGCAATGACGATCAATGCCGGAAAACTCTCGATTGGCGATACCGGCTCGATCAACAGTACCTCATCACTCACAATCGACGGCCCTACCGCCGCATTCAATTACAATAGCAGCACCCCGTACTCTGGCCGGGCGATCACCTTCACTCAGGGAACGCTTGGCGGCACGGGAACGATCAATCGGGCGATTACCGTCGGACCCAATGCGGTCCTTTCCCCAGGCATTGGTGTCGGAAAGCAAGACTTCACCGCCGGGATGACGCTCGGTGGCAGCGGTGCCTACACCTGGGAAATCAGCGATTGGCTCGGTGCCGCGGGAACCGGCTTTGACCAGTTGAACATCAGCGGCGGGAACCTGAATATGTCGGGCCTCAACGCCTCTAGCACATTCAAGATCGGCATCACGGGGCTCAACGGAAGCGTGCCAGGTCTTGTCAGTAACTTTAATTCGACTGCGTCTCGTTCCTGGACAATCGCGACCACCCCGGAAATCACAGGGACTTTTAGTCCCAGCTTGTTCAACCTCGATACCAGCAACTTTACCAACTTGCTGGATGGCGGCAGTTTCAGCCTCAGCCGCGCGACCAACGATCTCTTGCTCACCTTCACTCCCGGCTCCACGGTATATTTCTGGGCTGGTAATGGCTCTACCCTTGGCGGTGCCGGCACCTGGTCGGCCGCAGGCGACAGCACGGCATGGGAGAGGAGCAACGCCAACGGGAGCGGGGGGATATGGGACTCGAGCAAGACCGCTTCTTTCGGCGGGTCGATACCTACCAGTGCCGTCACGGTCAGCGGTGCCGTGAACGCCGGGAGGGGCATCGAGTTCACCACCGATGGTTACACACTCAGCCAAGGGACGATCAGCCTCACCGGTGCATCGAAAGACGCGAACTCTGTTAGCGTCGCAACGGGCAGCACGGCGGTCATCGCCACTACCTTGGCAGGCACCAACGGCATGGCCAAGAGCGGCAGCGGTTCGCTCATCCTGGCCGCCAGTAACACCTACTCCGGCAATACGGCAGTTTCCGGCGGCACCCTGCAAATCGGCAACGGCGGCACGAGCGGGTCGATCGCGGGCAACGCCAGTCTCAGCAACTCGGCTGTCCTGGCCTTTAGCCGCTCGGACAACACCGCCTTCTCCGGCGCCATCAGTGGCACCGGAAGCGTGACGAAGCTTGCGGCCGGCACGCTCACCCTCGGCAATACCAACAATTCCTACACCGGCAAGACGGCCATCCTCGGCGGCCTGATCGCCGTGTCGGGAGAATCTGCCTTCGGAACGAATCCGGCCAGCTTCGTGCCCGACCAGATCGCGCTCAACGGCGGCGGAATTCAGGCAAGTAGCGGAACGGTCAGTTTTGGCAATAACCGCGGCATTACCCTCGGGGAAGGCGGCGGCACGCTCGACACCAACGGCAACGCGATTACCCTATCCGCCACCAACCCAATCGCCGGTGTGGGTTCCCTGACCAAGATCGGCCTCGGCACATTGGCCCTGAATGCCTCGAACAGCTCCTTCACCGGCGGAGTAACGATCAACGACGGCACGGTGCAGCTTGGACACCCGGCCGCGTTGAGTTCGGCGAACGCCGTCGCCTTTGCCGACAATGCACCCATTACCGCCAAGTTGCAGCTCCAAGGCAACAGCATCACGATCGGCGGCCTCTCCACCAGTTCCACCTCCGCGATCGTGGAGAACGGCGGGAGTGCGGCCGTCTTGACCGTCAACCAGCCCGCTGGTCCAGCAGCGACCTACGCTGGAGTTTTGCAGAATGGTGGTAGCGGAAGCCTTGGCATCACGAAGACCGGTGCCGGCGAGCTTGCGCTTACCGGGGTCAATTTGTATACGGGAACTACCTCGATCAACGCCGGCACGCTACGGTTATCGAACAACGCTGTGGCAAGTACTTCCCCCGTGGCGATCACGGGTGGCAATCTCTATTTGGCCGACGGTGCGACGATAAGCAACCCGATTAGCGTCTCCTGGGACGTGCCACCATCGACCTTCAGCGCATATTACGACTTCGGGACTGGCACGCTCGGCGCGCCGACCTCGTTCAGCAATGTTAACGCCGGCAATTTAGTACAGGGAAACAACAACGGGACGACACCGCTAATCACTGCTGTTTCCGTGTCCAGCGGCTACGCAGGCTCCTCCGGCAGCAACAACGCCGGGGCAGCGGCAAGAATTGGCGAGTTGAGTATTTCAGAGAGCGGAAGTGCCTATTTCGAGTTTACCCTGGCATCGCCGATGGCGGGGCAGAATCTCAGCCTGACTTCGGGAAGCTTTGGCACCCGGTCCGCGAGTACGGCACCTCAGGCCTATACCTTGAGGTCGAGTATCGACGGCTACACTAGCGATCTGACAAGCGGAACAATTTCCGCCAATTCGACTTGGGTATCTAAACTGCTCTCGATTTCCTCGCCCGTCACGGGTAGTGCCGCTTCGCCGGTTACCTACCGACTCTACGGTTATGGTGGATCGGGCAATGCGGGTGCCAGCACGGCCAACTGGCGCATGGACGACCTGAATCTCGCGGGAAGCGTGATCGCCCCGGTCGCCTATTCACCCGTTCTCGGCAGCGACATCACGAGCGGCACGGCGACCTTCGCGGGCGACGTGACCTTGAGCAGCAGCGTGACGCTTTCCGCGGCCGCCGGTGGAACCGTCCTCTTCTCTGGTAAATTCCTCGACGGCTCGAACGCTTTGCCCACGACGGTGACCAAGGATGGTCTCGGTCTGGTCGTGCTCTCCGGCACCAATTCCCATAGCGGCGGGGTCGTTGTCAGCAAAGGTACGTTGTTGGCCGCCAACGGCTCGATCGGTTCGGCGACCGGCAGCGGACCGGTGACCGTCGCCTCCGGCGCTTCTTTGGGTAACTCGCCGACGCTCGGCGGTACAGTCGGTGCTCTTTCGACGGGGCCTGTGACCGTCAGCAGCGGCGGCATTTTGATACCCGGCGGCCTGGGTACGGTAGGCCTGCCGCTCAATGTGGCCGGGAATCTCGGCCTGAGCAGCAGCGCAATCGTCAACTTCGACTTTGGCTCCACTAGCAAAGATCAGATCCTCGTCAACGGCGCGCTCAAGTTGCCTAGCACGGGGAGCATTACGGTCAATCTCAATGACCTTGGCGGGCTCGCCGGCGCCGACAATGCCAAGCTCTTTGGCTTTGGCAGCATCACGAACTGGTCGCCCTTCCGGTTTCAAGTTTCTGGCGACACGGCGGGCATCTACAGCATTGTCAACACCGGCACTGAAATTGACCTCAAGATTTCGTCCGGAATCTCAAATCTCGTTTGGAGTGGTAGTTCGGATGGAACGTGGAACGTAAGCGGTGCGACGAACTTCAATAAGTCCGGCGGCACTTCCTCCGTGTTCAATAATAACGATAACGTACGTTTCGACAATACCGGCGGGACCAACACGACCATTAACATCGCTGCCGGTGGTTTACGGCCAGGGTGGGTGGAGTTCAGCAACACCAGTGCAAAGCCTTACACGATTAGCGGTGGGCCGATCAACGGCAGCACCGGCATTTTGATCACCGGCGGCGGTTTGGTGACGCTCAGCAACACCAACGGCTTCACCGGTGCTGTTGCCGTGAGCAACGGCACGCTTGCCGTCTCCTCCGCCGGTGCGGTTGGCAACACGTCAGGCATTACTTTAGGAAACTCTGAAGACAGCACAACATCGGCCACTTTGCAATTCACAGCACCCGTCAGCGCACTTGACCGGAATATCACACTGGCTCTCGCCAGCTCCGGAGCCACGCGAACCCTCGATACTGGAAGCAACACGGTCACTATTACCGGCGGCATTTCCGGCAATGGAGGGCTGATCGTGACTGCCGGTGGCATCCTCAATTTGAGCACCTCCGCCTCCACCTATACCGGCGGCACAACGGTTAATTCGGGCACCATCAAGTTGTTGGGCGGCCCCAATCTTTTGCCCGTCGGTGGCTCGGTGGCACTGTTGACCGCCGCACAGTTGGATCTTAACGGCAATGCCCAAACGCTCGGTGCCCTCTCCTCCAGTAGTACGCTGAGCGGTATCGCGTTGGGAACCGGCGGCTCGCTGACCTTCGGCGATTCCACGAGCCGAACCTTTGCCGGTACTATCTCCGGTTCCGGTACGGTGACCAAGGCAGGGGCAGGGTCGGTGACTCTGACCAATACGAACTCCTTCACCGGCACGCTCGCCGTCACTGGCGGCACCTTGGCCTTTGCCAAGGAGGCTAATGTTGGCGACCCTTCGGCAGCCTGGAGTCTCAGCAATGGGGGCACGCTCAGTCCCTCCGGCAGCATCTCCAACAACCGGTTGATCAATCTTGGTAGCGGGGGTGGTGTGCTGAATGTCAGCAGCGCGATGACCCTTGGCGGCAAGATCACCGGTCCCGGAACGCTGACGAAAATCGGCGGCAATTTACTCTCCTTGACCGGCACCAGCAATAGCTTTGGTGGACTGACCGTCAACGCGGGCACCGTCTCTGTTGTTGACGGCTCGCTGGGCAACTCCTCAACCTCCACCGTCACCTTTCTCGATTCCAGTCGAATGTTGTTCGCGGATAACATGACGGTCGCCAACGATTTTGTCTTGTCCTCGCCCAGTACAAGTACAAGCGCTTATGTCGATTTTGACACCAGTGATAAAAATGTCGTCCTGACGGGCAACTTCTACGCGAGTAGTAAGCTCGGTTATGAAAAGTATGGTTCCGGCAAGCTGACCCTCAGCGGCACGTCCTCCCCCGCGGTAGGCCGAAACTACACCCAGGTTTTTGCCGGTACGCTGGAAATCGCCCAGACTGGGCTCGAAGGAGCCAATAACAACATCAATGTGCGTGCTGGTAGCCTCCAGTTGACCGGTATCACCTATGGAGCACAGTCTGATCATGCTGGCATCAAGACCCCTTATGTCAGTATTTATGACGGTGCAGCTCTCCTTGGATCAGGCACCGCCTCGCTTGTCGACACGGACCTTGAACTGAACATCGGTGTCGCTAGCGGTACTCTGGCTACCCTTGCCAGCGGCGACGTCTTGACGATCAGTAACCTTGTGAAGGCTTACGGTGTGGTTGTAACGGCAGGTTCTGGCGCCCCCATGACGACGGCTCATGTCTCGGGACCAGGCCGTATCGTGCTTCAGGCCAGCGATCACTTGGTGCCCGTTTTCAGCTCGTCCAACAGCACGACGACATCCGCCGGCGTCTTCGGCGGCCAATGGTCGGTCGATAGCGGCATCTTGCAGGTTGGTCCCTTTGCCCAGGGGGCTGGAAGCTCTTGGTACGGTCCCTACGGCGAACCGCTCAACGCCTTGGGCTACAAGACCGTACTCACCTCGGCAAGTACTTCCAGTTTTACCTACACCCCCGAACCTGACCTGCCCAACCCGGTGACCGTCAAGTCCGGCGGCATGTTGGCGATTGCCGTTGACCAGGCTAACGCCAATACCAACTATCGCAATTTACCCGATAGTACCGGTCTTCAAGACTATCCTGCAAATCTCACCCCGGACTACTTGCGGAACCCGATCACGCTCAGCGGCGGGACCATTTCCGCCACGGGCCAAGAAGTCAACTTCCCGGAAGATGGCAGCAACCAAGGCGTGCCGAATGGGACGAAGGTCATTGCGCGGCTCGGTGGCGATTTTACCGTCACCGCCGGCACCTCGACGATCGCAACCTATGATCCGATCGGTGGTACGGGAGCGAGAATGGTGCAACTGGTCCAGGGAAGCCGTACGCTTTCCAACTCGACGGCGGCCTTTGCTGCTGGCAAGACGTTCAACTACAACACGACCTGGCAGGCGGGTGCCACGCTGAATGTCGATGGTGGCACGGCCAATGGTGGCGATTTGAAGGTCAATGGTGGCGAGTTCGATCTTTCACGCGACTCGGGCGGAACGATATCCGTGGGAAGCGGCGCAACGATCAATATCCTTCACGGCGCGACGGTCAACGTCGGCGGCACGGAGTTGAACGCCGCGCTCTATGATACCGGCGGATCGAATAGCGTGAACTTCACCACTGGTGAGGGCGGCGGGAATCTCGTCTTCAGCCGCACGGCCAATCTGACCTATCGCGGCAATATCCACGGTAGTTTGAATCTCACTCAGAACGGCACCGGTTTGCTGCTCTTGTCGGGATCCAATGACTACACCGGCGACACCACCGTCAGCAGCGGCACGCTGGCGATCACCTCGGCGATCACCTCGGGGCATGCCCTCACGATCGGAGCGGGAGCAACAATGATCTACGATCCGTCGTTCAAGATGCCGACCAGTGGGTCACCGATCATGTTCAATAGTGCAAGCTACTTATCGCCCGATACTCGATTTGCCGGACCTGCCGACATGGTGGCCGTGCCGGAGCCGGCCTCCCTCACGCTGTTACTCGGGTTGGCCGGTTGCGCCGGAGCCGTCTGGTTGCGGCGGCGGATTAAACCCTAATGAATATTGGTGGGGCTTGCTTTGCTCTCCCCACCTTACGGCCTGTACCTAAAACCGGAAGAGCCACTAAGGTCCATCCTACAAGTACTTTTTGACCCTTTCCTAAGCAACCCTATTGCGTTCAATGCCGCCATTGCCGACGAAATAAGCTTGGCCGTCGGTGGTGGCGGTGTTATTTATTTACCTCATGCAACTCAAAAAAACGCTCTTCTCGGCAAGGAACTTCACACCTGCCGGGATAGGTCTTTGCATAATCTGGACGTCAGTTGCGTCGGCCAATAACCTCCGCATTGTGATCTACAACATCAGTGCCGGCACCGGTGCCCCGGGCAGCGACCTGACCACCGTACTCCAGGCGATCGGCAATTCGCATCTCAGCAGTAATGCCCAGCCGATCGACGTGCTTGCCCTACAGGAATTGTCTTATTCCAGTTCCGCGGCTTCACCGACCTTGCAGAGCGTTGTGACCAACCTGAACAACGTCTATGGTGCCGGCACCTACGCCTACGATCCAATCTACGATCCAACCACCGGGGGCACCGGGGGCGGGCCCAGCGGCTTGATTTATAACACCAAGACCGTGCAGGATCTTGGCAGCCTGGTGATCGGAGTGGCCAGCGGCAGCGGGGCACCTCGGGCACCGATCCGATACAATCTTCAGCCGATAGGCGGTGGGAGCGAAACCGCGTTCTATCTCTATGTCAGCCATGCCAAATCGGGCACTACCCAGGGCGACAAAGATCGAAGAAACTTCGAGTCGCAGGAACTTCGCAGTGATACGAGCGGCTTGGGATCCTCGGCGCATATCATCTATGCCGGCGACTTCAATCTCACCGGCAGCACGGAAGCCTCTTATCAAACATTGATCGCATCAGGCATCGGGCAGGCCAAAGATCCGGTGAATCCTGCGGGAAACTGGACCGCCACGTCTGCTTTCGCGAACCTGCTCACGGAGTCCGCCACGAACCTGAGGTATCGCGACGACTTCCAGTTCGTCACCGCGCCAATGCTGGACACGAACGGTTTGCATCTTGTGTCGGAAAGCTACTCGGTCTTTGGCAATGACGGGAGCACGGCCTACGGGAAATCCGTGAATTTAAGCAGCAACACGGCGTTGAGCGATCTGACCAACAGGTTGGCCGTACTCAGCGCACTGACCACGGTCACCGATCACTTGCCGGTAGTCGCCGACTACTCGTTCACACCGGTTGGTCCGCCCAACTGGGCATCTTCCTTCAGTGGCAATTGGAGTTCCTCGGGCAACTGGACCGGCTCGGTGCCCAATGCCGTCGGAGCGCAGGCGGCCTTCGACGCGACTCAGGCCGTCACGGTGATCTTGGACGCGCCGCAGACCGTGGGGGAGTTGAGCCTGGCGGGATCCAGCACCACAAGCGGTTACAAGCTGGCCGGCGCCACCTTGACGTTGAGCAACACGGGTGGCAACCCGGCGGTGGTGACAGTGGCAAGCGGGAGCCAGACGATCTCAGCTCCTATCGTCCTGGCCGGCAATCTGACGATCAATGACAGCGGCAGCCTCACGCTTTCCGGGTGCGTGAGCGAGAGCGGCAGTCCGGGAAAGAGATTAACTTTGGCCGGCAACGGACAACTCATCCTGGCCGGTACGGGGAGCTACACCGGCGGCACCACGGTCAGTAGCGGCACGCTCGCGATCACCTCGGCGAGTGCCTTGCCCTCGGGGTATGCCGTCACGATCGGAGCGGGCGCAACGATGATCTACGATCCATTGTTCAAGGTGCCGGGCAGTGCGTCTTCGATCGTGTTCAATAGTGCAAGCTACTTATCGCCCGATTCCAGATTTGCCGGTCCTGCCGACATGGTGGCCGTGCCGGAGCCCGCCTCCCTCACGCTGTTGCTCGGGTTGGCTGGTTGCGCCGGAGCCGTCTGGTTGCGGCGGCGGGTAACACGCTAGGGTTTATTCCTGTACCCAGGGTAGTCGCTGCGCGACAACCCTGGGCTAGGAGACAGAATCCCTTCGGGATACGAAGATCCTCAGGGTAGTCGCTGCTTTCAAAACAATTTCCGCTAGGCGCAGAAGTCGATTTAGCGTACCATGGGCATGTGTCTGAGTGTTTAACTCTTTTTCTTGGATTGGACCTCCGATGAATCGTAGCCTTGCAAAGCACTCTCCTAAGCTTTTCGTTCTGGACACGAATGTCATCCTGCACGACGCCGGCTGCATTCAAAATTTTGAAGAAAATGATATCGCCGTCCTGATCACGGTCCTGGAAGAACTCGACCGCTTCAAAAAAGGGCATGACGACATCCACTTCCAGGCCCGCGAGTTTCTCCGCAATTTGGACGGCATCACGGGCGATGTTCTTTCCAAGCAAGGGGCCTCGCTAGGCTCGGGACTGGGAACGATCCGCGTGGTTCTCGGCGGCGAACTGGAGCAGCAGCTCAGGGCGGCCTTCTTGAACGACGCTCCCGACCATCGCATCCTCAACACCGCCTTGCTGCTTCAACGGCAGGAGCCGCAACGGCTGGTCGTGCTGGTCACCAAGGACACAAACCTGCGGATGAAGGCCAAGGCCCTGGGCGTGACCGCGCAGGACTATACCAGCGACAAAGTCGAGAGTGTCGATACGCTCTACTCCGGCAAGCGGGTCGTGGAGAACATGTCCAGCGAGGCCATCGATGCTTTCTATGTCGGGAGCCACGAGGTAGCCTGCACGGAAATGCCGCTGGTTGTCGAGCCAAAGGCCAACGAGAACTTCATTCTCCGCAACGGCTCGAAATCGGTCCTGGCCATCTATCGGCCCGCGAGCCAGGCCTTCGTAAAAGTACAGAAGGTTTCGGCCTACGGCATCAAACCCCGCAACGCGGAGCAATCGTTTGCTTTGAATGCCCTGCTGAACCAAGACGTCAAACTTGTCACGTTGATGGGGAAGGCTGGTTCGGGGAAGACGCTGCTGGCCTTGGCTGCCGCGCTGGAGTGTCGTGCAACCTATCGGCAGATCCTCCTGGCCCGGCCAACGGTGCCGCTGAGCAATCGCGATCTGGGATATTTGCCCGGCGACGTTGCCGCCAAGCTCGATCCGTACATGAAGCCGCTCCACGATAATCTCACGGTCATTCGCCACGAGTGGGGCGACAAGGATCCCAACGCCCAGCGAGTTGGCGAGATGCTCGAGACCGAGAAGCTGGTGATGACGCCGCTGGCCTACATCCGCGGCCGCAGCTTGCAGCGGGTCTTTCTCATTGTGGACGAAGCCCAGAACCTCACGCCGCACGAGGTCAAGACGATCATCACTCGGGCCGGCGAAGGGACCAAGATGGTCTTCACCGGCGACATCCAGCAGATCGACCACCCCTATCTCGATTCCCTTTCCAACGGGCTGAGCTACCTCGTTAGCCGGATGATGGGGCAATCAATCTACGCCCACATCACGCTGGAAAAGGGCGAGCGATCGCCCCTGGCGGACTTGGCGAGCGATCTGCTGTAAAAGGACAAGCTTGGATTGCTTCCAAAGAAAATTTTCGTGAATCAGCAGTGCGCGGGACCCGGAAAACTGGGCGCACGGTTAAGGTGTAAAATGGATGTCCTTAACCAAGTTTCAGAAAGGATTCAGCAATGGCGAAACGACGGAGTCGTAAGCGATATGATTCGACGTTCAAGGC
>Ga0194057_10001528_pt1 | contig 11680 bp, 11 predicted proteins | sample SepL4415m_MetaG_FD_155474 | JGI IMG/M metagenome (GOLD analysis project Ga0194057, IMG submission 155474) | Anoxic zone freshwater microbial communities from boreal shield lake in IISD Experimental Lakes Area, Ontario, Canada - Sep2016-L442-15m | ecosystem: Environmental > Aquatic > Freshwater...
ACTGGTTGAGGTTGTTCTTGATCTCGTTGAAGTCGCCGTTGTAGGTGTCGGTGATCTTGGTCGGGATGTCGCCCTTGGAGATGCGATCAACGTACTCGGCGGCCACGTTCAAGGGGCCAATCACGGCGTCGAGCGTCGCATTGACGCCTTCGACGATGGGACGGAATTCGAGAGTCACCAGTTCCGGGTTGCCGCGGGTCTGGAGCTTGCCGGCCACCGCTGCGTCGGCAAGTTTCTTCGCTTCGCCGATGAGGGTACTCAAAACCTTGGAAATGCTCCTGGAAATCGCGAAACCGAGTACCAGGACCACGACCACGCCCACGATGAGCATGAAGACGATGATCGTCTTGGAGGTGCCGACGATCCCCAGCACCGTGGTGCCGGCGTCATCCGATGCCTTCCAGGAGTCGTTTTCGGCGGATTGGGCCGTGGCGAGGACCGTCTCGCCGCCCTTCTTCATTTCCGGGAGGATCGTGGTGCGAAGTTTCGCGTCGTTTTCAACCCACGACTTGGCGGCGACCAGGTATTCCTGGGTCGCCTTGTCGGCTCGCTCGATCCGCTGCTGGTCCTCTGCGGTCCACGAAACCTTGCGCAGGTCGCCGTAGAGCTTGCCGAGCGCGGTGATATGTTCATTCAGCCCGGTCCAGTACTTCTGGTCTTGGGTAAGGATGTAGCCCTTTTCATTCAACCGTGTGGTGTTGGCCTCGTTGGCGATATCCGCCACGATGAAGACGGCCTCGGCCATCTTGGTCACCTTCTCGGCCTTGGCGGCCCGGTAGGCAGTGGCCGCATTCGCCACGGTCTCGCCGCAGGTGTTCATAACGATAACGGCTTCTTTCAACTGCTTGTCGCTGTCAACCCACGACTTGGCGGCAGCCAGGTAATCCTGGGTGGCCTTTTCCGTGGCGTCGATGGCCTTGCGGTCGGCGTCTTCAGTCGCCAGTTTGCGCAGTTCGCCAAGCGTCTTCAAGAGGGTGTCGATGCTCTCGGTCACTCCCTTCCAGTTCTCGGGCTTGCCGTCCATCATGTACTTCTTGGAGTAGATGACGGCCGCATTCGCGTGGTCGGCTACCGCGCTACCCTTCATCAGCATCTCGAAGCCGGTCTTCCGGGCAGCGTCCTCCGTGACACCGCGATAGTCTTTTTCCTTCGCTGCCATGAAGTCACCGTAGTTCTTCATGACGACGGTGTAGGCGTTTTCCATTACCGTGGCACCGGCGACGGTGGTCTTTTGGACTTCAACCCATTTCTTCGCGGCGTCGAAGTATTCCTTCGTTGCCTTACGGGCGTCGGTGATCTGTTTCTGTTCGGCCGTGTCGGGATGCAGTTTATCCAGATCGTCATAGAAGCCTAGCAATTGGCCGATATGCTTCTCGATGTTGTCGAAGTACTTCTGCTCCTTGTAGATCATGTACTTCTGGGCGTTCAGACGGGTTTCCAGGGCGGTGGCGTTGATGCTGTTGACGATCGTCCGGGCGTTTGTCGATTCCAAATACTCGGCCTTCTTGGAGGCCATGTAGGCGCTCGCCTCGTTGCCGACCAGGGTGCCCTTGGCGTTCATCGTCTCTTCGCCGGCCTTGTTGTTCTTCAAGGCGCCGACGCCTTCGTCATAGAGTTTGCCATATTGCGTGGCTAGGCCGCGGACTTCCTTCGACTTCTTGGCCAGATCGGCGTCGCTGAACCGTTCGGCGACCTTATCGACCGCGTCGAGGCTGCCGGCCAATTCGGTCAGCTTCTTCTTGGCCTTCTCGTGGATTTCGTCCTTTTTGAACAGAAGGTAGTTCTTCTCTTCCAAAATGGTCTCGAACGCCGAGCGCTCGACACCCGTGGAGTTCTTCACGGCGGCAAGGCTATGGTCGCTCAGGCCGCTGACGTTTGTGCCGACTTGGCCGAACATGACATAGCCGACGACGCCCAGGATGACGAGAATCGTCAACAGGATGCCGAATCCGGCGATGACCTTGGTACTGGTCTTCAAATTACTTAACATCAGTTTTTCCTTTTACAAACGGGGTGGGGGCGTTGCCGGGCCAAGCCCAACAAAACGCCAATCGGTAGGGTTGCCGGGCGGCGTCAACGGCCCGACAGTACATGGGGTGTCACACCACGGTGCGGCAGGGGTCTGTCTTTGGACAGGCCGACGCGATCTGCCGTGCCGGAATCCAAGCGGCACACGTTGGCCGCCGGGACTTCGATTTTGCGATAGACTTGGGCGTGGGGCGCAACCTGCTCCAACAGGGGGCGCAACGCCTCGGGAACCTTCTGCGTGTGTTCCATCACAAATAGCCCATCCTTGCGCAAGGCCCCTTGGAACATCCTCAGCACCTCGCATCGCGCGCGCTCATCAAAGTGCCGTGGGACGTTCTTGTGGACAATCGGCGACAGATCCTGTCGCATGGGAACCAGCGAAAGCAGGTCAGGCAGGGCGGCGTGCTTCAGAAGCACTCTCGGTGTTTGTTCGTCGCGGAAGAAGAACGTAAATGCCATTTTCCATCTTTCTCCCCCTCGCTCGCCCTCTTTTGAGAGAGGGACAGGGGGTGAAGGCAGTTAACCCGTGTACGCAACCGTAGCTTGAAATATTGTGCAAGTAAATAAAATTTTGGATTTTGTGGTTTTGGGTGCAAAGTGCGAATAATTGCAGGTTTTTGCCACGGATGAGAGGGAGGGAGAAAGGGAGAAAGGGGGAAAGGGAGAAAGGGAGGCCGTAGGGTGGGGAGAGCGCAGCGAGCCCCATACGAACGAAATTAAGGATTTGGGGGGTTCATTGTCCAATTTGAGATCTCGGTATCCCAACGGGATTCTGTCCTCTAGCCCAGGGTTGCCGCTGCGCGGCAACCCTGGGCTAGGGGACATAACGCCGTTGGCGTAGCGGTTAGACAGCATAGCCCAGGGTCGCGCAGCGCACCCTGGGATGCTGGTCGCGTAGCGACCGCCGATGGTAGCCGTGGGTTTTAACCCACGGACCCGGAGCGACGTACAAACATTGCGTCGCGTAGCGACGCCTGAATGTTTTCAATCGTCGCTACGCGACGAAAGGGTGACGGAATGCCTCAGACCGTGGGTTAAAACCCACGGCTACCATCAGGGCGTCGCTACGCGACGAGTGGCAGATTTCTACCGAGTTGTCGCCATCGAGAGGGATTTACAACCCCCCTCGCGGATTTGGAAAATCAATAGGCCCCAGAAAATCGTTGCGAAGCGGTCACCCGGCCTGTCTGTGACCCCTCTTCGGGGTCAACGCTATTTCGACTGATGTTTGGGTAATCGCCGCTCAAATACCACAAGCCGGCCTGGACGTCGCCTGGCATTCGTCATTTCCCCCCGCTCATTCCGGGTGGCGGCGGCGCTGATACTCGCGGCTGGCGTTTTCGAGGATGCGGCGTTCTTTTCGCGTGAGGCTGTTCTCGCCTTCCCGATGGATCTTCTCCAGGATGTGGTCGACATCCTCGTCAGCCACCGGCGCATCAGGCTCGTCCTCGGGCTTGAAAACCTTGAGCGAAGGCCGCGAATGGCCTTTTAGCCAAGAGGCGGCCGATTGATACAGTTCTCCGAAGTTCCACTGGAGATTGAAGTAGGCCAAAGCGAAGGCTGTTCCGCCCAAGTGAGCGGTATAGGCGATGTTGTCGGAGCGTTGCACCGCGCCCAAGATATCGTAGGCAATCACCCCTGCACCCAGGAGCCAAGCCGGCACCGGAATCACGAACATGAAAAGGAGGATTCGCTTGGGAAAGTTCAAGGCATAGAGCACCACGACGCCGGCAATTGCCCCCGAGGCCCCAATCAAGCTACTCGGTCGGTGTGGATCGAATAGTTGATTCGTTACCGCCCAGACTAGGGACGCGAATACCAGCATCGCCAAGTAGAGGCGGATGAATTCCCGTGTGCCGTACTGTTTTTCGACATCTCGGCCGAGAAAGAACAGGGCCAGCATATTGAAAACAATGTGCTGCATTTGTGTGGGATCATGCACAAATCCGCAGGTCAGGAATTGCCACCACATCCAGGGTTGCCAAAGCGTATCGGCTCGTGGGCCGACGTGGGTGGAGAGCAAGTCAACGAGGGTCGAGCGATGAATGGACGCCTCTCCAGAGATGATCTCCAGGACGAAGACGGCGGCATTCAATAGAATAATGGCACCCACGGCGGAACGGGGAACCTGCAGCCGAAAACCGCTGCTTCCTTGGCGGTAGTAATCGCGATCGTAGATACCCACTCGGTCAGTTTGCCCTCGGTCCGAATTGAGCCATGCTGCGCATCCGGCTATCGATCTTATCGGCCGCGTCCTTCTGCAGCTTGGCAATTTCCTGTGCGTATTCGTGGTTCTTGGCAATCGCATCCTTGACAAGATTTTGATAGATGTTGAGCATGTTCTTCCGGCTAGCAAAAAGATCTGCCACTGCCGTTAGCTCGGCTTCCGCCCGATCGAGTTCTTTCTTGACCTGGGTTTTTTCCTTTTCCGCCAGGGCCTCCTGGTTTTTTGCTTCCTGGCTGGCGGCATCCAAGTAGCTCAAATCCCGGCTAGCCGATTCCAGGCGGTCCGCGAAGAGTGTGCGATGCATCTCACACGCCCGGAAAATTTCCAGATAATCGCGGAGCGACCGTTCGGATTTGTCGTCCAAGCCCCACTTCTTTTGATCGCCCGGTAAGTTCGCGAACCAATTCTTTTGATCTTCCGTCAAGTTCGCGAAAGCCTCGTATTCGTCGGTCGGCATCATTTCGTACAAGACCCAAGGGATCTTGCTTTCCGTCACATGCTTGGATAGCGAACTGACCAGTTGGGTGGTGCTGGCCAGCACTACCTGATTCACACTGACGGCTTTCACGTAGAACTCGCCCAGATACTTGCCCGGCAACTGATCGTCGCCTTCTTCAAACACATAAAGGAGCATCTTGTCGTTGGGAACGGACTCCTCGGTGCCGACCTTGACTTCCATGACACCGGATGGAATTATCGTGGCCTTCTGCTTCTCGCACTTTGCCCAAATGCGCCCGCGGTTGGCCAAGACCCGCCCTAAATCAATGCGCAATTGTTGAACGCCGATTGTCTTGTCGGCAAGGGGGTGCTGGTGATCGGCCGTCCGCAAACCGACAATCCTATCATTGCGCTCCTTCAGTGCCCCCTCAAAGTCATTGGCCTTGATAGCCCAATACTGATAGGTCTTGACCGTCCTGGCGGCAGCATGAAAGAAGCCGAGGGAGACAACGCAAATAAGCCCCAACAAGATTTTATTCCATAAGCTCATACCTAGATGATATTCAGAGCCAAAAGGGGTGTCAAGCATTAACATTGCCTGTTTTTCCGGTTCCACGGGCATCTCGCACCCAAAAGGGGGTGTTTTTCGGCCGTGCAACAGAAACTACGTAGAACAGAATGGCCTTGATCATAACCTTGCCAACTGCTGTCATTGCTAGCTCGACGTAGGGTGCGTGGAGCACGGATGCCCGCGAAATGGTGCGTTACGCGAACCGGTCTATTTCAGGATAGACGTTCTCGAAGTATTGAGTCCGTGCGCAACGCACCATTTCCCGGGTGTTGGTTCGCTTCACGCACCCTACGGGTTGCCGTCACTGCTGGCAGTTGGCAAGGTTATGATCAAGTCCGACCGGAATTTATTCCGTTTTGTTGTGGCCGGTCTCCGACCGAGCCACGCCGCCGACCGAAGGTCTCCCGCTCACTCGGAGACCTTTCAGTTTTTGCTGAACCCACCCACCTTGGCGGCAAAGCTCTCGCGGCCCAACGGGTTCTTCGCAAACTTACTACGGCACTCGGGGCAGAGATCGAAGCGAAGCTGCTGGCAGACTTCTTCACCGATCTGATCGTCGTCGGCATCCTCCAGGCACTCGAGGATGTCCTGGATTTCTTGAAGGTGGTCGTTGTCATCCTCTCCGTCGGCGGCCGTGTCCATGGCGGCGAAGACTTCCATTTTTACCACATAACGAAGATCGTGTTGCGGATCGAGATCCCGCTTGCACAGATCACACGAATATCGAATCATAGACCCGCTCCTTGAACAGCACCGGCGGTGGCCGGCTAAACATGAAATAGTAAAGCAACGAGCGTGAACAACTAATATCTTTAGACTCCATCCTAATGGCCCATCCCGTTAGGTTGCAATACGTCTCTCGAAAAATTTTTAGCGTGGGGCCAGTTTTCTTGCCCAGAACACCAGGACCGTGGTGGCCGCGGCCGCCTTGCGTAGAACGGAATTCATTCCGTTTGCCTGAAAAACACGAAACAAAGGAATAAATTCCGGCTCTCCGCCGGGTTTGCGGATAATTGTGGTGCGGGCGTCCCGCCTGCCCAAGATGTTATGGTTGAACCAGGCAGGCGAGACGCCCGCACCACAAACTTGGCGTAGAGCCTAAATTCCGTTCTACGAAGCTGCGTTTGCAGTTTTTCGGGATTTGTGGCCGGTGATCTGGCGTGCCGGGAGGCGGTCCGATAAGATGAAGAGGTCAGCGGTCCTGTAGGGCTTTGCCCGGACGCTAGCTCGGTTCGGGCGCAACTGGAGGAATTCGCCGGTGCGTGGAACATATCTGGCCAATCATCGTGCGGCCAAACCGCCCAGGATGCGAAAATCGTCCGGGCTGTCCGGTTCCCTTTCGGTTTTTCAGCCCCCCCCTAGTGCGCTGCACACAAGTGTCCTAGTACTCAATCGGCTTTACATGGCCATTCATGTGATCGGTGCCCGCCGTGCTTTTGCCCTGTTATGCAGGGAATTGGCAGAAGTCGTTCATTTGGGCGACGAAGGATCTTTTGCCAATTACACCTTCGAGACGTGGCTAGGGGTCAGCCAGGAACGAGTCCATTTCAAACAACCCGACGAAGATTGGATTCGCTCGGTCAATTTCGAGATTCAAGTTCCCCGCGTGATTCGGCTGCTGCGCTATGATCGCTTGCCAAAGCAAGGGGTTCCTCTGAGCCGTCGCAATGTCTTGGCTCGCGACGACCATCAATGCCAGTATTGTGGCCGACACCTTCCCCTTCACCAATTGAGCCTCGATCATGTGGTGCCGCGGAGTCGCGGTGGGCCGACGACTTGGGAAAATATTGTTTGCGCGTGTTTGGCATGCAATGTGAAAAAGGGCGGCCGCACCCCGCACGAGGCCAGGATGAAACTGGTCCGCCATCCGACGAAGCCGAAGCGCAACCCGTTGCTGATGCTCAAACTAGAGAATCCCAAGTACAAGAGCTGGTGGAATTGGCTCAACGGGGTCTGTTGGGAAATCGGAGCGAGGGACTGATCCGGCATTAATAGCCCCCCCCCGATGCTTAAGTTACTGGCTCGACGTAGGGTGGGTGAAGCATCGAATGGTGCGTTACGCGAACGGATCTGGAACAGCGGTAAGTGCTTTCAGCGTCTCGACTTCGTGCGCAACCCACCATTTCCCGACCGATTCGCTCCACGCACCCTACTGCTGTCATTGCTAGCTCGACGTAGGGTGGGTGAAGCATCGAATGGTGCGGTATGCGAACTAATGCGCCTTGTAACTTGGCTTCATCGTGACTAGAATCGAAGTAGGAACATTGTTGTAGCAGGGCAATTGTTCGTTGCCAAGGGAATGATAGCGTGGGACTTTCTGATATCGACCGGGATTTGCTGGAGCGCTGCCTTCAAAAGAAGCCCAGGGCGTGGGAGGATTTTGTCGATCGCTTCATGGGTTTGGTTCTGCATGTGATCCGGCACACGACCCAGTCCCGCAGCATTCGCCTCTCGCCGGAGGATCGCGATGATCTTTGTGCCGAGGTCTTCTTGGCGGTGATTCGGAATGATTTTGCGGTGCTGCGGAACTTTCGCAGCCAAAGCAGTCTGGCGACCTACTTGACCGTTGTCGCGAGGCGAATTGTCGTCCGCGACCTCTTGGCTCGCGGCCCTGGTGCGCGGCTTGCCGTCGGCATCCAGCATGCGCCGCAAATGATTCCCGATCCGCATGTGGGTGTCGAGAAGCAGGCGATCGACCGCGAGGAAGTCGAACAGTTGCTCGGCAGTCTGCAAGACACGGAGGCCCTGGTGGTCCGCATGTTCCATCTGGAAGGCAAGTCGTATCAAGAGATCAGCACGATCGTCGGCATGCCCGAGAACAGCATTGGCCCCATCCTCAGCCGAGCTCGCGACAAGCTTCGCCGCGCCGCCGTGAACTCAGCGGTAACTTAACTTCTGACGCTGGAATCCGACGTGACGCGGTCGTGGACAAACCACAAAGGAGAATTGGATGTCAGTCATCAAAGAAACGATGAAGGAAATCATCACCCTCCAGCCGGACGATAGCTCATACGATGAAATCCTCCGCGAATTAGTTTTCGATCGCATGGTGCAGCGTGGCTTGGCCAATTCTGACGCTGGTCATACGGTCTCCGACGAGGAAATCAAGAGAAAGATTGACTCGTGGCGGAAATAGTCTGGACGAGGGAAGCCGCTCGTTGGCTAGAAAATATCCACGACCACATCGCCGCCGATAGTCCGTGGGCTGCCCACGGTGTTGTCGAAGGAATCTACAACAAGATCCAATTATTGCACAACCATCCGCGACTGGGACAGCGGTTTGAGCGGATCATCGATCGCGAAGTTCGCGAAATTCTCTATGGTCACTATCGCATTGCCTACCTTGTCAAGTCCGAAGATCGCGTGGAAATTCTCGGCATTTTTCATGGTGCGATGGAAATCGAGCGGTATCTCAAGTGAGCGAGTTTTTTCCCAAACCCGGATCTTCGCCTGGCCGAATTGGCGGAGTTGATTACGGAACCGTCCGGATTGGCTTGGCGGTGACCGACCCTGATCGCACGATGGCCAGTCCGCTGGAGATTTACACGCGCCGCAACCCTCAGTTGGACGCGAAATACTTTCAGCAGCTTGCCCAAGAGGAGCGGATCGCGCTATGGGTTGTTGGCTTGCCCATCCATCTCGACGGTCGCGAAAGCCGCAAATCGCAGGAGGCCCGTCGCTTTGGGCAGTGGCTGACGGAAATCACCGCGCTTCCCGTTGAGTTCTTCGACGAGCGGTTTTCCAGTGCCCAGGCCGAGGAACTGCTGATGGCCGCCGAACTGACCAGCAAAAAACGCAAGCAGCGGCTCGATAAGTTGGCTGCTCAAATCATGCTCAGCGGTTACCTCGAATCGGAAACCAAGGGCCAACAGGAACCGGGAGCACTGGATGACTGATCATGGATGAATCCGGCCAAGGGAGCTGCGTGAAGCTGATCGTCGGTTGCGGGTATCTCGGTCTTCGTGTGGCTCGGTGCTGGATTGCAGCCGGTCATACCGTTGCCGGCCTCGTGCGCAGCGAGGCAAGTGCCGAATCGCTGGCCCATGAGGCTATTCGTCCGATCGTGGCCGATGTCACGCAGCCGTCTACCTTACGCGACCTTCCCGTCACCGATACGCTGCTCTATGCCGTGGGCTACGACCCGGCCAGCGGCACGTCACGATTGGCCGTGCATGCCGACGGACTGCTCGCCGTGCTCGATGCCGTATCGCCGCAGGTCCGCCGCGTGATTCTCATCAGTTCGACGGGCGTTTATGCGGAGCAAGGGGGCGGGTGGGTCGATGAATCCTCTCCCTGTCAGCCCTCGCGTGCGTCGGGCCGGGCGTTGCTTGCCGCCGAACAGGCCCTCGCAGCACATCGCTTCGGCGACCGTGGCATTGTCCTGCGTCTGGCTGGCATTTACGGTCCCGGCCGATTGCCGCGTCGTACGGAGTTGGCCGCCGGCGAGTCCTTGCCGATCGCCGCTGGCGAGCATGTGAACCTGATCCATGTCGAGGACGCGGCAGCAGCGGTCCTGGCGACCGAGGCTCATGCTCAACCGCCGCGAACCTACGTCATCTCGGACGGCCATCCCGTTGAGCGCCGCGAGTATTTCGCCGAGCTAGCTCGGCAGTTCGGCCTGCCGCAGCCATCGTTCCGCGATCCGTTGCCCGGCGAGGCCCTTGGCCGCCGCGGCGGCGACAAGCGGGTGAGCAATGCGAGGATGCTTGCTGAATTGCAAGTTGAGTTGGCGTATCCGACCTATCGCGAGGGGCTGGCGGCAGCGATACCGGATTTCTGACGGCATGACCTATGACGAAGATGCGTTGCGGCAATGGGCTTAGGATCGGCGCATCAATAGGTGTCGTGTTTTGCCCACTCGCGAGCGGGGGCGGACGGCACACGGAGTGTGCCTGCTACTTTTCTTGCGACAGTTATTTATGCGCCGATCCTTAGGACTTCCCCAGTGCCTGCGCCAGGTCGGCAATCAAATCTTCCGTATTCTCGATGCCGCATGAGAGCCGGATCATGTTGTCGGGGATGCTCAGGGCCAGTCGCTGCTCGGGCGTGAACTCGTAGTAGCTCAGGATCAACGGCTGCTCGACCAGCGACTCGACACCGCCGAGGCTCGCGGCAATCTGCGGCAGGCGAAGGGCATCGACCACCCGGGCCGTCTGCCGCCAATCAGCGTCTTTCACGGTGAAGGTAACCACGCCGCCGCAGCCGCGCATCGTCCGCTGGGCGATTTCGTGGTTCGGATGTCCCGGCAGCCCGGGGTAATAAACCCGCTCGACCCGCGGGTGAGCGGCCAGAAACTCGGCCACGGCCTGGCCGTTGGCGTTATGCCGCTGCATGCGCAGCTCGAAGGTCTTCAGTCCGCGAAGCAGCAGGTATTCCGCGTGTGGGGCATTGGTCATTCCGGCATAGCCGCGGAATTTTCGCAACGGCTCAATCTTCTCCTGCGAAGCGGCGATGGAGCCGGCAAGCAGGTCGTTGTGCCCCGCCAGATACTTCGTACAAGAGTGCAGCACATAGTCGATGCCATACTCGATTGGCCGGACGTTGTAGGGCGTCGCCAGCGTGGCGTCGACGGCGGTCTCAATGCCGTGCTTCCGGCCCAGGGCGGCGAACCGCTCCAGGTCGATGACGCTCAAATGGGGGTTGGTGGGTGATTCGCAGAACAGCAGCCGCGTGGCCGGCGAAAAGGCCGCTTCCAACTGGTCGAAATCGCCGGTCGGCACGAACCGCGTGACGATACCGAAGCGGCTTAGCTCGTTCTCGCAGAACTCGCGAGTTCGCTGATAAAGTTCATCGAACATCACCAATTCATCGCCGGCACTCAACTTTGCCAGCAGCAACCCCGACACGGCCGCCATGCCGGTCGCATAGAGGACGGCCGCCTCGGCCCCTTCGAGAATGGCCAGCTTGCGTTCGACCGTTTTTTCAGTTGGGTTGCCATAGCGGGCGTATTCCTCGCGCGGTTGCTTCTGGACGATGAAGTCGATCAGGGCCTGCGTGTCGGAAAAGGCGTAGGTCGAGGCGCAAAAGATCGGGTCGGCCACCGCCCCACGAGGTTTTGGCTCCTGGTCCTCGCCGGCATGGACGGCCAGGGTCGACCAGTGCGAATTGGGGCCTGTACGGCGCGGTGGGATTTGAGGGGATGTCATATATGCTTTCCTGTCGATGAAGATTATCTATACTTATACTGGATTGGGCACGCGGTGACCACATCATTCCAGTTTTTTGGCCTTGATCATAACCTTGCCAACTGCCAGCAGTGACGGCAACCCGTAGGGTGCGTGAAGCGAACCAACACCTGGGAAATGGTGCGTTGCGCACGGACTCAATACTTCGAGAACGTCTACCCTGGAATAGACCGGTTCGCGTAACGCACCATTTCGCGGGCATCCGTGCTCCACGCACCCTACGTCGAGCTA
>Ga0194057_10001544_pt1 | contig 11626 bp, 9 predicted proteins | sample SepL4415m_MetaG_FD_155474 | JGI IMG/M metagenome (GOLD analysis project Ga0194057, IMG submission 155474) | Anoxic zone freshwater microbial communities from boreal shield lake in IISD Experimental Lakes Area, Ontario, Canada - Sep2016-L442-15m | ecosystem: Environmental > Aquatic > Freshwater >...
ATTCTGACTCGTCGCCTAAAGCACCTCGAGGATGTCGTGCCGATGGTCGTCGTCAACCCGTACCGCGACGAGCGCGGCTGGGGCTTCGGCGATCCGGTCGGCTCCGCGGCGGAGCCGTACGAGGGCTTCCGCTTCCTGTCCGAGGCCTACGCGATCGCGGACCCGGCCTACGACGGCCGCGTCACCGTCCCGACGATGTGGGATCGCGAGACGCGCACGATCGTCTGCAACGAGTCCGCGCTCGTGATGCGCATGCTCGACAAGGCGTTCGACGCCTTCACCGACGTCCGCCTCGACCTGCGGCCCGAGGCGCTGATCCCGGAGCTCGACGCGCTCGAGGAGCGCATCTACGACGCCGTCAACAACGGCGTCTACCGGACGGGCTTCGCCGGAACGCAGGAGGCCTACGACGAGGCCGTCGCGGAGCTGTTCGCGATGCTCGACGAGCTCGACGAGCGCCTCGCCACCCGCCGCTACCTGATGGGGTCCTCGATCACCGAGGTCGACTGGCGGCTCTTCACGACGCTCGCGCGCTTCGACCCCGTCTACGTCGGGCACTTCAAGACCAACATCCGCCGCATCGGCGACTACCCGCATCTCGGGCCGTACTTCCGCGACCTGTACCAGCAGCCCGACATCGCCGAGACCGTGCGCCTCGACCACATCAAGATCCACTACTGCACGACGCATCTGCAGTTGAATCCGACCGGGATCATCCCAGCCGGCCCGGCGCTCGACTGGGATGCGCCGCACGGGCGCGAGCGGCTGTCCTGAAGACGACGAAAGCCCCGCCGGAGCGGGGCTTTCACGAGAGCGGATGATGGGGCTCGAACCCACGACCTTCGCCATGGCAAGGCGACGCTCTAGCCAACTGAGCTACATCCGCGTGGAACGGGAGTATAGCCAGAGGCGGCGCGACGGCGCGACGATCTGCCGGATGCGCAGATCGATGGAAATCGATCGTTCGCGGAGGTATAGTTGCAGCACACCAAGGAGGTGCGCCGTGTCCCCCAAGCTCATGGTTGTCGTCCTCGCAGTCGTCACCGCGGTGATGGCAGCGCTCTTCGCCCCCGCGGCGCAGGCCGACTGGCCCGCGACGACGTGCGTCGACTCGAGCACCCCGATCGGCAACAGTTCCTTCGCGGGTGGTGGTACCGCCCACGTGACGCTGAGCGTCGGCGGCGTGGTGCAGGACAACGTCACGCAGACGTACATCGCCGAGGTGTGTCGCGACGCCAACTCGGGGCTCTACAACTTCATGGTCGGGCCGAAGAACGGCGCGACGATCGACGAGTCGGGCAACACCGGCCCGTCGTCGTATAAGAACGGCGCCGACGCGATCGTCCTGTCCTTCACGCTCAACTCGGGCGACGTCCCGAAGTCGGCCGAGGCCTACGGCAACATCTCGGCCTTCGCGATCAGCGGGCAGACGGTCACCATCACGGGCACACCCGGCGCGCTCACGCAGATCAACTACGGCGGCCCCAGTCCGTACGGCGCCTGCATGGGCAACCCCTACAGCGGCACGTACGGCGCGGGATCCTCGTGCGCCGCGATCCCCTGTTACGACGCCGTGGCGCACACCGCCGACTCGAGCTGCGTCGACGATCTGGCGACGTTCCACGGCGCCGTGCGCGGCCCCAGCGGCGGTGTCGACAAGACCGGCATGTGGATCACCTCCGCGGCCAACCTGTACTCGGTGGGACTAAACAACTGCGCTTCCAGCCGGCGACACGGGAACCTCGGATCGCGGAGGCGGGTAACGGCGCGGCAGGACAACGGCGCGAACCGGCCTGCGGCGAATATCTCGGTCCAGATGGTGGGGCCCCACTACAAGACCGACGGCACGCTGAACTACGGGAACATCCACGCCTTCATCCCCTTCGCCGTGATCCAGTCGTGCTTCGGCACCGACAGCGCATCGTTCGCGCAGGCCGCGGGAGTGACGCGGCAGGAGGGGGGAACCGACACGTCGCTCGTCTCCGGCACGCAGTTCACCCTCGCCCCGACGACCGGCGGACTCCTGCTGACCGTGCCGACGATCGGCTTCTCGAGCCCCACCTACACGTTGACCGGGCCGCGTGCGTCGTCGTCGGCTTCGACGGCAACCGGCTCCACGAGCGCCAGGGGCACGATCACCGGTGTCAAGTGGATGTCGTCCAAGGGGAAGGTCACGAGCACGTTCACGCAGGGGTCGACCGTCAAGGCCTACAAGATCAGCGCGAAGCTGGCGGGCAAGACCAAGACCGGTAGTTGCGCCGCCAAGGGCACCAAGGTCACGTGCGCCGTCAAGGGGCTGACGAAGGGCAAGTGGGCGGCCACGATCACCTCGACCCTCAAGACCGGCGGCGCCGGGCCGTCGGCGACGAAGACGGTCTCGGTCAAGTAGCTCGAGCGGTGCGCGCCGGGGAACGACCTCGGCGCGCACCGCTGCACACCCCCACCCGGTAGGCTGCGGGCATACGGGCAGAGGACTGTCCCGTCTAGCGCCTGAAGGAGTCGGCATGTCGGAAGCACCCCCGGTCGTACGCGCACCGCGCGGCACGGAGCTCACCTGTAAGGGATGGCTCCAGGAAGCCGCGCTCCGCATGCTGATGAACAACCTCGATCCGGACGTCGCCGAGGCACCCGAGAAGCTGGTTGTCTACGGCGGCACGGGCAAGGCGGCTCGTTCCTGGCCCGACTTCCATCAGATCGTGGCCACGCTCAAGCGCCTCGAGAACGACGAGACCATGCTCGTGCAGTCGGGTCGTGCCGTCGGCGTCTTTCGCACACACGAGCTCGCGCCGCGCGTGCTGCTCGCCAACTCATTGCTCGTACCCGAGTGGGGCACGTGGGAGGAGTTCCGGCGCCTCGAGGCGATGGGGCTGACGATGTACGGCCAGATGACGGCCGGCTCGTGGATCTACATCGGCTCGCAGGGCATCGTCCAGGGCACGTACGAGACGTTCGCGGCGATCGCCGAGCAGCGCTTCGGCGGGACGCTCAAGGGTCGCATCGTATTGACCGCGGGGCTCGGTGGCATGGGCGGTGCGCAGCCGCTCGCCGTCACGCTCAACGGTGGCGTAGCACTGTGCATCGAGATCGACTCCGACCACATCGATCGACGGATCCGCGAGCGCTACTGCGATGAGCGGTACGACGATATCGACGAGGCGATCGCCCGCGCCGAGGAGGCCCGCAGAAGTGGCGAGGCCGTCTCGATCGGCCTGCTCGGCAACGCCGCCGAGGTGCTGCCCGCCCTGCTCGAGCGCAACTTCCTGCCCGACATCGTCACCGACCAGACGTCGGCACACGATCCGCTGGTCGGCTACATCCCCGTGGGCTTCAGCGTCGAGGGCGCCGAGGATCTCCGCGAGGTGCACCCCGACAAGTACATCGACCTGGCCCGGCTGTCGATCGTCCGCCACGTGCAGGCGATGATCGAATTCAAGGCCCGTGGCGCTGAGGTGTTCGACTATGGCAATGCGTTGCGCACCGAGGCGCGTACCGGCGGCCTGACGAACGCCTTCGACTATCCGGGCTTCGTCGAGGCCTACGTGCGGCCGCTCTTCTGTCGCGGCATCGGTCCGTTCCGCTGGGCTGCCCTGTCCGGCGACCCGAACGACATCGCGGTCACCGACAACGCGATGCGCGAGCTGTTCCCCGACAACGAGCGCCTGCAGCGCTGGCTCGACGGCGCGCAGGAGAAGATCGCCTTCCAGGGTCTGCCGGCGCGCATCTGCTGGATCGGTCATGGCGATCGGCATCGCGCCGGCTTGCGTTTCAACGAGCTCGTCGCTTCGGGCGAGGTGTCCGCTCCGCTCGTGATCGGCCGCGACCACCTCGACTCCGGTTCCGTCGCCTCGCCGTATCGCGAGACCGAGGGCATGATGGACGGCTCCGACGCGATCGCCGACTGGCCCGTGCTCAACGCCATGCTCAACGTCGCCTCGGGCGCCGCCTGGGTGGCGCTGCATCACGGCGGCGGCGTCGGCATCGGCCGCTCGATCCATTCGGGCGCGCAGGTCGTCGCCGACGGCACGGAGGAGGGAGCGTTCCGCGTCGAGCGCGTCCTCTGGAACGATCCCGGTACGGGCGTCATGCGCCATGCCCACGCCGGCTACGACATCGCCAAGCAGGCCGCCAAGAGTGGTGGCCTCGACCTCCCGGGGATCACGACATGAGCTGGCTTCTCCCCGACCTTATCCTCGACGCCGATGGTGTCCGTCGCGATCAAGCGGTCCAGGTCGAGGGTGGCCTGATCACGGCGGTAGTACCCGCCAGCGAGGCCCCTGTCGATGCGCTGCGCCTGACCAACACCGCGCTCGCGCCCGGCTTTGTCAACGCTCATTCGCACGCCTTTCAGCGCGATCTGCGCGGCGTGGTCGAACGCATTGACCCTGCCAATCCTGACGACGATTTTTGGACCTGGCGCGAGGAGATGTATGCGCAGGCGGGCAGCATGGATCCCGTCAAGATCAACGATGTGGCGCGTCGCTGCTATCGCCAGATGCGCGCCAGCGGCGCCACCTGTGTGGGCGAATTCCACTACGTCCATCACCAGCCCGATGGCACGCCGTACGACCGCCCCAACGCGCTCGCTGAGGCCGTCTGTGAGGCCGCAGAGGCCGAGGGTCTGCGCATCGTGATGCTGCTTGTCGCGTATGAGCGCGGCGGCAAGGACATCCCGCCGACGCCAGGGCAACGACGCTTCTGTGATCCCACGGTTGAGGCCTATCTCGCGCGGCTCGAGGCGATGCGTGTCTGGGCAGAGGATCGTCCGCTCGTTACCGTCGGCTCGGCACCGCACTCGATGCGCGCTGTTTCGCCGGAATGGCTGACGGCGATCAGTACGTACACGCGTGCGCACGGCATGCCATTGCATATCCATGCCGACGAGCAGCCTCGCGAGATTCGCGAGTCGCTCGAGTGGTACGGCCTACGGCCCGTGCAGGTGATCGATGCCGCTGGCGCGCTCGACCATCGCACCGTGATCGTGCATGGCACGCATTGCGATGATGCCGAACTCGACCTGCTCGCCGAGCGTCAGGCCGGCGTCTGCGTCTGCCCGACGACAGAGGCCAACCTTGGTGACGGCTACGCGCCGGTCAAGCGCATGTTCGAGCGCGGCATCTCGATCTCACTCGGGTCGGACTCGAACACGATTCTCGATCCGATTGTCGAGGCGCGCGAGCTGGAGGCGATGGCGCGGCGGACGGCCGGCCAGCGCAATGTCCTGGTTCGCGCTGGCGACTCGGGTCCGGCTGGTGCTCTGCTGGAGGCGTCGTGGGATGCCGGTGCGCGCGCCCTTGGCTTGCCGCTCCCCCGTATTGCAGAGGGCGCTCCCGCCGATCTGATTGCGCTCGATCTATCGAACGACGAGATCGCTGGCGTGGCGGACGAGCATCTCGCCGCCGCGATCATGCTCGCGGGCTCCTGCCAACTCGTCACGCGAACGTGGGTGGCTGGCGTCTAGCGGGGTTCAACTTTGCTTTGGCGTCTGACCCCAAAGCAAAGTTGATCGTCAGCGGCCGAGGATCAGTGCCCGGTCAGCCAGTCGACGATCGAGCCGGCGCGCGAGGTCTTGGTACCCGTCTCTTCGTTCTGCTCCGCAATCCGCAGCAACTTGAGCGAGCTGTTGGCGGCGATGTAGCGCAGTGGTTCTGGTTCCCACTTACGGGACTGATGATTGACCCAGGGCAGTGACACCAGATCCGTCTTGCGCTGGGTAATCAGGTCGGCGAGGGTGCGTCCGGCGAGGTTTGTGATCGCGACACCGTCGCCGACGTAGCCACCAGCCCAACCCATGCCTGTCTTGGGATCAAGTCCAACCGAGGCGTTGAAGTCGCGAGGGATGCCGAGCACGCCGCCCCAGGTGTGGGTGATCTTGGCGTCGGCAGCAGCCGGAAACAGCTTGGCAATCACGCCTTGCAGACGCTGGTGGACCGGGAGGTCGTGGAACTCGCGCTCGAGCTTGCTGCCGAAGATATAGGGGTGGCCACGGCCGCCGAGCGCGATGCGGTCGTCGGCGGTGCGCTGCGCGTAGATAAAGAGGCGGCGCCCGTCGGAGAGCGTCTCGCGCTCGTTCCAGCCGATCTCGTCCCAGATCGCCTGCGAGAGTGGTTCAGTGGCGACCATGCACGAGGCAAACGGCATCAGGCGCCGCTTCTCGCCCTCAAGCTCGGGCGTAAACCCCTCGGTCGCGCGGATCACGTAGGTGGCGTGGATCGTGCCGCGGTCAGTGATCACTCGACCTGGCTCGATGCGACGCGCATTCGTGCCCTCGTAGATACCAACGCCACGGCGCTCGACGACGTCGGCGAGTCCGCGAGCTAGCCGTGCCGGGTGGACGCGAGCCGCGTGTGGACTGAAGACGGTGCCGAGTGCGCCGGGCACGTTGGTGCGGGCCAACGTGTCTTCGCGCGACAGCAGACGATAGTCGTCGTCGGTATGGCCGAAGGCATGGTGCGCTTCGATTGCCTCGCGCGAATGCATCAGGCCGACCTGGGTCATCGCCAGCGTCGACCAGCCACCCTTGTGGAAATGCGCGTCGATGCCTTCCTTCGCGAGCGTCGCACCGATCACGTCGACGGTGTCGAAGCAGGCGCGCTCGTAGCGCATCACCTCGTCGTGCCCGTGGGTCTTGACGAAGCGTTGACGACTACCGGGTAGGCCACCGAAGCACCAGCCACCGTTGCGTCCAGAGGCCCCAAAGCCAGCGATGTCGCGCTCGACGATCACAATCCGCAGCGACGGGTCGATCTCCGTCAGAGAGTAGGCGGTCCAGAGGCCCGTAAAGCCCGCGCCGACGATGGCAACGTCGGCTTCGAGATCGCCTGGCAGTGGCGGCCGCTTGGAGAGCGTGCCGGGCACGCTGTCGTGCCAGAAACTCGTGGTTCGGTAGTGCGCGTCTTCTGCCTGAGCACTCCCGGACAGGGAGTCGGTCGTTGCGGTCGTAGCCATAGAGCGAGTGTACCCGGGGTGACCGCGCCGCTGCCACTCAGCAGGGCCCCGATCGCTATGACGTAGGGGTAGCTGGGCCGCGCTTTGGCGGCTTGATGTCGAGCTCGATGGAGCCATCGGCGCAGGCGCGGGCATTCCAATCGCGCCAGCGAGGTGCAAGCTCGGCAAGCGAGTCCCCGCGCTCGTCGAGGCGGACGGCTGGAATGCCGCCGGGCTCCACGAGGTAGCGATACCACGACAAATCCCAAACGATCGTGATGGCGGCTCCAGGTCGGCGCCCCCCGAAGGCAACAACACTGACCTTGGCCTGTCCCAAACTCTTGGCAATACCCGAAACGGTGCCGCGGTAGGGGCTGGCATTGAAGGTCTCGACGCCAATCAACATGGTGGTGGCGCGGGCGAGGTCATCGGAAGTACCAAGACCATGAGGGGCGCGAATTGGGTCGGCTAGATCGAGCTCGGGAGGGGTCTGCGAGCGCGTCAGCATGCGCGAGAGGCGGCTTGGCTCTCGCTGCGGTCGCGTGGGGGGAGGCGAGGAGCGACCATCCTCGACCCAGCCGTCTTGGCGAGCGCTTGCTGCACAGAGACGACAGACGGTGCGCGATTGACCACGTTCGGTAAACCGCAGTGGCTCCTCGCCGAGCAGGATCGTGCGCTCGCAGATCGCGCACGCGAGCAGCCGATCGGTCGAAGTGAGTCGTTCGTGCGCGGTCGCCATTGTGGCCAGATCATACGATCGGTCGGGTGGCATCGCGACGCTCCTAGCCTTCGCCGCGTGGATGGGCCTGCGCGTGCGCCTGGCGGAGGTGGGGCAAACCGAGGTGCGTGTAGATCTCCGTCGTTGCGAGCGAGGCGTGGCCGAGGAGTTCTTGGATCGCACGAAGATCACCGCCACCTTCCAGCATGTGCGTCGCGTAGGCATGACGCAAGGCGTGTGGGCCGTGTTGCTCGAGTCCAACGGCCTGGAGGCGTCGGTTGAGTGCGCGTCGAACGCCAGACGTGTCGAGTCGTTTGCCTCGGGTCGACAGCAGGAGCGCCTCAGAGTCGGGGGTAGTAGCGAGTTCGGGTCGACCGCGTGCGAGCCAGGCGGTGACTGCGTCGGCGGCGGGATCACCAATGGGCACGAGCCGTGTTTTGCCGCCCTTGCCGGTCACGCGTAGCGTACGACCCTCGAGACTCGCGACATCGAGCGCGCAGGCTTCGGCGGCACGTAGCCCGGCGCCATAGAGCAACTCGAGTAGTGCACAGTCGCGAAGTCCGAGTGGGGTAGCGGGCCAGGCAACGTCGAGCATGCGTGCTGCATCCCGAGCAGCGGGGACCGTTGGCAGGCGTCGCGGACGCTTTGGGCCGGGAATTTCGGCGGCTGGGTCGGGTTCGCCTTCGCCCGCCAAGCGTCGATGAAAGCCGCGAACCGACGACAGGCGACGTGCGCGCGTCGAGGGTGCGAGTCCACTGCTGGCGAGGTGGGCGGCATACGATCGTACGTCGCTGCGTGTCGCCTGCGTCGTCGAGGACCCACGCGCCTCGAGCCAGCCGGCATAGTCGGTGAGGTCTGACCGGTAGGCGCGGAGTGTCTGCGGGCTCGCGCCGCGCGCACGCAACGCGGTTAGGTGCTGCTCAATCGGGTCCGCCACCAAGGCCATCTTTGGACATTCGCCGCGAGGCGCCCGAGTCTTGCCGTGCTCGACGCCTTCGACCTAGCGGCGCAGCAGGCCATTGAGCGCCATCCAACCCATCCAACCAGCGAGCACGACGGCGCCAATTGTGACGATTAGGAGTCCGCCATGCCACGCCGACCAGGCGATCACGAGCAGGCCAGCCGCGAGAATACCGAAGAGGATACGAACGCCCATACGTGCACGGTGCCATGTGGGCGGGCAGACGTCCACTCGGCACCGGGCCGTAAACGGTCATAGTGTGAGGACGGTATGCGTCGGATCTCTCTTGGAATTCTCATTCTCGCTATGGCCATGATCATCTCGGTGGTTCCGGCGCAGGCTTCGGCGCGGCATCTTCGCGTGGTCGGTGGATCACCTGTCGCTATTGCCGAGATGCCCTGGATTGTCTATCTCGAGGCGACCGTCTCGAACAGCAATGCATGGTCGTGTGGCGGCACGATCGTCGGGACGCGGTACATCCTGACGGCCGCGCATTGTGTCGTCGACAAGGGAACCGTGATTCCGGCCGCCACGATGACAGGCGTTGCTGGGCGCGTGGATTTGAATGGCACCGACGGAACACCGTTCGCGGCTGCTCGAATTGCCGTCAACCCTCGCTACGCGCGCCAGTCGGGCAACGAAGGTGGTCCCTACGATTCCGCGTTGATCGAGACGACGACGGACCTGCCAGGTCCTGCGCTGGCACTCGCGTCAACGGCAGATGCGCGGTATTACGCAGCTGGAGCGATTGCTCGGATTGCCGGCTGGGGGTTGACGACTGCCGGTGGCTCCAGCTCCGATGTATTGATGCAGGCGGCGCTACCGATTGTGAGTGATCAGGACTGCGCAAGTGGTGATCAAGTCTCGCTCGCAGAGGCCACAAAGATGGTCTGTGCCGGCCTTCCCGAAGGTGGTGTCGATACCTGCCAAGGCGATAGTGGTGGTCCGCTGACCGTGGTCGCCGGCGCAGACACACCGGACCCTGCCGACGACCGCGTCTTGCTCGCGGGCGTCGTATCGTGGGGATACGAATGTGGTGCAGCCAATCGGCCGGGGCTCTACACCCGTGTCGCGACACTGACCGCCTGGATCACGCCGCTCTTGGCGGGCGATGTGGTGGCTTGGGCGAAGTCGACGGATCAGTCACCACCAGTGGTACGCGTACGCAACGCTCGTCAGGTGCCCGACCACAAGGCAAACCTGCGTTACCGCATTTCGGGCGAGACCGGTGAGACGCGCGAGAACATCACCATTCGGCGCAGCAAGGGCAGCACCGTTTTGCGTCGACTGACGACGGTCGCCGCGGTCAACAAAGCCGGCACGGATACGATCGTGCGATGGCTTGTGCCGCGTGACTTTGCCTACGGCAAATACGTCTGGTGTGTTACCTCGAAAGACAGTGTTGGCAATGTCTCTGCCCTGACGTGTGCGACGCTCACTGTCGGGTAGTTTCGCACCTCACTCGCTTCAGTTGCTGGTAGTTTTCTCACATGAGCACCCCGACGATTGACAAGAAGGTCCTTGCCGCAGCCCGCGTGGAGGTCGCTGCTCTGTTGCGCATCTCTGCCGTCCATGGTTACAACGAGGGCATTGATAACCACTACTCGCTGGCGATTGACGGCCACGACGACGTCTTCTTGCTCAACCGCTACGGTCCGCACTGGTCGGAGATGAAGTCGAGCGACATTCTGCTCGTCGACCTTGAAGGCAACGTTCTTGATGGCTCGGGTGGTGGCCAGGTGACCGCGATCCAGATCCATCGTCAGATCCATGCCGCGCGCCCGAATGCCCGTTGCGTGATGCACACGCATATGCCGTACGCCACCGCGATCGCCTGCACAGAAGACGGGTTTCTGACGCGTCTTACCCAGAACTCGATGTCGTTCCATGGCGCCGTTGCCACGCTCGATTACGGCGGCCAGGTCCAAGAAGAGGACGAGGGCACACGCCTCGCACGCGCGGTTGCCAAGGGCGCCAACGTCTTGTTCCTGCGCAACCACGGTGTCATCATCGTCGGCTCGACGCCAGCAGAGGCGTGGTTACGCACCTACTTTCTGGAGCGCGCCTGCGAGATGCAGATCCTCGCTCAGTCGACTGGCTCCAAACTGGTCTTGGCTAAGAAGTCGGTTGCCGAGCGCACGGCAAAGCAGTGGACCGAGGCGTCGGACCACGAGTCGCCGCTGCTCTTTACCGCCATGAAGCGCCTGCTTGATCGCGACCAGCCTGGCTGGAGTCGCTAAGTAAAGGGATCGGCCGGATCGCTATCGGCGGCGAAGATCGTTAGCATGAGTTGGTCTAGTGCATTGGACGCCGAACCGAAATGACGAACGTCACAATTGGAGTACCGGTTGAGCGCTCCGCAGACGAGTATCGCGTCGCCCTAGTGCCGACGATCGTGGAGTCGCTCGTGGGGGACGGATTTCGCGTCCTCGTCGAGGGTGGCGCAGGCGTAGCGGCTGGCTATAGCGATGAGGCCTACGTTGCGGCCGGTGCGGAACTCGTCGGCGACGCCGCGGCGACGCATGCTGGTGCCACGCTGATCGCGCGCGTTTCGCCCCCGTCGGCCGACGAGCTGGCGTCCCTAACTGCCGCTCACACCGTAATCTCACTACTCGATCCGCTCGGCGATGTTGCGCGGACGCAGCGCCTCGCCGAGACGGGCGCAACCCTCTTCGCCTTCGAGTTTATGCCCCGGACGACGCGGGCCCAAGCGATGGATGCGCTCTCGTCGCAGGCCACCGTGGCCGGCTACCACGGTGTGCTGCTGGCTGCCGATCGAGCGCCACGTCTATTCCCGTTGCTGATGACAGCGGCGGGTACGGTCAAGGCGCGTAGCGTGCTCGTGCTGGGGGCCGGCGTGGCGGGTCTGCAGGCGATTGCGACCGCGCGGCGTCTCGGTGCTGTTGTGACGGCGTTCGATGTCCGAGCCGCCGTCAAGGAACAGGTCGAATCGCTTGGTGCACGCTTTCTCGCCATCGATGTGGCAGGTGAGGAGCAGGCGGGTGGCTATGCGACCGGGCTCG
>Ga0194057_10001545_pt1 | contig 11617 bp, 5 predicted proteins | sample SepL4415m_MetaG_FD_155474 | JGI IMG/M metagenome (GOLD analysis project Ga0194057, IMG submission 155474) | Anoxic zone freshwater microbial communities from boreal shield lake in IISD Experimental Lakes Area, Ontario, Canada - Sep2016-L442-15m | ecosystem: Environmental > Aquatic > Freshwater >...
GGATAGTCGTCCATAGACGTGAACACTACCTGTTGTGGTTACGCCAGTCAAATGGATACCCCAGTATAATTATTCGCGTTGAGTTGAGGAGGCGCTTAAGCTTTTCGATAGAAAGGGATACATGACTGTACAAAGTCAGGAAATCAACTACAAGGGCCGGTGGGTCTCGGTTCCATGCGTGCGTGTGGGTAACAAGACTGTGATTGTGACGGGACATTGGATTCGTGGAGCGAGTGTGTATGACGAGGACTGGTTGGAAGCGGAGGCGGTTGACAATCCCGAGAACTTCCTGGCGCAAATCAAATCTGAAGGTCTCAAGGCAGACTACTTTACCTTCGGGCAGCGGTTGCCAAATACGACTCCACGTTTCAACTTTCACATGGAATGGGATAATGTTGCGGCCATTCCTGTTACAAGCTTTGAAGACTGGTGGCAGAAACGCCTGTCGCGCAAGTCTCGCCAAGAGGTTACAAGATCCGAGAGGCTTGGGATTACTGTTAAAACTGTTTCATTTGATGACAACTTTATTGGCGACATTGTTAAGTTGTTCAGCGAGATTCCCTTAAAGCAGGGCATGCCCTTTGCTCATTTCGGGAAAGACTTCAGTGCGGTTAAGCGGGATCTTTCATCGTACGTGGATCGAAGCCAGTTTGTGGGCGCCTATTGCGATAACAAACTTGTGGGCTACCTGAAGCTTGTGCTCATGGGAAAGAATGCCAGCATATTAAATATCCTCGCCAATGATGCCTATTTCGATAAACGCCCTACGAATGCCCTGATCGCTGAAGCGGTCAGAATATGCGAGCAGAAAAACCTCTTTTTCCTGCAGTACGGTAAGTTTATCTATGGCAATAAGACAAAAAGCACTTTAGGGGAATTCAAGCGGAGGAACGGATTCGAGAAAATTGAACTGCCAAAGTACTTTATTCCTCTATCCCTGCGTGGCAGGGTCATCTTAAAGTTAAAACTGCACCGAGGTATGGTGGGAATACTTCCTCAAAGGCTGATAGAGCCATTATTGAAGCTGCGTTCCGGGGTATACCGGCACCTTCTCCTTCCTTTGGGGCTTTCGAAGGGGTCGCCGCAGCAGGTGTCAGTTCAGAGCCAGGGGCAGGCTGGGGATGAAAGTGTTTGACCCTCGGTCTACTCGCGCCCACCGGATGCAAATTTTTTGAATCTAGCTTGACACGACAAAGTGATTATGTGATCAAATTACAAGAATGTGGGCGATTAGCGCAGTGGTAGCGCACCTCTTTTACATAGAGGGGGTCGGAGGTTCGAATCCTTCATCGCCCCCCACCTTCCAGATCTGTCTTTCATTATCCATCCAATAATACGGGGAAACTTTGATATGCCAGGAATAACCGGAATCATTACAGGGGCGCCGGGACAGGGGGATCCTGTTGCGCTTAAGAAAATGGTCGCGTGCATGATCCATGATCGGGCGTATGTTTCGGGGACATATCGAAATGAGCGATTGGGCCTTAGTGTGGGGTGGACCAGTCATGCGGGCTCTTTCGCGGATTGCATGCCTGTATGGAACGAGAACAAAGATGTTTGTTTGTTATTCACCGGCGAACATTTCGCAGATCCGTCTGAGATAGCGCGACTCCGTGCGGCGGGGCATGTTTTTCATGGTGATGGCGCAAGCAGGCTTGTTCACTTGTATGAAGAGTACGGGATGAAGTTCTTTGAACTGCTGAATGGTTCATTTAGCGGTTTGTTGGTTGACTTGCGGGAAGATAAAATCATCCTTTTCAACGATCGCTACGGTCTGGGGCGCATCTATTACTACCAATGCGATGAAGGATTCTATTTTGCCACCGAGGCCAAGGCCTTATTACGGGTATTGCCACAGCTACGTCAGTTGGATATGCAGAGTTTGGGCGAATTCTTTGCATGCGGTTGTGCACTCCAGAATCGCTCTCTTTTTTCTGGAGTCTCGCTCCTTCCCTGTGGATCGGTGTGGACGTTTCATGCGCGACAGGGGATTCAGAAAAAAAGTTACTTTGATCCTGCGATCTGGGAAAATCAGGGGCCGCTGGCGCCAGAGCAATATTATGACAAGCTGAAGGATACCTTCCATAGCGCGCTTTCAAGGCATTTGACAGGGGAACAGCGTGTAGGCATGTCTCTGACGGGCGGACTTGACAGCAGGATGATCATGGCTTGGCCCCCCCCCGGCAAAGTCCATTTGCCGTGCTACACATTCGGGGGGCCGTTCCGGGAATGTGCAGACGTCAAAATTGCACGGCGGGTTGCCGCAGTTGCGCATCAGGAATTCCAGGTCATCCCATTCAGTCCTGATCTGTTTGCCGAGTTTCCCTCGTTGGCGTCACGGAGTGTTTACATTACCGACGGGGCCATGGATGTCAGTGGCGCTGTGGGGTTGTATGTTAACCGTCTGGCACGAGAAATCGCGCCGGTTCGACTTACAGGAAATTACGGCAGCGAAATTCTCAGAGGCGCAGTAGCCTTCAAAGCCTCTGCCTCAACCAGCCCTATGTTCGATGCTCAGTTTCTTCCGCACCTTCAAAACGCTCGGGCAACCTATGCATATGAGGCCAACGTCGCACCAATGTCATTCATTGCATTCAAGCAAGTACCCTGGCACCACTTTGCCCGGTTTGCCTTGGAGCAATCCGTTCTGACCATCCGCTCTCCTTATCTTGACAATGCGCTGGTCGCTCTTGCGTATCAGGCCCCGGCGGACCTGGCTGTCAATCAGGGGGTGGCGCGGCGATTGATTGCAGACGGTAATCCCGAGCTGGTTAAGTTTCCAACTGACATGGGACCGCTAGGACGGTCTGGTGCGCTTGGGAGGGTCCGTGAAATGTGGCAGACGTTCACCTTCAAGTCGGAGTATGCCTACGACTACGGTATGCCGCAATGGTTGGCTAAAATCGACCATAACCTGGCCCGTCTACAGCTCGAACGTTTGTTTCTGGGACGGCACAAATTTTCTCACTTTCGCGTCTGGTACAGGGATGCACTCGCCGAATATGTGCAGCAAGTGCTGCTTGACCCGGCTACCTTGGCGCGCCCGTATCTCAATGGTGCCACAGTCCGGCAGATGGTGCAGGCTCACGTCCAGGGGCGTGGAAACTATACCACGGAAATTCATAGTCTACTTACGAGCGAACTCATTCAACGTGAACTGATTGCTCCGGCTTAATAGGTGCGGGTGCGAGGTTTGTCTTGAGGGTCATCTCTGGCACGTAATCTGCTTCTTATCCCAATAGAAATCTCGGATTTTAATGGGAGATCAAGAGAGAAAGTGTAATAATTTACCAAGCTTACACAATAGGCTTGATAGGAGGTCCAATGAAAACGTTTAGTCAATTATTAAGGTCGGACGTTATTGCCAGACAACTTGCGTGGTTCGGCAAGGTGTTTCTGTTCCTTTTGGTCCTGTCATCTCTGCCGGTTACTGCCTTAAGTGAAATCATCCCTGCAGAACGGCGTATAACGTGGCAGGGCAATGTGGGAATTCCCGGTGGCATACCAACGTACACGACCATTTACACGAACCTGACAGGTATCGATAAAACGGGCGCTCTGGATGTTAGCGCCGCGATTCAGAATGCTTTGAATGCCTGTCCCGCGCGTCAGGTGGTCAAATTGCCTGCAGGTATTTTCCGCCTTGAAAATACAATTTCACTCACCAAGGGGAATGTGTTGAGAGGAGAGGGTACCAACACGATTCTGCGAATCGCATTGCCTTCAAGCTTGTATTACTGTGTCAAAATAGGGACAGACTTGGGGGGGGACGACGCCTGGAATATTGCGTCCACTGCTCTAAAGGGTGCCACCAATGTGATACTGGCGTCGGCCAGTAATTTGGCGGTTGGAAATGTGGTGACGATTGAGCAGCTCAATGACGATGTTCTGGTCAGTAACAATCCGCGGGCTGGCGAGTCCAAGTCGCAGGACATGTGGTACGGAACCACCCGCAACTTAGCCCAGTTTATTGAAATAACCGGCGTGAGCGGGACAAGTGTCAGCTTTTGGCCTCCGCTCAACTGGACTTGGACTAACAGTTTGAATGCGCAGTTGCACCGTAAGGGATCAGGGCAGTTTGTTCAAGGCTGCGGCATTGAAGATTTGTGTGTTGAGCAGACTTCGGCCAACGGAAACGCTAACCTGAGTATTAATTTTGCAAAATATTGCTGGATCAAGAATGTCGAAAGCCGAAACTGTTACAAATATCATTGCTGGCTGATATCTGCGTTTCGATGTGAGGTGCGGGACTCCTACTTCCATGATGCGCAGGGCTCAACCAGTACCGGTAACTATGGGATCAGTTGTGCAAACGCCAGCGCATTCAATCTCATGGAAAACAACATTATTAATAACTGTATTGCGGCGCTGATTCTTGCTGAGATGTGTCAGGGAAATGTGTTCGGCTACAATTATTCGCACAACGTCCAATATACTCCTGCAAACTGGCAGCAAGCCGACTTGACCTCTCATGATTGCCACCCCATGATGAATCTGTTTGAGGGAAACTTCGGACATCTGATGTGTGGTGACTATATTCATGGATCATCAAGCCACAATACAATTTTCAGGAATCTGTTGCTGGGTTCCCAGCCGGGTACGGACACACAGAACCGTGGCGTCATGATTGATGAGTGGAACCGCTACTGGAACGTCGTGGGAAATGTCCTGGGGTCGACTCGCACTCCGTGGGGCTACGAGGCGACTGGGCCCGGGGATATTGATATAAGTTCCAATGTTATCTGGCAGCTCGGTTTCTCTAGCCAGCCATTTTTACACTCCTATGTTTTCATGGATGCTGTGGTCCCGCAGACCACGCTACGGCATGGCAATTACGATTACGCCAAACGTCAAATTACATGGGATGCGGGCGTTGCTGATCATGTTATTCCTGCTTCTTTGTATCTGACGGCTAAGCCGAGTTGGTTTGGTGACCGTCCCTGGCCGCCGTTTGATCCTGAAAATCCGGGCGCCGCCGTGGCCACAAATCTTCCTGCAGGATATAAATTCTTCTACGGTATCAATACGAATCAAGCGCCTGCTCCACCCGCTATTGTTCTCGCCACGCCTGCTAGTGGAGACAATTATTTAGCCCCCGCCGATATTAGTATTGCCGCCGGGGTGACCGCAAATGGCTACGTCATCAACAAGGTGCAATTCTTCAACGGATCAACTTTGCTTGGGGAATCTTCTGTCGCGCCGTATACCTTCATGTGGAATCTGGTTGGCGTCGGAACTTACGCACTCAAAGCGCGGGCGATTTACAACACCAGTAACAGCGTGGATTCCTCTGCTGCGACCGTAACGGTGTCGCTAACGAACTCGCTGCCTGTGGTGACGTTGACCTCCCCGGTGGGTGGCGCCAACTTTACGGCGCCGGCGGCGGTAAATTTGGCGGCTAGTGCGGTATTGAGCGGACATACAATCAACGCGGTTCGATTTTACAACGGGACCGCTTTACTAGGTGAAGCCACATCTGCTCCTTATGAAATGCTTTGGAGTGCCGTGGCGGCTGGAAGTTACACACTGACTGCGAGGGCGGTATACGATACCGGCAGCACAGTCGACTCGATTTCCGTGGTGATGACGGTCACTAACGCCGGGGCTGCCTCTGTTCAGAGTGCGGGCAGCATCGGCGTCGGTCAGTACCTGACGGACAGGTTTGCGGCCCAGAAGTTCACAGCCCAATCGACTCTCACGACGGCAACTGTCTCTTGCAGATTGAGCCGGAATGGCGTGCCTAATTTCAATGTCAGTTGTGTGCTCTACAGCCACAACCCGACGAATAGTACCCCGCTCACGCCGATCGGAACAGAGTCAGCACCGATTGCTGCAAACACCTTGCCAGACGTGGCTACGGATATTGTGTTCTCGAATGTGGTGGCCTCCATTACGAATGCGGGCACTTACTGGATCGTGCTCAAAACCACCGCGACTTCAAATCCAAACTACGTTAACTGGTTTTACAGTTCGTCTGCATATGATGCCAACCATTCCCTCATGAATAGTGCTGACGGCGGCGCTTGGAGTGTAACGGCATCCTCGCTAGCAGGAATCTTCAGTTTGGCGAAGGCGGCGCCGATTATTCCGCCGACCATTGAGCTTGTTACGCCTCTCGGTAATACAAATTTCCTGGCGCCCGCCACCATCAGTCTCGCCGCCAGTGTTAACCCCAATGGGCACACCATCGCCAAAGTGCAATTCTTTGACGGATCATTATTGCTGGGGGAATCCCTTGGTGAACCGTATAGTTTCACATGGAACTTGGTAGGCGCCGGCGCCCATAGCTTAAAAGCACGGGTTATCTATGACGGTAGCAACATTGTGGATTCGTCTGTAGCCACAGTAACTGTGACGCTTCCCCTACCGGCGCCCGTCGTAACGCTTGCCGCGCCATTATCCGGCGCCAGTTTTGTTGCCCCCGCCTCAGTCAGTCTCGCTGCCAGTGTGGTGACGAACGGTCATGCTATTACCGCGGTGCAGTTTTACAGCGGATCGACGCTGTTAGGTCAGTCGAGCGTCGTTCCGTATGGTTCGCTGTGGAGCGGTGTTGCAGCCGGAAGTTATTCCATTACGGCGCGGGCGGTTTACGATACCGGTAGCACGGTGGATTCTCCACCCGTGGCGATTACTGTTACCAACCCAGCACAGGTAGCTCAAATTCAAAGCACGGGCAGCGTAGGTGTAGGACAGTATCTTTCAGATCAATACGTGGCTCAGAAATTCACTTCCCCTGCAACATATACGACGGCGTCCATTACCTGCCGGTTGAGTAGAAATGGGGCCCCCCCCTTCAATATCAGTTGTGCGATCTACAGCCACAATCCGACGAACAGTACACCCCTCGCCCTGCTTGGGTCGGAGTCTGACCCTGTTGTCGCAAGTTCTATTTCGGACACGGCCGTGGACTTATTGTTTGCAAATGTGAAGGCGCCCCTGCAGAGTGGTGGCACCTATTGGATTGTGATAAAGTCCTCCTCAACTGCGAATCCGAATTACGTCAACTGGCATTACATCCCATCCACGCATGACGCCAGCCACTCCATCATGAATAGCGCGAACGGCGAAGTATGGAGTGAGACGGCAGCCTCGTTGAAAGGGATCTACAGTCTCCTTTTCCAGCCCAACGCACCCAGCAACCTTAGAGTTATTCAAAAACCATAAAATTGTCGATTCCTTCTGTGATGATGCTTTGCCATAGAGTTCACAGAAGGTTGAGTTGTTTCTAGAATAGCGTATGACGATACCTAAGCCAGCTTTCCCTCCGGATATCGACATGAAAAAAAAGGGGGGGGCGGCATTTCTTCCTATGGAGGCTTCGGATTCGTCCGTTCCCCTCGACTTGAAGCAGCGGGCGGTACGCGGCGGCACTTTTACAATTGCGTCCAATGCCGCTTCCTTTGTGATCCAGATCCTGGGAACGATCATCCTCGCGCGTCTCGTGAGCCCACGCGATTATGGGTTGGTGACCATGGTGACCACCTTCAGTCTCCTGTTTCAGAATTTCGGCGGGAACGGTTTGGTGGAATCGGTGATTCAGGCACCGTCCGTTAGTCATAAGCAACTCTCGACACTCTTCTGGGTGAATGTGGGTGCCAACCTGGTCCTAGCAATGACTTTTGCATTCGGGGCGCCACTACTCGCGTGGTTCTACCACGAGCCGGACTTAACCCTCATTGCCATGGCTACCGGGCTTTCCGTTTTCAGTGGCGGTTTGGGTAATCAGCATCTCGCGCTATTGCAGCGCGACATGAAGTTTGGGGCCTTTTCGATCATATCAGTGATCTCGCGTCTTGTGGGAACGGGTGTGGCGATCGCTCTTGCGATGTTGGGTTGGGGAGTCTGGGCGCTTGTGGTGAACGTTGTGCTTCAGCCTTTGACGGTTTCCATAGGTGCATGGATTGCCTGTGCTTGGAGGCCTGGGAGGCCGGGGCGCGTGCGCGACGTCTATCCGATGATTCGGTTTGCTTTGCAGACCTACGGCTATTTCATGACCAACTATGTCAGCCGGAACTTGGACAAGATACTTGTGGGGTGGTTTTTCGGTTCGGTAATGCTTGGACAGTACAAGCGTGCTTATGATCTATTTGTTCTGCCCGTTTCCCAACTCTCCTCTCCATTGGCGGCAGTGGCGTTATCCGGGTTTAGCCGGTTGCGTGATGATCCCGAGCGATTTAATCGTAACTACTTGAAGGCGGTTACTCTTTTAGCCTTCGTTGGCATGGGGCTAGGTGGCGTGCTGACTATTACAGGTCCGGACGTTGTCCGGTGGGTTTTAGGGCCAACTTGGGAGGAGGCAGGGCATATTTTTACGCTCTTTGGGCCAGCCATCGGGGTCATGCTCGTCTATAATACATTGGGTTGGTTGCATCTTTCTTTGGGTCGGGCGGACCGTTGGCTCCGGTGGGGCATCTTTGAAATGCTTGTTACGAGCGGGTTCACAATGCTTGGTGCACTCTATGGCCCCCGCGGCGTGGCCGTGGCTTGGGGGGTCACTTTCTGCCTTCTTTTCATTCCGGGATTTACCTATGCTGGAAGACCGAGCGGGCTTCGTGTGGCGCCTGTAGTGGCCGTGGCCTTGCGTTTTGCCTTTGCTGCAGCTGGCTCAGGTCTGCTGGTGTTTGGTCTGTTCCACTTAACAGGTTTTGCGCAGTCGCTTGCGACCTATAGCGTCCTCACGCGCCTTGCCATTGTATCACCAGCATTCGCTGTCATGTATGTCGCTATTCTTGCGACGCAGTCCTTTGCGGTGACTTTCGGGCCGATAGTGGATTTTGCTCGAACGATTGTTCCTGTTCAATTCATCTCGCGCGCGAAAACAGATGCATTTGAAAAAAGGAATAACATGACAGAACGCTACCCAACTGTACAAAAGATACTCTATTTCCTTAATACAATTTGGACAATTCCCCTTGTTGCCATGTTCGAAATGACCCCGGCAAAAGGCGTAATTGAGAAAGATATTGATCGATGGCTTCGAGAATATCGTTTGGTGGACCAATTTAAGGGCTCAAGGCGGTGTGGTCTGGCTTGGCTCATCTGGAAATATCCAGAGTTTCGGAATCTACTTTATTTCAGGATCGAGCAAGAGCATCACCTTCCCAGTCGGGTGATCCTTGAAATTGCAAAGCGTACTCATCGCAAAGTGGATACGTTATTTATAGTTACGCCACACATCGGCCCTGGTTTGTTCATTCAGCACGGCTATGCCACTGCTATAGGAGGGGAAAGAATCGGGGCTAATTGCTGGATCAATCAGGAAGTTACCATCGGTCAGGTGAAGGGGGATGGGGACTGTCCGATTATTGGTGATAATGTCAGAATCGCGGCAGGTGCCAAGGTATTTGGACGAATCACTGTGGGTGATAATTCCATCATTGGAGCAAACTCTGTGGTTTGTACAAACGTGCCTCCCAATTGCACGGTGATGGGTGTGCCGGCTCACATTATAGCGCGCCGGGAAGACCCAGCTTTGGATCTTGAACAGAAGAGTAGCTAGAATAAAAGTTTATGGTAGGGCGATGAATATTGCGGAAACCATTCTTGCGCAGGGTGACGCGGCTGCTGGCGCCGTACTCTATGGCGACAGTGTGATATCCTTCGGTAACCTTCGGACGAAGGTTAGGCAGCTTTCCGGTGGGTTGTTGGCACGAGGGCACGTCAAAGGTGGCCGGATCGGGCTGTGGGCGGAAAATAGTCCCTTTTTCGTTATCAGTTATTTAGGAATAATACGGGCTGGTTTTGTGGCGGTCCCTTTTCAGACTGAGATATCAGAACAATCGTTTAACAAAATTGTTGGTAGTGCCGGGATCAAGTTGATGCTTGTGACGAAGCGCTTTCTTCGCCGCCTACAACCCCTGGCTGCGAAGGCGGGAGTGACGCTCTTGAGCGAGTCAGATTTTCAGGATATGTATGATGATCCAGCGGTCCGGATGCCGGGTATCAATCCTTCTGTTGATCTTGCCGCATTAATGTTTACGTCGGGATCCACTGGAGAACCCAAAGGAGTCATGGTTACCCATCGGAATATTGAATGCAATTCGCGTGACATTATTAGTTATATGGGTTTAACGCCTGCGGATCGGGCAATGGTGGTGCTCCCGTTGCATTACTGTTTTGGGGCGTCGTTACTACATACGCATTTGATGGTTGGCGGATCAGTTGTTCTGAATAATGATTTTATGTATCCGGAAACGGTTGTGCAGGAGATGCTGCAAAAGGAGTGTACCGGCCTCGCTGGCGTACCTTCGACGTATCAAATCCTGTTGCGAAAATCACGTTTTCGGGAGCTGAAGTTTCCCAAGCTTCGCTGGTTTCAGCAGGCTGGCGGAAAACTCCCCAATCCACATATCGCAGAGATTCTTAAGGCCTTTCCCGATGTTCGGTACTACCTTATGTATGGACAGACGGAAGCCACCGCCCGGTTGAGTTATCTGCCTCCAGAACGACTCGCTGATAAGCTTGGATCCATTGGCAAGGGATTGCCGTCAACTCGCCTTGCAGTGCTAAGACCTGATGGTATGCCGGTGACGCCAGGTTCCGGGGACACCGGGGAAATCGTGGCCACCGGAGGAAACATCACTTCAGGGTATTGGAATGATCCAATGGAGACAGCAAAGTATTTTAAAAATGGCAGCCTCCATACCGGGGATATTGCCAGGATTGACGCGGATGGCTTTATTTTTATTGTGGAACGGGAGCGGGAACTGATCAAGTCCGGTGGTAACCGCGTGAGCGCTAAAGAGGTTGAGGATGTCATTGCAGAGCTTCCCGATGTCGTTGAAGTGGCGGTTGTGGGAGTACCCCATGATCTGTTGGGTGAAGCCATAAAAGCGTTTGTAGTGCTCACAAAGGGGGCGGAAATTACGACCGAAGCTGTTCAGGCCCACTGCCGGAAGTGCCTTCCGGCATATAAGGCCCCTGAGGAGGTGTTGTTGATCAAAAATATGCCGCATAACGAATCTGGAAAGGTTCTGAAGAATAAACTTAGGGAAATGGCGGGTATTGGGAATTTTAATGTGCGCGAATCTGAACCAATAACCCCTCACCCTAACCCTCTCCCACAGGGGGAGAGGGAATAGAATTTTGTCCAATGAGGTGCACTATGTTGCTTGAACTCCTGTTTATTCATCATTCATGTGGCGGGCAGTTACTGGCCTCTCCTGGTCCCGATCAGGGAACAAACGCCATTTATGCGACACATCCGAATGGGGGTGGGTTACGTTCACGTCTGGAAGAGGAGGGGTACAAGGTCCATGAAGCGTCGTATGGAAGCCGTATAGGGCAAAATACTGACATCTTTGACTGGCTTCCAAAGTTCCGCGACCACATGGATGATATTCTGGCGTGCGATAATCAGAATATGCGTTATTCCGACGCTCGTCGGAATAAGATCGTTCTGATTAAATCGTGCTTCCCGAACAATGCATTCAAGGCCGCAGGCATCCCCCCGGGTAATCCCTCTGGACCGGAACTGACGGTATGGAATGCGAAGGCGGCCTACAATACGCTTCTGTCGGTATTCCTGAAACATCAAGAAGTCCTGTTTGTTGTTTTGACAGCCCCTCCCCTTGCTCCGAAGGTCATCCCTCCCCCCCTCTGGCGGCAACTTATTAAT
>Ga0194057_10001546_pt1 | contig 11614 bp, 8 predicted proteins | sample SepL4415m_MetaG_FD_155474 | JGI IMG/M metagenome (GOLD analysis project Ga0194057, IMG submission 155474) | Anoxic zone freshwater microbial communities from boreal shield lake in IISD Experimental Lakes Area, Ontario, Canada - Sep2016-L442-15m | ecosystem: Environmental > Aquatic > Freshwater >...
TTGTGCGCCTGGCCGATGGCGTGTGTGACGGGCGGCTGCTCGACACCGCCGGTGGTGGCTACAACCCCACAAGCCTCGGGCGCATCTGGGCGCTGCAGCTCACGGCGCTGATGGGCGTGCGGATCGGCGACGAGCTTCCCGATGAATGGCGGCGCGCGGCGGAGCAGGCGCTTGGCCAGCCAGCACCCACCACCCTGCGCGAGGACCCGGGGCCCACGTGGGATACCTGGCAGCGCGAAGAGGGCGACCGCGTGGGGCTTCTGAACGTGGCGCGAGCCGAGGCACTGCTCGGCGAGTAGCGGAGGCTGCCACACAGGGACACTTCTAAAGACCGTTCTAAGAAGTGTCGGACTTGAAGGCAGGAAGCCACAAGGGCCCCTCATCCCGCTGCTACTAGCGCGGGGTGAGGGGCCTTTGTGATGAAAAGCCCTGCTCAGGCGGGGTACAAGGAGCTGCCCGGCCAGGGGTCGGCGGCGGCGGGGCGCCGAGGGCGGATCAGGCGGTGGTTCGGGCCCCCGGGGACGCCATCAGGGCGTCCGCACCGGCGAGCGCTTGGGGCGCGTGCGGGGTGGTGCCCGGTGCGGGCGCCATTCACCCCCGCGGATGTGGTCGCGACGACGACGTCGCATGATTCGAGTGAAGGCGCCCTTCGGCTCCATCACGCGAATGGCCGCTCGCTCGGTCTGCCCGGGGGTCAGCCACCCCTGGCGATCGAGTACCAGCAGCCATTCGATGACGCAGGCTGCCGTGGCGCGCAGCTGCAGGCACGACTGGCCCATCATCCGCACGCGCTCGATGAAGTGCTTGCCACCCGAGCGGAAGCGCTCGCGGTGCTCCTTGTGCACGCGCTCGAACTGCTGGCCGTGTTCCACCAGCAGGCCATACGTGGGGCTGGTGCGCCAGATCGGCAGCAGGCGCCGTGGCTGGCGCGAGCAGTGGATGGTCTGGGTCTTCTCGCACGCGAGCGTCGTGGGATTGGAGCAGTCAAACCAGATCTTCCCGCCGCTGACCTTCTCGTTGAAGCGGACGAAGTTGCCCGACGCCCCGCAGTGGCGGCACTTCGGCACGCCGTGTACGTCCCAGTTCGGGCCTGCCGGCGCGCGGTGGGGGTCGTTGCCGTTGCGACGGCGCCACGGAAAGACGCCGGTCACGCCGCGCTCGGTGAGGAGCTCGTAGATGTGCTCCAGCGAGTAGCCCTTGTCGCCAACCACGGCAACGGGATCGGCACCGATCGCGTGAACCGCGCGCTCATAGACCCGGGGGAAGGCCTGAGCCTCGCTCTCATCCGCCGCATGCACCTCCACGCACATGACGGCGCCGGTGGCCATGTCCAGCACCTTGTGGTGGTAGTAGCCGTACCAGTGCGTGCCGTTGCCGTAGGAGCGAAGCCCGGCGTCAGGATCGCGGGAGACCCAGTAGTGGCCGCCGGACTGAAAGCGCTGGCCGCCGCCGGGAAGCCGCGTGCGGCTCGCCTTGGTCGTGATCACCTCATCCACCGGCTCGGCGTTGTCGTGCTGGCGCTGCAGGCGGGCCTCGTCGGTCGAGAGCATCCGAAAGCGCGGGGAGCGCTTACGGCGCGTGCCGCCGCCTACCGGCCCGTCGTAGCGCGGCTGGGCGTGGGAGCGCACCTCGGTGCCGTCCACGTAGACGAAGGCGCCTATGCGCGGGTCGCGACGACGCGCTGCCTCGATGAAGTGGTTGGTCGCCCAGCGGAAGTGCTCCTCAAAGCGCTCCAACTCCCTTAAGCGCAGCCACACCGTCTTGTACGACGGCACGTGCGTGAAGCCGCAGGCCGCCCAGAAGCCGGGGGTCATCTTCTTGTATCAGGGGAGGAGCGACGGCTCCTTGCTTGGGACCCAGCACATGTAGGCGAGCCAGTGGCGGCCACGGTCGCGCAGGCGGCCGTTGTTGATCTTCACGATTACCCGCTCATCCATCATCTCGGCGAACGTGCCGTAGCCGGTGATGCGCGATGCCATGTTGAGCTCATCGAGGAAGCCCGCGGGCTCCTGCGAGTACGCGGTCGCGCCATCGAGGATGCCCGGCATCGTGCGGCGCGAGACCGCGAGCTTGGGAGGCGGCAGCGCCACTAGATGCCCGCCTCCTGACGCAGATCGCCCCACTTGCCGAACTTGGTGAAGCTGTTGAGCGGGATCAGTTCCGGGTCCGACAGGGCGGCCGCCTTGTAGGCGCGCGTGGTCGCGCGCTTGCCCGTGCCATAGCGCCGGGCAAAGAGCTGGAGTGAGGCGATCGCGGCCTCGCGCGTCACGCGCTTGGGGCGGCGACTTGTCGCGCCCTCGGACGGGGGAAGCTCCGGGCACTCGGCGCGGTTGCTCGTCGTGGCCGGAGTGGACTCGCCCCGGGTACTCCGGGTCGCGCGTACCCCTGCCACGACCGCATGCCAGGCGCGGCTGTCGCGGCCCAGGGGGATGTCCTTGGCGCGGCACCAGTCCTCGAAGTAGCTGCGTATCGGCAGCACCTCGTGCTCGGTGACGAACTCGTCCACCAACTCGACCGCCGGGCGCGTGGCGGGGCGCGTGTGCCCCTGGCCAAAGCGATGCTCAAGCGGCGCAAGGCCGGCGGCGGCGAGCGCAGCCTCCCAACCGCCGAGGTTATTGGCGATCGTCTCTGAGTGCGGGATAGCCGCGGGTGGGAGGCCTCCGCGCTTTGAGCGAGCGATGCGGCGGTTGGCCTCGCGGTCGAACTCGGTCTTGTCGGGGGTCTTGCCGAGCGTGTGCGCGACCGAGCGGAGGGTCTGAAGAGCGTCCTCGCGATCGAACAAGTAGTCGTCGCGCTCGAAGGTCTTCACGCCGTGCAGAACCCCGCGGCGGGATGCGGGGGTCGCCGCCAGCTGGCGCACGTCCGGCCAGGAGAGGCCGTAGGGGGAGCAGGCGGCCTCCGCGGTGGGGAGTTCGGGGTCGTGCTCAGCACGGAGGCGATTGAAGGCGCGAACCGACAGCGCCTCGCCGCAGGCGAGGGCGATCAGCGCAGCAATGCAGTCCAGCTGCTCGTCAAAGCCGAGGCGGGGCTGGCGGGGTGGCTGCGCGGCGGGTGTGGGGTCGATTCCCATGCTGTGAACGAACCTACCGCGGGCGAGCGTGGGCGCTGCGCGCACGTCAGGGGAGAGCCAGACAAGGGCCGACATCGCGAGTCGGCACGTGTGTCACTCCGTCGTTCGCGATGAACGTATCGCTGGATTCGAAGTTCGCCGCGCGGGCGCGTAGGGGCCACTTGCCGCGCCGGTGACAAGGGGGTGATGGCCGATCTCCCTAGCGGTTCTCGTGACATACCTACGTATGCTTCCGGCGGTTCGGCTACCTCAGGCGAGGCGGCACAACGAGGCGTGGGGGAGTTGCGCATGTCGGGCGAGGCACCTTTGGCATCTCGGGGGACAGCGCGCTCCCTGCTGTCGCAGCTGCCAAGCATCGTGGAAGCTGGCCGACGCGAGGCCGAGCGCGTTCTTGAAAGCATCGAAGGCCGAAATCGCGTAACGCTCCAGACCCGCGAGCTTGTTGTTCCAAGCAGGGATACCCGGCAGTTCGCTATGGGCGCGCCGGATGCTGAACCAGCGGCTGGAGCTATGAACCGCCTCATCTACGGCGACAACATGCTCGCGATGGCAGCACTGCTCGCTGGCGACGACGAGGACGAATCGTTCCGTGGGCAGTTCGGGTTGATCTATACCGACCCGCCGTTCGACTCCAAGGCGGACTACAGAACCCGCGTTGAATTACCGGGCGCCACCGTGGAGCAGCGCCCGGCGGTGATCGAGCAATACGCATACTCGGACACGTGGGCCGATGGGACAGCGTCCTTCTTGGCGATGCTGACCCCGCGCCTTGTGCTGATGCGTGAGCTGCTGGCGCCCACGGGATCCATCGTCGTGCACCTTGACTGGCACGTTGGCCACTACGTCAAGCTGGTCCTGGACGAAGTCTTCGGCAAGCAGAACTTCCGGAATGAGATCGTCTGGACCTATAAGCGGTGGACAACGAAGTCAGAGCACCTGCCGCGCCTCCATGACACCCTCTTTTGGTACTCGAAAGGTGCCGAGTACCAGTTCACGCAGCCGATGGTTGCGAACGACAAGCCGAATCCGTCGCAGTACGTCTCAGCGAAGGATGAGGCGGGGAAGACAGTGGTGCTCCGGGATGAGTCCGGCGCGGCCGTCAAACGGGAAGTCCGCGAGGAGATCCCGGTCGCCGACTACTGGGACATCCCTCAGATGTCGCCCGTCTCGAAAGAGCGTGTCAACTACCCCACACAAAAGCCGCTGCGGTTGGCAGCGCGAGTGATTGAGATGTGCACGCGCGAAGGGGATCTGGTCGGTGACTTCTTTGCTGGCTCCGGCACGACCGCAGCCGCCGCGGAAGCGGCGGGGCGCCGCTGGGTTGTATCCGACCTGGGGAAGCCGGCGATCATGGTGACGAGGAAGCGACTCATCGATCGCGACGCAGATCCGTTCCTCTATCAGGCGATCGGTGACTACCAAATCGAGCAGGCGCGCTCGACTCTTGGGCGCAGGTTCCGGATCGGAGACCTCGCTCAGGTCGTCTTGCGCCTCTTCGGCGCAATGCCGCTGCCTCGTGAGGACAACCCATCCGGCACTCTCGGCCGTCTCCCCGGCAGTAAGACGTTGGTGTTCGCCGACTCCCCGTCGCGGATGACGACGGTGTCAACTCTTCAGCGCGCCCAGCAGCTCCGGGACAGCGTGCTCGGCGGGTTCGACCGGGTGATAGTTCTCGGATGGAACTTCACCGCCAGCATTGGTCAGGACATCCAAGCGCTGGCAGACAGCGCCCTGGAGGTACTGGCCATTCCACCGGACCTGCTGGATCGCCTGCGCAAGAAGGGGACGAAGCTCGACAAACTCGCAGACGAAGTGCGCTTCTCTTCGCTCCAGTATCTGGAGATCGACACGCCCATTCGGACGGCAACCGGCGATGGTGAGGAACTTCAGGTTGTGCTGCGCAACTACGTCCTCCTCTCGCCGGATGCCTTGTCGCTGGACGAGAAGAATCGCGCTGCGCTGCGGGAGGTAATGAATGCAGAACCCCTCGCCCTGATCGAATACTGGGCGGTTGACCCGGATTACGACGGCGAGGTGTTTCGCTCGGTGTGGCAGGACTACCGAGGGAATGTCGATAACGATGGCGATCCGCTCCGCGTTGTCGCCCGCGCCTTGCTGCCCCTGTCTGCGCGCAGCGGTTCCCGTCGGGTGTGTGTCCGCGCGGTAGATGTCTTCGGCTTCGAGTCCGAAGTCGTCGTTGATGCGGTGGAGTTGGCGCAGTGAGCACGGGCACGGTGGATCCGTTCCCACTGGCCACGGCCTTGCGTGGCAGGACCGATGACCTCGCCCAGGCACTGGCGGCCGGGCTCGACAGCGAAGCGCTGGAGGCGTTCACGCCGGTTACGCAGACACTCTTGTCGTACTGGTTTGCAGATGACTACTCCGCGGTGCGGTCGCTGAACTTTCACGAGGGTCAGTGCCGCGCCATTCTTGCCGTGATCTACGCGCACGAGGCTATCGGCGCTCCCAATCTGCAGGCGCTCTACGAAGAACTTGCGCCGGAGGCGCTTCTGGCCGCTGGCGTCGTAGAGCGCGTCAGCGGGCGCCATCAGCAGCACCCCAAGTACGCAGCGAAGATGGCAACCGGCACCGGCAAGACCTGGGTGCTCAATGCCCTGCTGATCTGGCAGTACCTCAATCATCTACAGGCACCCGACGACTACCGGTTCACCAGCAACTTCCTAGTGGTCGCTCCGGGCCTGATCGTCTACGACCGCCTGCTCGATTCATTCATGGGCAAGAAGATCGCCGGCGAGCGCGACTTCCGCTCGTCGGATGTGTTCCAGACGCAGGACCTTTTCATTCCCGATGACTACCGCGATGCGGTCTTCGGGTTCCTGCAGTCCTCAGTCGTGATGAAGGAGGACATCGGCAAGAAGGTGACCGGCGGCGGACAGATCGTGATCACCAACTGGCACCTGCTGGCCGGCGCGGAAGACCCCGACTTCGTCGGCGACCTCGAACTGCCGGGAGCAGAGATCGACGCCAAGGGCGCCGTCGAGAGCGTCTTCCCGGTCACCCCTGGGACGTCAGCCGGGAATGAGCTTGCCCGGCTTGATCGGGGGTTCCTCCGCGGCGGTCCGCTGCGTGCGCTTACGGACCTGCCGGACCTCATGGTCTTCAACGATGAGGCCCATCACGTGCACGAGATCAAGCGAGGGGGTGAGCTTGACGAGGTGGAGTGGCAGGCGAGCCTGACCGAGATTGCCTCGACCAAGGGTGACCGCTTCGTCCAAGTGGACTTCTCGGCTACGCCGTTCAATGAGGTCGGTGGCGGCAAGAAGGAGCGACTCGACTACTTTCCGCACATCGTCGTGGACTTCGATCTGAGCGCCGCGATGAGCGCCGGGCTCGTGAAGGCCCTGGCGCTTGATCGCCGGAAGGGCATCGGCGCCCTGGCGGATCTGGACTTCCGCGCCGAGCGTGACGAGCGCGACAAGGTGGTCGGCCTCTCCGAGGGCCAGAAGACGATGCTGCGCGCCGGGCTTGCCAAGCAGGGCATCCTTGAGGGGCAGTTCACGGAAGTGGACCCGGACAAGCGCCCCAAGCTGATGGTGATGTGCGAGGACACGAGCGTTACCCCGTTCGTGGTCGAGTTCCTCAGGGAGTGCGGCCTGGGGGATGACGACATCCTGCGTATTGATTCGACGCGCAAGGGGGAGCTCACCAAGGACGAATGGGCTGTCACACGTGCGCGTCTCTTTGACCTCGATCGGCACCCCCAGCCCAAGGTCATCGTCTCGGTGCTGATGCTTCGCGAGGGCTTCGACGTCAACAACATCTGCGTCATCGTCCCGCTGCGCTCAAGCGAAGCGCGCACACTGCTTGAGCAGAGCATCGGTCGCGGCCTGCGGCTCATGTGGCGCGGCAACGACGAGATTGACGAGGCCAAGCGTGAGACGAGGGAGCGGTTCCGCAACGGCCTGGAGCCGGAGAACTTCTTCGACGTGCTCTTCATCGTCGAGCACCCGGCCTTTGCCGAGTTCTATCGGGAGCTGATCGAGGGCGGGCTGGCCGGCGAAGTCGGCGACGAGTCAGACGACACGGACCCCACCGGCGACATCGAGGTCGTCGGGCTTCGCGACGGGTGGGAGCAGTTTGACTTCGCGGTGCCCTTCATCGTCCAGGAGGCGGATGAGGAGCTCGTCGCACCAGTAATCGACCCGATGTCATTGGAGCCGAGCGGGATGTCACTCGACGTCCTCAAGAAGGCCGTCGGCCGTGGTGACCAGTTCATCTCGGAAGAGGCGCAACACGGAACGCAGTTCGGTGACTACCGCGTCGAAGGCGGCGTCATGACTGCCACCGGCTATAACGACTACCTCAGCCGGATGACGCGTCGCATCGCTGAGGCGCTCAGCGCTGATGTGACGCGGAGCAGCAAGAAGTTCCGTGAGGTGTCGCGGTATCCATTCCTCCAGGTGAACCTGCCTCAGCTGACCGGGTGGATCGACGCCTACGTGCGCGGCCGGCTGTTTGAGGGCGCGTTCGATCCGATGGATGATGAGAACTGGCGTGTGTTGCTCGTGGAGTACACGGCCAACCACATCGCCGGCGCGTTCGCGACAGCGCTGATCGAGGCGCAGTCCAACGAGATCGTTGGCGAGTTCAAGGTGCTCTATCGACGGATCTCCGAGGTGTCATCGCTCACGGTCCGCACAAGCACGTGCCAAGAGGTCAAGAAGTGCATCTACCCGGCGCTCCCGGTGGCGCGTGTGGCGGGCGGTCTGGAGCGGAACTTCATGCAGTGGGCGGACAAGGATGGCCTGATCGAGGCCTTCGTGAAGATTCAGGAGCACAAGCACTCGTTCATGAGTCGGCGCTACCTTAAGGCCAACGGCATGCCGGCCAACTACTGGCCGGACTTCCTCGTGCGAACTGCTGAGCGCGTCTACCTCGTCGAGACCAAGCGCCAGACCGACATGACCAACGAGAACGTGCTGCGAAAGGCGCGGGCCGCGAAGGCGTGGTGTGACCAGATCAATACGATCGCGCCTGAGGACCGTGGCGACCGTGAGTGGCACTACGTGCTTCTTGGCGAGGACGTTGTGCGGTCCGATCAGAAACTGGGTGGGCGCCTGAGTGAGACCCTCGACTTCGCCAAGGCGCCGGTCGATGCCCAGGGGCAGCAGAGCTTCCTGTAGAGCCGAGGGCATCGCGGGCGCGCGGTGAGCCTCGGCCTATTGCTTCAGGGCGTTGCGCTTGGCCTCAGCCTTGCCTCGGTCGTGCTCCTCTGGAGAGTGCAGTCCTTCCGCCCCAAGGCTGTGGCGATGCAGGGTGTTGGCGTCTTCAGTCGGAACGTGCCTGCCATCGTGGAGCGTGCTTCTCAGGGGCTCACTGAGCGTGCCGCGACCGGGATCCTCGCGGTCGGGCTGTCTCTGCAGTTGGCGGTGCTTGCCTTTGTGCCGCTGGGGGCCGAGTCACCAGTCGGCTCGGCGGTCGCCGGCGTGGTGGTTGGCACCGCCGCGGTCACGCTTGCCCTGTGGTGGCTGGCGCGAGAACTGATCCTCTCGCAGCGCCTGGTGAGGGTGGCCGCGCACCCACCGACGGACGAAGTGACACCGCTCGCGTTCCTGTTCGAGTTGGACTGCGAGCGGCGTGGCCGCTCGACGGTCGCGTCACAGGACCTTCCTGCAGACTTGCGCGCGAGGCTTGCTCGCCGGTACCGGTTTGCGCGTAGCTTCCCGGACCTGGCCGACTAGACGCCGGAGCATGCGGCGAGCGCAAACCGCAGCTCGGGTGACGGTGGAGCGAGAATCGCTAATACGGTCTTAGGGTGAGGGGTTGTGGGGGCCGACGGCGCCCATCGCGAGATACGTGGCGCTCGAGCTCGTCTGCGGCGCACCTCACCATGGATGCGGTCCGTCTCGGGGCCCAACGACCCAGCAACTCGCTTCCCCCGGTGCGTCTACAGAGCATCCGACGGTCTTCGTAGGTTGGTCTGTAACAGTCAGGTGATTGCGGCTCTCGGTCCTTGTGTGGGAGTCGGACGCATACGGAGACCGCGGGACAGATGAACTTCATCAAGCGCGTTCGCATTCAGAACTTTCGGTCCCTTGAGGATGTGACCGTGGACCACCTGTGCGGAGCCGTGCCCATCGTCGGCATCAACGGCTCAGGGAAATCGAACTTCCTCCGCGCGCTCAACTTGCTCTTCAATGGCGAGGTGGAGCCGGGCGAGCCTGTCGTGATCGATCGCGATCTTTTCAGTCCAAAGGGAACGAAGCGCCGGCGCCCCATCGTCGTTACGGCCGACATCGACCTAGGGGAGCGTGACCTGGTGGACGCGCTGGCTGGGCCCATCAAGGAAGTTCTCGGGGCCTTGTCGCAAACCATGACGATCGAGCGCCGAGTCTCGTATCTCGAGGGCGACCGCTCTCGCATCGTGGATGAGCTTCTCGTGGGGCGGGATCCAGACCACCTGCGAGTTGTCACAGGGATTGATCAGCACTACGCGGACCGCATTCTGGGCGCGCTCAGGTTCCGGTACTTCTCGAACGAGGTTGCATCAGCGGCGCTGCTGGCTAGGGAAGAGCCGATGATCCGGAGGGTCCTCTTCAGGCGGCTTCGCAAGTACCAAGACTTTGGTGCCGAGCCGATCGAGACGATGAAGAGAGGGGCGCAGACTCTCTTGCGCCCCGTCGCCCGCGGGATGCAGTCATCGACGCGGCGTATTGCTGGGGTATCGCTCCGGACTCCCAGCGACTGGGGTGACTTGGCGTGGGCCGCGGGTTTCAGCGTGGAGAGCGCGGGCGGGGCGGCTCGCGACGCCGAGATGCACGGGTCCGGAGTCCAGGCGCTGCTGGCGTACCTGTTGCTATACGAAATCGACACGGACTTTGGAGGCACGTTCGGCACACGGCGCGGCGCTGTGTGGGCCGTTGAGGAGCCCGAGTCATTTCTCCACGCAGATCTACAGGCCGAACTGGCTCAGCACATGATGGACTGGAGCCAGACCGATCGCCTGCAGATATTCTTGGCTACTCACAACACGGCCTTCCTCGGACTCGCCGATCGCGGGCTCTTGGTCGAGCCCACGAACACCGGCGCGAGTAGGGTCACCGAGCGGGACCGCGTCGAATTGCTCGACCTGTCGAGCGTCGCTGGAGTAGTGCGTTACGCGCACCCCCTTCACGCTGGCACTGTGAAGCCGTTACTTCTCCTCGAGGGTAAGACCGACAAGGAGATTGTGGCCCGCGCATATCAGGCCAGCCGCGACCTGTGTCCGTATGACATCAAGTGCATGGCGGATATCGACCCGACGGTGGCTGGAGGCCTCCAGACGATTCACAGCTACCTCAAGAACAACAAAGGTGCGTTGAGGGCTCGGCCACCTGGATCGCCTGTGGTTGTGCTTGCCGACAATGACAAGCAGGACAAGACCACGGCCGAAAAGATCGCAAAGACACTGGCTGCCGTGCATCCCCAGTCGTGCTGCCAGCGTTGGCCCATTGATAAAGCGACAGACGGCCTGCAGCACCTTCACGGAATTGAGAGTTTTCTCTCGGCGTCATTCTTCGAGGATGCCGCCGATGAACTTGGATTCCCTCTTGCTCCGATGCCCTCGATCGCCGGTCTCGGGTGGCATCTGTTATCGACGGCAGACTTTGAGCGGCACAAGTCCGACTTTCACAAGCTGCTGCGCGCGCGCGACCGCACGACAGACATTCAACCCGTCGTTGCTTTGGTGCCATGGATCAACTCGCTGCTGATGAGCGCCTAAGCGTCTAGGGCGGGGCCATCCACGAGGTGTGGGTTCTGGTCCACGAACGCTGACACCTCGAAACTGGCGCCTAACGGCTCAATTGATGAGCACCGTTGGTGCCAGCCGAACGGGTCGAAGCTCTCGGTCGCCGCGTCCCATCCAGATAGAACCTCAACCGACTTGATCGCATCAAGCGAGTCCTTTGGCCCGATCGCAGCATCGGTGCTGACAACCAGTACGTACGCCCGGAAACGCTCGATGGCGCGCTCCTCCAGAACAAGCGCCTCACCGAGGCGAGACCCCTCGTCCACGTGGTGCTCGAGTGCCCACTGGAGTGTGGGGAAGCCAGACGGCTGCGTCACGCGCGGGCCGAGCGCGACGGGCCGGCTCCATCGCCGCGAGTTGAATACGTGGTACGCGGCCGCCCAGTCATCGATTGTCAGTGCGGTCGTATTACCGGAGCGGATCTCTTCCAGGGCTTGATCCCCGCGTGCAGCCCACTCGCCCGAGTCAACGCTGAGGCCTGCTGCCTGTGCTGATGCCTGCTCGTCCATGACTACTAGTTGCCATGGTTTCCTTCGGGCACGCGCATCTTTCGCGCTCTCTGGCGGTACAAGAAACCGCCTGACAGGGGTACCGACGCGTAAAGCACCGACGGAAATGACGCGCTTCCGTCGGACGCAGGGACTTCTTAGAAATGTCCCGCAGAGGCGTGGCATTCGCGACACCTGGGTGTGGAGTCGCGCGCTGGCGCTGCGCGACGCTGTCGGCATGACATCGCGCCCACAGCCCGTGTGCCACGATTTGTGCCACACTCCAGACATGGCATCTCGAACCGT
>Ga0194057_10001549_pt1 | contig 11597 bp, 6 predicted proteins | sample SepL4415m_MetaG_FD_155474 | JGI IMG/M metagenome (GOLD analysis project Ga0194057, IMG submission 155474) | Anoxic zone freshwater microbial communities from boreal shield lake in IISD Experimental Lakes Area, Ontario, Canada - Sep2016-L442-15m | ecosystem: Environmental > Aquatic > Freshwater >...
CTTGGCAAATCGCATAAGCCTTTACAGGTGCGGCAACAGCAAGTAGACCCACAACAAGTAAAAGTCCATAAAAATAGGATTTATTTTTCATAAATTCTGAAACCTCTTTGTTTAATTATTTTTATTATTACTGTTTTTTTTCCAATTATCAACTGATGTGCTGATCCTAAGTCCGTCATTCTTGGGCAGGAAGAGCTATCACCTTTAAAGTCAAATAGAGAAGCGACCCATGACCCGAGAATCCAGGAAGTTGATTTGTCTGAATAATGTATGGATTCCCGATCCCTTCGACTTTGCTCAGGACAGGAAGGTCGGGAATGACAAAAGAGAAAAAACGAATAACAGAATGGGAATTTTCTGCCGTCTAGAATTTGATAAAATATTATGTTAAAATATCGATGTTCACTTGAGAGAGATACGGAAGGTTACCCAAGTGGCTTACGGGAGCGGTTTGCTAAACCGCCGGTGGTCTAAAAGCCGCCACGAGGGTTCGAATCCCTCACCTTCCGCCAAAAAGACATTGCATGAATCATCGGTTAAATATTGCTCAAAGCAAAACTTAAGTCGGGATTCGAACAGGGATGGGGTCGGGAAACGGTAGTTTTCCGTGGAGGAAAGTAATGAAAACCGTGGGTTTTCATAAGGGAGGGTTGCGACCGCTCGAGATCCCTCACCTTCCGCCACCCTTAGCGTGGCAAAAGGGACGCTCAGCGTCCCGCCAAAAAGACATTTTAAATCGTTCGAATCGTAAAAAAATTAACGATCGCATGAAAGGTGGGGAAAATGAGTGAAAAACTGAACCTTAAAAAAAGAATCTTAATTCCTGATATTCAGAACACAGCGCCGACCTTTTCTTGGGAGTCTCCAGACTTTGTGCTTCATACACGTAGCAGCAAATCTTACCTGATTATTGTTGGAGGTGCGTTGCTCATATCTGGGTTTATGTACTCCCAGCAAATCTGGACTGGTCTTGCACTTGTTTTGTTATCAGCACTTTACATACTTTTTACAGGTCGCCAAAAACCAAAAAATGTTACTTGTGCTGTCTACGAAGAGGGTGTTGTTGTTGATGGCAAAGTTTATGCATATGAAGAGTTTAAGTCATTTTGGACTGCATATGGTGACATTCCGAAGATAAAGCTTCAGTTGGTTGGTCGCTTTGCTGGTCAAGTATCAATGCCTATCGCAGATCATGATCTTGATATAGTTAGCAAATTTCTTCTCGAATATTTACCTGAAGAAGAAGACAAAGGTGAAGATCTTGTAGATGTGATCAATCGCATGATCAAGTTTTAGTAGATAATCCAAAAAATATGCCCCTTTAGCTCAGTGGATAGAGCGCACGGTTGCGGTCCGTGAGGCCAGAGGTCCGATCCCTCTAAGGGGTACCATTCGACTTCGTATTAACAAGTTAATACTTCGCTCATGGTAAACCATTACCATCGAGACGAGCCTTCTGTAATAACAGAGTCGAATGACCCTGAGTTTATCGAAGGGCCGTTCCTTTTTTTGAATTATTTTAATTTTTATATACCCATGCGAGACATAGAATTCAAAAAAATCATCTTGAAAAACAACATTCGGCTTATTTTGGTGCCCGATAGTGCCAAGCAGGTTGTGACAAGTATGATTCTTTTTGGCGTTGGCAGTCGATATGAAGAGGAGAAGTACGCAGGTATTTCCCATGTCCTCGAACACATGTTCTATAAGGGGTCACAGAAGCGCCCAACTGCCCTAGATGTCTCAGAATTTATCGAAAATATCGGTGGCGAGCATAACGCTTTTACGAGCAAGGAATACACAGGATACTATACGAAAGTTGCTTACAAACATATAGAAAAAGCGATAGATTTTCTTTCTGATCTAGTCTCGAATCCCCTATTTCCTGCAGAAGAGCTTGAGAGAGAAAAAAACGTTATTCTTCAGGAAGTCGATATGTACGAGGATTTGCCGATGGAAGTTGCCGCTAGCAACTTAGAAAAAGCACTTTTTGGTGACAATGCCCTCGGCCGAGATGTTATTGGGACAAAAAAGAGCATAAAAGGTGTCACCAGAGAAGATCTCGTCGAATACCGTTCTAAATTCTACACTGGCTCAAATACAGTCATCGTCTTGGCTGGAAATTTCAACAAAATGACGGAAAAAGAAATTATTGACCTCGTAGAGAAATCTTTTGCAGTCAAAGAAGGAAATAAATCTAAATATCCTACAGTCAAGCTCACGCTGAAGAAAGCCTCGAGCGTGGTAGAGAAACCGACAGAGCAATCTCATTTGCTTATCGGCTTCCGTGGCTGCTCTTACGAAGATGTTGATAGACACAAGCTTCGCGTACTCGCACTGATCCTCGGTGGATCGATGAGCTCACGTATGTTCACTGAGATTAGAGAGAAACGTGGCTTAGCCTACTCTGTACACACTTCTAGCTCAAACTATCAAGATACGGGCGTAATCGATACTTATGCTGGCGTTCCTCACACTCGACTTCACGAAGCGATTGCCGCAATTATAAACGAATATAGTCGCGTGAAGCTAGATGTCACCGAAAACGAGCTCATGAGAGCCAAAGAAATCATATTTGGACGAATGTTGATTGGTAGTGAAGATTCTAGCGAGCTCGCGAGCATGTATGCGATGAATGAGCTTCTGACTGGCAAAATCATGACTATCAAGCAGATTACCGAGATATATGAAAAAATCACTATCGAAGATGTTATGCAAGTTGCAAAGAAATACCTTGTTGACGAGAGAATGGCACTTAGCTTCGTCGGACCGAAAATTGATAAAGAAATGCTAGATAAAGTATTTAAGATATAGGAGAAATATGGACAAAAAGGTGAATCCAGCGTTAGAGCGGACGTTCGTCATGGTCAAGCCAGATGGTGTCGAGCGTGGTATTATCGGTCAGGTCATTTCCCGACTTGAGCAGCGAGGACTGAAGATTATCGCGATGAAGATGGTGAAGCCTACTCTTGAGCACATCGATAAGCACTATCCAACGGATGAGGCTTGGATCTCACGCTTGGGTGATAAGGGATTTAATGTTTTCAAGGAGCTCGGTCTAGATCCTATGGATGTCATGGGCACGAGAGACAATCTAGAGGCAGGCAAAATGGTTCGTAAATGGCTTGTAAGCTACATGGTAGAGGCTCCAGTAGTTGCTATGGTTGTTGAAGGCTTTCACGCTCGTGACATGGTCCGCAAAATTGCTGGCCACACTCTGCCTAGCAAGGCTGAAATCGGTACGGTAAGAGGAGATTTCTCAGTCGATTCACCTGCAGCAGCGAACACTCAAATGCGCGCGATTAAGAACATTATGCACGCTTCAGAGACAGTCGAAGAAGCACAAAACGAGATTGCACACTGGTTTTCTGAGGACGAAATCTTCGATGATTATCTTCGCTCAGATCACTCAGCAATGTACTAGTACAATTTTCAATTGACCATCCTTCGCATCATCCTTCATTAAAATTACGGACGGCACAGCAAGGCTACGGACGGCATGTAATTTATAATTTAAAATAAATTTTTAAACTTAAATTTATAAACAAATAGAACTATAAATCAGCTCCACTTGCCTCGGCAAATGGAGCTGATTTTCATGTCCCTCCCACTTTTAGGGGGAGGTCGGGTGGGGGTTATTAAGAACTGGCAGAGTTGCAGAGAGAGGGACTTAGGACTTAGGTCTTAGGGGTTAGGGCTTAGAGTGGCAGAGACTAATCTTTGTCATCTCGACTCTACGCACTTTGTTGCGTAGGTGGAGAGATCTATCAAATTGAATGACTTGCTATAAACAGATCTCCTCACCCCGCCTGAGCACTAGGCGGGGCAAGCTGGGTCGAGATGACATAATTCATTGATTGAGAAAGACCTTCCTGATTTTCAAAAACTTGATTTTTCGGTATAATAGCTTTATGAATTATTTCTTTCCATTTTTTGCCGCACTGCTACTTTCTGCCGTTCTCACTGGTTTTTTGCGACAAATTGGTATAAAAAACGGCATTGTGAGTAAGCCGCGTCCTCGTGATATCCACAAAAAACCGATTCCGCGCATCGGGGGCGTTGCAATCGCAAGCTCATTTATCCTCGTCACCATCATTGTTTTTTCATTTATTTATCCAAACCTGCACTTCACTGGACTAAAGGTTTTTGGCATCGATCGACATCTCTCCGGGATTCTCCTTGGAGGATTCCTGATCTCGGGCGCGATGCTCTACGACGACCTCTTCGGCCTCAAGTCGTACAAGAAACTTGCAATTCAAATCATCGTCTCTCTGACCGTAATCGCTTCTGGTATCGGTATCGATCACCTCTCAAATCCGTTTGGTGCCGCCATTGATCTAAACTCGGTATATGTGCCAATCTTCAAACTAAACGGAATTATTTACCATTTTTCACTCTGGTCTGATCTCCTGACGCTTCTTTGGCTCGTGATGATGATGAACGTGATAAATTTTGTTGACGGCGTAGACGGTTTAGCCGGTGGCCTCTCGGGTATCGCTGCTTTCGTAATATTTCTTCTCTCAATCACTCTCGCGGTAAATCAGCCAGCAACAGCAATGGTCTCAATCATCCTATGCGGCTCCGCAGCTGGCTTTCTAGCCTGGAATTTTCCCCCTGCAAAGATCTTCATGGGGGACTCTGGCAGTATGTTTCTCGGACTTATGCTAGGAATATTGCCACTTCTCTCAGGAGGAAAGCTTGCGACTACCTTTCTGGTTCTTGGCTTCCCTATCGTCGACGGTATCTTCGTCGCTCTCAGTCGCCTACTTAGAGGCAAAAATCCGATTACAACTCCAGACAAGACACACCTTCATCACCGTTTTCTCTCTGCCGGCTTCACACCTCGCCAAGCCGTTCTTTCAATTTACTTCATTGCGGCTCTATTCGGCTGGGTTTCCTTGCGCTCGACCACCTACGACAAGATGCTTGCCTCTGTCGTACTAGTAGTTTCATTGTTAATTATAATCCTGATCTTAAATTTGACAGCAAAATATAAGTCAAAACGAATAGCGAATCAAGCGAATTAAGCGAACCAATTTGTCATCCTGCCATCGACTCTGAGGCAAGAGCGCTCATCGCTCAGACTCGAAGAGAACTTGCCGTGCCACTCCGTAGGCTTGGCGAAGGGTGGATTCAGGATCCAGAAAGCCTTCTTTCCGCGTCATCTTGAGTGCCAACGAGAGATCTCTCGGCGGATTCTTCGCTCTCGCTCAGAATGACAGTACATCCTTCTAGCAAAATTCAGTCAGTAAGATATAATACAAATATGGAAAAAGAATTTACATTTAAGGGCCAACACTCAGACGAGAAGATCGTCGAGGTGGTAAATAGCCATCCCTACGTCGTTTATCCGGCTGGTTTTCGCATGATGTTACTCTTGGTAGCAGCTGTTGCCCTACTTCTATTTCCTAAGCAAATGTATGTCTGGTCAGTCTCCTTAGCAATCGTGGCGGCACTCGTCGGAATCCTTTATTTTATAAATGCTTACTACTCTTTCAAAGAGTCTCTCTTTATTGTTACAAATCAGCGACTGGTGGCGATCACACAAAAAGGCTTCTTCGCGAAGAAGACAGTCGAGACTGATATTCGAAACATTATCGACATCTCGAGTGAGATGCACGGCTTTTTCAAGACGATGCTTTGCTATGGCGACCTAATCGTGCGTACGGCTGGTGCGAAGGAAAAGGGAGATATCATCGTAGAAAATATTCCAGATCCACAATACATTCAGGAAAAAATAAGTGCTCTTCGCCCTCAAATACAGGAAGAAATAATCGAATAATAACCGGACTTAGGACTTAGGGCTTGGGACTTAGCATTTAGGATTTAGGGCTAGCGTGGCCCTTTTTTGTTCCCCACCCTAGTTTAAGAGGGGAATTCTGCAGCGTTGTAGCCCACGCTTCAGCGTGCTGCATCCAAGCTAAAGCTTGCACTACGATAAAACTAAGTAGCCCACGCTTCAGCGTGTTTCGGACATTCAATTTGATAGATCTCTCCACCTACGCAACAAACTGCGTAGGGTCGAGATGACAGCTAAACATGCTTTACGCCTTGACTCTGAAAAGTTTTTCTCTGTCTCTCCCCCTAATTTAGGGGGAGATGGAGGGGGTATATCTTGATACAGAATTGTATCTACCCCACCTAGCCTCCCCTAATCTAGGGGAGGAATATAATCGAACTCGTTGAAGCGTGGGCTGCGTCTTCTCTGTCATCTCGACCCAGTGAGCCTTGTCGAACTGTTGGAGAGATCTGTTTATAGCAAATCTTTCAGTTTATTAGATCTCTCCGCCTACGCAACAAATTGCGTTGAGTCGAGATGACAGCTATGACGCTACAAAAGTGCGTAGAGTCGATATAACGGAACTAAAAACTAAAAACTATCGACTAAAAACTCTAAGTCTCTCGCTCTCCCCCTAATTTAGGGGGAGATGGAGGGGGTATATCTTGATACAGAATTGTATCTACCCCACCTAGCCTCCCCTAATCTAGGGGAGGAATATAATCGAACTCAGTAAAGCGTTAGCCACAGATTAATCTTGTCTCAGTCCCTCTCCTTTTCAACGCAGCTTCTCTTCTTGTCCCCCTCCTTTTCAAGGAGGGGTTAGGGGTGGTTTTGTCCCGCCTACTGCCTGCCGCTAACTGCCAACCGCTAACTCCTAGCAAAGAATCCCCACCCAACCTCCCCCTGAAAGAGGGAGGGGCAGGACAGCGTACTTCTCTTGTCTCACCTAAGTCCTAAGTCCTAACCCCTAAGTCCTAAGTTCTAATTCCTAAGTCCTAAGCCCTAAGCCCTAAATCCTCCCTCTCTCCGCCACTAACTAGATTCAACCTTGTCCTTGCCGACGAGCTCTTTTGCCTTGTGCAGAAGCACAGGATCGACGCTAACTTTGTTCTTGATTTTGACCTCTTTGGTCTCGCCATTTGTGATTAGCAAGATCACCGGTGATTCACCGGGGTGCTCCATGAGAATATTTTTCAGCTCAACTAGATTTTCTTTGCCCCAGTCGGCGGGGATCGTGATTTTCAGTGTCTTCGGGCCATAGTTGTAAACAGGGACGCTGTTCTGGCTAGATGTCGCGCCAGAAGACGCTCCAGAGCCATTTCCGGCACTATTTCCACCCGACTGCCCATTCTTATTACCCCAGCCACCAAATCGATTAGCGCGCCTCTTGTCCTTTGCGACAAAGGCTGGGATCTCAGCGGTATCGGTAATCTCATTTATGGCCTCTGTGACGATCTTCAGCGCCCCATCTTTGTAGCTAACGAAGCCGTCAACACATATGATCTTATCTGGTGCCAGCCAAGTACAGTTTTCTAGTATTTTAGGGAAGACAAGTACTTCTGCCTTGCACTGAAGGTCCTCAATCTTGGCAAAAACCATGGTTTGATTAGCCTTCGTGAGGATCTTTTGCATTGTTGTGATCACACCTGCGATACGAACATACTGATTTTCGTGCTCAGTTCGGATCTCGTTGATCTTGATCGAGCGATATTTCTCGAGCAAATTACCAATGTCAGCGAGTGGATGCTCTGAGATGTACATACCAAGAAGCTCACGCTCCCAAGAAAGAATTTGTTTTTTGTCCGCTGGCTTCACCTCATCGAGCGTGATTGTGGCGTGTTCGATCGTGCTGTCGTCGCCAAAAAGTGAATCCTGATTGTTTTTCAGCATCTTATGCATCGTGCTTGCGAAATTTAGTATTTTTTCACTATTAAATATCACTTCATTACGCTCAACAAAGTCAGAGAGTGCGCCCGCCATTGCGAGAGACTCGAGGGCTTTTTTATTTATTACCTTGCTAGAGAGACGAAGCAAAAAATCGCGGAAATCCTTGAAAGGCCCATTATTCTTGCGATCCTCGACGATCTCCTCAGCAACAGCAGTCCCTACATTTTTGATAGCAGAAAGACCGAAGCGAATATTGCCTGTTTCTTTCACCACGCCGAAGTCGACAAATGATTCATTTATCGAAGGGGCCATCACCTCAATCTTCATGCGATTGCATTCGTCGATCTCAATAGCGAGCTTATCGAGATCATCCTTGTTTGAGGTCATGAGGGCGGCCATAAATTCAGAAGGATAGTGTGCTTTTAGATAGGCAGTTTGATAGGCGATCAGGGCGTAGCAAGCGGCATGAGATTTATTGAAAGCGTATTGGGCGAAGTCCTGCATTGCGCTATAGAGATCCTCCGCGATCTTCTGGCTTACCCCATTTTTTATACAGCCTTCGACAAATTCACGCCCCATCTTCTCCATGAGCTCCTTGATCTTCTTACCCATCGCCTTACGGAGAGTGTCAGCTTGGCCTCCAGTGAAGCCGGCCATATCCTTACTCATCTGCATGACCTGCTCCTGATAAACGATGATACCGTAAGTATTTCCTAGAGCTGCTTCCATTTTTGGATGAGCAAAGGTCACCGCCTCGCGGCCATGTTTTCTAGCAACAAATGAGTCGATCCACTGCATAGGACCTGGGCGATAGAGAGCGACCATCGCGATAATGTCTTCAAATACAGTCGGTTTGAGCTCTTTTAGATATCGTCGCATGCCATCACTCTCCAGCTGGAAGATGCCAGTCGTGAAACCTTTTGTGAGTAGCTGATACGAGGGTTTGTCGTCCATCGGGATCTTTGCGATATCGATATCAATATCACAGGTTTTCTTGATGATAGAGAGTGCGTTTTGGATAATAGTCAAGTTTGAAAGGCCAAGAAAGTCCATTTTCAAGAGGCCAAGGTGCTCGATTGGATTCATCGAATACTGTGTCACCGTCGAGATATCACCTTTTTGTGCTTCTTGGACTGGGCAATACTGGACGATTGGTTCTCTCGAGATCACGACGCCAGCAGCATGCGTGGAGGCGTGACGAACGACGCCTTCGAGCTTTTTCGCAATATCGATACACTGTTTCACATTTGCATCGGAATCGTAAAGTGATTTGAGCTCAGAAATGTTATCTAACGACTCCTGAAGGCCCATACCTTGCGGAATCAGCTTCGCGATCGTATCGACTTCAGAATATGTGAGACCAAGTACGCGTCCAACGTCACGAACTGCCATTCTCGCCGCCATGGTACCGAAGGTGATGATCTGAGCGACGCGATCCTTGCCATATTTTCTAGTTACATACTGAATGACTTCACTTCGACGTGAGTCGGCGAAGTCCATATCAATATCAGGCATAGAGATACGATCTGGGTTTAGGAAGCGCTCGAAGAGGAGGCCAAAGGGGAGAGGATCGAGCTCAGTGATGTTGAAGGCGTAGCAGATGATCGAACCAGCTCCTGAGCCACGGCCAGGTCCGACAGCGATGCCCTGATCTTTCGCCCACTGAACATAGTCAGCCACGATGAGCAGATAGCCCTGATAACCCATTTTTTCGATGACGCTAAATTCATATTTGTAGCGCTCCCAAAGCTCCTGTGTGAGATAGAGCTCTTCTGGAGTTGGCTCTTTGCCCATGGTGATGTCGTCGATAGTGATTTTCTGTGTTCCGTATCGATTATTCAGCCCAAGATAGCACTTCGTCCGAAACCAGCTCTCGAGATTGTAGCCCTCTGGGACCTCGAAGTCAGGAATGAGAATTCCGCCTAGTTCGAGAGTCACATTACACTTTTCGGCAATCTCTAGCGTATTTGTCATCACTTCTGGATGATTAGGAAAGTTATTAAACATTTGCTCTCGAGTGAGAAGCGAGTAGTCGTCCCCCATCATGCCCATTCGGTTCGTATCTGAGACCTGTTTGCCTATTTGCAGACAAAGAAGCGCATCTTGAGCGACAGCGTCGTCAGAATTTACATAGTGAGGGTCATTTGTGGCGATGACTTTCAGATCAAATTCTTTTGCTAATCTAAAGATATTTTCATTTGCAATTTTTTGCTCTGGTACGGTGTTCGGGTGGTGCTGGACTTCGAGATAGAAGTCCTCTTTTGGAAATATTTCCAAGTATTCTATCAAGGCCGCTCTTCCGGACTCATAGCTTTCGAGAGATTTACGAGTAACTTCGCCCTGGATGCAGGCAGTCGAGGCGATCAAGCCTTCAGAGTGTTGTTTCAATAATTCTTTATCAATTCTAGGTTTATAGTAAAACCCTTCGAGATTCGCTTTGGTCACGAGTTGAAGTAAGTTTCTGTAGCCGATCTCATTTTTTGCCAGCAAGATCAAGTGATATGCTTTTTGGTCGATAGACGGCTGCTTATCGGTCATTTTTCGAGGTGCAACGTAGGCCTCGACCCCAAGAATCGGCTTGATACCCTCTTTCATACAAGTTTCGTAGAATTCGATGATGCCGTACATGGCGCCATGGTCTGTGAGCGCGAGCGCCGTCATGCCATCGCTCTTCGCTTTTTGGATCAGATCAGGAACTTTACCCATGCCGTCGAGCATAGAATAGTGAGAATGAACGTGAAGATGAACAAATTGTGGAAATTCTTTTTCTGGCATAGTGACTTAGTGACCTGATTGTGTTATGATAAAAAAAATGGAAAACGTAAATACAAATCAAAATGAGTTAGCGATCAGCGAAGGGCAATATGTTGTTGTCCTTGGTCGCGAGATAGAACTATGTTTCAACGAGTTTCTAGTAACTATGAAGCGCTTTTGTTTTGATTTTGATAACTATACTTTATCGGACAATCTGCTTTTCTTCAACTCCAAAAATTCTGTTTCAGAAATTGCCGGTCTCATGCCTCTTCTTGGGGGGACTACGAAGATTTATGAGCTTCTTTTTGATACAACATATGACAAATTCCAGAAAGATACTCTTCGTTATGTTCGAGATATTGCATATAACGATCGCAAAAACAAAGAAAGTTCCCGAATCGACTTCGGCATATCCTCATACGATCGCAAAATCACGACACTAAAGACAAATCAGACAGGTTTCTCGATCAAGAAAGATCTGAAAAAGTCAGGCATCTCAGCTCGTTATAATGAGCTAAAAAATGAATCTGAAGTTCCTACAATAATTTCTTCTGGGCAGCTAATGAAGGGCAACTCGCTTGAGATCGGTCTTTTTTGGCAGCCACGAGGCGTCGTCGTTGTTGGAAAGATGATTGCTTCTACTAATCCTAGAGACTGGGCAGAGCGTGACTTCGAGAAGCCAGCTGGAGATAAGGTTTCTGGTATGCTTCCACCAAAACTGGCTCGAATCATGCTAAATCTGTCTATCGGCGCATCGACCTGTCATTCCGACACCTCTTTTTGTCATTCCTGCGAAGGCAGGAATCCAGGCGAACCTAATTCTGAAGGTTCTAATTCTCCCCTAAAAACTAAAAACTACCCACTAAAAACTTTATTAGTGGATCCTTTCTGCGGCTCAGGCAATATGCTGATGGAAGCTTATGAGCTCGGTCTAGACTTTTTCGGTAGCGATTTGTCTCCTCGTGCTGTTCAAGATTCTATCGCCAACATCGAGTGGCAGGCCGCGAGATCTAAGAGCGATATTAAGCCAACATTTGATATTGTTGAGGCTGATGCCACAGGTGATAAGATTGTTGAATTGTTAAACTGTTATATTGCTAAAAACAATAAAACAATGAAGCAATATAGCAATTTGCTTATCGTATCAGAGCCGTATTTGGGTGAGCCGAAGAAA
>Ga0194057_10001553_pt1 | contig 11570 bp, 8 predicted proteins | sample SepL4415m_MetaG_FD_155474 | JGI IMG/M metagenome (GOLD analysis project Ga0194057, IMG submission 155474) | Anoxic zone freshwater microbial communities from boreal shield lake in IISD Experimental Lakes Area, Ontario, Canada - Sep2016-L442-15m | ecosystem: Environmental > Aquatic > Freshwater >...
CCTACGTAATCCGCGATGATAATGATCGAATGTTCAATAAAACATCCCATGGTATCAGAACTTGCGCTTATGCTTCTTGTAATGAACCAGCGTGGTGGCAATAACGTAAAATGTGGGTAACGACAAGTGCTAAAGCACGGGCCTAATACCGGCTGCGCCGGGAATGACCATAAATGGCCATGAAGACACTTAGCTGGCCGAAAGAGTGGGTAAGGACAATGCATGAATGCCCCTAACATTAGATCCACCGATCACTTGATTCTTATGGATAACTATTATCCCTTAGGTTTGTTGTACATCGCCTTGCTGAATGGCTTTCCCTGGTCGAAGAGTTTTCATCATCCCTTTTCATAAAACCTCCGTTCCTTTGGTGTTGCTCGTCGAGAACGCTTTCCGCCCCACGAAGGTGAAATACGGCACTCGGATCAGCGGAAGGTAGGGGACTTTTGCCCGCTTCTCTTCCAATCGCAGCGTGCTGAAGTTCCTCTGCAAATAGGGAATGTGGTCCGGCGATAAGAAGACGTTGTCCGAGCCGAACCAGGTAGGCCAGAAGGTCCGCGTAGACCAGGAATGACGCTCGCGGCCCTCGGCTGGATACTTCCGCGCGACGAAGAAGTCGGTCACTCCGATCGTTCCCCCGGGGCGTAACATCGCCAAGGCGTTGTCGATTGCGGCAAACCAATCGGGAATCATCGTCAGCGAGTAGGAAAAGGTCACCACGTCGGCGGGGCCGTCGGCGGGCCGAAAAGCCGTGGCGTCATCGGCGACGGCCTCGACATTTTTCCACCCTCGGGCCGCGCACCGCTTCCGTGCAACCGCAAGCAGCGAGTCGCAGAGATCGACCAAGTAGACCTTTCTCGCCTTGTGTAAATCGGTGCTGATCGGCTCCAGGTTTGCCCCCGTCCCGCCGCCCAAATCGACCCATACGCCGCCTTCCGGCACGGGGATCGACTGGTACATCGCTTCGCGGCCTTGCAATAGCCGACGGCGGAAATCGTCGTAAGCCTCGGCCTGGCCAGAATAAAACGATTCCAGCCGCGCGGCATGGTCCTTGCCCCGGACCGGCTTGGCCACGATGTGGTAAAGAACACGAAGATCCGTAAGGAGCGACATTATGCGGCCAGATCCGCAATGTGGAAACTGCCGTAGGTGTGTACGCGACATTGGGCATGAAGTTCTTCGGCCAAGGAGCGATCGTAGGTCAACAATTCACCGACCGAGCGCGACTTGCCGTCAACCACAATCCGCGCCTGATCGACGAATTCGGTCCGCATGCCGGCACTGCGCCAAAGGATCCGCGCGCCCGGTGCCGCGCGGCGGAGAATCCATTGCCACTCCTGGGCCAAAAGTGGTAGCCGCCGCGTTGAAAGCCAATCCATGTGATCCAGAAGCACAAAACGCGAAATCGGCCGCGGGTCCTTCACCAAGAAGCCTTCCACCGAATCGGTATACGTCTGCACGCGATCGGCCAGACCGTCGTGAAGTTTCTGGAAATTCTCGGGCTTGAGGTACTCCGGACAACACTCCGGCGTATAGTGGCCCGTCATGTAGACCCGCCAGAAGTAGTTGTCACTCAGCGGCAGGCGGGCGAAAACCGTCTCAACGCAATCCTGAACAAACTGGCTGATTCCGCCCCGGTATTGCGTTTCAATCTGGTGCCGCTGGGCCTGCGGAACGCCGAGCAGCGAGAGGATTGTATCGCGGCGCAGTGCGAAACGCATCGACTTGGACCAAAAACGTTCGCGAAGGCACCGATCGTAGATATCTTGCTGCTGGGCGACGGTCGCGCATTGGAGCAAGTCGTTGAAATAAGGCCGCAACTTGGCCACGCGATTGATATAAAAATTGATCAACATGGCGAACGTGCCACAGGTGCCGCGGAAATAGAACGGCCGACGGTTCTTCGGATCGAAAAAGTCGATCCAGCGGTCCCAGTAGCGCTGTGGCCACTCGGACAACGCGGGACGCAATTTATCCTCATAGATCTTCTTCGCGCCCGGCAGTCGGCCGATGCCGAACATGGCGAAGAAGTCTTCGTACTGGAGATTGCGGATGCCAGCCAGCTTCAGGTCCAATAGCGCATTCTGCCGAGGATTCATATCGACGGCCACTACTTGCTTCGGACCGGCCAGGGCATAGTCCAAGGCATTGCAGCCGGCAGAGGTGATCACCAGGATCGTATCGTCGGGTGTGAGTTTTAGTGCCTGACGATCCAGCCGGGGATCTTCCCAGCAGGTGTTGTAGACCAAATTATGGCCATGAACTAGTTTGAAGACCTGTCCACCGGCCCATTCGCGAATCGACATAAGTTTTCTCCCTGTGCCGTCCTTCGTAGAAAAGAATTCATTCCGTTGAGCAAACCATCTACACTTGGTGGCCGTGGCCGTAGGGTGGGCCGAGTGCAACAAGTCCCACCGTTCCCTTAAAGCTTTTGTTGTAGGATGTTTGCGTCGTCTTGTCAATCGATAGGCAGAGTGAAGAAATTTTCCCGTAGGATGGGCTTTAGCCCGTCGAGATTTGGCGCGGACGGGCTAAAGCCCATCCTACGACTTGTCAAATTTATTTTTTCGCTCTGTCATAACACCGGGAGTTTCGCTACTTCCATTTCGGGCGCCTCCCGGAATCACTTGCTCCGCTGCTGACACTCGGTTTGGCGGTAATGAGGCGGAAATTCTCGGCCCCGAGCAGTTCTTCCACGCGGCCGCGCATCTCGGGATTATTGGCAATGCGAAAAGTGTCGCAGCGGCAGGAAATCTTTCGCCCGTCGATAAGGCAGAGCAAAAGCTCGAGGGGACACTCGCCCGGGTAGCCGCGGAGAATCTCGTGAAGCATCTCCAGCTTCTTCACGCCATGCGACTCTTCCACCACGCGAACGCGGATGCCGCGGGTATAACGGGCTTCGAGATCGCCGATGGGGATGATTTCGTTGACGATCAGGTTCGCCTCTTCGCTGCCGGGCCGCTTATCGATCGCGCCTTTGAGAACGCAAATCATCTCGGCCTGGACCATCTCGCCGAATTGGGCAAATTGCTCCGGCCAGCAGATGCAACGCATGATCCCTTCCGTGTCTTCGAGGTCAAACATGGCGTAGCGGCTCGATGCGCCCGGCTTGGGGTTCTTCGTGTGCGAATGTTTGATCGAGGCGATCATGCCGCCGATCATCACCTCGGTACGGGTTTTCAAGGCAGCCGCCTCGACGGTGGTGTGCGAACAATACGCTCGCAACTTCTTGGCATGTTCGGCCAGCGGATGGCTCGACAGGTAGAAGCCGAGTACTTCCTTCTCCTTGGCCAACTGGTCCTTCGGATCCCACGCGGGCACGTTGGGCAGGTCATTGACGGCCGTGCCGACCGTTTCTTCTTCTTCTTCGTCGAAAAGCCCCTTCTGCCCGCTGCGACGATCGGAGGCCGCCGAAGCACCCGCCTGCAATCCGCGATCGATGGCAGCGGACCATTGCGAGCGCTGCCCGCCCAGCGAATCAAAGGCCCCGGCTTTCACCAGCGACTCGATGGCCGTGCGATTGACCTGGCCTGGGTCGAGCCGTTGGCAGAAATCGAAGATGCTGTGATACGGTCCGCCCGACTTGCGGGCTTTGACGATCGCGGCCGACGCGGCGCCGCCGCAGCTTTTGATGGCCGACAGAGCGTAAAATATCTTGCCGTCGCCGACGGCGAACTCGACGTCTGAGCGGTTGACGTCTGGCGGCGCGACCTCGAGATTCATGCGGTTGCAATCCTCGATATGCTCGACCAGCGAATCCTTCTTCTTGAAGTTGCGCCCCGGAATGTCGCTGGAAAGCAAGGCCGCCATGAACTCGACTTGGTAATGGGCCTTGAGGTAGGCCGTCATGTAGGCGATCAGGGCGTAGGCGGTGCTGTGAGATTTGTTAAACCCATACCCCGCGAACTTCTCGATCAGCCCGAAAACCTCTTCGGACTTCTTCTTCGCCATCCCTTTCTGGAAGGCGCTTTCGATGAACTCCTCGCGGTACTTGGCGATCGTCTCCAGCTTCTTCTTGCTGATCGCCTTGATGCAGCTATAGGCGTTGGCCAGGGCGATGCCGCCCAGTCGGTTGAGGATTCGCATCACCTGCTCTTGATAGACCATCACGCCGTGGGTCTCGGCCAGCACCTCTTCCATGACCGCATGTTCATACTGCGCCTTCTTGCGGCCATGCTTTACCTGGATGTAGTCCTCGACCATGCCGCCTTCCAGCGGGCCAGGTCGATAGAGGGCGTTGGTGGCGATGATGTCGCGGAAGTGGTCGGGCTTCATCCGCTGCAAAAGATCGCGAATGCCGCCGCTTTCCAACTGGAACACGCCCTTCGTCTCGCCGCGGCATAGCAGCGCAAAAGTCTCCTGGTCATCCAGCGGAAACTTGTACGGATCGACCAGCTTCCCGGTCGTCTGCTCGATCAGTCCTATGACCTTCGAGAGAATAGTCAAGTTCCTCAACCCTAGAAAATCCATCTTCAGCAGGCCGGCCTTCTCGACATCGCCCATCGCCCACTGCGTGATGATTTCTTCTTTGTTCTGCACATGCTGCAAGGGAACGTAGTCCGTCAGCGGTCGGTCGGCGATGACCACCGCCGCGGCGTGCGTGCCGACATTGCGAGCTAGGCCCTCGATCTTCATCGCCAGCATCAGAAGCTCGCGGATTTCGGGGTCGGAGTCGTGCAGCTTCTTCAGGTCGTCGCTCTTCTCCAGGGCCGACTTGATTGTGATCTTCAGTTCATCGGGCACCATGGCCACCACGACATCGACCCGCGGAATCGGCATCCCCAACGCTCGGCCGACGTCACGGATGGCCTGCCGGGCCGCCATCGTGCCGAACGTGCCGATCTGGGCAACATTTTCCATGCCGTACTTGTCTTTGACGTACTGGATCACCTCGCCGCGGCGCTGTTGGCAGAAGTCAATATCGATATCAGGCGCTTCCCGGCGGCTTTCGTCGAGAAACCGCTCGAACAGCAGATCGTAAGCCAGCGGGCAGACGTGGCTCAAAAACAACCCATAAGCCACCAGCGAACCGACGCCCGATCCGCGGGCCGTCGCCGGAATGCCCTGCTCGCGGGCGAAGCGGACGAAGTCCCACACGATGAGGAAGTAGTTGGAGAACCCCAGCTTGTTGATCACACCCATCTCGCGATCGACGCGGGCTAGGACTTCTTCCGACAATTCGCCGTTGACCCACCGCTCGGGATGGTCGGCGTATCGCGTTTTCAGTCCGCTAATGACCAGTTCGCGGAGGAAATCCTCGGAGGTTTTCGCATCGGGCGGGCTAAAAACAGGGAAGTGCCGCTTGCCCAACTCCAGGTCGAGTTGCACGCTGTCGGCGATCTCTTGCGATCGCTTTACGGCCTCGTCGTAGCCGGTGAAGACCGAGTACATCTCCTCGGGGCTGCGAAGATAGAACTCGTTGGTCTCCATCCGCATGCGGTTAGTGTCCGTGCGGAACTTGCCCGTATTGACGCAGAGCAGAATATCCTGGGCCTCGGCATCTTCGCGGAGCACGTAGTGGACGTCGCTGGTGGCCACGAGCGGCAGGCCCATCTGGTTGGCCAGATCGATCGCGCCTTCCATGGCGATCCGCTGCTGTTCGATGCCGTTGTATTGGATCTCGATGAAATAACGATCACTGAAAACCTTGTGATACCAAGCGGCCGCCGCGCGGGCTTTTTCCATGCCGGCCGCTCCGCCCATCAACAGGCCGCGGTTCAGCTCGCTAGAAACGCAGCCGCTTAAACAGACCAAGCCTTCGCTGTGGGCGGCCAGGATCTCCTTGTCGATGCGAGGACGGAAATAAAAACCTTCCAGAAAGGCTGCGGAGGAGAGTTTCAACAGGTTCTGAAAGCCGGTGCGGTCTTTGGCCAGAAGGGTGATGTGATAACTGGCGTCCTTCGAGCTGCCGGCGTTTTCTTTATAGAAACGGCTCGCTGGGGCGATGTAGGCCTCAATGCCCACGATCGGGTTGACGCCCATATCCTTGGCCGCTTTATAGAACTCGAGTGCCCCGTGCAGGTTGCCGTGGTCGGTCAGGGCGAGGGAGTTCATCCCCAGCTCTTTGGTCCGCTTCAGCAGGCCGGATATTTTTCCGGCACCATCGAGAAGGCTGTAGTGGCTATGGCAGTGTAAATGGGCAAAGGGTGGGGTACTCATCGGAACCTCCGTGCAAGTGAGCCGGACAAAGGACTGCACGAAATTGTAAAGGATCGGAAACGGTTCGGCTAACCCTCGTTTGGAGGAATTGCACACCGCACGCTGGTGAGTGGGCGGTGAGGAGATTTTGCCGGAAAACCCCCAAATCACCTCAATCCCTTTGCTCGTAGCATTTCATCGGCCAAGGCGGCTTCTTCTGCGTTCAGAGGCGGGTTTGGCGCTGCGCGATAGTCCAGATCGTCGTAGCGGCCGTTGGTGTAACAACGGTTTAGTTGCATTTGCAGAGCCATTCTCGCGTCGGTATCCTTCGCGCGGAGCGGAATGGACAGGGGTGGCAAGCGACGCATGAGCGGTATACGGTAAAGCTCGAACCGGCTCGGCAAACGGCTTCGCCAGATACAGATCTGATAGGTTGTACGGTACGCGGGAGGAACTAATTCGTCCGGCACAGCCAGCGTCCTTTGGCCAGTCCGCGTCAAATCGATTTCCACGAGGTTCGCCCCCGCTCGAATCACGTCACGTTGCTTGAAAAGGTATTGTTCGCGTCCCCGGCCAGGCAATTTGTTCGTCGGACTCAGGAACTCGATGACCGTAATGACGCGGTTTCCCGACTCGGCATCGACAATCTCGATGTAACCTTCCGTAAGAGGTTCGCTCTGCGGAGTGATTAAGAGAGGCTCTTCTTCGATTGCAACCGCTGTTTCAGCCTCCACGGCGGCAGGCAATGACGCATGCGGAAACTCGACGACGTGAACGTCCGGGTAGACAGCCCGCCAATTATCAGATTCCACCTCCAAGAGTACCCGCTGTTCAATCCTTGCCCGCAGCGGCGCAGGAAGGTTTGCTTGTAGAAAATCACGGGTGTAAGTAATCAGGCTTTGATGGACTTCGTGCCAATACTTCTCCAGGTACGGATCCATGCCAGGAAACGGACTTTTCATCATTAAACCTTACTTTGGCAGGAAGTCCTGCTCGATGGGGATCTCGCGAATCTGCCGGCTACCAGGTTCAAAGCAGCGGATCTTGATCTGGATGCCGCGGAGCGGAGCCGTGGGCGACTTAGTGGTCCGTCCCTCGTTCTCATAGCCGAAGCAACCGGAGTCGTATTCCTGATCGGCGTAACTCCCGGCCGCTGCCGGCCAGATCTTGACCTCAAAGCCGATCACATTGTTCAATACCACATCGTCGGCTATGCGAGTCGCGGGAGTGGGAGGGGGAGTACCGGTCACCAAGGCATCTTCTTTAAGGGGGCCTGTTTGGATACTCGCGCTGTCCCACAGATCGGTGACTCCCCCGCCTCCTCCACCTGCAGGCGGGGGCGTGGAACCACTGACCCAACCGGCCATCCAACCCGATGAGCATTCATTCAACGTAGGAAGCCCCAGCGATCCCCAGCCACTTGTAAATGGTGCGGAGGCCGCATGCGCAAAACGATTTTCGTTCTTGGTCAAATCGGCGAGGCTGTTCGGCACAATCTTGCCGTCTGCGATATGGGCTGAGATATCGTTCTTGGCATAGAAAGTTCCCTTGTCGGGGTTCGCCAGGGCCATGGTTGAAGCCGCGCCTGGAACGACCAACAATACGCGACGGTGCAATGTGTTCCCGCGAACAAACCAAGCCACCTCGGCCACATCGGATTGAATGCAAACTGAGTTAAATCGGCCAGCGAACGGCCGGGCGGCGTTGCGGGTGGTAAACATCAGGATGTTACCACGCCCGATCGCGGTCGGATCGGTGCCTGCGTCCGAACCTTTGATCACCTCAAAATACCCTTGATTCTCCTCTGGACGTGTCGGACGGCCGTCCATCGTTACCGTCACCCCTTGCAGATCGACGCGAAGCTGCTGGGCTGCCGTGCGGAGGCGGTCGAACTGCTCCAAGGCCCGCCGCGACTTGGCAATGCCGTCACCGACCCCTCCGAAAACCGTTACCACGGCTGTCATGAGGATCAGGGTCAACGTGGTGGCGACGAGAATCTCAATGAGCGTGTAACCGCTCCGCCGGCCAGTGATGACCGGGAAGAACGAAGAATTGGGCCGTATACGCATGAAAAGCCTCCCTGGGATGGCGAACCGTATGCCTTGTTGCCCTGCACTTCCGGCTCGAACTGCCCTTACTACATTCGACACGGTACAGGCCAAAATGTCAAGCTCCAAATGTGTGTGGCAAGATTTTCTGGCAAGCGCGTGGCACGGGCTTCCAGCCCGTGGAATTCGACACGGGCAAGATGCCCGTGCCACGGTGGCGTCCGTCTGCCAGAGAATCTTGTCACACACGCTCCAAATTATCGCAACAACCATCGCTCGGGACCGCGTTTAAGCCGGGTGAACCACGGCTCCTCTTCCGGATGGATTGGATCCACTAAAAAGGTCGTTAATCCGGCCAACCGACCCGCCAGGATGTCGGCGAAAAGTTGGTCCCCCACCATGGCGGTACTCTCGCGGCGAAAACCCATTTTTCGCATGGCTCGCCGGCAACCGAGGGGAAGCGGCTTCAAGGCCCTGGCCACAAAGGGCAGACCGACACGCTCGGCGAACTGCCCGATTCGCTCACCAAGTCCGTTGGAGACCAGGCAAAGCCCAAAGCCAGCTTGCCGCAAGGTATCGAGCCACTCGGCCACGCCCGGAGCAGACTGCTCGCTACGGTAGCGTTTCAGCGTGCAGTCGGCGTCCAGAAGCAAATTTTCCAGCCCCAGCCCACGAAGGCGCTCGGGAGTAAGCTCCAGGACACTGGCGATGCGGTAGTGAGGGGCCAGGAAACCTAACATGGGGGGGGATTGCAAATTGCAAATTGTAAATTGCAAATTGCAAATTGAGGGATGGGGGGGAATGACGGTAGCAATTCGCAATTTTCATTTTTCATTTTGCAATCCTCTTCCGCAGGATAAACACCGTATCCGAGATTTCGTTGTTAAACTTCTGGGGTTCGTCGATCTCGTACCAGAAATCGTAAACTTCGCAGAGTTCAAAGGCCGGTACGCTGGCCAGAAGCTTGCGGAACTGCGGGGCCGTGTACAGTCGCAGATCGAACTTGCCGCGGAATCGCCAAAGCTTTTCGCTGCGTCGCACCAAGAGCGAAACTTGCAGCGTCTCGATACGGCGGCGGCGATCGGTCGCGGTGACACGCAAATCGGTGCTGATTTGTGTCTTTCCCTGGCTGCTCCGCCAGCGTTCGATGGCATTGTCGTAGGCATCGGGCGGCACGAGATGCAGCCCGAGAATATAGATCCCGCCCGGCCGCAGGTTCCGAGCCACGGCTTCGAGGTGGCTCTTGGCGGCCGCTTCGGTCAACAGGTGCCGAAAGCTGTTCAAGAGGCAAAAAGCAGCATCGGCCGGCCGGGACAGGGTGAATTCCGTCATGTCGGCCAGGAGAACCTCGGCGCGGAGTTTTCTCCGCTTCAACCGCTTTCGCAGGAAATCCAATGCCTTTTCGTTCAGATCCAGGCCCGTCACATGGTAACCGCGGGCGGCCATTTCGACCACCAGCCGTCCCGAGCCACAAGCCGGCTCCACCAGCCGATGCACGGGAAAATCGCAGTATTTCCTGCAAGCCGCTTCAAGGAACTTCGCCTCCGGGGGCGTGTCGTCGCGAAGCGAGAGATCATAGTATTCCGGGTGATCGTACCAGTCGCCAACAATCGGTTTGTTCGAGGCCAAGATAGTCTCCTGAGGTGCCCAAAACAACCCATTCTAATCGTTCGGGCCTTCGTCGTCATGCCCCCGTCTGCTGAAATGACCCGTTTATCAAATCGTAAAAGGTGGCAAGCCGGCGACGATCTTGCGTGTCTCCAGGCTCACGGTGATCACTTGGCCGACAAGACGCACAATGTATTGCTCGTCGTCGTCACGGTTCGGGTCGCTGGTGATATTGCCATGCTCGTCGCGTGTGACGCGGCATTGGTCAATCACCCACTCCAGCGCGGATCGATTGCCGAGGCGATAATCGAACGTCTCTTGAGGTATTCCGGCCAACAAAAGGAATTTATTATAACGGATGGAGTCGCGATCCTTGCCGAGTTTCATCGCCTCGACGCGCCAGTCGAGCCGGGCCTCTGAGTTCTCAACCTGCTTGAGCGGAAAAGCCTTCTGCTTCTCGTAGTCTACGTGCAACTCCGCCAGCTTTCGGCCCGCTGCGGTGAAGGCGTGGAAATCGACCGCGGTGCCGGAAAGCGGAATCCGTGCCAAGTCTCGCTTGAGGTTCTCCGAAAAACGCTCACGGTAATCGGGATGATGCAGCAATCCGTAAACGTAATGGAAAATGTCCTCTCGCGTGACCACCTTATCCTTATAGTGCTTCTGGAAGTGTTGGAGTGTAAAAAGCGGAATATTATCCACTCTCCGCTTTCCCTCCTCTTCGTAGGTATAGAGCGGAAAGCAGTAGGTTGCAGACCCGAAGCCCGCAGTTGCGACGAGATTCGGCATCAGGTTGGTTGCGATGCAAGTGAAAGGACGTTCAACGGTTAGGTTTACGCACAGTAGCAGGTTCTCCTTCCGACTCTCATCGTTTGGAAACCATTCATTCATTGGTCCCGGTCGGTCAACTGCGCCCTTTTGGCTGTAAAGCAGTTGCTTGGTGAAAGGACGATACAGGCTCTCGATAATGGCCGTTCGGGAAAACTTGAGCGGGATCCCGCGTGCAAACTTCAACTTCAAGTCCCGGCTCCATTTGATCCGTTCGTAGTTGACAAACCCGTCAACGTATTCGGACAACTTCCGTGGATCCTCCGGCGGTGCCGCCTTATTGCGCCACCGGTCTAATTCGGCATTGTAATCGTCCGCGAACTGCTCGACTCGCTTCGCCAGTCGCTCGGCGTCAAAGCCATAGACGACGGCGTCGCGGTTCGTGGACACTCCGAGCGAATAGGTGCGAAAGATGGTCGGCAGCCCGAGGTTGCTTCGCGCTTTGTACTTCCTGTCACCAAGTGGAACAAATTCAGCGAACTCGCCGTCATTCTTGTTCGTCAGCCAGTTATTCTTCTCGTCCGGGTGGAGCACTCGCCATTTCACGTTGGCAATGGAACCAACCTCCTTGAGGAAATCGTACTTTTGCTCGCGTCGCCAATCGACGGGCACGGCATGATAGCGGATTTTTGCGCGACGCTTGCCACCGTCCTTCTTCGGCAAGCGAATGAAAAAATTGATGCTGACCCCCACCTGGATACCGAAAACATTGTGCGTGGTGCCGGAGAGCGTAGGGTTTTTGCGCACATTGCCACCAAGCTCCAGGACATAAATCAGGTCGAAATCTTGGGCGAGGTGTTTTCTCATGCCGTCGAACGACTTTTCGGCCACGAAACTGTCGTTGTTGACGTAGCAAACTACACCCGCGTCTCCGATGCGGTCGGCCGCAAAGCGGATCGCCTTCACATAGGGATCGCTGAGCTTGCGGACCAGCGTGGCCTGGGAGTCGGC
>Ga0194057_10001555_pt1 | contig 11566 bp, 12 predicted proteins | sample SepL4415m_MetaG_FD_155474 | JGI IMG/M metagenome (GOLD analysis project Ga0194057, IMG submission 155474) | Anoxic zone freshwater microbial communities from boreal shield lake in IISD Experimental Lakes Area, Ontario, Canada - Sep2016-L442-15m | ecosystem: Environmental > Aquatic > Freshwater...
CCGCGAGGGCCGTGGGATTGTCGTAGGCGGCAGTCCACCCGCAGTGTCGGAGGCGGCTCGACGTGACCACCCACGGGTGCACGACATACGCCAACTCACTGGCAGGAGCGGGCGTCAGCCCAGCCCGGTGCAGGCGCTCGGCAGTGGCGAATGCAACAGACGACGGCACTTCGATGCTTCGTTTTCCTGAGATCGCCTCAACATCACGCTGCGAGAGCCACCCTTCGCAGCCCACCGTCACGGCTTCGTACGGAACCGCACCTTGAAGCACGAGATCGATAGCTGCGGCTACGTCGTCGGCATGCACAAACTGCCAACGCATTTCCACATCACGCACCGACAATATGAGAGGCGAGGCAAAGTGCCGCGTCACCAAACTGTCGGCACCTGCTCCGACCAGAGCGGCCGGGCGGACGACCGTGACCCTCATATCCGGGCTCACGTCGCGAGATCGCGCGGCCAGTGCTTCGATCTCGAGAAGGTCACCGATCAGGCCCTCGGCGGCCGTCAGGAGAGGCGCCTCGTCGTCGATGGGCGCCGGATTGTCGGCCGACGCACCATGAACGGCGGCCGACGTCACCAGCACCACGTGGCGCACCTCAGATGCGGCAGCCGCCGTCAGCACACATTCAGTTCCTCGCACATTGAGATCACTGCGAAGGAGCGGGTCGGCATCGGGTGTCGTGCTGACAGCGAGGTGCACCACGCAGTCAGCACCAGCGAACACCCGGGCGATGTCAGGGTCGCGCACATCGACGCAGTGCCAGTCGACAGCGTCGGTCATTCCAGTCTCGAGATCGAGGCCAACGACCTGACGACCTGAGCGCACCAGACGCTCAGCAAGAACCGCTCCGAGGCCGGAAGCAGCGCCCGTCACGACCACGAAAGGCCGTTCGGGGACAGCGCCCATTACGGTGGGATCGGAGGCGGCGCGCCGCCCAGTGCTCCGCTGCGTCATGGTGGGTCCATCCTGCCGCACAATGGCACGGGATTGCTGACGACCGCTCGAACGTTGCACAGGCAGCAGTAACTGCGTGAGGAGGCAGTCAGGTGAGCAGTGGATCTGGATTCGGTTTCGGTCAGGGTGACGGCGGCGACGAGCCGTTCGACCCGAGTTCGTTTGACCTGAGCAAACTCGATATGAATCAACTAGGTGAGGCTCTCCAGCAGTTCGGAGCGATGTTGTCGTCGTCCGGTGGCGGTGACGATGGCCCGGTGAGCTGGGAAACCGCTGAGCGCGTCGCCCGCGAGGCGCTCGCAGCTGCGGGTGACCCGGCTCCCGATGCCGGTGACCGCGCCCGCATCGCCGACGCCGTGCGTTTGGCCGAGCACTGGCTTGACGAGCACACTGCCTTCCCGGCAATCGCGACTGAGCCCGAGGCCTGGTCACGCAGTGAGTGGCTCGTCGCGACCCTGCCCGTATGGAAGCGCATCATCGAGCCCGTGGCCGCGAGTGTGTCCTCGGCGATGGGGACGATCCTGCCAACTGACTCGCCCGAACTTCCTGACGGTATTCCGCCGGAACTGGCCTCCATGATGGGTCCGCTGCTCGGCATGGCCAAGCGCATGGGATCGATGATGTTCGGCATGCAGGTTGGTCAGGGATTGGCCACGCTCGCCACCGAGGTACTGGGTGCAGGCGATGTGGGAGTGCCGCTCGTCGACGACGGCCCGCACGCCAACCGCGCAGCCCTGCTCCCCCTCAATGTCGAGGCCTTCGGTGAAGGACTCGGAGTTCCCGATGACGATGTTCGCCTCTACCTCGCCCTGCGCGAGGCCGCACAACAGCGGCTTTTCGCCGGTGTGCCGTGGTTGCGCGCCCGCCTCATCGGCGCCGTCGAGGAATATGCCCGCGGTGTGCACGTTGATCAGTCGCTCATCGAAGAAGCGATGCGTGATGTTGATCCGAACAACCCCGAAGCACTGCAAGAAGTGCTGTCGAGCGGGGTTTTCGAGCCCACCACCACCCCCGAACAGCAAGCAGCGCTCGCCCGCCTTGAGATTCTGCTGGCACTGGTCGAAGGCTGGGTCGACGCAGTAGTCGCCGCCGCAGCCGCACCGCGCATGCCCAGCGCCGACGCGTTGCGCGAAACCGTTCGCCGTCGCCGCGCCATTGGCGGCCCCGCCGAAAAGACTTTCGCCACTTTGGTCGGTCTGGAAATGCGGCCGCGCCGACTGCGCGAAGCTGCGACGCTGTGGGAAATGGCAGGCAGCGAACTCGGACCCGATGAGCGCGACGCACTGTGGGAGCACCCGGACTTGTTGCCCACCTCGGACGATCTCGAACACCCTGCTGCATTCCTGAGTCGATCGACGGTTCTCGACCTTGGCACCATTGAGGCCGAACTCGGCGAAGACCTCGATGGTGACGGGACGGTCGGACCGGTCCAGTCGTGACCCTGCATGCCAACGCGGTGCAGGTGCTCACTGCGCTGCCAGCTGGCGACCGACGCGACGACTTCCTCGCATTTCTTGCAGCGCACCCTGATGCTCTGTCGCGAGAGTGCGCGGCTGGACATCTGACGGCAAGCACCTTGGTGGTCGATCCGGTCAACCAGCGCGCACTGCTCATGCTGCACCGCAAAGTGGGTAAGTGGCTGCAGATGGGCGGGCATTGCGAGTCCGATGACCTCACACTGCGCGAGGCGGCCGAACGCGAGGCCCGCGAGGAAAGTGGTGTCGAGGGTTTGACGTTGAGCGACGCTCCCGTCAATCTCGACCGACACGGTCTCACCTGCGACGGCCGTGCACTCGACCACCTTGACGTGCAGTACCTCGCCGTCATTCCGATGGGTGCACGCATTGAGGGCAACGACGAAAGTCTGGGTCTGCAGTGGTTCGACTTTGACTGCGTGCCAGTCGACGACACTGCCGTTCAACGACTGGTGGCTGCAGCGCGCCGCACCCTGTTGATCTGAACCACTCGTGTCGGCACTATTCAGTGTTACTATCTACTAGTAGTCACTGATACCGAGTAGTTGTTTCTGGGCCGGTCGTCGAAGGTGGTGCTCCATGAGCAAGCACGAAACCGAGATGCTCAAAGGAACGCTTGAGGGCATCGTCCTCGCGATGGTGCTCGAACGCCCCGCCTACGGCTACGAAATCACCGCCTGGCTGCGCGACCGAGGCTTCGTCGACATTGCCGAAGGCACCATTTACGCGCTCCTCATTCGAATCGAGCAGCGTGGTTTCGTCGATGTTGAGAAGGTCCCTTCCGAAAAGGGGCCGCCCCGCAAGGTGTACTCGCTCAACCCCTCTGGCCGTACGCAACTCGATCAATTCTGGACTACCTGGGATTTCCTCACCCAACGAGTCGAACAACTGCGAGAAGGAGGCGCGTAACCATGGCACGGAAATGGTACGAGCAGAAGAAGCAGTACCGCGAGTATAAGAAGCGAGTCGCACAACTGCCGACAGCATCCTGACCATGTTCGACGACCTTGCTGACCTCTTCGACCGGGCCGCAGCAGACCAGACTGCCGTTCGCGACGTCGTCGGAGATGATCCGGTCGAATTCGCCGAAACATTTCTGAGTAACTACCCAGTAGGCCGGTGGATCACCAAGGAACGTGACCGACTCACTCGATCAATCACGCTCGCAACCGAAGAAGCCACTGTGACGTAGGTCGTCACTGATCAACGTGCAGCTGGTAGAAATCCCACGCTCGACGGTCATGCCACGAATGGGCACCGAAATTGATAAAGTCACGATCGGCATTTCGTGTGGCGTCAATGTCACTTCGCCCGCGAGCACAGCGAATTCGAAATTCCTCACGCGACTTGGTGAAGTAGTGATTGACACACGCGACATCATCAGAGCCGTTGGGGTTGAGGTTTCCGAAGACCTCGTTGCCATGACAGTCAACGGTTGTACCGCGCACAAGTCGAGCAGCGTGTGCGCTCACCATGTAGAGAACATCATCAGGTCTGGCGATGATCTTGATGATCGGTGAAACGCCGATCTGTCGGCGTGTGAAACGTTCGAGCACAGGTCGCGACTGAAACTGCTCGTGGCCGTTGCTATCGAACATCACCCAGTTAAGGGCGAGTGCACCCGCACTGCAGTACTGCTGCGCGAAGTCACCAATCGATTCACCTGACCGCACCACCATGAACTCGTCAAGGTCGAGGAACGTGACCCACAGATAGCGCGAGCGTGCACGAGCAAGGAAATGGTTATACGCCTTGAATTGCTGCGCCGCACCCGGGAACGACACCACAGTGACACGGCCTGGATAGCGCGCCGGCACATCACGCAACGGCTGCTCGGGATCGTTGTCGTAGAGGTGAATGTGATCAACGCCGAGTGCGAGGTGATATCGAATCCACTCATCGATGTACGCCTCTTCGCCCAATGCGATCGCACACAGCCCGACGCCGGCGGCGCGCGATTTGGGCCGCACGGTGTTCGTCGCCCGGAACCCCGCGTAACGGAGCACGTACGTGAGCTTGCGCGCGCGCTCGCGCAGGCGAGTAACGGTGATCAGAACAACATCCCGGGTGGCGACACATCGACGGGAGGCGTGAGTTCGCCGACCGTTGCCTCGTCGGTCGATTCGGTGAGCGCACCCATCTCGTGGCCGTGGGCGAGAGTGAAATCGACCCCGTCAAGAAATGCCTGCGCCTCACGCAGTCGCGGGTACGGCGCCAGCAGTGCCTCGAAGTCGGCACCGTGGCCCGGCACCAGCAGATGCGCCAATTCGTGCAGCAGGACGTAGTCGACAACGAAAGCCGGCATGCCGCGCAGCCGATGCGAGAGGCGAATGGTGCGGTCAATCGGCGTGCACGAACCCCAACGCTGGTTTTGATTCGTGACCCACCGCACCGACGACGGGCGCGGAGCCCCGGGAAGCCACCGGCGCGACAAGCCGGTGGCGCGACGCATCAGTTCATCGTCACTCGGCACGGCACGTCGTTCACGTGCCTCGAGCCGACCCACTAATTCCTCGGCGTACTGAGCCACGTGGGCGGCAGACATGCGAGCCGGCACCAGGACCACGAAATGGTCTCCTTCGCGGTGTGCCGACACAGTTCGACGCCGACGGCTACTGCGTCGAATCTCGATGACAGGGGGCACGGACACCACGCTAGCCCGACCAAGCGACATGAAATGGACGCCATTCCGCAACCTTTTTTTCATCCACAGGCAGTGGATAGCTTTCCCGCAGGTCAGCGGCCAATCTAGGCCGCGTTCACGGCGCCTATCCCCAGCTTTATCCCACACGCGTCCACAGGACACCTCGGCGTGTTCCACAGGCCATCCCCAAGCTTGTCCACAGGGTTGTTCATTCGACGTTGACTGACTCTGGGGCGTGACCTAGGTTCAATCCTGTCGAAGCCCCTGAGATAACGGGTCGGCATCCGCAAGGGGAAGGCGGATGGCGATTGCGAGCCTCAGGGGTTTCGCTTTGCGCTCAATCGGCATCGATTGGGAAGAGATCTTCCCGCCAATATCTAACTATTTCGGACATATAACCCGGAATTACGAGTTGAGCGTGTCGCGGTTGCACCGAAGGGCCGCCTCGCTGGCTTACTGTTGAGCGTGTCCGGGTCACCGGGCACGGTCGACTCGACCTAGTCACGCCGCCAAGGCGTGATAGGAAACCCAGTCGGGGACCGTTCATTACACACAAGGAGCACCCGTGGCGGAGAAATTCGAAGGCGAGGCCTACTGCGTGAAGTGCAAGGCCAAGCGCCAGGTCACCGACGGCCACGTCGAGGAAAACGCGAAAGGTACCCGCATGGGCAAGGGCAAGTGCCCCGAGTGCGGCACCACCGTCGTGCGCATCCTCGGCAAGGCCAAGGAAGCCTGAGCCACCCACACGCATCGGCCGCCATCTGACGGCCGGAGTAGTCGGGCTTGCCCGATACCGCGAACGCCCACTGATTCCGCAAGGATTCGGTGGGCGTTCGCGCGTGTGTGCCGAGCGCGCCACACAGTAACGGTCAGGCAGGGTAGCCCAGATGCCTTGGGGATCGTGCCAGCAACCCACAGCCCCCTGCGCGCATGATCGCGGGTATGACCGATCACCACCGCACGACGACATTTCCCGACACGGGACTGCCTCTCCTCCTACCCGAGATTCCCCTCGCGTGGCGCGACTGCTCCACAGTGCAAGTCGGAATCGATGAACACCAGGGGCGACTGCTGTTCAATATCGGCCCCCGGGAGTGGCGTGCCATGCGCGCCCTCGACGGCACCCGCCGACTCGCCCGCACCCTCGCCGACTTTGCCGCCGAGGGTGGCGATCCACTCTGGCTCGCGGCCGTCATCAACGATCTGCATCACTGCGGAGCACTCGTTGATGCTGAACCCACTCTCGGAGCGCCCGAACCACGAGCTGAACTCGCCCGCCTCTCTCCCGAAATCGCCACTCTCGCGGCGCTGCACCCAGGGCGAGCACACGACATCATGCGCCGTCGCCGCGATGCCGAAGTTGTGGTGCGAGGCACCGGTCGCGTGGGGGTAGGAATTGCCACGCTGCTGGCATCGGCTGGCATCGGCACCGTGCGCATCACCACGATTGCCGGCGACTGTCCCCGAGTACTGCCACGCACTATCAGCCCACTCGGACCTACGGCCGTCTCTCTGGGTGCACCCGCCCGATCAGCGGCTCGCGACACGCTCTCTCGTGCCGCGTTCGCCGTACGAACCCGGCGGTCAGGCAGTGGCAGACGACCCGACCTCGTCCTCGTGTGTCCACCACGGGTGGTGCCCCCCGAAATCAGTGACGCGCTCAGCACCGTTGCCTGGCCCCATCTCACGGTCATCAGCGACGGTCCCACGGCACGAGTCGGCCCGCTGGTACTTCCCGGCCGCACCGCATGCCTTCGGTGTCTGGAACTGCACCGCGCCGATCGTGACCCTGCGTGGCCCGCGGTGCTGACCCAGGTAGCCCATCACCGCGGAGCCCACCGCAGCGCCACCAACACCGTGCTCGGCACTCTGGCGGCCTCCATGGCAGCCCTGCACGCGCTGCAGGTGCTTGACGGTCAAAGCAGCACTCCCCCACCCAGCGCCGGCGCGATCCTGGAATTGCGGCTGCCCGAGTTGCAGTGGCGTCGACGTAGTTGGACGGCCCACCCTGACTGCGGGTGCACCTGGTCGCCCGACCTCAGACCGGCAGCGTGAAACCACGCAATGTGCGGAACACACCTCGCGGGGCGACAATGGAGACACCGTGAATGATCTACCGAAGAAAGCCCTGACCCGAAGCGCTCGCATGGCCGCGCTTCCGATCGGCTATGCCGGTCGCAGCGCGCTCGGAATGGGCAAGCGCATCGGCGGTAAGTCGGCCGAAGCGGTGGCCGCCGAGATCCAGGCGCGCACGGCCGAGCAGGTCTTCCGAACCCTGGGCGAGCTCAAAGGTGGAGCCATGAAGGTCGGCCAAGCCATGAGTATCTTCGAGGCCGCCCTGCCCGAAGAGATCGCCGGACCCTACCGGGCAACCCTCACCCGACTTCAGGATTCTGCGCCTCCACTGCCGGCCGAGACCGTGCATCGCGTACTTGCGGAGGAACTCGGAATCGATTGGCGCGATCGTTTCGCTCACTTCGATGACACTCCAGCGGCCGCTGCCTCGATTGGTCAGGTTCACCGCGCCACCTGGCGCGACGGCCGAGATGTGGCTGTCAAGATTCAGTACCCGGGTGCTGGCAAGGCCCTCATGTCCGACTTGAACAACGCCCAGCGCCTCGCGCGCCTTTTCGCCGGACTCTCGCCCGGACTCGACATCAAACCACTCGTCGCCGAACTCAAGGCGCGCGTACTCGACGAACTTGACTACCTCGCCGAGAGCGAGTCGCAGCGCACCTTTGCCATCGCATTCGACGATGACGAGGATTTCGTCGTGCCCCACGTGCTGGCAGCAGCACCCCATGTGATTGTCACCGAGTGGATGGAGGGACGACCGCTCTCACAGGTGATCACCTCCGGCACGCGGGCCGAACGCAACCGCGCCGGCCTGCTCTACCAACGTTTCTTGCTCTCCGGTCCAGCACGCGCGGGTCTGCTTCATGCCGACCCGCACCCTGGCAATTTCCGAATCACTCCCGATGGACGACTCGGAGTACTTGATTTCGGTGCAGTCGCGCACCTTCCCGACGGACTGCCGCCACAAATGGGCCGCCTGTTGCGCATTGCGATGACTGGCGACGCCGAGACCGTGGCCGAAGGCCTGCGCGTCGAGGGATTCCTCAAGCCCGGGGTTGCCATTGGCGCTCAGTCGCTGCTCGATTTCCTCGACCCCTTCGTCGAGCCTGCCCGCCACGCACACTTTCGCTACTCGCGCGAATGGCTGCAGGGCCAATTCCGTCGCATCAACGACCCGACGAACCCTGACTTCGCCATCGGACTCAAGCTGAACCTACCGCCGTCGTACCTGCTGATTCATCGCGTGTGGCTCGGCAGCGTGGGCGTACTGTGCCAACTCGATGCCGATATCCCGGCCCGAGGTGAACTCGAGCGCTGGGTACCAGGTTTCAGCGACGGCGCGTAACGAACGTCACTCGTCGACGTGAAGTAACTCAAGCAACACCGCACCGTAATCGTCGAGTTTGGTTCGACCGATTCCGGGAATCTGACGCAGGCCTTCGTCATCGGTGGGACGACGCTCGGCCAGAGCCATCAGCGTGGCATCGGTGAACACCACATAAGCGGGCACCGAGCGACGCTTCGCTTCTGCAGACCGCCAGTCACGCAGACGATCGAACAGCGCCTCATCGACATCTGCGGGACACGCACGGCATCGGCCCATCGTGCGCTCGGGTCCGGTGACCAGCGACTTGCCGCACACCCCACACCGAGCAGGGGGCGTACGACGACGCTCACCTCGCGGCTGTCCGCCGGGGATAACGAGCGGTTCGGAGGCACCGGTGGCAGTGGGCAGTTCGTCGAGAAACCGCGACCGCGTGCGAGAACCCCAGGCGCTCGAACCGCGCGCGCGTGACCAACTGAGCGTCAGATGTTCGCGGGCCCGAGTAATGCCGACGTACAGCAGTCGCCGCTCTTCCTCGATCGACGTCGCCGTAGTGGCATGCACGATGGGCAATGAACCCTCAACGAGCCCGACGAGGAACACGGCCTGCCACTCGAGCCCTTTGGCCGCATGTAACGACGACAGGGTGACGGCTTCGGCATCGGGAACATGCTGTGCGGTCGATCGTTCATCGAGTTCGGTAATGAGAGTGCCCAGATTCGACTCAGGCTCGCGCTGGGCAAGGTCAGAAGCCAGCGTCACCAGTCGCGACACGTTCGCCCACGCCTCGACAACCGCGCCGGTTCCTGAAGGCCGTTCGGCGGTGTGCCCCATTGATGACAGCACTGCTTGCACTTGCTCAGGAAGCGGGGCTTGGGAGTTGGCCTCATCCGATCGCGCGGCACCGCGCAACAGCGTGATGGCGCGACGCACTTCGGCCCGATCAAAGAAGCGTTCGGAACCGGTCAACACTGTCGCGATACCCACTCGCCCCAAGGCCTGTTCAACTGGTTCAGACTGCGCGTTGACGCGGTAGAGCACGGCAATTTCACGCGGTGGCAATCCGGCGCCAATGAGGGCTGCAATGTCGCGCGCCACAGCGGTCGCTTCGGCGTCTTCGTTGGCGTACTCGTTGACCTTGGGCTTGGGCCCCGCCGGTTGTTCAGACCGCAATAACAATCGTGCGGTGCCGATCTCAGGTGAGGCAGCGATGACGCGATTGGCGAGGTCGACAATCTGCGGCGAGCAACGATACGAGCGCACGAGGCGAACTTCGGTGGCGTTGGGCCAGTTCGTACGAAAGCCCTCGAGGTATTCGGGAGACGCACCGGCGAAGGTGTAAATCGTCTGAGCCGCGTCACCCACCACGCACAGGTCATCGCGATCGCCGAGCCACAATGACAGCAAGCGCATCTGCAGCGGATTAACGTCCTGAAACTCATCGACGGTGAACCAGCGGTAGCGATCGCGCACTTCCTCGGCGATGGCCGGACTGTCGTCGAGCATGCCGACCGTCAGGCGCAATACATCATCGAAATCCATCAGCCCTTCACGTGACAACAGCCGCTCATAGTCTGTGATCACTGCGGCCACCTGCTCGCGGGTCACCGACCCGGGCGGCTGACGTCCGACGGCAGCAGCTGCCTCGACGTACTGCTCGGAATGTAGGTTGCGCGCCTTGGCCCACTCAATTTCACTCGCGAGGTCGCGCACCATGGCGGCATCCGTGGGCAGTGAGAGCCCCGCAGCAACGATCGCCACCTGACGGCCCTTGCTCGGCAGGATCTCCGGTAACGGCCCGCCGACCGCCCGCCCCCAGAAATGCTTGAGCTGTGCCAGAGCGGCCGCATGGAAGGTGCGCGCTGTGACATCGGTACCGAGGGCACGTAACCGACCGCGCATCTCACCGGCGGCGCGCGCTGTGAACGTGACGGCCAGGGTGCGCCGGGGATCATGCAGGCCGGTGGCCACTCCATGGGCGATGCGGTGCGTAATTGCTCGGGTCTTTCCGGTGCCCGCACCCGCCAGAATGACCACTGGGCCGTGTAGCGCCTCGGCAGCCGCCCGCTGCTCGGGGTCGAGTCCGTCGAGAATCTGCTCCGGGGTCACTTCGGCATCCTCGCATCGATCACCCACGCTGCGGCGGGTACGGTAGTTGTATGGCTCAGGTGACGATGTACTCCACGGTCTGGTGCGGCTACTGCCAGCGGCTCAAGGCTCAGATGGGCCGCGCCGGAATTGAGTACGACGAGGTCGACATTGAACATGACGAGGCAGCGGCGCTGTTCGTTGAGACCGTAAACGGCGGAGCCCGCACGGTCCCCACGCTCGTGTTCCCCGACGGGACGGCGATGACGAACCCGTCTCTCAAGCAGGTCACCGAGAAGGTGGGAGCAGTCGGCTGAGCGTCGAAATCGACCGCAGCCTGCTGCGCGATCTGATGCTGGGTCGCTCAACCCTCGACCGTGCTGCGCATGTGCGAACGGACCCAGAGCGCCTTGATGCCCTGTGGGCTGATCAGGCAAGCCAGGTCCTGCTCATCGATGACGGACGGCTTCCCGTTCGTGACAGCGAACAACCTCACCTGACCTTGCTATCGCCACGTGACATCGAGCCAGCTCGTGCGGCCGAGCGACACCTGCTCGGCCTCGGCGATGACGGTCGCGCAGTCTTCATGGTCAGGCTTGTTGAAACGGCCGATGCGCCGGCAGGTTCAACGTGGACGGGTCTGCGTGAGGTGGGCGTAGCCCTCGACGACCGCGATGCAGGAATCGCCGTCACGGCCGTTGCCCTCGCGAATTGGCATGCCAGCCACACGCACTGCGCCCGATGTGGCCGGCCGACAGTCATCGCGGCCGGCGGCTGGGTGCGCCAATGCCCCGATGACGGCAGCGAGCACTACCCACGCACCGATCCGGCCGTGATCATGCTGGTGCGCGATGAAGACGACCGCGCACTCCTTGGCCACCAATCGGTGTGGCAGGACGGCTGGTTCTCAACTCTGGCCGGGTTTGTTGAACCAGGCGAAACCGCCGAGGCCGCGGTACGTCGCGAGGTACTCGAAGAGTCCGGCATTGTCGTGGGCTCCG
>Ga0194057_10001557_pt1 | contig 11553 bp, 9 predicted proteins | sample SepL4415m_MetaG_FD_155474 | JGI IMG/M metagenome (GOLD analysis project Ga0194057, IMG submission 155474) | Anoxic zone freshwater microbial communities from boreal shield lake in IISD Experimental Lakes Area, Ontario, Canada - Sep2016-L442-15m | ecosystem: Environmental > Aquatic > Freshwater >...
AGTCGGTTTGTCCGCCTTGACACGGGCTTAGTTCGTGCCCTGAAGAAGAGGTAGACGTGCCCACTAGCGCTCCCAAGAATGCATCTTCGACCGCGAAGCCTGCCGCGAAGAAGTCAACGTCGAAAGTTGACCTGAAGGTCGTGCCCGCGCCCAAGCCCGCCGCGAAGAAGGCCCCCGCGAAGAAGGCCGAGCCCGCTGCCAAGGCCCCCGCGAAGAAGACCCCCGCTGCCAAGGCGGAGCCCACGCCCAAGCCTGCCGCGAAGAAGGCCCCCGCGAAGAAGGCGGAGCCCGCTGCCAAGGCCCCGGCGAAGAAGGTCGAGCCCGCTGCCAAGGCTCCCGCGAAGGTGACCGAGAAGAAGGCCTCCGCGAAAAAGGCCGGTCAAGGCAAGGCCGGCGCGACCATCGAGGTCGAGATCACCGAAGGTGTGATCATCGATGGCGAAGTGGTGGTTGTCGAAGAAGAAGAGGTCATCGACCTCGAAGCGGTGGCTGTCATCGAGGCCGAACTCGAAGCCGAACTCGCTGAGGACCTCGCTGAGGTTGTTGTCGCGCCTGCAGCGGCCGCTGAAGTTGCCGAAGTCGCCGAGGCCACCGAGGACGAAGAGGGCTTCGTCATGTCCGACGTCGACGAAACCGACGAGCCGGTACAGACCGTCATTACTGCCGGAGCGACTGCCGATCCGGTCAAGGACTACCTCAAGCAGATCGGCCGAGTCCCACTGCTCAACGCTGAGCAAGAGGTCGAACTCGCCAAGCGGATTGAGGCGGGCCTGTTCGCTGAAGAGAAACTCAACTCGGGCAAGAAGCTGGCGAAGGGTCTGCACGAAGATCTCGTCTGGATCGCTGCCGACGGCCGTCGTGCGAAGGACCACCTGCTCGAAGCCAACCTCCGATTGGTCGTTTCGCTGGCCAAGCGCTACACCGGCCGCGGCATGCTCTTCCTTGACTTGATTCAAGAAGGCAACCTCGGTCTGATTCGCGCGGTCGAGAAGTTCGACTACACCAAGGGTTACAAGTTCTCGACGTATGCCACCTGGTGGATTCGACAGGCGATCACGCGGGCGATGGCCGACCAGGCCCGCACCATTCGTATTCCGGTGCACATGGTCGAGGTCATCAACAAGCTTGCTCGCGTGCAGCGTCAGATGTTGCAAGATCTCGGTCGCGAACCAACTCCTGAAGAGCTTGCCAAAGAACTGGACATGACCCCCGAAAAGGTCGTCGAAGTTCAGAAGTACGGACGCGAGCCGATCTCACTGCACACGCCGCTCGGTGAAGATGGCGACAGCGAGTTCGGTGACCTCATCGAGGACTCCGAGGCTATTGTTCCTTCCGACGCAGTGTCGTTCACGTTGTTGCAGGAGCAGCTCGAGTCGGTGCTCGACACGCTCAGCGAGCGCGAGGCCGGTGTCGTGCGCATGCGCTTCGGCTTGACTGATGGTCAGCCCAAGACTCTCGACGAAATCGGCAAGGTCTACGGAGTGACGCGCGAGCGCATTCGTCAGATTGAGTCCAAGACGATGAGCAAGTTGCGTCACCCGAGCCGTTCACAGGTTCTGCGCGACTACCTCGACTAGGTCGACTAGGTCGACTCCCTCGAGCTACCGCCGACCACTACCGCCGACCACTACCGTCACTCGCATCGGGGCCACCCAAGCGCGCACCTAGCGCGTTGCGGCGCCCCAATGTGATGCTCTTGAGTCCGTGCTAGGGAGCCCCCGCAGGAACCGCGCGGTAAACGGCGATCTCGTTCGAGCGGATGGTCTGCTTTGTGGTGTAGGTCGAACCCGACGAAATGGTGAAGGTCCACTTGCGCGCGGCCTTCGCGGCCTTCGCATTGATGGTGCTATCGGGTACCGCTGACATCCGCGTGTAGCGGTAAAGGTTGTAGACGATGTGGGGTTTGAGGCCCGAGACCGTGATGGTGAGTGTCACGGATTTCGCCGCAGGTCGCACTGAGGCATTGGCGGCTATGGCTGGCAATTCTGCGTTGACGCTCGTCGACAATCGCACTGGCACGGTCTCATGGCTGCGATCAATAATGCCGGTAAAGGCAATGCCGAAGTTGGCTCCATTTTTCAGTGAGTACACGTTTGCCGTTCGGAAGTTGGCTTGCTGTCGAGTCGCGATGAAAGTGCCGAACGGATAGCTAAAAGTGTTGTGCGGCCTTCCGCTGGGAGAGTCGGTCCACTGGCCATGGTCATGAAACGTGATGATGTCGGTGCTGCGATACGCGGCCGGTCCTGAGAGGGACTGATCTGATCCAATTCCTGTAACGACCACGATGTGGTCGTAATCCGAATCACCTGCCACGGGGTTTGTTGAGCCGTAGAACCGACGCTGATTCGCAAAGACGCCTATCGCAACGGGGTGGCCGGCCTTGACGTTCGCCTTCACCCAGGTCAGAAATGATGTCGTGTTTGTCTGCGCTGCGGTGTTGAAGGCTGATGTGGTGAGGTGCATTGACTTGGCCGCTGAGACGTCGTTGACACCCAGCAGCAACTGAGAACTGGCAATGCTCTGGGGTGCGTTGTTACTCGCGATTGCGCGTGCGTCATATTGAGAGAGGTACTGGCCGTAGTAGAGGCCCGCGCTGATAAATGAGACCTCTCCGCAATAGCCGAAGTTGGCATTCCATTGAATGCGCGGTGGAATTTTGGCGCCGGCCTGATAGGACGCCAATGGTGCGGACACCTCGGCGTGAGTGGAGCCATCTGGACTGGGTGCAATGGCCAAGCTGGGCCCGGCGATGAGTGTCACGCCCACACACGCGATGAGCGCGCTGATGCCCCATCGCGCCGTGCGGGCGCTTCCTTCGGTGCGCAGGTCTCTCACGAACTAGGACGTTACACGGGCATTCGCCCCAATGCGCTGGTGCTCCTCGATAACTGGGGCGCCTAGACGCGCTAGGTGCGCGCTTGGGTGCCCCCGATGCGAGTGGTTGGAGCGGAGCGCGAGTGGTTGGAGCGGAGCGCGAGTGGTTGGAGCGGAGCGCGAGTGGTTGGAGCGGAGCGCGAGTGGTTGGAGCGGAGCGCGAGTGGTTGGAGCGGAGCGCGAGTGGTTAGAGCAGATTGAACGTGTGCGTGAAGGTGCCGTCTTCCGAACGCACTGACTCGACTTCACCTCTGGCCCCAGCGAAATCGCCAGTGCCTCCGGTGATGACGCGCCAGAAGGGCTTGCCGTTGGTGGAGTGCATCTGGCCGGCCGGGTAGGTGACGACGCCGGCTATCACGATGCTGTCGCGCGGCGAGAATCGGAAAGTGGCGATGCCTTGGCGATCCCATGTGGCGCCGTCGTCGCCTTCGTAAACGCGGAGCGTCCGTAGTTCGCCAAACAGGACTCCGCGCGGCTCGCCGTCGACGCTGATCGGGGCGTTGTAGTACGACTGGCCACCTAACTCGTCCGCAGCCTTATCCGACCCCTCGCGTGTGATGGTGGCAACTGCTTGGTGAACGACGAGGCTTGGCATGGGTGCTCCTTGACGGGATGAACGCGCTGGAATGAACCAACCTATGCCGTTCTCGCCGCAACCGTGATAGTCGGCACCAACCTTGGGGCGCCTGAGCGCGCTAGGAGCGCGCTTGGGTGCCCCCGATGGAAGTGGCGGGATTACCGTAGATAGGAGAGACTTGCGAGCGTGAGCCGAGGGGGTAACCCACAGAAAAATGGGGACGACCGCACTGGCGGAGGCCCGATTCGACGCGGTGTCTCCTTCGCCGTTCAGTTTCTTCTCGGGCCGTGGACCATTCGACCAGTTTTCGTGGCATCGCTCATGTTCATGGTGAATCAATCGGCTGAAGTTCGAGTCATGCAGGCACTCGGGGTGGCGTCTCCTTTCGGGCTTGCCGCCGTTGCCGACAATGTGTTGTTCGCGGTTCTTTTAGGTTGCGCTCTGTGGATCGCGGGTCGACTGGTCGGCCCCGCGTCGCCCGACGCTCGCTGGGCGCGGCCCCGCTACTTGCTCGCCGTCACTCTCGCGGTCACGCTTGCCCTAGTCGTGAGCCAGGCCAGCGGTTTGTATTCCAAGGAACTTGTTGGCTACTTGCTCATTCGAACTTTCGTCGCAGTCCTCGTGATCATCGGCCTCTTCGGTGTTGCGCAGTCGCGAATCAGCCGACAGGGCGACCTCACGCAGAAGGCCCTCGATCAGGTTGAGCAGCAGCGCGAGCAGTTGCTCGAGACTGATGAAAGCGCTCGCCGCGATGTTGCCGCCTATCTTCACGACACCGTTCAAGCCACCTTGGTGGTGGTGGGGCTCCAATTGCGGTCGCTGGCCGACGATGTGCCCAGCGAACAAGCCGATCGTGTTCGATCGCTCGTTGACGAACTTGAGACGGTGCGCATGCGCGATATTCGCTCCGCGAGTCGCAAGCTCAGTCCCGACCTGCGGGCCATTCGCCTCGGCGGAGCGTTAACCGAACTTGCGTCTACTTACGAGGGCACCATGCGGGTCGATCTGACGTGTGAGGTCGATACGCCGGAGAATCAAACCGAAATTGCTCTGGCGGTGTACCGCATCGTAGAGCAGGCGATGCTCAATGCCGCGGTTCATGGTCGCCCCGAGACTTGTCGCGTCATCGTGAGGCGAAGTGATCAGCGAGCAGGAAGCCGGCCTACTGCGCGATCTCTGACACAGTCGGATGAATTGCCCATTCACGTTGCGGTCACGAATGACGGCCTGCCCATGGTCAGCAATCACCGCAACGGAGCCGGATCGGCTGTTGTTGAGGCCTGGGTGAGTCGATTCAAGGGCTCATGGTCGCTGGTGTCCGTTGACGGCGAGACCCGGATGACGGCCATCCTGAGGGTTCCGGAGCCAGAACGATTCGCGAGCTGAATCCGGCGGGGGGCCGCATTAAACCCAGTCACTCAACTAGTCTGGGTGTCCACGAGAGTGACGTTTTAAGGGGAATGAGTGGCGCGGCAGACTCGCATCATCTACGTCGAGAATGACCCCATTCTCCGCGGCCTGATCGCAACTCTGCTCACCAACGACCCGCGGGTTGAGGTTCTCGGCGTTTTTGTTTCAAGCGACGAGGTACTCGCGACTGACTTCCTCTCGGAGGTCGATGTCGCGCTCCTTGACCTCGCCTTGGGCCCTGGCTCACTTAATGGTCACGAGCTTGCCTTCGCACTGCGCGCACGTAACCCCGACATCGGAATCGTGATCATGTCGCAGCACCCGGCCGCCCATTTCGTTGATGCACTTCCTGAAGACATTCGTTTTGGTTGGTCGTTCGTGGAAAAGCGCGCAGACACGAATATGGACGACCTCGTTGAGGTGCTTCAGCTCACCTCGCGAGGGTTCAGTTCCATTGACCCGCGAGTAGCGGAACAGTCAGCCAATCTCGGGTTGAGTTTGTTGTCGTTGCTGACCGTTCGACATCACCAGATTTTGGCCTTGGCCGCCGTTGGACTAGACGCCAATGCGATTGCCACCGAACTGGGCCTGTCGTCGGTGACCGTGCGAAAAGACCTGTCCAAAGCGTACGAGATTCTTGTGCCCGACCCCAGACCTGGCACTGATCTGCGCACGACTGCGGTCCTGCGCTACCTGCGTGAGTCGCGTCCCTATAGCAACGAGTAGTGCGTCATTTGGGTGAATCACATTCACCCAAATGATCGTGACGTTGGTGGAACCGATCGCGCATTCGTTTGCGTATCAACGGTTTCTACCCCTTCACACGTGTTCCTTATGGTCAGTGACAGTTCGTCACACGTGTATCGCATTCGCGGCTGCACTTCTGCGCGCCCATAGCGTCTCGCATTGTCAGCACTCACCTCCACGAAACTCACCTCCACGAACAGAAGGATCCACATGTTTTCGCTCGCCTACACCGTCAACGACCAGTCCATCGTGCTGTCGGCGTTGGACTCGCAGGGGTTGGCCGATTCCATCGCTTACGCGTCCACGTTCGGCCCGCTCGTGAATGTGGCCATCAAAACCTACTGATCTCAACCATTCGCACTGGAGGCGTCATGCACGACTTGAATCACCTCAAAGCACTGCGCGCGACGTGGGGATCGGACACCCGCCCGTCACTTCCGCTGGGTACCTCGCTGATCCGCTTCCCGAGCGCCACGTCTCACGCGCCGACGAGCCTTGGATGCAACTGCTCCTCATCAATTGATTGCACTCACGACATCAACTAAGTCCAGCGCACTCACCACAGCCTGAAACGAATCGAAAGGAAGTCCAGTGAAGGATCGAAATGAAAGCCCAAGTATGTCGGGCGGAAGGGGCGCTGCTCGCATGGCCGAGCGGCGGAGCGGCTCACGATCGACACTGGGCCAATCCGCCAACGCGACGACGCGTCGCCCTCTCGTTCCGGCGGTGCGTCGTCAGTGGGGTTCGGAGAAGATGCGCGCCCCGCTTCCGACCATGCCCAAGCGTGCGACGACCACGGCTACCTGGGTTGGCGGCTTCCTGATCGCGATTACCATTTGCGCCTACATTGCCTACCTGTGGCGCGCCGTTGTCACCCAGTTCCTCGACTTCGGTTACCAGGGAAGCTGGTTCCTGGCGCAGTCGATCGCGTACACGATCTTGATGTCCTTCCTCACCTTCTCAGCCCTGATGTATCTGGTTCAGCGTCAAGGAGCCATGTACCGATCGCGCGAGCATGCACGAGTTCCGCGTGCCGAAATCGACACCCACTTCTCGGCGGCCGAAGCTGGAATGACAGTCCTAGTGCCGTCGTACAAAGAAGACCCCGCGGTCGTGCGAAGCACCCTGCTCTCTGCGGCACTTCAGGAATTCCCCGGCTTGCGTGTCGTGCTTCTGATTGACGATCCGACCAACCCCACGGAGCCCGCTGACATTGCCGGACTGAAGGCCTGCCGAGCACTTCCGGCCGAGATGAATGAGTTGTTAGGCGTTCCGTTCACGCGGTTCAGTGAGGCGCTCATGCTTCACGAGGCAGAGAACGCTGCTGGCCTCGCTGCGTCGACCGAGAACGTTCGCACCCTCGCATTGCACCTGCGTTGGGCTGCTGAGTGGCTCGATGAGCAAGCCATGGGCTATCCCCGCTCGACGACGTCGGAAGCGTTCATCGCAGATGAGGTGTTTGCTGCGCTGGCGGCTGACTTCCGGATGACTGCCGACGCGCTGTTCACGTCGATGGACCTCAACGCGCAGACGCCGATGGATCGCCTCTCGCAGATCTACACCCGCCTGGTCAACACCTTTGCGGCGCAGGTCTCGTCATTTGAACGCAAAATGTTCGAGAACCTGTCGCATGAAGCGAACAAGGCGATGAACCTCAACTCGTACATCGGCCTGATGGGCGGATCGTACGTTTCGTTCGACACTCCGGCCGGCACGATGTTGCGTAAGTCGACGGCCACCGCGGATACCACGATCAGCGTTCCGGAGACCCAGTACATCCTGACTCTGGATGCTGACAGTGTGCTACTGCGCGAGTACTGCCTTCGCTTGGTGCACCACATGGAATTGCCGGGTAACGAGCGGATCGCAGTGATCCAGACTCCGTACTCGTCATTCCGCGGCGCTCCGACGCGACTCGAGCGCATTGCTGGTGCGACGACCGATATTCAGCACATCCTGCACCAGGGCATGACGTACTATGACGCCACGTTCTGGGTGGGTGCCAACGCGGTTATCCGCAAGCGCGCCCTTGACGACATTGTTGAGGTCAGCCACGTCGACGGTCATGAAGAGCGTCGGTACATTCAAGACCGTACGGTTATTGAAGACAGCGAGTCGAGCATCGACCTCGTGGCGCACGGCTGGTCGTTGTTCAACTACGACGAGCGTCTGAGCTACAGCCAGACTCCGAAGGATTTCGGTTCGCTGACTGTGCAGCGCGCCCGGTGGGCCAACGGTGGACTGCTGATCATTCCAAACTACCTGCGCTACACGCGTGCCCGTCGCAAGGCAGGAACGCGTGTGTCACGTGTTAGCTCAATGATTCGGATGAACTACCTTGGCTCGATTGCCTGGGCAAGCTTCGGACTCGTTTTGCTGCTGGCGTTCCCGTTCGATAACAAGCTACTTAGCCCGATCATCGTGCTTGCTGCGCTGCCGTACTTCAGTGCCATGGCGTACGACTTGAAGAGCATGGGTTACAAGGTTCTCGACGTGGTGCGCATCTACGGCTTCAACTTGATTCTTCTAGCGGTGAACTTGGCCGGTGTGTTGAAGTCGATTCAACAGATGTTCTCGAGGGCCAAGATTCCGTTCGCTCGTACGCCCAAGGTGAAGAACCGCACCGCCACACCGGCGCTCTACGTTCTCTTCGCTGTGCTCATCGCCGTGTACTCGTTCTTCGTTCTGGTGAAGGACATCCACACGCAGAACTGGGCGAACGCGATCTTCGCAGCGAGCAATGGCATTCTCACCACCTACGCCATTATCGCCTTCATGGGTGTGGGCAACTCGATCGTTGACATCTTCCTCGGAATGACGAACTGGATTAGAGTGCCGGACCGAAACGCGGCTCCGAGTCGTTCCACCGGACTTATCAATCCCTCCGCATCACAGGCAGAAAACCTCTGGCAGACCGTGCTCTACCAAGGCCCTGAAAGCGGCTTCGAAGGTGCATCGGTTCCCGTCACGGTGACTACCGCTGCGGCGGAGCGTCGCGGAGATACCCGCGCTCACCACCGCGAAATCGTGCTTGTTTCGAGCACAACTGACCAGGAAGGTACTGACCGATGAAGACCACCAGGATCTCATTCCTACGCCTGATGGCGGTGATGCTCGGCGCGATGGCTGTCGTCGCAGCAGGGATCTGGTTCGTCCGTCCCACCGTGACTGAGGCAGCGACCTCAGTTCCGGGAACGCCGACCTTCAGCGGCTACGTCGACGTGACCAACACGCCGAGCTATGCCTTCCAATTGCCCAAGGTGCCGGCACAGGAGTTCGTCACGCTCTCCTTCGTTGTCGCTGATAAGGCGAACGCGTGCACCCCGAGCTGGGGTACGTACTACACGCTCGACGAAGCGAACTCGTCGCTTGATCTCGAGCGTCGCATCCACCAGTTGGAACTGACCGGTGGACAGGCGCGAGTGTCGTTCGGGGGTGCTGCCAATGACGAACTCAGCCAGGCGTGCACTGATGTGAGGGCACTGACGGTGGCCTACCAGTCGGTGGTCGATCGGTACAACCTCACCAGCATCGATCTCGACATCGAGGGTGCCGCCCTCAGCAACCAGGATGCCGCAGGTCGCCGAGCACAGGCCATCAAGGCAGTGCAGGAGCAGCAGGCGAAGGCAGGTAAGCCGCTTGCGGTCTGGCTCACCCTTCCCGTCAGCACCTCAGGTCTGACTGCTGAAGGCACGGTCGCCGTTGACGGAATGCTCAAGGGTGGAGTCAACCTCACCGGAGTCAACGGAATGGCGATGGACTTTGGCGGCTCGAAGCCCGCCACGCAGAGCATGTCTGATGCAGTGATTGCGGCATCATCAGCTCTCAAGGAACAGGTGCAGTCAAGCTTCGCCGCTGTGGGCACCTCACTTGACGAATCTCAGGCGTGGAGCAAGGTCGGCATCACTCCCATGATCGGTCAGAACGACGTGGCTGAGGAGCAGTTCACGATCGCTGACGCGACGTCAGTGAACTGGTTTGCGCGCCAGCACGGAGTTGGCCTGGTGTCGATGTGGAGCATGAACCGCGACTCCACCTGCCAGTCGCCTCTGCCCACGGTGATCACGGTGGTGCAGAACGACTGCAGCGGAGTCGATCAAGGAGGGTCGCTCTTCTCCTCGACCCTCGGCGATGCGCTCAAGGTCACGCAGCCGACCGGCACGGCATCCTCACGCGCCCAGTCGCATGCGACGAGCGCCACCGACAACCCAGTCACCGCTCCCTATGAGGTGTGGGAGCCGCGGGCGGTGTACTCCGCCGGTCAGAAGGTGGTGTGGCAGGGCAAGGCATACGAGGCAGCCTTCTACTCAGTGGGCTCGTCGCCCGATGCCCCCTCGGGCAACGGCGTCGGGGCACCGTGGAGACTGCTCGGCCCGGTGTTGCCCGGTGACAAGCCGGCTGCGCCCGCGTGGGTTCCGACTGGCACCTACCCCGAGTGGAACGCCAAGACGGCGTACCCGGCAGGTGTGATCGTGCAATTCGGTAACACGCCGTACGAGTCAAAGTGGTGGACCCAGGCTGAAGAGCCGGGAACGTCCACCGCGGGCTCCGCTGCATGGCGATTGGTTACCCCCAGCAAGTAGCACAACGAGCTCGGGGTGACGCGGGATGGTGAAGTACTCCAGCGTCACCCCGAGTAAGTAACTCTGCCGATGCCGCGCCCTTGTGCGTGGTGGCGCCACCTCGACGCTGCTCAGTGATGAGTGAGCTTTCCCAATCGGAGTTACGTCAATGGACAAGAAGCAGAACACGCTGGCTCTTGCGATGGGCACGGGAGTCGCTTTCGCAGTGACCTTGTTGCCGCTGCTTGGGTTGCCGGCAATGGCGGGCCCACGCATCAAGCCCGGCCCTACCCCGACTCCTACTGTCAGTGCGACTCCGACCACGAGCGCAACTGTCTCACCGACGCCGACCGCGAGTCCCACCTCGACCCCGACGTCGAGTTCCACTCCCACGACGACTCAGGGAACTCCTGTCACCAAGGGTTTGAATCTCAACATCACGATTACTGCCTGGAATGGCGGTGCGACTGCCGACGTTGTGGTCACCAACTCAACCGGCGCGGCAATCAACGGTTGGAAGGTTGATCTGCCATGGCAGGTTGCGCCGACGTCGATCTGGAGCGGTGTGAGCACGTCGACCCCGGGTCACGTGATCGTGTCGCAAGAAGCGTGGAATGGAACGCTTGCGGCAGGCGCAACGACCAGTTTCGGGATGACCTATAACTACTCGTCGCCCCCAGCGAATCCGAGTACCTGCACAGCAACGGCCACCTCGCTGGCAACCGACTGCGCAGTCGCATCGGTCACTTGGACTCCGGTCACGGCAACTTCGTCGCCGTCGGTGACTGTGAGTCCGTCCAGCTCGCCGAGCGCGACAGTGACGATTCCCGCGGCAGCCAGTGTGGCCAATTACAAACTCGCTCCCTACATCGACATGGCCGCCTACCCGACCCCTGACCTCGTGGCGACACGTACCGCTAGTGGGCAGAACGTCTACTCACTTGGATTCGTGACGGCTGCTGCTGCCTGCCAACCTGCATGGGGTGGGTATCCGACCCTCGCCGTCGGTGCGACGGGCGGGCAAATCGGAAGCATCGACGCCAGCGTGGGGGGAGTGCGTTCGGTCGGCGGCGATGTGATTGTGAGTTTCGGCGGAGCCGCGGGCACAGAGTTGGCCCGCACCTGCACCGACGTCACGCTGCTCAAGAACGCGTACCGCGCGGTAGTCGACAGATATGCGCTGCGAGCAATTGACCTCGACATCGAAGGAGCAGCACAGTCAGATCACGCGGCCAATGTGCGTCGCAGTCAGGCACTCGCCGCGCTGCAGGGTGATTTGGCGGCGGCCGGTCGAACCCTGCGAATCTCGCTCACGTTGCCTGTTCTTCCCACCGGACTGACGTCGACCGGACTCGGTGTGGTGCAAGACACCATGACAGGCAA
>Ga0194057_10001559_pt1 | contig 11541 bp, 9 predicted proteins | sample SepL4415m_MetaG_FD_155474 | JGI IMG/M metagenome (GOLD analysis project Ga0194057, IMG submission 155474) | Anoxic zone freshwater microbial communities from boreal shield lake in IISD Experimental Lakes Area, Ontario, Canada - Sep2016-L442-15m | ecosystem: Environmental > Aquatic > Freshwater >...
TGTATAAGTATATTTATCCAGTTCCTTGCATTGTGCACACCAGTCAGCATAGAAATCTATCATTATAGGTTTCTTGTCCGTCTTTATAGATGTTTCAATCTGTTCTACTGAACCAAGATTCTTCCATGCTACATCTGCTGATCTGGACTCTGGTTTTAATATCCAGACACCAAATACTATACCTGCTATTGCAATAGCATATTTAACCTTTGTGTATCCTTTTGCATTCAGTCCTTTGTTGTCAAAGATTATCAGGTAAATACCTGCAAGAATTATAGATAACGGGTATATGATACTGTATACGTTCGCAGGCATTAAAGGACCGAGTGTGTTTATTGCCATTATGATTAATACGAAACCGAATATTAATTTCACGCTTATCATCCATTCACCTGAACGGGGGAGTTTGCTTATCGAACTCGAGAATGCCGCAAGGAATATATAAGGTACTCCAAGTCCTAATGATAATACGAAAAATAAAAAGAATCCCATCAGCGGGCTTCCAAGTTTTCCTACATAAACTAACAGACTTAAAACTATCGGACCTATGCAAGGTGCTGCAATAAAACCTACAAGTAATCCCATCATCAATGAACCGAAATATCCAGTACGGTTTTTATTCCCCGCTACTGCTAATGATTGCGGAACTCTGATTTCCCATAGTCCGAACATCGATGTGGCTAATGCTATAAATATTGCTGCTATGAATAAAACAACGAATGGATTCTGCAATGCCGTTCCCAGTAAACTTCCTGTTAAGGCAGCAAACAATCCCATTAATGAATAAGTCACCGCCATTCCAATAGCATAAAACACACCCATCATTATACTCTGGAATCTGTTTCCGCTCGCCTGTGAACCAAAGTAACTTATCGTTATTGGTATTAAAGGATATATGCACGGAGTTAAGTTTAATGCAAGTCCCCATACAAATATTATCAGTATACCGAGGAATAACCCCTTTTCCTCAATAAAATTAGAAACTTTCTGTTCATCAGGATTCTGTCCTTCGGTTCTTGTGTTTTCTTTTAAAGTCTCTTCCTTTTTTCCTGTTTCTTTCTTATCTGAAACTACCGGTTTGGTAAAGTCAATTTTAGAAAATACTTCTTTATTAGTCTCACTTCCTGTTTTTGATATTTTTATCTTAACTTCAGATTTTATCGTTTTTGGAGGATAACATGCCGCCTTGTCGCAGGCCTGATAGGTAAATTCTACCTGTATCACAATTTCTCCGTCCTTCACGTTGTCCTTCGCAAGAAAACTCATTCCTATCTCAATTTCACCCTCATAAACAGGTATTTCTGTGTCAGAAAATGCAAATTTATACATCTTGTGATTCGGGAAATATGTCCCTAATGTATTAAAATCACCCGACTTTGATACTATCTCTGTCTTAATAAAACTTTCATCTGAGGGCCTAAAGGAATTAATGTGGTATTTTTCATTGATTTTAACCTTAATCCCTAATTTTACAGTATCTTTGGCTGAATATGTATCACGGTTTGTAAATAATTTATAAGATAAATGTTCTGATTCCTGTGCAATTACATTAATTGCAAAGAACATCAATGCTATCAGGAGAATTGACTTTTTCATTGACCCAGTTAGTTTATTAAATTTTATCAAATTATAATGATTCTGCTTTATAATCAATTGCAAAAGCCTTTGGAATTCTAATACGCTTGATTTTCTCTTGTTTTTTAGGTATTTTTGTTTATTGTAAATTAAATATTTAGAATTTAGTTGTTATATACTTCTTTTTAAGATTTTAAAACTAATAACAAAGGAGAGAAAATTTGAAACCATCAGCAAAAACTAAATCAAAGAGTGACAATCCATTAAGTGAATTGATAGACGATGAAGTATTCAATACTTTAAAGAAATATAAGTTACTTGATGAAAAAGCTATCAGAGATTATAAGATCAGGCAAATGTACAAGGATATGAGAAGAGAAATGAGCGCAGGTGAAGCAATCGATAAAATACAGGAAATGTTCCCGTATTTGCAGTTTGACACAATTAGAAAAATAGTATATCAGGTTTCTAAGTAGTTATAAGCATTTTATCAATAAAAGCCGTTAGAGTAATCTAACGGCTTTTTTTATTCCCCTTAAATATTTAATTTATGTAAACATTGATTATGACTTACGATTATAAAATTATAGAAAAACTGCTTGTTGGTTTCCTTAAGAACGAAACTAACCGTATTGGTATAAAAAAAGCTGTTATAGGGTTGTCAGGCGGAATAGATTCTGCCGTTTCTGCATACCTTTCTGCAAAAGCTTTCGGACCTGAAAATGTCCTCTGTGTTATGATGCCTTATAAAACAAGCAGTAAAAACAGTTTAACCGACGCTGAGAAAATTATTAAAGACCTTGGAGTCCGTTCAAAAGTTGCTGATATTTCTCCTTCGGTTGATGCATACCTGAAAACTCTTGACGGAGATGTCTCAAACCTACGCAAGGGAAATGTTATGGCTCGTATGAGAATGATTGTTCTTTATGATGAGTCCGCCAAAGAAAATGCACTCGTTGTAGGAACAAGCAATAAAACCGAACTTCTACTTGGTTATTCAACTTTGTTTGGCGATTCTGCCTGTGCTATTAATCCTCTTGGCGATTTGTACAAAACACAGATATTCGAACTGGCTAAATATCTTAATATCCCTGAAGAAGTTATTGATAAAAAACCTTCTGCAGATTTATGGGAAGGACAAACTGATGAGGAGGAAATGGGCATTACATACGCTAACGTGGATGAATTCCTGTACGAGAAGATCGACGAAAGAAGAACAGATGAGGAATTACTTAAGATGGGTTTTGAGAAACCGTTTATAGAGAAAATCAGCAGGATGATTTCCCGCAACCAGTTTAAACGTCTTCCGCCCTTAATCGCAAAGGTCTCAAACAGAACAGTTAACGTTGATTTCCGCTATAACCGTGACTGGAATACATAATAGTAGCATACATTCTTTGAAGATTAAAACCTCTGTGCGTCCGCCGTGGCGGATGGTAAAGAAACTATTATTATTTGTTTTATTCTTTTCGTATGCGATAGCAAATTCACAGATAAATTCTTATCAAAATGCCGTTGTAAGTTCTGCAAACGAACTTGCTTCCGAAGTTGGCATCAAAATCCTTAAAAGCGGCGGTAATGCAATCGATGCTGCAGTAGGAACAGCCTTTGCACTCGCAGTCGTTTATCCTCAGGCAGGAAATCTTGGTGGTGGTGGATTTATCGTCCTTCGTTCAGAGAAAGGTTTCGAAACTTCAATTGACTTCCGCGAAACTGCACCTTTGCTCTCATCAAAAAATATGTACCTGGACAATAATGGAAACGTTATTCCTGAATTAAGTACTACAGGACAACTCGCATCCGGTATTCCTGGTTCCGTTGCAGGTCTGCTGTATGCACTGGAAAAGTACGGAACAAAATCCCGTGAGGAAATTCTATCATACGCAATCGAACTTGCAGAAAAAGGATTTCTCATTAATCAGGAACTTGCAAACTCTATTAACCATCACAGAAGTGATTTCAATCAATTCACAAGTTCTTTTCAAATATTCGGCAGAAAATTTAAGAACGCTGATTTATTCAAACAGACTGATTTAGCTAACACTTTAAAAGAAATATCCTCAAAAGGAAGAGATGGTTTTTATAAAGGAGTAGTTGCGGATAAGATTGTGGCTGAAATGAAAAATGGTAATGGAATTATCTCGCTTCGGGACCTTGAAAAATATCAACCTGTAGAAAGAAAAGTGATAAAAGGTACATACCGGGGATATGATCTCATAACAATGGGCCCTCCCTCAAGCGGTGGTACCTGCCTTATTTATCTTCTTAACATTCTTGAAAACTTCGATTTGAAAAGTCTCGGAAAGGGGAGCGTTCCATTCGTTAACGTTCTTGCCGAAGCAATGAAAAGAGTATACTCAGACAGAAGTGAGTTTATGGGTGATAAGGATTTCTACAATATGCCTGTTGATAAACTGATTTCCAAATCTTATGCAAAAGAAAGATTCAGTAATTTCACCTTAGGGGAAACTATTCCATCGGATGGAATCAAACCCGGTAATGCAGATAAGGAAAGTCCTCAGACAACTCACTTATCGGTTGCCGATTCGAAAGGGAATATGGTTTCTCTTACAACCACACTCAACGATGTATTCGGAAGTAAGGTTGTCGTTGACGGTGCTGGTTTTTTACTGAACAATGAAATGGATGATTTCTCCGTGAAGCCTGGCGTTCCCAATATATACGGACTTGTCGGTAATGAAGCAAATGCAATTGCGCCGGGTAAAAGAATGCTTAGTTCTATGACTCCTGCAATTATTCTCAAAGATAATAAACCATTTCTTGTTATTGGTTCACCTGGTGGCGGTAAGATAATAACTGCTGTTCTGCAGTCTGTAATTAATATAATCGATTTTGAAATGTCTGCTGAAGATGCAGTGGATGCTCCTCGTTTTCATCATCAGTGGCTTCCTGATTTATTACAGCTTGAGAACTCTTATGCGTCGAATATGCAGATAAGGGAATTAAAAGAAATTGGGTATAGCATAAAAATCATATCTGATTTTGCACGCGTCGAAGCGATTAAATATAATCCCGATGGAACGCTTTCCGGGCATTCTGACAGACGCGGAAGCGGTAAAGCGCTTGGTTTTTAGTTTATAGATTTCCTCATCACGTATCCTTTCAGACCACGGAAAGGGAATTCCTTGTAAATGTTAAACCCAATCTTTCTGTAAATATCAACATTAGCTTTGTTTGATGTGTCCAGACCCATAATCTTTGCTTCCGGAAAGTTTGCTGCATCGGATACTGCACTTGAAATTAACATTCTTGCAAAACCTTTTCCTCTGTGCTTCTTTCCTGTAGCAAGTTCATTAAGGTATATATGCTTTTCTCTTGGCTTGAAATTGTTTGCCTTCATAGTATACTCGCTCACAAAATTCACTTTTTCATTCTTGGCTTTACTCCTCATTTCCATTACAATATTCATCATGTCTTCACTCCATTCGTTTGAGTCGGGTCTTGTGTACATCAGTGCTGCAGTGAGTATGTCATCTTCATACACTCCGCGAAACTGTAAATTCAGGCCGTAAACAAATTCATTCACCATCATTTCGTAAAATAACCTTGTGATTCTTTCCCTTTCCTCAACCTCAGGAAAAAGGTAAACGTGAAGAGGGTCTTCAGTAAATGCCTCGGTGTATACTTCAATTGCCGCATCAAAATCTTTGTCCGTTATCTTTCTTACCTCAACAATGTTATCCATTCCTTAATCATTTAAATTTAATATAAAACCACTCTTTGCAAAACTATCTTATAAATTAAAGACCTATCCCTACGCCACCTGAAAATGAAAACTTGCTTCCCATGTTTAAATCTGCATTAAAGTGAACCGGACCTGCACTGATTGTCGCTCCTGCAAGGCCTCTGAATGAGTTTTCACCTTTCTGTGTGAAAGAAACGCTCTGTGTATAACCGCTTACGTTCAGTGTATAATTCACATCAACGGTATAATTTTCGTACTGAGCACCACCGTATATTGTTACTATCGAAATCGACTTGCTTATCTGCAGGTTTGCAAACATTGAATTTCCTGTGATGAATTTATTGTAGTGATTATCTTTTATACCGATTGTCTGATAACCGAATTGTGCTGAAATATCAAAAGGCATATTCTTTACGTATCCACCCAGACTGTGTCTTATCGCACCTCCGAACATTAAAAATGAACCATAGTTCCCCATATCAAACCCCGGTAAAACCCTTAACATTATATCCGTTCCGAGCAAAGTCCCGAATCCGAAGTGAGGTACAACAAGCGGTACAAACTGCGAATTTGTTATTCCGCCGATGGTTGCATATTCACCTAAATAAGTATTTGTATTCGCATCAAATACTTGCCCCTTAGGGGTAGATGTATATCCTAAAACTGTAGGTGCATCAACCATTTTTAAAAATACATCTCTGTTCGTACCATTAATAGGAATAGTTGTTCTGAAGTTTTGTGTAAAAACTCTATCCTGTTCCTGCATAATAACACCATTAAACTTTACGCCAACATAAAAATGCGGAACGAAAGGAAGTTTTGAGTATCCCGACGGATCAAATCCGCCGAACCATCCTGAATTCAGATTGGTACCCAGCCCTGTTGTGAAAGGTGCTAAATAACTTTTTGCATAATCAGGACCAACATTTGTAAGTAATGTACCTAAATCCTGTGCAGATATATTTTGCCCGAATAATAAAGCAAATAAAAGAGGTAATATGATTTTCTTCATTCTGTCTTATAATTTTATCGGAGAATTTAACTAATTCGGGAAGTAAAAAGTAGGATATATAAATGCTAAAACCAATCTCTGAAACTGCTTAAATCCACGTTTCCGCCTGAAATTATCACTCCTATGCGTTTTCCTTTGAAGCGGTCTGCGTGTTTTATAATTGCTGCAAGGGGAACTGCTGAACTTGGTTCGATTACAATCTTCATCCTTTCATACACAAGACGCATTGCATTTATTATTTCTTCTTCTGTTACTGTGAATATTTCTGACACGTTTTCTCTTATTATGCCAAGTGTGATATCTCCGAGTGTCGTTAGTAATCCGTCTGCTATTGTTTTAATGTATGGTGTTGATTCTATTTTACCTGATTTATACGAAAGTACTGCATCAGCCGCTCCTTCGGGTTCTCCTGCATAAACCTTTATGTTATTCCCGAAATATTTTGCCGAGAGTGAAGTCCCCGAAAGCAGACCACCTCCGCCTACGGGAGCAATTATTACCTCAAGGTCTTTCACTTCTTCGATTAATTCTTTTGCAGCTGTTGCCTGTCCCGCTACAATCCTTTCATCATTAAAAGGATGAATAAAATCTGCACCTGTTCTTCTGATAACTTTCTCCATAGTATCCTCGCGTGCCTGTAACGTTGGCTCGCAAAATGTAATCTCCGCACCGTATCCTTTCACTGCATTAACTTTCACGGCAGGGGAGTTATCAGGCATCACGATGTAAGCCCTGGTCCCCAGTAACTTTGCCGCAAGTGCGATTGCCTGTGCGTGATTGCCCGATGAATGTGTCGCAAGTCCTTTCTCAAGTATTGATGAAGCCAGTTGCAGTGAAGCATTCATACCGCCTCTGATTTTGAACGCACCTATCTTCTGAAAGTTTTCGCACTTGAAATAGAATTTGCATCCGTACATTTCATTAATTGAATCAGATGTCAGTACAGGTGTTCTGTGAATATACGGTGCTATCCTTTCGTGAGCTTCTGATATGTCCTGTTTTGTTATTGCCATAGAGCAAAGTTAATGTATTTTCCTGTTTTATTTGCGTTAATATCAGTTCTCCTTTATTTTCATTAATTGCAATTTAATTTGATACTCTAATTCCTTATTTTGATTCGCAATTAACTAAACATAATTTATATCATTGATAGAAATTAAGCCGTTAACGATACCGGCAGTTCTTAACAGGACTTTCAGTTTGTATCCTGATAATTTATCGTTAGGGTCAATCGATAAATCCGCTTACAGATATTCTGAACTGAAAGAATACATTCTTTCTGTTTCTGCTTATCTTGTAACAAACGGAATTAACAAAGGCGACAGGGTTGCACTCCTGAGCGAAAGTTCACCGAACTGGGGAATTGCTTTCTTTGCAATCACTTCGCTCGGTGCTATTGCTGTCCCGATTATGACTGAATTCCAGCCTGAAGAAATTGCATACATCATAGAAGATTCCGGTGCGAAAGGAATCTTAGTCTCGGATAGATGCAAGGTTAAACTTGATGTGTTCGAAGTGGCTGCTCTGAATTTTGTGGTTTTGCTCGATGAGTTTTCAATTGTAAGTAAAGATAAACTGAAATCCTTTATTGTTGATAATGCTGATACTATTAATAAAGAATACCTGAAACTGGATTTTGCTTCTCCGAACGAAGATGCTCCACTGGGAAAAAACGTTCTTGAAGATGATATTGCTTCACTGATTTATACTTCTGGTACTACAGGACATTCAAAAGGTGTCTTGCTTTCACATAAGAACTTTATTTCCGATGCAATCTCCACAGTTGAACTTTCAGGAATTAAATCAGATGATGTACTGCTTTCTATTCTTCCTCTTTCGCATACTATGGAATGTAATGTAGGTATGGTCGTTCCTGTTATGGCAGGTTCACAAATTTACTATCTCGATAAACCACCTACGGCATCTGTTCTTCTACCAGCATTGAAAAAGGTGAGACCGACTATAATGGTGTCTATTCCCCTGGTAATTGAAAAGATTTACAGACAGAAAATAAAACCCGAATTCGAGAAGAGTACTTCCCGAAGATTCCTTTACGGCAGGTCTGTTACAAGAAAACTAATGAATAAAGCCGCGGGCAAGAAACTTATGGAAACATTCGGCGGCAGACTAAGAATGTTCTGTATTGGCGGTGCTGCTTTACCTCAGGACGTAGAAGATTTTCTTGTCGAAGCAAAGTTTCCGCATACGCTAGGTTACGGCTTAACTGAAACCTCTCCGCTTGTTTCAGGAAATGCTCCTGCAACAAGAAGATACCGTTCTTCCGGACAACCGATAAAAGGTGTTCAGGTGAAGATTAACAATCCCGATAAGGATTCAAAGATGGGTGAGATTCTTGTTAAAGGACCGAATGTGTTTAAGGGATATTACAAAGATGAAGCAAAGACAAAAGAAATGTTCACTGATGACGGATGGTTCAGGACAGGGGATTTAGGGCTGATTGACAAAGATGGTTACATATACATTAAAGACAGGATTAAGAATGTTATAGTAGGTTCAAACGGGAAGAACATTTATCCCGAAGAAATTGAATCGAAGATAAATGATCTGCAGTACGTTGCAGAATCTCTCGTATTTCAGAAAGATGAAAAACTCGTCGCAAGGGTACACCTTAATTATCCCGAACTGGAAGAAATATATAAACACCTGAACCTTAAGAAAGCACAGTTTAACGAAAAGATTAAACATATTCTCGATGAAGTTCAGACTGAAGTGAATAAAAAACTTCCTTCATATTCTAAAATTGTGAAAGTCCTCGAACAGGATCAGCCTTTCGCTAAAACACCAACACTGAAGATTAAAAGGTTCCTGTATACTTTATAATTACTACATATCTTTCGCTGCATTTCATTATTTTTACGTATGCCAAAAACAAGATACATACTTCACGTCGATATGGATGCATTCTTTGCGTCATGCGAAGAAGCAGTTAATCCCGATTTAAAAGGAAAACCTTTAATCGTTGGCGGTACGAAAAACGATACTCGAGGTATAGTTTCCTGTCCTAATTATCTTGCACGTAAAAAAGGTATCAGAACTGCAATGCCCATCGCTCGTGCTCTTCAGCTTGCTCCCGAAGGTAATTTTATACGCGGAACCCGTGGCATTTATTCGGACTATTCAAAACGTGTTCGTGAAATATTCTATAAATATACTCCGCTTATTGAACCTATGAGTATCGATGAAGCATTCCTAGATGTTACTCAAACCCTAAGACCTTTTAAGGGTGATGTGTACGAACTTGCATTTGCATTAAAAGAAGATGTGAAAAATACACTTGGCATTACCTGCTCTGTAGGTATCTCTTCCAATAAAGTTTGCTCTAAGATTGCTTCAAAGGAAAATAAGCCTGACGGTATTACGTATCTTCTTAAAGATGAAGAACAGGACTTTCTTCACGGTCTTCCGGTTGAAAGAATTCCGGGAGTCGGCAAGGTCACTCTTAAACATCTTAATAAGTACGGAATATTCAAGATAGGGGACTTGCTTAATTATGATAAATCTTTCTATGAAAAGGAAATTGGTATGCATTCAGGTTATCTTCTGAACGTCGCTAACGGAATCGATAACAGGGAAATAAATACTTTTGAGGATTATGACCAGAAGTCACTTTCAAAGGAAACCACTCTCGACTTTAACACTGACGATAAACACTATCTTGAAAAAGAACTATACTATGTCCTTGAGAGTGCTTGTTCGCGTATGCGTAAGAAGAATTACATCTCTAACAATCTGACCGTAAAGGTTAAATATGCAGACTTTACCGTTAATCAGAAATCGCATATCATTAACAGATTCTCTAACGTTGAAATGGACTTCTATGAGGACTCTCTTGCATTGTTCGATAAACTATACAGAAAAGGAAAGCAAATCAGGCTTGTCGGTGTCAGGTTTGGTGATTTAAGGGATAACGATGGTAATCTTCAGGAAGATATGTTTGTGAAAGAGGATAAGTTCAGGTCTTTAGTCGAAAACATGGATAAAATCAGGAAGAAGTACGACTACAATGTTATTAAGTTTGGAAAGACTTTTGATATATAAAGATAATCTCCTCAGCCGCAGACTTCAGGTTATCTGAGTTTAGTGTTGCAACAGGGGACTTGCCTTTGTCTTTATACCTTAAATCATAATATTCAGTAAGCATAATTGAGATAAACTGTTCTGCGTTTCCCGAAAGAAGTGCTTCAAGGCAGGAGTTATAATGAACATTGCTTAATTCCCTCTTGAAGAATTTATCCTTTTCTTTGAATATTCGTATCATTTCTTCGTAACCTTCGGCGTTAATGAAGTAGTCATTCGTTAACCTATTCACCCTGCTCTCCAGACTTGACTCAATATTGATGCATTTAGCGTCCTCAATCGCCTTGTAAAGAATCCTCGGCACATAGAAGCCACCCACTTTCCTGCTCTCACTTTCGACTATGTATGTGCTGCGTTCAGAATGGCAGTTCTGGTTATATATATACTCACCGTACAGGTTATTCTCAAAAGCACTCTGATTCTTTACCTGTTTTTGTCCTCTTATTTTGTACGGAACATAACCGAATAGTGACGAGAAATGCCTTGCTGATTTCTCAAGGTTCAATACTGGTATTGCCCCTGAAACGGTATTTATCAGATCAGTTTTACCGCATCCTGTAAGCCCGTTAAGCTCTAATAGATATGAGGGAAATGAATTTAACTGAAAGAAGCTATTAACTATATTTCTATAAGACTTAATCCCTTTAGATAAAGTCTTAGGCTTATATCCTGAATCGATAATCATCTTTGACAAGTACTTGCTTCTCCCACCACCCCTCCAGCAATAGACAATTATTTCCTTACCTGAAGCATTATTCTCAGAAAGGAATGCTTTAAGGGTTTCAATTTTAGGCAAAGAATACTCCACAGCAAGTTCAACTGCGGCTAAATCAGAATAGTTTTTGTATACCATTCCTACGTTCTTTCTTTCATTATTAAGTAATACCGGGAAGTTTATGGCAGTAGGAATTGATGTTTCTTCAAACTCTTTTTCTGACCTTGCGTCAATTAGCAGATAATCGTCAGTATTAAGCATTTTCTGAAGTTCGGCAATCTCTATAAAATCGAAACTATAATTCCCGAATACTTCTTTAAGATTCTTTATGCTATTTAAGTCATACTGTCTGACGTAATCAAATAATTCTTTTGGTGATTGGAATTCTTTCACGTATTCACTTTAAAAGTTAAACACAATTGAACCTGATTTATT
>Ga0194057_10001562_pt1 | contig 11534 bp, 9 predicted proteins | sample SepL4415m_MetaG_FD_155474 | JGI IMG/M metagenome (GOLD analysis project Ga0194057, IMG submission 155474) | Anoxic zone freshwater microbial communities from boreal shield lake in IISD Experimental Lakes Area, Ontario, Canada - Sep2016-L442-15m | ecosystem: Environmental > Aquatic > Freshwater >...
TGTCGGCGGCTACCCGCGGACGGCTCGAGCGACTCGAGGTGCACGAACAGCTGCCTTCCACGAATTCCTATCTATTAGCCGAAACCGGCCTTGCCGCCGGCCACTGCCGCGTGTGTCTGGCAGAGCTGCAAAGCGCCGGCCGCGGTCGACGTGGTCGCGCCTGGCTTGCCCCGTTTGGCAGCGGACTGTGCCTGTCGCTGGCATGGCTGTTTGACCCGCCGCCGTCGGCGCCGGGGGCACTGAGTCTTGCTGCCGGGGTTGCAGTCGTGCGCGCGCTGGCGCGGCTGGGCGTTGCCGATGCCACCCTCAAGTGGCCGAATGACATCTATCGCGCCGGCGGCAAGCTCGGCGGCATCCTCTGTGAACTGCGCTTCGAGGCGGCAGGCCCCGCCTACGTTGTTATCGGCGTGGGTCTAAACGTCCGCTTGCCGCAAGGGCTGGCTGACTCGATCGAGGCTGCCGGCGGCGTGCGCCCGGTCGATCTGACGGACCTTGCCGCGCCGCCTTCGCGTCATGCGCTGGCGGTGGCGTTGATCGACGAGCTGGCCACTGCTGCTGCCACGTTCGCTACGCAGGGCTTCGCGCCGTTTGGCACCGAGTGGCAACAGGCCGACGCCTTGCGTGACCGGCCGGTGCGCGTACACGGCGCTGGCGCCGTGCCACGTGACGGCATCGCGCGTGGGATCGATGCGCAGGGCAGCCTGCAGGTTGAGTTCGGCGCCGGGCTCGAGGCGCTGACCGCTGGCGATGTGTCGTTGCGGGAGGTCGCGTGACGCTGCTGATCGACGCCAGCGGCGGGGTGCTGCGCTACGCGCGGCTCGCGAACGGGGCCTTGTCCGACGTCGCGAGTGTTCCGCACCGCGGCATTGAACCGGACGAATGGGACGTGGCGTTTGGCGACCTTTCGCCGGCGCCACGGCAGGTGTTGGTCGCCAACGGCGCGGGCGCCGTGTTCGCGTTGCGTTTCGCCGAGTGGGTTGAGCAGCGCTGGGGCGTGTCGGTGGAATTTCCGCTCGCGACCGGTGCAGCGGGCGGTATTCACAATGCGCATGCGGTACCTGGCTCGCTGCCCATCGATCGCTGGCTGGGGCTGCTTGCGGCGCGCGCGCGAGTCGCCGGTCCGCTGATCGTCGTCGTCGCCGGGCCGACCTTCAGTGTCGATCTGGTGGATGCGCACGGCGCACACCGTGGCGGCTACGGCTTGCCCGGCGAGCGGCTGATGCGAGAGGCGCTGTACGGCCAGACCAGCGGCGTTGCCGCCGCGGCCCTGCTCGATAGCGCGGCGGTCGACGGCGTATTTGGCGTCAACACGGCTGGTGCCGTCCAGCAAGGCGCCAGACTCGCGCTCGCTGCGCTCGTCGATCGGCTCGCGGAGGCGCTCGCTACCCTTGGCGCGGCGCCGCACGTGCTGATGACTGGTGGCGGCGCCGATGTCGTCGTTGCCCTCGTGCGGCGCGAGGTTCAGCTGGTGCCCGATCTGGTGCTTGAGGGGCTGGCGCAGGTCGCGACAGGGGCGCGCGCATGAAACGACTGCTTGCGGCGCTCGTGTTTGTGAACCTGGTCATTTTCGGCTATCTGCAACTGGTGGCCGGCCCGCCCGCTGCGCTTGCGCCGGCAGCGCCGGCGCGCCGGCTGGAACTGGTTGGCGAGCGGCATGTTGCGCCGCCGCCGAATGAACCGCGCTGCGTCAGCGTCGGCCCGCTACACGATGCGGATGTCGCGCATGCAGTGGCCGAATATCTCAAGGGGCTTCAGCTGGCGCCACGAGAGCGTCTGCTTGAGAGTGACGCGAAGCTTGGCTACTGGGTCATTGTCAGCCGTAAGTCTGCGGAGATTGCAGCCAAACTCGTGCAGCAACTGCGTGCCGCCGGTTTGGGTGATGTTGAGCTTGTGCCGCCTGCGGCCGCTCAGGCGGGGGTACAGGTGTCGCTCGGATTTTACAAGGATCGAGCCAAGGCCGAGCGCCGCATCCAGGATCTCAAGGGATATGCGCTGGCGCCGACGATCGTCGAGCAGCTGCAACGTCTCAGTCAGTGGTGGCTGGATGTGGAAAGCAGCAAGCCGGCGTCGCCGATTGACCTCACCGCTTTGGTGAAGGCCGTGCCGGGCGCTACCGGCGCGGGTCTGGGGCCGTGCGTGCTACAGCTGCCACCTGCCGATCCAGAGGGTCCACCACCCACCATGACGCCACCTGCGAAGGCGCCGCCTCACGGCCCGGGCGCGGCGGCCTGACGGCTGCGCGACGCACCGGCCTAGAACAATTCGAAGGGGAGATCTGCCGATGCCGACATCCATTAGAGTGCGCGCCGCCCGCCTTTTACAGGGCGTGGCCGTGCTTGCGGTTGCGCTGCTTGCTGGGCCTGTCCAGGCTGCGCGCGTACTCGAGCCAGACGACGTCTTTCGCATTGCCGATGTGAGTGACGTGCAGATCGCCCCGGACGGACGCAGCGTCGCCTATCTGGTCAGCACCAACCTGCGTGAATCCGATGAGCCGGTCACTGCGCTGTGGTGTGTCGACTGGGACGGCGGCGAGCCGCTGCAGCTGACGCGCTCGCTGAAGGACGTCGCCTCGCCGCGCTGGAGTCCCGACGGGCGCTGGCTGTCGTTCCTTGCGACTCCTGCCGGCACTGAGCGCTCGCAGCTGATGCTGATTGATCGCCGCGGCGGCGAGCCGCAGGCGCTTACGCATGCGCCGGGTGTGATCGCCGAGTACGCCTGGGCTCCCGACGGCCGACGTCTGGTCATCCAGATGCAGCAGGCGGAGCCCGCGCCGCAGGTCGCCAAGACGCCGCGGCCGATTGTCATCGACGCGCTGCGCTTCAAGGGCGACGAAGAGGGCTACCTGACGGCCGATACGGCTCAGCACCTGTATCTTGTCGACGCCAAGAGTGGCGAACTCGAACGGCTGACCGGTGGCGACGCGAACGAGAGCGCACCGGCTTGGTCGACTGACGGCAAGCGGCTGGCGTACGTGCGTACCCGCGAGCGCGGCATGGACGCGGATGGCATGGAAGACATCATGGCGGTGGAGGCGGCCGTGGGTGCAACGCCACGGACGCTGGTGCGGGTCAACGCGCCCAATCACCAGCAGCTGCGGTGGACGCCGGACGGACAGAGTCTGGCACTTGCCGTCGGCGCACCGATACGGCTGACTGCCTACGGCCTTGACGTGCTGGCGCTGGTGCCGGTAGCCGGCGGCGAGGTGCGCAAGCTTAGCGATACGCTCGATCGGGCGGTGGTTGCTTACTCTCTGTCCGCGGACGGCCGTTTTGCCGACGTGATCGTCGAGGACGACACGCGCCTGTATCCGTCGCGCGTGCCGCTGGCGGGTGGGGCGATCGAGCGGGTGTGGCGCGGCGAGGAAGTGCTGATGGCGCAGTCGATCGGCGCCGGTCATACCGCGGTGCTGGCCTCGAATGATCGCTCGCCGTTCGAGGTCTATGCGCTCGACAAGGGGCGGCTACGCAGGCTCACCCACCATAACGACGCGCTGATGGCGGAGTTGTCGCTCGGCGTGGTCGAGGACCTGCGCTTCGCCGGACGGGATGGCGTCGAGGTGCACGGACTGCTGGTGAAGCCGCCGGGTTTTGTGCCGGGCCATCGCTATCCGACGATTCTGTGGATCCACGGCGGTCCGAACGGACAGGACGAGCACTCACTGACGTTCAGCCGCTACGCGCTGCAGCTGGAGCGGCAGATGCTCGCCGGTCAGGGCTACCTCGTGCTCGGTATCAACTATCGCGGCGGCACCGGGCGCGGGTTCAAGTTCTCGTCGACGATCGCCGCTGACTGGGGCCACAAGGAGGTAGAAGATCTCTCCGCGGCCGTGGATGCAGTGATTGCCTCCGGGCTTGCCGATCCAGAGCGGCTAGGCGTCGGCGGCTGGAGTTATGGCGGCATCCTGACCGACTACCTGATCGCAAGCGAGCCGCGCTGGAAGGCTGCAGTCAGCGGCGCTGGCAGCGCCAATCAAATCTCGATGTACGGCATGGACCAGTACGTGCACCAGTACAACGCCGAACTTGGCCTGCCGTGGGTCAACACCGCGCTGTGGCTGAAGGTGTCGTATCCGTTCTTCCATGCCGACCGGATCCACACGCCGACGCTGTTCCTGGGAGGCGAGAAAGACTTCAACGTGCCGATCGCGGGCGGCGAACAGATGTACCAGGCGCTGCGTACGCTCGGCGTGCCGACCCGGCTGGTGGTCTATCCCGAACAGTTCCACATCTTTACGCGTCCCAGCTACATCAAGGACCGCTCGGAGCGGGTGCGGGCCTGGTATGCGCGTTACCTGCAGCCAGAGGCGGTGACGCGATAATATTAGGGGTCAGTTGCTCCGCGAGGGAGGATCCCCCCGCGGCGCACAACCGGCTACACAGAGGGTACTGATGATATCGTTGATTCGACGAATCCTCGTTGGCGCCACATTGCTGGCCGTGCTGATGGGCTCCGCCCTCCCCGGTGAGCCTGCGCGCTCGCCCTCAGCCCGCCCGCTTGAGCGCGGTGTCACGGCCATGCACTACCATGCGCCGCAAGAGTACCAAGCTGGGCCGCAGATCTGGGCCGTCGTACAGGATCCGCGCGGTCTGCTGTATTTTGGTACCGATGGCGTGATCGTTGAATACGATGGCGTCAGTTGGCGGCAGATCGCCGTTCCCGGCGCTACTGTTCGCGCGCTCGCGGTTGATGCTGCAGGCCGTATCTGGGTCGGAGGCGTCGGCGAGTTGGGGTATCTGGAACCCGATAGCACCGGCACACTGCAGTTTGTATCGCTAAAAGCACAGTTGCCACCGGATCAACAGCGTGCATTCGCCGATGTCTGGCGCGTGATACCGACGGCACACGGTGTCTTTTTTCAGGCTTATGACGCGCTGCTGCGTTGGGACGGTCGACAACTGCACGTCTGGCCAACAAAGACTTCTTTCCAGAGCTTGGCGGAGGTCAATGAGCGGCTCTATACGGTGGAGACCGACATTGGGCTGGAGATGATCGTCGGTGACAGCCTGCAACCAGCGCCCGGTGGTGCGGCTCTTGCCGCAGCGCGTAAGGTATACCTGCATCCCTATGACGCGGGGCGAATGCTGGTGCAGCAGAGAGAGAAACTGCTGAGCCTCTACGATGGGCACACAGTCACGCCCTTCCCGACGGCAGCCGATGACTATTTGCTGAGGAACTCTGCCTACACCTCAATGCTGATGCGTGATGGCAGTGTGTTCGTAACGACGCAGCAAGGCGGCGTCGTGTGGATCGCACACGACGGCAGTCTGCGCAACGTCTTCGATGGCCCCAACAGCCAGCCCTTCCACGGGGTTCTGGCGACGCGGGTCGACCAAGAGGGCACCCTATGGCTTGGGTTGCAGGGGGGCATTGCCGCGATCGAACTGGATACGCCGATTACGGCATTTGCTGGTAACAAACAGACGTCAGATGTGCGGCGCTATCAGGGCTCGCTGTACGCCGCGCTTGGTGGTTTGCCTGGCTTCGTTCGCGTCGAATCGGCTGCCGCCGGCCCCTCCTTGCTGCACCCGCTGTCGGGGGCGTTCAACCAAGCAACTGCGCTACTGGAATTCGTTGACCCTGCCCCCGGCGCTGTGTCGAAGTTGCTGGTGGCCGGGCACGATGTGGAGGAGTTGCGCGGCGACGCAACTATTCCCACCATCCCCGGTGCCGAGGCAGGTGCGACCTACACGCTGGTGCAGTCGCATCTGACGCCGAGTCGTCTCTTTGTGGGTCATGACGACGGCGTGTCCTCGCGCCGCTGGGATGGTCGCCAGTGGATCGATGAAGGGCGCCTGCCATCGGCCGATAAGGGCTTAACCGAGAGCATGACCGAGACGTCGGATGGTACGCTCTGGGCTGGATCCTCGGGGGGTGGCGTGCGGCGCATCCGCGTCGCCGCCATGGGTCTTGGGGCTTCGACATCGACCACGCTGACCGCGGGTTTTGGCAGCGGGGCCGCTGCGGTGTTTCAGGTTGCTGGCGACTTATATGCGGCGTCGACGCCAGTGACTGGAATGCTGCGATGGGACGCTGGCGCTGCGCATTTCGTCCCCGACAACCGTTTCTACCTACCGCTGTCGACCACCGATGGCACCGCGCGATTGTTCGGGTTGGCCAATGGGGATGTGTGGTCCGTCACCCGCGGCCGCAAACAGCAGCGTCAGGGGTTGTTTCGGCGCAGCGCAGACGGCACTTACCGGCTGGAAGAAGACAATTTCCTGCGGCTGGCGCATATCCAGATGCAGTCGATCCAGCTCGATCCGGACGGTAGCCTGTGGCTGGCTGGTAACGATGGGCTATACCGCTTCGATCTGCACGCGCAACCGGCACGACCGGCTTTTGCTGCGTGGGTGCGGCGTGTCACCAGCGGGACGGAAGAACTCTTTGGTGGCAGTGTCAGTGCGCACGCGGCCCCTCTGCGCTTGCCCTACAACCACAACGCGCTGGAATTTGCGTTCGCGGCGCCCACGTATCGCGACCCGGCGGACGTCCGGTACCAATACCGCCTCGACGGCGCGGATCGCGACTGGTCGGTGTGGACCGCGCAGACGCAGGCTAATTCCGGCAATCTCGGCCCGGGGGACTACCGATTCCGAGTCCACGCACGCACGTTAGATGGACGGACGAGTGCCGAGGGTGTTTATGCCTTTACGGTGCTGCCCCCGTGGTACCGCACCGTGTGGGCCTACGCGATCTACATCGCGTTGTTCTTGCTGACCGCAACCGGCGCGCTGCGTTATGCCGGACAGCGGGGCCGGCGCACGTTGCAGTTGCGCACCGAACAACTGGAGGCCGAGGCACGCCTGTTAGAGCGGATGGTACGCAAGATTACCGCTGTGTCGAGTTCCTTGGCGCACGGCGCCAACAGCCAGGCGAGCGCGGTCGAGCAAACCGCGGCCTCGCTGGAAGAGATGGCGGCGATGACGCGGGAGACGGCGGCGCACGCCAGTGCCAGCTACGAATTGACCCTCGCCAATACGCGATTGGTCGAAGAGACCAACGCGGCGATGACCCGTCTTGCGGACGCCATGAAGGCGATCATTGCAGCCAGCCGCAAGACGCGCAATATCGTCGCTGCGATCGAGGAAATCGGGTTTCAGACCAAGATTTTGGCGCTGAATGCGGCGGTAGAGGCGGCCCATGCGGGCCAAGTAGGCGCAGGATTTGCCGTCATTGCGACCGAAGTGCGCAGTCTCGCCGAGCGGGTCGCCGAGGCGGCCAAGACTACCACTGCGCTGATTGACAATACGGTGCGGGAGATTGGTGCCGGCGATCGGCTGGCCGAGTCGACCCATAGCGCCTTTAATGAGGTGGCGGCTAATATAGGTCGAGTCCGAGAACTCATTACTGAAATTACTCGCGCTTCCCTCGAGCAGGCGCAGGGCGTTGCGCAACTGAACACGACCGTGGCCGCGATCAATGGCGTCACCCAGACCAATGCCGCGCTTGGCGCGCAACTGACCGAAGCGATCGAGCAGTTTGCACGGCACGATGCTGGCGAATAGCCAATCGGTCTTCCTCGTTCCCGTGAACCGTCTACACACCGGGTATGAGGTCCTCATCACCGCCCTCTACAAGGGCAGCGTGTGCCGCTTAAAGCGTACGCTGCAGGAGTAAATCGGTCTGCCGGTCCGCGCCCACCACAAAAATATTCGAGCCGACCACCGCGAATCCCTGCTTGCGATAGAAGGCGATGGCGCGGGGATTGCGCTCCCAAACGCCCAGCCAGGCGACATCGCCGGACATCGCGATGCAGCGTTCCAGTGCGAACACCATCATCTGCTGTCCTGCCCCTCGACCGTGCTCGGCGTGATCTAAATAGAAGCGTTGAATTTCGATCGGAGCCCAGCCACTGATATCGCTCGGCGCGGTCGCCGTGCGCAACATGAAATACCCGACGGCCCCCGCTGAGGACTCCAGTAACCAGGTCTCTCGTGAGTGGTCCTCCAATTCGATCCGCTGGATGGTTTCGCCGTAGGCGGATGCGCACAGGGCATCTAGATCCTCGACGGTATTTTGGGCCGCAAAGGTCGCCCTGAAGGTGCGTTCGGCAATGGCGGCTACGACGGCGGCGTCAGCGGGCGCCGCACGGCGGAATTTTAGATGGGCGGGCACAAAAAGCGTCCTCGGTCGCCGTCTTAGGGTCAGGATTCTCGCGTTACTAGGTACGCCGCGGGGCTCTATGACGGTAGAATTACGGTATTGGCCGGCGTAGCTCAGTTGGTAGAGCAACTGATTTGTAATCAGAAGGTCGGGGGTTCGATTCCCTCCGCCGGCACCAATAGAATCAATCGGTTGGCCTCTCGCGTGTCGCATGGTCTGGAAGTATGTGTCCAGGCGCTGCCCGCGATACCAGCTGCCTTTGGGGGCCCTCAGATGCTCGCTGCGGAATATCGCCGTACGTCAGGGCGCGCGCCAACTTGGCACCCCGCGCTTTAAGCGGGCGGCACTTGACACTAGTGCATGGCGTGCACTACCGTTTCCTGAGACGCCAACCGTAAAGCGATTCGATCGCTGCCGTATCGAGATGTATTTCGGCGACCATCCGCCACCGCACTATCACGTCATCACGAATGACGACGAGAGAGTCGCAGTGGAGATTGAGACGGGCCGTGTTCTCGCAGGTACGGCGGACTCGCGGGATACCGATCCCGCGATTGCATGGGCGCGCCGAAACAAGGGTCGACTTCGAGACCGGTGGAACATGTATTCCGCCGCAGAGCGATGAGCACCAAGAAAATGATCGAAACCAAGTCCGTTCGGATTTCGAGCGTGAAGCATGTCGCCGACTACGTGCTCAGCGTTCGCTGGGTCAGTAGGTCCACGACGCGCATCGATCTTCGCGAACTCGTGTACCGGTTCAAGGCTCTCAAGTCATTGAGGGATGTTCGGGTGTTTTCGGCAGTTGCCAAGGGCGAGGGTGGCCATAGCATCGCTTGGCCAGACGACTTGGATGTCGGTGCGGATACGTTGTGGGAGATGGCGCTCACGCAGGCTGGGCGCGACGACGCAGTCGAATTTCTGCGTTGGCGGTGGCGTCATGGTTTAAGTCTGACTCAGGCTGCGGACGCACTCGGGATCTCGCGACGTCAGGTTGCCTATTACGCGAGCGGCAAACATCCAATTCCGAAAACCATCCTGCTCGCCTGCAAGGGCTGGGCTGCGGAGCAGAAAGCAGCGTAAGTGGCTGCTTGTAAGCAAAACCCGCCGAATCGGTATGCTACAAAACTGTGCTACAGGTGCTCTGTCGCGCATAAGTCAATTTTTCTTCGGTAGAAGAAATTTTAGCGAAATTATTTGTAATCAGAGGGCCGGGGTTCGATTCCCTCCGCCGGCGCCAGATCCGACAAACCGCTAAAGAAATTGGCCCCTGCCGCGCCTGACGCGGCCGCGCCAGCCGTGGAACGCCGCACAGCCTCCAAGGTCGTCGCCAAATTTGTGCCGGCGTCACTAATGGGCACGGCGAATACATGTATCCGCGCGCATTGTTCGGCCGTCATGAAAATTCCTAGCCGATCGGATCTACCTGATCTCGTTGGCAAATACGGTCTCGCGCAGTATCGGCAGAAGCTCGTCAATATTTTGATGGGTCACGATCAGAATGGGGATGTTAATGGCAGGCGCGACCGGCTTCTTGGCCAGATGCAGGATCAGCGCTTCGCCCGCGCGCTGTCCCATCAGGTACGGTTGCTGCATGCCCGATACCAGTACGTCGCCTCGTCTGATCAAGTCAATGAACTCCGGGGTGCCATCAAATGCGGCAAGTGCAAGTGATTGACCGCGGTTTGCTGTGCGGATGGCTTGTACAGCACCGAGGGTGGGTATATCCGCTTGCACGAACAGGCCACGCAGCTGCGTGTGCTTGCTCAATAGGTCTCGCGTAAATTGCGTCGACTCATCCGCCGTATAACTTTTCATCTCGCGGCTGTCAGATAGTTGGGCGCCTGCTTCCGTCAGCGCTTGTGCGAATCCGGCGCTGCGCAAGCGGCCGTTATTGCGGGCCAGTGATAGCGTGATGGAGGCGATGTCGCCACCGTTCCAACCCTTTTGCCGTAACGCCGAGAGCAAGGCCTGGCCGGTTTGATACGCGCCGGTATGGTTGTCTGAACTGATAAAGGACACGTACGTCCCACTGTTGGTGCCGACATCGGCGATCACCACTGGAACGTTCGCCTGCTCGGCGAGGGCCAGCACAGCGGGGGCGGTGGATGAATCAGTTGGGCTGAGCACAATCCCAGTCGCGCCGGCAGCGATGGCTTGCCGCGCATTTTGGAGTTGAATCGCGCCATCGTCATGACTGCTGAGTACCTGAAGCTCGAATCCACTCTTCTTGGCTTCGGCGGCGACGCCTTGCGCGATGTTGTGCCAAAAAGAAAAATTGAGATCAGGCGTTAGATAGAAAATCTTTGCCGGGCTTGCTGCAGTGGCCGCTGCCAGAGTCAAGCCGATGGCCATGGCGGTAGCCTGCAGGAGCATCCTGGTAAGGGGGGGCTTCATGGCGAGTGCTCCTAAAATCAATCGGATCGTCCGCGGGGGTTCGCCGGCGGCCGGTATTGTCCGTGCCTGCTCGGTGTGACGCAGAATATACGTGCTCGATGGCATCGAGTCACTGGCGGTGGCCTCTCGTTTGTTATCGACTTTGGCGAGTTTATGTACCGACTCAAGAGCCTCAGGCCATTGAGGGATATTCATGCATTTCCGGTCGCTGTCACGGCCAAAGGCGCCGGGAAATGAATCGTGCAGCGCCCCGGTTTTAGGAAGGATCTCGCACTTAACACCGGTTTTGGCGCTAACAAACCATGCTGCGGCTAACAAGGGCAGCCTAAATCGGTGTTAAAACGACAACAAATAATCGGGACAAATTAGAAAGGTGGGGGCTCAATTCCCTACGTCGGCACCACTTGTGCCTTGTCGTGCTGCACCGCGTTTCCGCGCGCCTACGGGCTCGCCCCGATGGCCGTCGTAGGCTGCTGCGCTAGTCTCCACCCGCCGTCGACACGGATGCGACGCCAAGCCTTGCGTGCGCCGACGCGTTGAACGGTGTGAAAACCAGCAACAATCAACCAATACGCTGACGCGAGGGGAGAACAGCAATGATCAAAGCGATGCGAGTCCGGTGCCTATCCAGCGCGCTTGCGACTCTAATTTTCATAGTCATGACAGGTCCGGCCAGCGCAGGCGGTGGCGGCGATCCGATCGTCTCGCCGGCGGAGTACGGGCAGAGTCAGGCGCAGTGGCAGGCGCAGTGGTGGCAGTGGGTGTTGTCGATCCCGACGGTATCAAATCCGTTGGCCGATCCGACCGGCGAGCTGTGCCCGACGGGTCAGCGCGGGCGCGTCTGGTTCCTCGTTGGGACCAACGGTGGGGCGCCGGTGCACCGTCACTGCAACGTGCCACGCGGCACGGCACTGTTCTTCCCGATCGGCAATACACAGTGTTACGAGGACGCCTACACGCCGAGCGCGGCCGCCTGCCGTCCGGACCTGACCGCCTACATCAACGGTTGGACCGTCACGCTTGCGCTCGATGGGCGC
>Ga0194057_10001567_pt1 | contig 11504 bp, 8 predicted proteins | sample SepL4415m_MetaG_FD_155474 | JGI IMG/M metagenome (GOLD analysis project Ga0194057, IMG submission 155474) | Anoxic zone freshwater microbial communities from boreal shield lake in IISD Experimental Lakes Area, Ontario, Canada - Sep2016-L442-15m | ecosystem: Environmental > Aquatic > Freshwater >...
AGAGAAGTCAAATTGACCGCAAGGCAGGTTAAAACTATACTTCAAATCTAATTACATTCTACTGCATTTATCGACCTAACGCCAACATAAATTAAGGGTTAGGTAGGTTTTGCTTGATGCTGCGTGCCTTTTAGTAACAGAAACATCATGAATCCCATCAAAAAAGCTTGGAAATGGCTGGTTACCGATTGGCAATGGCCCCAGGCAGCCTTGTTTTCGGGAATTCTTACTACCCTTCTACTTCTTGGCTTACTCCCCAAGATCGGGGTTCTTTTCTTCCTTATCTGCATTCAACTGCCCATCTATCTGATCCACCAGTTTGAAGAACATTATGAAAACCGTTTCCGCAATCTATTCAATCAAGTTATTGGGCAGGGTTTCGAAGTCTTAACCCCAAATGCCACCTTCATCATCAACTCGGTTTTCGTCTGGGGCACCGATCTCATTGCCATTTATCTTGCAGTATTTATAGCCCCCTTTTTCGGCTTGATCGCAGCATATCTTTCCATCACCAACGCGCTTGTCCACCTTTTACAAGCCATCTTATTGCGCTCCTACAACCCAGGCCTCGCAACCGGGTTACTTTTGTTTCTGCCCCTAGGCGGTTGGTGCGCTTACGAATTGAGTAATACCACGGGCTGCACTTGGGAATACCACGCCCTCGGCCTCGCCATTGGCATCCTGATCCATGTCGGCATTCTTATTCATGTTCGCTTACGGCTTAGGAAATTAAAGGCCCCCTGTTAACCTACATTTCGAGACCACCAAAACCTTCATTGCACCCATCGCACTTGCATACCCTTGCCTATTGTCACTTGCAAAAAGACAATTATTAAGTATATTGTCATTATAACAATGACAATATCACGCGACCTACTACGCCTGAAACTCGCCGAATCCTTGGCATCTCTCCCGCGGAACCTTACCCGCCGCGATGTCCATCTCCCACGCATCCAGGGCAAGGCTTTCGCAGTTATTGGCGTGCGACGGGGTGGCAAAACTTCCTTCCTCCACCAGTGCATGGCAGACCGCCTCGCCACCAAACGCCCACAAGAGTCCCAACTTCTGCTCTCCCTCGAGGATGAGCGCCTGGCTGGAATACAGGTTGCCGACCTCGGCTGGCTGCTCGAAGAGCATGCCCGCCAGTTTCCCGGGCTTCGTGAAAAAAAGGGTGTCACTTTCTACCTCGATGAAATCCAAGTTCTTCCAAACTGGGAAAGCCTTGTGCGCCGACTGATGGACACCGGCGGTATAGAAATCTTCATCTCCGGCTCCTCTGCCAAACTGCTTTCCCGCGAAGTGGCGACTAGCTTGCGAGGCAGAGCCATGGAGGTTTTGGTTCACCCTTTCAGTTTTCGCGAATCCTTGAGACATGCAGGCATCGAGCCCACAAAGCCTTTCGAGCGCCTGCGTCCCTTGGAACGCTCAGTGTTGATCAACAAACTCCGCTCCTATATAGGGGAAGGCGGCTTCCCCGAAGCCCAAGGCGCTTCACCCCGCGACCGGGCCGCCCTTCTTACAGGCTATGTGGATGTGGTGGTTCTTCGAGACATCATCGAACGCCATCAAGTCAGTAATCCGGTGGCACTGCGATGGATCGAACGCCAACTTCTCGCCAATCCTGGAGGCTCCTTCTCTGTAAAGAAGCACTACGACACCCTGCGAGGGCAAGGCATTGCCGTAGGCAAGGACACCTTGCATGCTTATCTTGGCCATCTTGAAGATGCTTTTCTGTTGCGCACGGTAGCGATGCATAGCGCCTCGGAAAGGCAACGCATGGTTAACCCGCGCAAAGCCTATCCAGTGGATCCCGGGTTTATCTCGCTTTTTGAACGCAGCGGTCGAAGCCATCAGGGCAGGGCCTTGGAAACCGCGGTTTTACTTGAACTCGAAAGGCGGGGCTGGGAAACCTCCTATGTACGCACCAAAGGAGATTTTGAAGTCGACTTCTTTGCTCATCGTGCAGGAGAAAAGCCGCTCCTAATCCAAGTATGTCTAGAAAGTGAAGGAGAGGAAACTTGGAACCGTGAGCTTCGTTCTCTGGAAATGGCCTTCACCACATTCCCTCAGGCACGGCCTTTCCTTATCACCCTCGATCCCTCACCACCCAGCAGGCCAATACCTGCAAAAATCACCTGGGCTCCCGCAACCCAATGGCTACTAGAGGAAATGTAATTCCTTCGACAAGTAAAGAAGTTAATCGCCATTGGCATCCTGATCCATGTAGGCATCATTACTCATGTTCGCTTACGGCTTAGGAAATTAAAGGCCCCATGTTAACCTACATTTTGAGACCGTAAAAATCCGAATTGCACCCATCGCACTTGCATAACCTTGCCTATTGTCACTTACAAAAAAACAATTTATTAAGATATTGTTATTGTTAAAATAACAATATAATGAGAACTATTACGACTGAAACTTGCCGAATCCATGGGATCACTTCAGGGTTTATCGCACCTTTTTGCGGTTATTATGGGGGCTAATAGCCCTTTAAGTTTAACTGCAGAAGTGCGGGCCAACATCAGAGAATTATTATGAATGAACTTTCCGCTAACGACTACCTGGGCTTTCTTGTCGAAATCAAAACACGCATCCGGCAGGCACAGTATCAGGCGTTCCGGGCCGTCAACAAGGAGCTATTGTCTCTCTACTGGGATCTTGGCGAGTCCATTCACCAGAAGCAAGAAGTACTCGGCTGGGGAAAATCCGTGGTGCAGTCGCTCGCTGATGACCTTCAGGCGGAGTTCCCTGGTCGCAACGGTTTCTCGGCGCAGAACCTCTGGTACATGCGCCAGTTCTACTCCGAGTATCAGGGCCAACCAAAACTCCAACCATTGGTTGGAGAAATCAGTTGGGCCAAGAACCTCGTAATCATGGCTCGCTGTATCACCTAGCTCGGAGGAGTTGCGGATTGCAAATAGGCTTAGGTGGGCTACACTGCTCAAGGTCATAATCGAACCACCCGACACGTTGCGGATTGGAATGCCCAGCCTATAGCGAACCTTGTAGATCGGGACCTGCCTCACACGGGGCCGATCAGTGGCAATGTTATGGTGAAGGTGGAGCCTTTTTCCGGAATTGAAGTAACAGAAATGGTGCCACCCATCGATTCAACAATCGCTTTGCAAATACTAAGGCCCAAGCCATTGCCACCCAAGGCTTCAGCATTTTTCGTGTGCGATCTATCCGCTTGAAAAAATCGGTCGAAAACTTTGCTCTGATCTTCTTTGGATATTCCCACGCCGGTATCAGAAACATTTAAAACAATCTTGCTGGCTTCTTTATAAAGTTCAACAACGATGGTTCCGCCTTCGGGAGTAAACTTGATTGCGTTATCGATAAGATTGTTAACCACCTGTTGAATCTGCTTCGCTTCGCCAAGTACAAGCGCAGGGTTTGTAGAATCAAGTTTGAAATGAATATGCTGTTGTGAAGCAACATCTTTAAACATGTCGTAAGATTTTTCGATGATGCAATCCATTTGGATAACATGGTGAGGTAAATTCGCCCCTGCCTCGGTTTCAGCAAGCAATAAAAGTTGGTTGATGAGTAATCTGAAGTGGTCGCATTTATCAGAAATTTCGCCAAGGGTTTCGCGGTATTCTTCCGGTGTTCGGTCTCGGGCTAGCGCCAATTCTGAAGCTGCGCCTATAGCTGTGAGCGGGGAGCGGAGTTCATGGGCAGCATTTGCTATAAACTCCCTTTTTTTTTCGATGAAAGTTGCGATACGATCAAGAAAGCCATTAATGGTTATTGCAAGTCTATCGAGTTCATCCCCCGTGCCTTTGATAACAAATCTTTCCGTTAAATTCTGGGGCCTAAGCCTCGAAGTAGTATTAATTATATCTGCAACAGGTTTTGTAGCTTGAACCGCAAGAATGTAGCCTCCAACCGGCGCTATGAGTACTACAAAACCCATTGAAGCAAGCATGAGCCAGCTTAAGCTTTGGACATCTTCTTCAACGAGATCCATACTGGAACCGACGCGAAATCCCGCAAAAAGAGTGGATACATCTCCATCGAGCTTGATATCGAGAAAACGGAATCTCCCAGAGGTTAGCAAAGAATTTGATTGATTGTAGTGGTTTTGGGGCAAGAGATTCGTGTTTATATCTACGCTGCTAAACACAACATTTTCTTTCGTATCAAATAATTGGATGAACAATCCTCGGTGCCGATGGCTAGAAGTATGCCTAATAACTTCCGCATGGATAGCATTTGCATCTGGATGCATAGCTTCAGCAGCAAGTTCAATTTCAAGCGCATCTTCTTTAAGCAGTTGGTCGGTTTCCCGAAGAAGTGTGACCCGAAAAGAGGTACGCAAGGCAAGAAGGGTAAGAACTACGGAAATTAAAACGACTGAGATATTCCAAAGCATCAAGCGAAAGCGAAGGGTTTTAAACAAAGATTTAATTCGTGATGAGAACATAGCCACGGCCTCTAACTGTTTCGATAGGCGAAAGATCCGAACACTTTTTTAGTTTATTACGCAAACGGTTGATATGCACTTCAATAACATTAGTCGCGCCTTCCCAATCTGATTCCCAAAGATGTTTGCAAAGCATGCGTTTAGGCAGAACTTGGCCTGAATTCCTTATCAGAAGCTCAAGGATTGAGAATTCCGTAGGGGAAAGTATGATTTCGGTTTTTCCCGCAAGAACCCTTCGGGTGGTAAGATCTAGTATCAACCCGCCAGCTTCCAAAGTTGGGGAAGGCTTTAAAATGGCCCTTCTGCAAACAGCATCGATGCGGGCCATCAACTCAGGGAAGGCGAAGGGTTTTACCACATAATCATCCGCGCCGGCTTTCAGGCCTGCTACTTTTTCTTCAACCGAGCCCAAAGCAGTAAGAAGGATAACCGGGGTTTTATCACCCGAAAGCCGGAGTGATTTAAGAACCTCTAATCCACTTAATTTAGGTAGCATCAAATCAAGAATGATAACATCAAACTGATGGGTTTTGGCTTGATCAAAGCCTGTTTGCCCATCTTTTTCCCAAATACATTCATCTGTAGCCTCTAAAAAAGCTTTTTTAACAGTTTTTCCTAGGATTTGATCATCTTCGATTAATAAAACTTTCATAAAACACCATTCTTTTAATTAAGGAAAGAATTTTATTAAAACTGTCTCAGCTAATGCTGACAATTGCCTTTTAATTAAATCAAAATAGACCAGTGTTTTAAGCTCATTGGCTTTTATCTAAGCCACCTAAAATAAAAATATCTGCTTAATTGCTACACATTATGATTTTAAGCATTTATTTGAATAAAAAACCCTGCAATCTTAAGCTTAAGAAATTGTAATACTTCTTGATATGGCACGATAAAATGATAACAGTAACAATTATAAAATCACTGCTCTAAAGCGGAATATTTTGTTATTAAACAAGTTACATTAGTATCTTAAGGAAATATTTGATGAAAAATTCAATTAAACAAAATTTAATCAGCGATGCTTGGGCGGGATTCTTCGTGTTTCTAATTGCCCTTCCTCTTTGTCTTGGAATTGCAAAGGCCAGCGGCTTTCCTCCAATTGCTGGAGTATTCACTGCGATCATTGGTGGTATAATTCCAATGCTTTTTAGCAATTCTGAATTGACTATTAAAGGCCCTGCTGCCGGTATGATTGTAATTGTTGCGGGCGCCGTTCAAGAATTAAATGAAATCTATGGAAATAGCGAAGACCCTTGGATTGGGTATAAAATGACATTGGGAATTGGGGTAGTTTCAGGTTTGTTGCAAATCGTATTTGGCCTGTTAAAAGCAGGGAAATTTTCAAACTTTTTCCCGAAAGCTGCAGTGCACGGAATGATGGCTGCAATTGGTATCATCATTTTTTCCAAACAAATTCATGTGATTTTTGGCGTAACACCTACAGCCAAAACCCCTTTTGCCTTGTTGGGTGAAATACCCCACAGTGTAATGAACTGGAACCCTGAAATTTTTTGCATTGGCTTTGTAAGTTTGATTCTTATATTTGGGATACCTTTCTTACCAGACAAAATACGAAAGCTACTGCCTGGTCAAATGGTGGTATTGGTTGTTGGCATTTTGCTTGGTTTTGTCTTTAACCTAAATCAAGTACACAGCTATTTGTTTCTCGACAAAGAATATTCATTAGGACCTAAATTTTTAGTAGACATCCCTTCTAATTTCCTAAAAGGATTGACATTCCCAGACTACACTGCCGTACTAACACTTGTTGGCGCAAAATGGATTCTTTTATTCTCATTAGTTGGAACTTTAGAGTCAATTCTTAGTGCCAAAGCCGTTGATATGCTTGACCCAAAAAAACGCAGCTCAAATTTGGACAGTGATGTTTTAGGAATTGGTGTTGCAAATACTGCAGCCGCATTAATTGGCGGTTTGCCTATGATTTCCGAAATCCTTCGCAGCAAGGCGAACATCGACAACGGTGCCCAAACTAGGTTTGCCAACTTCTTTCATGGAATGTTTCTTTTACTTTTTGTAGCCTTGGTGCCTGGGGTCATTCATAGTATTCCTCTTGCAGCACTTGCTGCTTTGCTTGTATTCACAGGGTACAGGCTTGCATCCCCCGGCGAGTTCATCAAAACTTATAAAATTGGTTTGGAACAAATAATAGTATTTACAATTACTACGGTTGGGGTGTTGGCAACCGACCTTTTGTTAGGTGTGGTGATGGGGGTTATTGCCAAAATATGCATTCATCTTTGGAACGGGGCAAAAATACGGAATTTGTTTAAGCCTGACTTAACAATAAAAAAGGTAAGCAACAGTCATGTCATTATTGAAGTAAGAAATGCATTGATTTTCACCAACTGGCTATCCTTTAAAGGTAGCTTAAAAAAAGTTGAGGAATACAGTGATATTACAATAGATCTTTCTCACACCAATCTTGTAGACCATACTGTAATGGAAAGCCTTGAGGAATTAATCCACGAACCCCATGGGGAAAACGGTAAAATTGTAATCTCTGGTTTAGATAGTCTAAAACCGGTTTCCAAGCATCCCAATGCTGCACGAAAAAGCATGGTAATGGCAATGCCCGATTTTTCAAAAAAATAATTGATTAAAATAGTTAAAAGGCTTTTAAAAAAAATTTCATGAACAATTCAGAATTATTGGAACATGTTTCGGAGGCATTAAGAAAGGCAATAGGGTATTTGCCTTCCCAAGGCCCACTCACACTTTTTCAATTTGAAAACCCAATGATGGCGTTGGAAAAGATCCCCTTTCAAGAGGCTTTGACAAAGTTCTCAGAAAACACAGGAAAAAAAACCTTTCTTAAAGAAGAAGAATTTGTTTCGCTTCTGGGTAAAGGGAGAATACTTTCATCCGACTTGGAATTTTATTTAGCCTTAGATTTGGGGAAAAGGGCCTCGGAGGAAATTGTTCCCGGACTTACCCGCTTTCAATTAAGATTAGAAATTTTAAAAGAAAAAACATTCCCAAACAACAAACAAGAAATCCATTGGCTTTTATCGAATATAGAAAATGTGGCGGAACTAGCTGGGCAACTGGATAAGATATCTTGTTCTGAATTTTTGGATTTTTACGAAAACTGTCTTAAATTTACGATTAAACAAAATCCACCTATTAAAAATCAGGTTTCAAGGCATCGAGAATTGCTTCTGTGTGAAACCAGTAGTGATCCAGAACTATTAGTTTCAGAATTATTGATTCGTTTTTGTTCAATTTATCTGGACCAAGGGTTCGGCATTTGGGACCTGCCTCAAAAAGAAAAAGGTTTTTATCAATCCTTTTCCAACTTGTTTGAGGATTCGGAATTAGGTGCTGGCAATTGGATTTTGGGAATAAAGGAAAGATTGCAGTTTTTCAGGGATCAAAACTGCTCCAGCTTAGAAATAGCCTTAATATCGCTGCAGGAACTTGGTATAAATACTGAAGAATTCGACGATTTCATTCGTACAAGACTGCAATCCTTACGAGGATGGGCCGGCATGATTAACCAACTGGAATCAAGGCCGGATCTTGCCCCACAGCAAACACCTAAAGGTTCTTTGGTGGATTTCTTGGCAATATTGCTTCTTCTTGATTGTCTGGCGATAAAGTATGTAGCAAGAAAATCTTTCAAATTTAAAAACGATTCCCTTGCTGAAATTGGAGAAAAATCTAAACAAAACATCAGCATAAATCTTAGAAGCGATTTGAATTTATTTGCCTGGAAATTCTTTCTTATTGTTGCACCACGATATGAAATCTTGTCCAAATCAGAGAACTATGAACTATGGAAGATTTTTTATAATGAATTGAATGATTTCAAATTGAGCGATCGTCTCTTTACTTACCAAAGAGCGTATGAGAAAAAAATCCATGACCTGTTTCTTCGGTCTTTTATTTTGAGACCTGTTTCCAAACCAAAGGGCGAAATTGAATTACAAGTGATAACTTGTATTGATGCTAGGGAAGAATCATTCCGGCGCCACTTAGAAGAAACAAACCCCCGAATAGAAACATTCGGTGCTGCTGGTTTTTTCAATATGCCAATGTATTACAAGGGTGAAAACCAAAGCTTTTTCTCCCGCAATTGCCCCCCGGTGCTTACCCCTTCAAATTGGGTAAAGGAAGTGCCTTATGGATCAATAAGCCAGGCGCATCGAAATCGCACCAGAACTATGCAAACGCTGCAAATTGCTAGACATGAAGTTCTTCTTGGCAGCCGCAAATTTTCGATGGGAACAATTCTTTCCTACACCATAGGTTATTTGGCTTCGATCCTGCTTATTGTTAATGTGCTTTTCCCTAGGATTTCAGCCCGAATAAAAAACTGGCTGATTGGATTAAATCGTGACAATTCCAAGACACGATTAACGTTGGAAAGAACCGAAAACCCGCCTTCACCTGAAAAAGACCATTTAGGATTTACCACAGATGAACTTGGTGCTATGGCCTACAGGCTTTTATCTGACATTGGATTAACTAATAATTTCGCTGATTTAGTAATTATTCTTGGCCATGGCACCACCGCAGTAAACAATCCCCATTTAAGCGCATATCATTGCGGGGCCTGCAGCGGTTCCCCGGGATCCCCAAACGCTAGGGGAGTTGCCCAAAATTTAAATGATCGAAGGACAAGAAATTTTTTGGCTACAAAGAATATCATTATCCCAGATACAACATTTTTCCTTGGCGGGAAACATGACACATCCACAGAAGATGTTACCTTTTTTGATTTAGATTTGCTGCCAGAGACACACAAGACCATTTTTCAAAAAACAAAAGACTCATTAAAAACTGCTTGTGAAAAAAATGCCCATGAAAGATGTAGGAAATTCTTTTCTGCTCCATTGAAAATATCATTGAAAGATGCCAAAAGGCATGTCGAATCTAGGGCAAACGACCTTGCCCAGCCTAGAGTTGAGTATGGGAATGCATCCAATGCGGCTTGTTTTGTTGGTAGACGCTCCCAGATAAAAAACACCTTTCTCGATCGAAGATGCTTTTTAGTTTCTTACGACCCTGAACAAGATACACCCAGCAAGGATATACTTGCAAGAATCCTTGGCGCTGTGATTGTAGTTTGCTCTGGTATCAATCTTACTTATTATTTTTCCAAGGTTGATCCTACAGGCTGGGGTTGTGGAACAAAACTTCCACATAATCCAACTTCCATGATAGGAGTGATGGATGGTTCATTAAGCGATTTGCGATCGGGTCTCCCAATCCAAGGCACTGAAATACATGAACCCGTAAGAATTCTTTTTGTAATCGAATGTGATCCTGAAGGAATTAAAGATATATTGAGCAAATTAAACAACCTAGCTTATATTTGCTACAACGGCTGGATAAGATTGGTCGTAATAGACCCTAAATCTTCAATTGCTTGGGAATTATTTGGCACTGAATTTAAAAAATATGAAGGACTAACCTCCGAAACCCCAAAAGCTCAAGATTCATTAAGCTGGTATCAAGGAAAACGTGAATTTCTCGATTACGCTATACTCACCAACGAAATTTAAAAAAGCACGAATAAATGAATTCAGAAATTTTATTTTTAGAAATAGCTCCTAGGTTAGCATCTTTGATTCCATTAATTATGCTCATTAGCATGGTCTTTTTCATGGCTAGTCCGAAACGCCCACCGGAACACCTAATAGCATTAGTGATAAAAATTGGTGTAACAATCACTTTTATCTTGTTGCTTTTGATCCAATTCAATTTACTTGCAAGCTCCAAGATATACTTAGACTATAAACCATATGGCGAATTTAAAGTTATACATTTTACTTTTGTAATTTCTTATTTTTTCGACAACAAAGGGCTTTTTTTCTGTGAAGTAGCCCTTGGACTTGCTTTTATAATAGCATCTTTTGTTCAAAAATATCTTCATAACGAATCTGGCTATTACCGATTTTTCTCACTCTTTGCATTGTTTGTAAATGGAATGGTGATGGTCATCCTCGCTGGAACAATTGAAACACTTTTTATAGGCTGGGAAATGGTGGGGCTTTCATCTGCTTTACTTGTTGCCTTTTTTCAGGAAAGGACGGTGCCAGCAAAAAATGCATTGCACCTTTGGGTGGTATATAAGATTTCCGATGCATGCCTTTTTACGGCAATCTTTCTATTACACCAAACTTTTGGAGAGGTGTTTTTTCCCACTCTTCTTAATCAGAGCCTTGAAGGAATTGATAACTACGAGAAAAATTTCTCCATGTATCTGGCAGTTTGCATGGTAATAATATCCGCCATGGCCAAATCTGCATTAGTTCCATTTTCAGGATGGCTTGCACGCGCTATGGACGGGCCAACACCTTCTAGTGCAATTTTTTATGGTGCAATTTCAATCCACATGGGGGCATTTCTGCTTTTAAGGTTTAATCCCTTAATTCAATTATTCCCTGGAATAGCATGGACTTTGGTGGGAATAGGAGTTGTTACCTCGATTCTAAGTACCGTGATTGAAAAAACCCAGTGCGATATGAAAAGCATTCTCGCTTTCTCTACTTTGACTCAAGTTGGAATAATAGTCTCAGAAATTGGCCTAGGCTTCGAAACTCTTGCCATGGTTCACATAATCGGCAATGCAAGTTTAAAGACTTATCAATTTCTTTTGGTTCCATCATCTTTCGCACACTACCAATCCACTCAGGAATCACTAGGAAGTCACTCCGTTAATAAAGTAAGCATCCAAGAACTTTCTTATTTCTCGTCACCCTCGTTAAAAACATTCCGACTAGGATTTTTGAGGGGTGGCTTAGATGCATTTTTAATCGACTGGTTCATCCAACCAATAGTTTCATTTTCTAATTTACTTTCAAGATTTGAAAATCGTTTTTTTTGCCTTAAAAACAACATCGACCTTACAGATAATACTCCAAAAAACTGATCCATTATGACTAATTACACATACTTAATACCGGTTATTATAAGCGCGATTGGATCAATTGCCGTTAGGGGAAAAAAACCACCTGAAGGACGATACTTTAGTATTATTTTCTCTTTAACCGCGACACTATCATGCCTATTGTTTTTCTTAATTAAGTTATCAATTAGTTCA
>Ga0194057_10001570_pt1 | contig 11485 bp, 3 predicted proteins | sample SepL4415m_MetaG_FD_155474 | JGI IMG/M metagenome (GOLD analysis project Ga0194057, IMG submission 155474) | Anoxic zone freshwater microbial communities from boreal shield lake in IISD Experimental Lakes Area, Ontario, Canada - Sep2016-L442-15m | ecosystem: Environmental > Aquatic > Freshwater >...
CTTCCTACCCCCCCCTTTTTCTCTCCCCTTCTGAATCAGGAATTTTCCCAGCGTAGCTGTGGCAAATTCTCTCTCCTTCTGGTACAGTGGTGATGGATTGACCATTATGCCCCTTTGAGGAGAGAATCCATGAGTAGCAATCTTTCTCCGGAGAATGATCGCTACGTTGACTATTCGGTAGCGACCGGCATGTACCACGACCGAGGCGAGGCCCTCGACTCGGCCGTTGAACTATTGCGCCGTGAGCAATTGATCCGCGACGTGAACGAAGGGATCGAGCAACTTCAACGCGGCGAGGGGAGGCCACTGGATATTGAGAAGGTCAAGGCGGCCGTGCGACGGGAGATTGAAGCATCGTAAGCTTCAGGCAGCGCGAATGGCCCAGCTCACCTTCTCTCCCAAAGCAAGCCAAGACCTGCATGACATCGGAGCCTGGATCGCACGCCAAAATGGTAGTTGGCAGCGTTCCGATGCATTCTTGGACTTGATTTATCGGACGTGCGAGACGCTTGCCACGCAATCGGAAATGGGTGAGCTTCGCGTCGAATTTGTGACGGGCAATTATCGCAGCTTCTCCGTTGGTAACTACGTGATCTACTTTCGGCCTGCGCCCGGCGGGATCCTGATTGCTCGAATTTTGCATGGATCGCGCGATCACAGTACACTGCTTTAACACGCCGACAACTGACCACGGATAGGAGAAGATAACTATCCTTCCTGCCCTTTATCTTCCCGTCCTTTATCTTCCCGTCCTTTATCTTCCTGTCTTTTATCTTTCTGTCCCTTTATTTTTCTGTCCTAATTTCCTCCTCCCTTTCGTGTTTTCCGTCTCTTTCGTGGTTCCCTCCCCCCGCCTCCAATTTGCAATTTTCAATTTTCAATTCTCAATTTTCAATCTTCCCCTCTCCCTTTCTCCCATTCTCCCTTAGAAAAGTCCCAGCCATCGGCGGAGGGATTGTTCGACTTGCTGCGCATCCAGCGACGACAATCGCCCAACTGATTTTAGAACTAGGCTGCCATGAACCGTATAGACGCCCCGTTTTACGGCCGAGGGCATATTCAATCCGGCGGTTCTCCAATCAGCCAGCACGAACTCACCCGCACCGAGACGGTCGGTCCGGCTCGTCAACGGAACAATGAGATAATCGCCGGACGGATGCGGAGCACGGATCACCAACGCAGGCCGAATCTTGGCCGCAGTCAGGTCCGAGAAGGGATAGCGGACCAGGAGGATATCATTCTTCGAGAAGCTTGGCATAGTCGTCATCCTCGGCGTTGTCCCATATCGCGGAAAGTGCCTTCTCGCTGGCGCGCAGCCAGAATCGGTCATCTCCCTCGGGCAGGACCGTCACCAGCACGCTGGCTCCCTCGGGAAGACGCGCAGACTCGGATAATTCAATTTTTCCATCATGAATCACCGCCCACAGTGTTTGCATCACTTCCCTACCCTCCAGAATAAAAGATTCGGCCCTCGGTTTCCTGCCCCCCCCTCGCGGCTACTCACCCAATTCTATCGTCCATGCCAGCGACTCGCAATGGAATTTCGACCACAGACGACCCTGATAGCGCGGATTTTATTTAGCCACGGAGATCCCAGAGAACACAGAGAAAAACAGGAAAGACTTTCGACAGAAAAATGAGGGAGAGAAAAATAGGGAAGAAATAAACAAACCACGGATACCACGGATAGGAGATGATAAATTTCCTTCCCGCTCCTTTTTATCTTCCCGCTCCTCTATTTTTCTGTCCCTCCATCTTTCTGTCTTATCCGTGTTTCCATCCGTGTTTCCTCCGTGGCCCCTTCTCCCTTTCTCCCTTTTGGCCGAATATTCCGGCATATTGTCCCAATAATCCGATATTATTATTATTATTTTCGATTATAGTGAAAGTATAGATCGTGCCGCATGGGGATCGTGGGCATCTCTTCTTTTCATCTTCCCCATTCGGCGGGTGCGAAATAACTGGGTTCTCCGAAGTTATCAAAAGGGTTCGTCATGAGTCGCTCACCGCAAGTCGTCAAGTTCCTCGTCCCCACGGCCACGTGCCGCAAGTCCCAATCCCGAGCCGTCCGCTTTCTCGCAGCCTTCGCCCTCGTGGCATTGATTCTCCTCTCGACCAGTCCCCGGGTACAAGCGGGTACTGCTTACACCTGGGGCGGTGCCACCAGTACGGTTTGGGGACCCAACAGCAACTGGGGCCCCATCGGTACACCCGGCTTGAGCGACACAGCGACCTTCAACGGTGCCGGCAACTCCAATACGACCATCGACGTGGGTACGAGCATGACTGTCGGTTCGATCCTCTTCGACACCTCCAGTGCCGCAGCTTACTTCATCGGCAACGCCTACACGCAGAGTTTCACGCTTAACGACGGTGGGACAATTACCATGAACTCCACCGTTGCCCAAGGCGAGACCATCAAGGCTCAAGTCGTCCTTGGTGCTGCACCCGGCACCAACCCGATCTTCACAATCACAAATAACAGCACGACCAAGGCACTGAGTTTCTCAGCGCAGGGCGGCTATACGGCATTCACTGGGGGGACAGGATCGGGTACCGATACCCTGGACCTCAATGTCCCCACCGCCGGCAGCATCGTCGCCATCAACGTCATGGGCGCCATCAAGAACGGCACCGGCGGCAACCACGTCAAGGTCGTGAAGGACGGCCCCGGGACGGCAAATTTATCCTCCAGCAGTGGCGGCAATACCTACGACGGCGGCACGTATCTCAATAATGGTACGCTCTCGATCGTCGGCAACGCAACTAGCCTCGCAACTGGAACCTCGCTGTATATTGGGAACAACACCACAACAACCTATGTAAACCTCTGCTCCGTCAACCAAAGTGGCGGCACATATACCAATATTGCCCAGTATTGGAATTATAATTGGACCTTCAACGACGCCACCAGCAATGGCATTACAGGATTGCAGCAAATGACTTTCACCGGCGGGAGTGTGGACCTCGGCCAGGGGGGAAGCGATACCGCCCGCACTGTCACTGTCGCGTTGAATACGCTCACCGAAAACGGCGTCATCGCCACCGGCTCGAACGGAGTCACCATCGGCCTGACCAAGGCCGGCGCCGGCACGATGGTGCTCTCCGGCGCGAACACCTACAGCGGCGCGACCACGCTCAGTGCCGGCGTGCTGAGCGTTGCATCGCTAAACTATGTGACCAGCGGCAACTGGGCAAACCACCTTACGGGTAGCAACCTCGGCATCCCTTCTTCAGCGGCCAACGGTACGGTCTCTATCGGCAGTGCCAGCAACGCAACCCAACTCACCTACACCGGTACGGGCGAGACCACCGATCGCGCAATTAATCTAGCTGGCACCACCGGCGGCGTGACCATCGACCAGTCCGGCACGAACCTTTTGAAGTTCACTAGTAGCCTTACAGACCCTGGTACGGCGTCTGTGGACAACCGCAAGACGCTGACGTTGCAAGGTCCAACCACGGGCACGGGTGAAATCAGCGGGGCAATCGTGGATAGCACCCTTGGCACGAGCGGTCAGTTGGCCACTTCCCTGACCAAGGGCGGTGCCGGCACATGGAGCCTCTCCGGCAACAATACTTACACCGGCGCGACCTCGGTCAATGGCGGCACGCTCTTTGTCAACAGCCCCGGCGCACTGGCCAGCGGCAGTGCCGTGACCGTGGCCAGCGGGGCGACCCTCCGCGGCGACGGCACCATCAACGGCACGGTCAGTGTTTCCGCGGGCGGAAAGATGGCACCGGGCACCGCCAGTTCCATCGGCCAACTCAACCTGGGCCAGACGCTGGCCCTCGGCGGCGGCAACACGGTCAGCCTTGTTAGCCGTCTCCCGAATAGCGGCACTACCTGTGACCTGGCCGCCGTTACCGGCAACCTGACTTTGACCGGCGCGAACTACATCGCCCTCTCGTTCCCCAACGGTGCAGCCCCGGCGGGCACCTATACGCTGATGAACTACGCGGCCCAAACGGGTACCGGCACGTTGGCCCTCCTTGGTTCGTATCCGAACGCCTCGCTCGCCGTCAACTCCGGCAACGTGGTCCTGACGGTGACCGGTGCCGGCACCTCTGGTTTGACGTGGACGGGTACTTCTTCATTAGCGTGGGACAATAATACTACCGCGAACTGGCTTACCACCGGCACTACAACCCCGGCAGTTAAATACACAGAGGGAAGTGCCGTGGTCTTTGACGACTCGGCTGCCGGCGGAACGATTACCGGCGGCACGGTCAACCCGTCCTCCGTGGTCTTCAATAACAACACCAAGAACTACACGGTATCGGCAGCCATCGGCAGTGCCAATAACGCCTCGGTGCTCAAGATCGGCACCGGCACGGTGACCCTCACCGGCGCGAATACCTACACCGGCACGACCACCATTAACGGCGGCACGTTCACCCTCGGCATCGGCGGCAAATTGGGCAACGGCAACTACAACGGTGCCATCTCGATCGGGAGCGGTGCCGGGTTCACTTACAACTACAGCGGCGGCAACCAGACCTTGGCCGGCCCGATCGGCCTGGCGGGCGGCTTGACCCTCACTGCCGGGAATCTCACCCTGGGCGGCGCGGTCACCGGGGCGGGCGGTTTGACCCTCACTGCCGGGTCGCTCACCTTATCCAACCCGGCGAACAGCTACTCCGGCGGGACAAGCGTGACCACGGGTACCCTGATCTGCGGCGCCCCGAACGTGCTTGGTGGAGGGTCGCTAACTTTCACCAGCGGCACCATCAACTTCAACGGCTATAACCAAACCATCTCCAACCCCGGCGGAAACGTGCTTAGTATTGCAAGTGGTGCAAGTAGTGCCGCCATTAGAACACTGGACACAGGCACCGCCACACTGACAATCTCAGCCGGCATTATACAAATGCCGGGGAATACGGCATTAGCAGGCAATCTAAACCTCGGGGGCCAGAACATAACCGTTATCACCGACACTTACATTAACAAAGGCAAGCCCAGCACTATTTCGGCAGTCATATCGAATGGTAGTTTGACAAAGGGGATTCTCAATGGGACCGACAAGGGTGTCCTTTATCTTACCGGCGCGAACACTTACTCCGGCCCCACCACCATTTTAGTGGGGCAGCTCTATCTCGGCAACGGCGGCACGACCGGATCGCTCAACCCGGCTAGTAGCATCATTGACAACAATGTCACCAACACAAGTAATGACTGCGGCCTGTACTTCAATCGATCAAACACGATGGTGCAAGGCACCGACTTCGGCACCATTTCCGGCAACTCACCCGTGTGGCAAGTAGGCACCGGCACCACCATTCTCACAGCTAATACGTATACCGGTTCGACCACGGTACTCGCCGGTACGCTACAGTTGAACGCCAGCGGCTCGGCCAACGCCATCGTCAACGGCGGATTGACGATCGGCACCGCGGCCAACACGGCCGCCACCGTGCAATATACCGGGGCGAGCAGCGACATGATGGGTACCGGCACGGTAACTATCAATGGCCGCGGCATCCTGGACTTCAACGGCAAGACCGACACCATTGGCAACGTGGCGATCGTTTCCACCGGGGCCACGGGTACCAACCCCACGCCGATCATCAACACCGCCGGTGGCGGCAATCTCACGAGTGGCACCCTGGGCATCACCCCGGTAGCCGGTTTCACCAGCCAGATCAACACCAGCAGTGGCACGCTGACCCTCGGCGGTGCCGTAACCTTTACTGCCGCCACGACCGGCCAGGCGCAGATCAGCGGCAATCTGGCGTTGGGCGGCGCGAACCGGACCTTCACTATCGGCCTCGGAACCGGTGCTAACTATGACATGCTCATCGACGCGGCAATCTCGAACGGTGCCGTGACCAAGGACGGCACCGGCCGCTTGACCCTCTCCGGCGCCAATACCTTCATCGGCGGCGTCGGCATCAACGCGGGTACGCTCCAGCTTGGCAGTGTCGGGGCACTCAACAGCACGGCCGGCTTGGAAAATGCCGTCAGCTTCGGGGCAAGCAGCACCGGCATCTTGGCCCTGGCCGGCAACAGCGTGGTAATCCCAAGCCTCACCAACGCAACCCCCGGAACCACCTATGTGAAAAACGCCAGCGTGTCGAATGCCACGCTGACCGTGGGCAACTCCACCAACGCCAGCAGCACTTTTGCCGGCGTGCTCCAGGACGGCACCGGCGGCGGGACGTTGGCCCTGACCAAGGCCGGCACCGGCATGCTGACCCTCTCCGGTGTCAACACCTACACCGGCATAACGACCGTCAACGCCGGCCAGCTCACGGTGTCCAGCGCCGGCTCGCTGGCCAGCACCGGCTTGACCGTGGCCAACGGGGGGCGTTTCAACTACCTGCCCACCACCGTTGGCACAACCTTGACGCTGGGCACCGGCTCGACGCTGAACCTCAACGACGGTAGCGTCCTTGGGCTGGCTTGGAACACGACCACCGCCAACAAGATCACGGCGGCCGGCGCGGCGACCATCGGCACCGGAGCCGGGGTGACACTGATCATGGGCACCGGCTTCAACTCCGGAACCACCTACAACATCCTGTCCGCTGGCAGCGGGCTGAATACCGGCACTTACCACTTTTTGAATCCGACCAACTACACGGTGGCCGTGACCAAGACCGCCACGTCAGTCGGCGTCACCCCGACCACCGTCTCAGCCCTGACGGCGGCCTATTGGAAGGGCACCGCCGCCACCGGCATCAGCAAAGTCTGGGCGGTTTCCGATGGAAGCACCAGCAACTGGGCCACCTCGTCGGTCGACCCTGTGCAAGGCCTCGTCCCTGGCTCGGGAGCGGATGTGACCATCTCCGCTACCAGCCCGGACGCCCTCCCCACGGGCACAACCCTCGGTGCCGACATGACGATCAAGAGCCTAACGATCGCCGACACCCTCAGCGGCCTGGGCCTCAATCTCGATCGTTATACGCTGACCATCAGCCCCGCGGCTTCCACCGCCGGCATCACCATGAACGCCAGCGTCCCCGCCAGCATGATCGCCGCCAATGTGGCCTTGGGCGCGGCTCAGACTTGGACCAATAACTCGGCGAGCGCCTTGACGGTCAGCGGGATCATCTCGGGTTCAGGTGCAAACTCGCTCACCACCGCCGGCACCGGGACGATCATCCTCTCCGGCGTGAATACCTACACTAGTGTTACGACCATTAGCGGCGGTACGCTGCAAGCGGGCAGCACCTCCGCGCTGAGCCTCGGCAGCGCGTTCAGCCTCGGCAGCGGCGGCGTCCTCAACCTCAACGGCTACAACAACACCATCGGTAGCCTGGCCACCGCCGTGGGCACCATTACCGACAGCTCCTCGGCGGGCAGCGGCGGTATACTGACGATCAGTGGCACGACAACTAAAAACGCAACGTTAATTACAGGCAGCGTAGGGGTGAAGGCTTACCCCGGTACCGGCGGCAACTCCCAATATCCTTTTTCAAACACCGCTAACACCTACTCGGGTGGAACCACATTCACAAAAAATGGGACTACTGAGGCCCGGTTCGGAGTATATAACGAAACCATCGGCACCATCACGGGCGGGACCGTGATCGGGACTCTGAGCAGCGGCGTCCTGGGCACCGGCCCGATTTACCTGGGCACCGACACCGGGGATAAAGCCTATATTTTCATCGTGGGGTCTACTGGTGTTATCTACAACCCCATCTACGTGAATCAGGCGGGGTTCTCCCCGGCTATCGACACGTATGGCTCCGGCACTATCGCCGGGCCGCTCGTGGCCAATCTGAGCCCAATCGTCATCGGTCCCCAATCCAACGGTGGCGGATCTGTCGTGATTACCGGCCCTATCTCCTCGGGCGCACCGGGCATGGGACTGACCATCCTCAGCCCATACAACAATCAGTTCTCCACGGTCACCCTGGCCAACGTCGGGAGCTATAGCTGGGGTGCCGCCAACAGCTATACCGGCGATACCACGGTCAACGCCTACACGCCCGGCTCTCTCTACTCGACCCTCCAGCTCGGGGCGTCGGATCAGATTCCCAACGGTGCCGGCAAGGGCAACCTGATCCTCAACGGCACGTTCAACATGCAGGGATACAGCGAAACGGTCAACGGACTGTCGGGCGCGGGCACCATCGACGGCGGCAGCGGCACGCCCCTCCTGACCGTCGGCGACAACAATGCCACCGGGACAGCCAATTCCTTCAGCGGCGTCCTCAAGAACAACGCCGGAACGCTGTCCCTGACGAAGATCGGCACCGGCACGATCGTCCTTTCCGGCAGCAACACCTACAGCGGCGCGACGACCCTCCGCGGCGGAATCCTCAACGCAGCCACGTTGGCAAATATCAATACAGCCAGTGCCATCGGCAAGGGCTCGGTAGGAGGTTTGGCAGCGGATCTGGTTCTCGACGGCGGTACGCTGCAATACAACGGCACGACGGCGGCCGGCACCAACCGCGCCTATACGCTGACGACCAACGGCGGCGGTTTCGATGCCTCCGGCACGACCGTTGGCACCCTGACGATCAGCGGCAACATGACCGCTTCCGGTTCGTCAGGCAGCCAGACCCTCACGCTGCAGGGCACCGGCGGCGGCACGCTCAGCGGCAGTATCAACAACGGCTCAAGCAGCAATGTCACGGCACTCTCCAAGATCGGCGCGGGGCAGTGGACCCTCAACGGCATCAACAGCTTCAGCGGCGCAACGACCGTCAGCAACGGCGCGCTGGTCTTGGGCAACAGCCTAGCACTGCAAAACAGCGCGCTGGACACAGCCGGCAGCATCCCTGGCGATGCGAACAACGGTCTCAAAACCACGGTGATGACGCTGACCCTGGGCGGCCTCACCGGCAGCAAGGATCTCTCCACGGTTTTCACGACCACCTCCGGCGGCTACACCAACGTGACCGCTCTGACCCTGAATCCCGGAACCGGCGTCGTCAATAGCTATTCCGGCATTATTGGGAACGGTGCCGACGGCATGACCCTCAACAAGACCGGGGTGGGCAGGCAAATCCTCTCCGGCATCAACAGCTTCAGCGGCGCAACGACCGTCAGCAACGGCGCGCTGGTCTTGGACAACAGCCTAGCACTGCAAAACAGCGCGCTGGACACAGCCGGCAGCATCCCTGGCGATGCGAACAACGGTCTCAAAACCACGGTGATGACGCTGACCCTGGGCGGCCTCACCGGCAGCAAGGATCTCTCCACGGTTTTCACGACCACCTCCGGCGGCTACGCCAACGTGACCGCTCTGACCCTGAATCCCGGAACCGGCGTCGTCAATAGCTATTCCGGCATTATTGGGAACGGTGCCGACGGCATGACCCTCAACAAGATCGGGGTGGGCACGCAAATCCTCAACGGCGCGAACACTTACAGCGGCGCAACGACCGTAAGCACCGGTACGCTGAGCATCGCCTCCGCGGGCACGATCAACTCCACCAGCAGGGTTTCGATTGGCGCCGGCAACTTCAACTACAACTCGGCCACGCCCCTCTTGCAGCCGGTTTCCTTCAGCACCACCGGTGGCATCCTCAGCGGCACCGGCACGATCAGCCCGATCAGCCAGCCGATCATCGTGTCAGCGGGCAACACACTGGCCCCCGGCGACACACTGATCGGCACCCTGAGCTTCGGTAGTGGTCTGACGGTGGCGGGCAGCTATGCCGCGCAGTTGAGTACACCGGGTGACACTCCGGCCGCGGGCCTTTCCGACCTCGCTGCGGTGACGGGCGACCTCATTCTGACTGGGGGTGCTCTCAGTCTGCGCGATGGCGGCTCCGCCGGGGCAGGAGCCTACCGTCTGGCCACCTTCACCGGCACGCGCACCGGGACGTTTGCCAGCGTGACCAACCCGCTGAGTGCGACGCTGCATGAGGCGGTGGCTTACAATGGAACGAGCAACGGAACCGTGGACCTGACTCTCTACCGTCTCGCGGCGACCAGCAGCATCGGTACGCCGGTGAACCTGGGTAACCTGCGAGTGGGTGGAACGTTTGGCACGTCCGCCCTGAGTATTCCGAACACCGCGGCCAAGGATAGCTTCAGCGAAAAGCTCAATGCCTCTGGCGATACCCCGACCGATAGCGCGAGTATCAGCGGCAGTTTCACCAATCTGGCCGCCGGTTCGACCGACAGCACGAGCGTGATCGTGGGACTGGGATTGGCCAACACGGCCTTGGCGGGACTCAAGACGGGCACGGTGGCCGTCAATCTGGCCTCCAATGGCACCGGCACCAGCGGCTACGGCACGACGAACCTGACCTCGCAGACCGTAACGGTGAACGGTGGCGTGTATGACTACGCCAGTCCGAAGCTGAACACGGCTAGTCTGGTCGACTTTGGTACTGTACACGTGGGCGCATCCAATCCCACGGCCACGGTTTCAATCACAAACACAAGGATCACTAACGCCAGCTATCAGGACAGCCTGAACGCCAATGTCACGACGGACAACGACCGTGTGACGGGGAACAGTTTCACCGCATTGGCTGCCGATACCACCGGTTCGTTGACACTGACCGCGAGCGCATCCTTGGTCGGTTCGTTGGCCTCGAACGTAACCCTGGCCTATACGAGCAGTGCGAACAGTGTCCCTTCCCTTAGCAACTTGACCTTGTCCAGTGGTTCGATCACCACGACCGGTTTTGTTTACTCAGGTTCGAGTACGTGGACCGGTATCAGCGGCGACGCGTGGGGTACATTGGCCTCCGGCTTCGGAACAAATTGGGGCGGGAGTGTTAATAATCAAGGCTCGCCCGGCTTGGATGACGGATTCAAGCATTCCGACACGGCCACCTTCAAGACAATCGGCGGCATCGTCAACCTCGACGGCGCCAGCCCCAGCCTCAAGGCGATTACCTTCGAGACCGCGAACAGCTTCACCCTTGCCCAGGGGAGCGGCGGCACGTTGACCCTCAACGGCGGCGGGAGTCCGGCCACCGTCAGCGTGACGGGCACCCACACCATTTCCGCGCCGATCAACCTCGCGATCAGCGGCGGGAGCGTCACCACGACCAACCTTGCCGACAGCCTGACCTTGTCCGGCAATGTCGGCGGCGAAGGAGCGTTGACCAAGGCCGGCGACGGAACATTATTCCTCACCAACGCGAACAATACCTACGCCGGCAAGACGTCGATCAATGGCGGCACACTCAGCGCATATAGCCTGCCATCCTCCAATGCTTCCAACGGAATCGCATTCAATAACAGCGGCGTCTTGGAATTCACCGGTCCTTCGGGCAATGTTTACTTGGATGGTGCTAGCGTTTCGGATTTTGCCATCAATGTTACGAATGCTGGCAACTTGACCGTCGCTCTCACTCCAGGGCGCGCCAATGCGATCGTTAAGGGGGGGGGTGGTACGCTCACCATTGCCAATACCGGTGCTCAGGCTGGCGGAAACCTGACAGTCAATCAAGGGACTGTGATATTGTCTGGGTCAAACAGTGTCAACGTAACCAACGTAAGCGATGTTGCACCTGGGGCGACCGTGAAACTTGGCAACGCCAACAGCGGTCAAGTCAATTC
>Ga0194057_10001577_pt1 | contig 11463 bp, 14 predicted proteins | sample SepL4415m_MetaG_FD_155474 | JGI IMG/M metagenome (GOLD analysis project Ga0194057, IMG submission 155474) | Anoxic zone freshwater microbial communities from boreal shield lake in IISD Experimental Lakes Area, Ontario, Canada - Sep2016-L442-15m | ecosystem: Environmental > Aquatic > Freshwater...
ACCTGGAGCGGCTCGAGCGCGCCGGCGACCCCGACCGCGAGTACTACGGCCGCTTCGACGCCGCCGCCTGGCGGCCGTACCTGCGGCGCCTCGACCTCGTCGCCGTAGCGCGCGGCCTGCCGCGCGTGCTCCTCGCGCACGCCCGCGACGACGAGGCCGTGCCCTTCGCGCACAGCGCGCGCCTGGCGGCCGTGCTGGCCGCCCCGACGCGCTTCATCGCGCTGGATGAGGGCGGCCACCACGGCCCCGGGCGCTCGCCCGAGGTCGCGCGCGCGACGCTCGACTGGGTCGTCGCGAACGGTGTGTGAGCGGCACAGGAGCCGCGCGCGGACCGGCGACGCGCCCCGCTCCGTCGGCGGCCCGCGCAGCGGCTGGCGTGACCCCAACGCCGCCCGGGCTTCCGCTTCGTCGATATCCGCCTGACTGAGGATCTCGCGCACCAGCCACCAAGGGACATCCCTGGAGCCATGTGGGTTTGGCCGCGCGACAGTGCGAGCGCCGCGGCGCATGAGTCGGTGCTTGGCGCCCGACTCCGGGCCTGCGTAGCCGAAGCTACGGAGTAGCTGGACCAGTCTCCGGCGCGGAAGCGCCCCTGGCGCTGTCAAACTGCAGGGGCGCCAGGATGTTCGTGTCGATGTCGTCCAGCATCGGCAGGTCACGGTCACCGTGATCCAGCTTCACGGAGGCCCAGTCGCGTACGGTATCCTCGAAATGGCGCAACGCTTCCCGCGGAGCGCCGCCCGTCGCCCAAGCTCCATTCAGGCCGACGAGATCGACGAACCACTCGCCCTCGTCACCCATCTGGCGAGCATCAGGCTCCGCCAGTCGCGCCTCTACCTGTGCATACCGCGCCAGCAGCTCCTCGCGTGGGTCGATGTGCGGCATGCTCATCGCCACCTCGCGTGCTTGTGACACAGCCTCGCCCCAGACAGACTGAACTGCAGTCGCCCAGGCGGAGCGTCTTCGAATACACGCGCCGCGGGACAGCCCGTCTCGAATGCTGGTCGATTCACGCTCGCCGCGTCTTCGCCTTCTCCACTCTGGAAGACGCGCTCGTGGCAGCACTGCGACAGGCTCAGCAGCTCAGGCATCGCCCCTCCTCCTCAAGCTCTCGGGGGCATCGACGCTGACGACGCTCGTGGACTTGACCAGATACGCGGGGTTCCCCTCGACGTCGTACCTGTCCACCACGAGAACCACCACTCCACATCAGCCGCCTTGTAGGGATGGGGGAACATGTGCGTCAACTGATGATGGTCACCTTGGGCCAGCGCTCCGCATACCGCTTCTCCTGGATGCGCCGGCGATAGGTCTCGAGACTGACCCGGGTGGGATTGCGTCTGACGACCATCGAGAAGAGGTCGTCCAGTCCGTGAGGAGCCATGACATGAATGATGCCGTCGGCGTCGAGCGTCGGCCCGACCGCCGTCGCATACTCGAGCCATGAGGCGACCGCGTCCTCCAACGAGGCCAGCGCCGCGACGGGATGACCGAAACAGGCCTCGCACCAGAGGTGGACACCAGCCTGGTTCGTGACCTCCCATGGGACGCCGGGGAGAGCCGCGGTCAACTGGCGCCGCAGCGCTTCGTCGCGTCCGGCGCCGGCGTCCGCCGGCTCGAAGTAGGCGGCATCGACATCCGCCAGCGCGGATGGGGCCGACATCCCATGCAGAGAATCCCAGACAAGATCGCGCACCGCTCCCGCGCCGATGCACCACGAAGCGAGCCCGAGGCCGCGGACAGCCGTCAAGCACGGCATGAACCATGGGCTCGATGCGGCGATGGAGACGAGACGCCCCTCAAGTGCTTCATTCCCGCCGGGCATGGTACTCCTGGCTTTCACGGCATGACCTGCGCGCCGTACCCTTCCAGTCTGACCGAGCGCTTCGGCGCGTCGGGTCGATGCGCTTGTCAGGTGAGCACTGCGAGCCCTGGCCGAGCGCACGGATGAGGTGCTCCAGCAGATGAACGCAGGCAGCCGGAGGCTTGGTTTCGACGATCCACGCCGAGACGCTCACACTGGTTATCCAATCCGCATTCGTCTCGAGAAAGGCCGCCATGTTGGCCGTCGATAGCCCGCCCGGTGCAGGGTGTGTCACGTTGGGAACCTCGCTCACGTCAAGAGCATCGACATCGATATGGATGTGACTTGGCCTGTCCAGATGCGGAGGTGGGGTCAGTAGCAGCTCCACTCCAGCCACCTCCATCCTTTCCTTCTCACCCTCGTCCCAGGCTCTGCCCCCGACATGCTTGCAGCGCGCCGCATCCACAGGATCTTCGCCGAGGAGGTCCAGGAGGTGACCACATGCGTTGCCGGTAAGGGCCGCGAACGGCATTCCTCCCAGGAAGCCGGTGCTTGTGGTCACTTCATCGTGGAAATCTCCGTGCGCGTCAAACCAGTAGACGTTCTCGATTTCGGATCTGTGTGCGAATATCACCGGCAGGGCGGTGAAGCAGTCGCCCCCGATGAGGAACCTTGGTGCGGCCTCACGCGCGGCGGAAAGCGCAGCTCCCAAACCCGCGCCGGTACTCCTGATGATCGTCGCCGACAAGTCCTCCCGGGCATATCGCTCGAATTCGGGATCGTACCCGCCGAAGTAGTACGGCAACGTGCTCCAACGCGCATCCATATCGGCCTCCGGGCGGCGGACTTGCCTGTGACCTGTCTCACCTGACAAGGATCATGAAGTCCGCACAACACTCGGCGACAGCCTACGCTCTTCTGCGCCAGCGGTCACGGCACGCACGGGCGGTGGGCTCATGCGGACAGGGTACGCCGCTCTCGAGGGGTGCGAGAGACCGCTGCCGTTCATGGCTGGTCCCGTGCACGATCTCCGGGCACGTTCGGCGCACCTCACCGCGAATCTCTCCCCTCCCTCTTGACTAATGTCATGCTTCCCTTATGCCGATGATTAGGGTATCCTAAAGAGCAGCCCCGCCAGTCGCACCGGCCCGAGGTGCGTCCGCTGCGGGGAAGCGCAGGCCGAGGCGCCGGAGGAGACCCGTGAACAAGCGCACGCAGAGCATCGAAGAGTATCTCGAGGCCATGTTCAAGCTGCAGCGCGGCGACGCCCCCGTCACGGTCAAGCGCCTGGCCAGGGATCTCGGCGTGGCCCCGCCATCGGTCTCCGAGATGCTGGGCCGGCTGCGTGCGGCAGGCCTCGTGACGCCGCACGGCGAGGGCGGCATCAGGCTCACCCCCGAAGGCGAGCACGAGGGCGCCGCGCTCGTGCGTCGTCACCGTCTCAGCGAGCGCTTTCTCGTCGACTACCTGGACATGCCCTGGGACGCGGTGCACGAGGAGGCCTGTAAGCTCGAGCACGTGCTCAGCCCCGAGGTCGAGGCGCGGCTTGCGGAGCACCTCGGCAACCCCACGACGTGCCCGCACGGGCACGCTATCCCCGGTGAGGACGGCACGCTGCCCGACGAAGCCTTGCGCCCGCTCGTCGAGCTCGGCGCCGGTGAGCACAGCGTGATCGGCTGCATCACCGAGGAGGACGGCGAGCTCCTCAGATACCTCGGTTCCCTCGGCTTGCTGCCCGAGACGCCCGTCGCGGTCGAGAGCGTGGCGCCGTTCGGCGGCCCGCTGCTCGTGCGCGTGGCCGGCTCGCAGTACGCCCTTGGGCGTGAGGTGGCCGGCAAGATCCTGGTGCGCGCCTGACGGTCATGGCGACCGTCCCGACACGACGCCGGCGGAGGGCCGGCCATGGGCACGGCGAGCGGACGCTCGTCGCCTGTGTGGCCGGCAACCCCAACGTCGGCAAGAGCTCGCTGTTCAACGCCCTCACCGGCGCCGCTTGCGAGACCGCCAACTGCGCCGGCGTCACCACCGAGGCGTGCGCCGTGTGTACACGGTGGGGTGGCCGGCGCGTCGAGGTCGTCGACCTGCCCGGCGCGTACTCCCTGGACGGCCAGGGCGGCGACCAGCGCGCCGCGCGGACCGCTCTGCTCACGCGGAAGCCGGACGTGGTGGTCGCGGTCGTCGACGCCACGAACCTGGGCCGCAGCCTGTACCTGCCTCTGCAGCTTCTCGACCTCGGCTTCCGCGTGGTCGTCGCGGTGAACCTCTCCGACGAAGCGCGCCGCCACGATCGCGACGTCGACGCCGGGGCGCTCTCCCGCGAGCTCGGCGTGCCGGTGATTGCGACTGTGGCGCCCCGCGGCGAAGGACTACCCGAGCTCGAAGCAGAGATGCTGCGTGTGGCGGCTTCGGCCAACGGCCTCGGGCGCGCCGCGGGCACGCCCCTGCCCGAGGTCGTCGCCGAGCGCGTGCAGACGCTCGCCGCGGCGATCTCGGCGCGGGCCGCGGAGGCCGGGCGCCCGCCCTTCGGGCTGACCCCCCGCGCCGCGGCCATCACCGTCCTCGAAGGCGACGCCGAGGTCGTCGAGGCGCTCCGGCTCGACACCGCCGGGGTGCTCACGCCCGCCGACGACGGCCTCGCCCTGGCCATCGCGCAGGCGCGGCATGCTGAGGCGCGGCGGCTCGCGGTGGCGGCGCAAGCGCGCCCGCCGCGAGCCGCCGCCGACACCTGGTGGCGCCTCACCACAGCCCCGCGCACCGGGATCCCCATCCTCATCGGAGTCATCGCCGCGATGTTCGCCACGCTCTTTGTGGTCGGCGACGTGCTCTCGCGCCTGCTCACCGGCGCCTGGACGGCCTGGGTGTCGCCGGCCGTGAGCTCCGCGGTCACCGGCGTCTTCGGCGACGGCGTGCTTGGTCGGACAGTCCTCTGGGGCGTCGACGGCGGCATCCTCGCCACCATCGCCGTCGGCATCCCGTACATCCTCACGTTCTACTTCCTCCTGGCGTTCATCGAGGACACCGGCTACATGAACGCCGCCGCCTTCCTCAGCGACCGCGTGATGCACCGCTTCGGGTTGCACGGGCGCGCGGTCATCCCGCTGATCGCCGCCGGCGGCTGCAACGTGCCGGCGATCGTCGCCACGCGCTCGCTGCCCACCAAACGCGAGCGCGTGATCGCCTCGGCGCTCGCCACGCTCACGCCCTGCAGCGCCCGCACCGCGGTCATCATCGGCGCGGTGGCGGCCTTCGCCGGCTGGCAGTGGGCGCTGTTCACCTACTTCGTCGTCTTCGTCGTCGGCGTCTCGGCCGGCCTCGGCCTCAACCGGCTCCTGCCCGGGCAGAAGGGCGCCTTCGTCATGGAGATGTTCCCCTTCCGCCGGCCGGTGATCCGCCAGGTGGCCGCCAAGACGTGGCGGCGCTTTCGCGAGTTCGTGTGGGACGCCGCGCCCATCATCCTCATCGGCAGCATGGTGCTCGGCGCCCTCTACGAGACGGGGCTCGTCTGGAAGCTCACGGCTCCCCTGTCGCCGGTGGTGGAGGGCTGGCTCATGCTGCCCGCCGTCGCCGGGCTCACGCTGGTCTTCGCGGTGCTGCGCAAGGAGCTGGCCCTGCAGCTTCTGCTCGTGTTCGCCGCGGTGAGCGCCGGCGGCGCGGTGGCCGACATCTCGAGCATCATGACCAGGCCGCAGATCATCACCTACGCCATCGTCAACACGATCTACATCCCGTGTCTCGCGACGATCGCGGTGCTGCGCCGCGAGCTGGGCTGGAGGTGGACGGCGGCGATCTCAGCCGGCACGGTCGTGCTGGCTCTGGCCGTGGGCGGCGTCGTCGCCCGCCTGCTGCCGCTCATCGGCGCCTGAGCGCGCGCACGGCGACCGGTCGCGAGCCCTCAGCGCGGGGTGGTAGAATGCCCTCCCCCCAAGGGGCCGTCCTCATGAACCATCCCACGTCAGACATCCGCCGTCAGGCCACGCGCCTGCTCGACTCCGCCGGCGTCTCGCACGAGCCGGTGTCGCTACGCGACGTCGTCAGCGCGCTCAATCTCGAGCTGCTCGGCAAGACCCGCGAGCCCTTCACCAGCGAAGCCGCCCTGGAACCCTTGGGCGACGGGCGCGCCGTCGCGCCGAACGGCGGCGCCTCAGGCCGCCGGCGCTTCACGATCGCCCACGAGATCGGCCACTTCGTGCTGCACCAGGAGGGCTGCCATCCCGCGCTCGGCGGCGTCGCCGACGAGGCGGGGAGCGTCGAGGAGGGCGAGGCCGACGAGTTTGCCGCCGAGCTGCTCATGCCCGAGCGTCTCGTGCGCGAGGCGGTGCGCACGCACGGCCCCGACGCCGCCCGTCTGGCCGAGCGTTTCGAGGTCGGCCGCAAGGCCATGCAGGCGCGCCTGCACCACCTTGGCCTGGCGGAGCGCCACAGCGATCTCTGAAGGGTCGCCGCGCACGAAAACGGCCCCCAGAAGGGGGTCGCGATGCCCACCGGATCCCTGGAAGCGCCTGGAGCGGATGACGGGAGTCGAACCCGCGATCTTCAGCTTGGGAAGCTGACGTGTTGCCAACTACACTACATCCGCCCGCGGCAGTAGTTGACCACACCGGCCGCGCCTCCGCAACTGCGCGGCCCCCGTCACGGTGCGGCGCCCCTCGCGGCGCCCCCCCGCATTCGCCCGGCTGCGCCCGTCAATCCTCGAGGTCCGAGAGCCGCACGCAGGCGAGGAAGCCGCGGTAGACCTCTTCGAAGTCCGCTCCCGGGATCTGCAGCGTGCGCCCGTCCAGGCGCCGCACGCCGGGGCAGCCCGCGGCGCGGTCGCAGTACTCGACGCGCGTGAAGGTGAGCCGCAGAGGCTCGCCGTTCCAGGCGAGCGGCGGCGGCTTACGCTCGGCGCGCAGCGCCCGCTCGACGTCGGCGCGCATGCGCGCGCGGGCGTGGTCCGGCGAGACCAGGCCGGCGGCCAGCCGCGTGATGCCCGTTTTGACCACGGTGGTGACGATGCCCGGCGCCAGCGCCTCGGCCTCGGCGGCGGCCTTGTCGTCGCCGGACAGGTACACGGCGGGCACGCCGAAATGCCCAGCCAGCAGGGCGCCGAGGCCGAGCTCGCCGACCTCCAGATCGCCGAGCGCGGCGGCGAAGACCTTGTAGTTCCAGGTGTGCTCGAGCACGGCCGCGGCGGCGCCGGCGCGCGCGTGGTAACCCACAAACAGCGCGCCGTCGCAGTCGCGGCCGATGCCCTGCAGCATGCTGTACGGCGTCGGAGAGCCGCTCACGAGGACGACGCGCGGAGGCAGGCCGGCGGCGTCGAGGTTGCGGCCGTCGTCGTGCGCGTCGCACACCACGACCTCGTCGGCGCCGGCCGCGAAGCAGCCCTCGAGCACCGCGTCGAGATCGGCGCGCATGTGCTTGCGGGCGACCGCCGCGGCCGGTCCTTCGCGGCTGGTGTCAAGCTCGGACACCACGCCCGTGACGCCTTCCAGATCGATGGCGATGAACAGCTTCACAGGGCCTCCCGGGACGCGGCGGCGAGCCGCCTCAGACGCGTGGCACGAATGACTCGGCGGCGGCGGCCGCGCCGACACGCCGCGCGAGGGCGGCGACGAGGCGCGCCGCGGCCTCCAGGTCGTCGCCGTGGGCGACCTCGAAGGGAGAGTGCATGTAGCGCACCGGCAGGCTCAGCGAAAGCGTCGCCGCGGCGCCCGCAGCCATGAGCTCGTCGGCGTCGGTAGACATCGCTTCGGGGGCCGCCTTGATCTGCACCGCGATGCCCTCCGCGGCCGCCACCTCGCGAGCGATCGTGAGGAGGGCGTGGTTGCTGCCGGCGCCGCGGCCGAGCACCGGGCCGGCGCCGAGCTTGACCTCGCCGGCGAGCTTCCTGGCGTCGGCGGCCGGCGTGTCGCTGCAGAAATCGCCATCGACGACGATGATCACGGCCGGCGTGAGGCGTTTCGCCAGCGCCTTGGCGCCCATGAACGTGGTCTCTTCGTGGACGGTGGAGACGCCGGTGAGCCGCGCCGCGCCGGGCGCGGCCGCGTAGAGCTCGAGGGCGCGCACCAGGCAGTACACGCCGGCGCGGTCGTCGAACGCCTGGGCGCCGAAGACGCCCGGCGACAGCTCGATGAAGTCGGGCGTGAAGGTGATGGGGTCGCCGATGGCGACGCGCTCGAGCGCCGCCTCCCGGCTCGAGGCGCCGATGTCGAGGAACTGCTCGTCGAGGGGCGGCGCCTTTTCGCGCTCGTCGGCGGGGATGATGTGCGTGGGCTTCTTGCCGCCGACGGCGTGTACCGGGCCGCCGGCGCTGTGGATCACGAAATGGCGGCCGGGGACAAGCAGGGCCGCCACGCCGCCGATCTTCTCGACGAACAGGTAGCCGTGCTCGTCGACGTAAGTGACGATCAGGCCGATCTGATCGGCGTGCGCCGTGACCACGACCTGCGGGCCGCCGGCGGGGCCGACGTCCAGCCAGATGTTGCCCAGCGGATCGGCGGCGACCTCTCCGAGCGGCGCCAGGCGCCGGCGTACGACTTCCTGAGCCGGCGCCTCGAACCCGGTCGGACCCGGGGCGAGGCACAACGACCTCAGCAGCTCGACATCGGCGGACACGGGCGGACCTCCTTCGGAAACCGCGGCCGATTCTACCACCTGTCATGGCGTATGTCCGAGGCATGAACGTGTGGATCTCGATGCGGCGCGCGCACGGGCCACAAACGTCAGATAGACTCCCCGCCATGGATACGGAGCGCATCACGCAAAGGCTGGTGGCGCAAGGCTACGCCGCGATGCGGCGCCCTTACGCGCCCGTTCCGTTGGTTCCGCTGCCTGAGGCCAACGCCCTCCTCAACGATCTCGACGACCACCCTCATGCCTTCGTGCTCGCTTGCCTCGTCGATCGCCAGGACACCGCCGAGCGCGCGTGGACGCTGCCGTACCGGCTCGGCGAGCGCGCCGGCTCCTGGGAGCTGGCCGACCTCGCGGCGTTGCCGGCCGAGGCGATCGCCGGCCACCTGCGCGAGCCCGACGCCCTCCACCGCTACCCGGCCAAGATGGCGCCCGTCGTCTTCGCCGCCCTTCAGCGGATAGCGAATCGTTACGACGGTGACGCCGCTCGCATCTGGGCCGACTCCCCGCGCAGTTCCACCATCGTTCGCCGCTTCCTCGAGCTCGACGGCTGTTCGCCGAGGATCGCCACCATGGCGGCCGGCATCCTGGCGCGCGACTTCAGGATCCCGATGAGGGACAGATACTCGATCGATATCTCAGTCGATGCGCACGTGCGCAGGGTCATGCGGCGGCTCGGGCTTGTCAGGATGCACTGCGCCGACGAGGAGATCGTCTATCGCGCCAGAGAGATCAACCCCAAGTACCCCGGCGTCATGGACCTCAGTCTGTGGGCGCTGGGGCGCGGCGCCTGTCGCCCGAGCTCACCCGACTGTGAAGCCTGCCGCCTCGCGCAGATGTGTCCGCGCCTCGGAGTGGACGCGCCCCCGGTCGGCTGACCGGGGTCGCGCGTGGCGCGGCGCTCTCCATCCGGTCCTCAAGGAACGCGCTCACCTTCACAGATGGGGGGGCGCAGCGACGCGCTCCTCGTTCGCCGGCCGAAAGACGATGGTCGCAGCGGCGGATCGCCGCTCACGAGCGCCGGGTCTTCGGGCTCCGGGCCCTGCTGCAGGTTCGTGAACATGACCAGGGGGAGCGGGTTGTCGAGCTCGTCGAAAGGCAGGTCCGCCTTGTCCTCCGGCACGGCGGACAGGTCGACCAGGCCGGGCGCCAGGTAGGAGCTTCCTGCGCGGGCGTCGCTGCTCGTCGCGGCGTAGTCGTCGAACTGCTTCCTGTCGAGCACGACCACCGGACAGGCGGGGCAGAAGTGGCCGCCGGCGCTGCCCGCGAGATGGGTAGCCGTGTACTTCGCGTGCCGCAGGATCAGCAGATACGTCTGGGGCTTCGGGACGAGCCTGACGTGGCAGTCGGGGCAGCGCCTGGTCCCGCGGACGTCGTCCGACCAGTACATCTTCCGCGGGGTCGATTCAGGCTGACTTGTCATGCATCACCTCCGCCGTACGCTGAAGGAAGCGGCGCCGCGCAAAGGCGTTCGCTCCGAGCGCCACACCGCACGAGCCTCGGTGGGAGCGCACGGCCGTCGCTCACCAGTAGTCGTCGTTCTCGTCGAGGTAACGCTGCGTGCGTTCCAGCGCGCCCTGGAACTTCCGCCGCCACCTGATGCTGAAGCTCTTGTCCGCGGACAGCTCGGCGAGCCTGTCGCAGACCAGATCATCGGGAAACTCGGTGAGCGCCGCCAGGACCGCGTTCAGGTAGCCCCGCGTGGAGCTGGTCGACGGGATGCGGCGCAGCTCCGCGGTCAGGGCATCCAGCGCCTCGCGAGTGGGGAACGCCCCAAGGGCGCGCACGACCTGCGCGAGTCGCTCGAGATCGTCGCGGTTGAATGACAGCAGGCCGAGAAGGAAGACTCCGGCTTCGCGGCGCTCGTAACGCGCCATCGTCGCCAACATGGAGCAGGCCCCGCGGAAGTGCTCGGCGTCTTCATCCAGAGCCTGCCGCAGCACGCCGTCGATCGGGAACCTGCGCGGATCGAGGGATCCATCGGCAGTCTCCCAGTCTGGCCTCGTGCCGTTCTGCCGTCCCTCCAACGCGACCTCCCGCGGATGTCGTCACCAACAGGGTGACGGTACATGTGACGGTTGCCGCGGTCATCCCAACGATGATCCCGCGGTCTGCCTGCCGCCCTCACGAAAGCCTATGACCTTCTGCCCCTTTCGTCCACATCGCGTCGCGAGCGCTCACCCCGAGCAGCGCGCGTCCGCTCGCCGGCGTGTCTCTGGTGGCTCGCGGAACGCGGCCCTGAACCGGATGGCGTCGGGGTCGTCGCTGAGCGCTGGGCTACCGTTTCGCGACCTGCCGCCCGCCCGCGCTCCCCGTCACGCCTGGGCGGCGGCGCTGAGGAGCTCGCGCCGGCGCCGCCCCACGGCGCGTCCGGCGCCGATATCGTGAGCCCTGGACGCCACGATGCTCAGCGCCGCAAGGTTGCCCACGGCCGCCATCCCGCGGGCCTCCGCGTGCTCGGCGCCGTTGGGCGGCACAAACGAGAGGCGGTGCGCCTGACCGGCGGCGTGCAGTTTCAGCCCGCCGGCCTCCGTGCCGGCGATGCCCTTCAGCAGCCACGCGTACGACGCGACCTCGATGCGCCGGTGCGGCCGGCCCGTCGTCCTCACCACCGGTCTCAGCCCTCCCCCACGCGCTACCGCACCGTGACGTACGCCGGCCCGGAGCTCGCGGCCGCGTGGTCCGCGTCGGCGAGCGCATGGGCCACCAGCTTCCAGCGGCCGGTCTGCGCCAGGCCGAGCTGCGTCGTCCACGTCGTGAGCTCGCCGGCGTCGCTGTTTGTGCTCAGCACCGTCTTCTTGAGGATCCATCCGCCGCCGCCCGTGCGGTAGCAACGGACCTCCACGGAGCGCGCGCCGACGGCGTGCCGCGGCGCGAGCGTGCCGGAAACCGTGAAACGGACGCCGGCCTTTACCCGCGCGGGCGCCCGCGGCGCGCTCAGCGTGGGCTTGGGCAGCGGCGTCGGGCTCCAGTAGTGCGCCGGCTGCGGCGTCGGAGTCGTCACGCCGAGGCCGTTCACGAGCGACGCCTTGGGGACCGCCGTCACG